>Ga0302325_10022822_pt1 | contig 13077 bp, 10 predicted proteins | sample Palsa_T0_2_FD_201948 | JGI IMG/M metagenome (GOLD analysis project Ga0302325, IMG submission 201948) | Peat permafrost microbial communities from Stordalen Mire near Abisko, Sweden - Palsa_T0_2 | ecosystem: Environmental > Terrestrial > Soil > Palsa > Peat permafrost | place: Sweden: Abisko... | reverse complement strand
CGCGGCGCGTCACCTTCCACAAGATCATGGTCCGCGAAGTGACGGGGCGAGGCAAACTCGGGGGGAGATAAAAAGGTGTCAGGAACCAAAAGCGAATTAGGTTCCTGACACCTTTTTCTCCGCTCGCACGCTCCGCCAGGGACTGTGGCTGCTGGGGATCGACGTGGTCGATAAGATGTGGCGCGCAACCCCTTCTCCCTCCGGGAGAAGGTGGCCGAAGGCCGGATGAGGGCGGGTCGAAGGATGGTTGGCGCCGATCTAACACAACGCTCCCTCATCCGTCTCGCTGCGCGAGCCACCTTCTCCCGAAAGGAGAAGAGTTTTCGCGGCGCGCGGATGGGTTCACCAACGATAATCCAGCCCCGCGTTCACCCCCTGAGCCCAGAAATCGGTGGTGTGCCAGGTGAACATCGGGTAGCGCGTGTCGCCGGTGGGCGTCACGCCCGAGGCCGGCAGCGTCGTGCTGTTGACGTTCAGGTCGATCTGGTCGCCGGCCCGGGCCACGCTGTTCCAATACAGGAACGTGTAGCCCACGATCGCCCGCAGCCGCGGCGTAATCCAATAGCCGAGGTTCAGATCCAATTCCTCGACGCCCGCGAACTGGTTCTGCGAATAGCGGCCGATGTTGCTCTGCTGGGCCAGGAGGCCGCCGTTGTAGTTCGTCACCACGCCGCCTTGATTGGTCGTGGTCGAGCCGGCGATGTTGACGACCTGGTAGCTGTCGCCCAGCGCCATCCGCGGAATGAGCTCCACCGACCAGCGACCCTTATAGGCCGTGAGCATGAAGCCTAAGTCGACGCCGTTGAACTGGTTCCGCGTCGAGAAGCTGTCGTTGACCAGGAACGTGGTGTTGGGCGTGGTGTTCACCGCGGTCAGGTTTTCGTTGATCGACACCGAGTCGCGGAGCTGCAAGTAGCGATAGCCCAGCATGAAGTCGACCCGGCAGCCCGCCGGTCCGCTCAAAGTCGGACAGCAGGGATTGCAACTGCACGTCTGCTTGCAGCACAGGTTGTACAGCAGGCGCAGCCCGGCGCCTTGGAACGACGAGCTGGTGGCGGCCGACACCGTGCCGTTGATCACGCCGCTTTGGGCGACCAGCTCGACATTCTGACCGACCACGAGCGGATTGGCGTCCGGGTCGCGAATGCCGACGTCGTAGAACGGCCGCGAGATGATGGGCGAGCCGAAGCCGGTGAGCGAATAATTGGTGTTCGCCGTGGCCAGCCCGAAATAATCCCCCATGATCCCGATCGTCTTGCAATAGTTGAGCCAGGCGCCCAGCGTGATCCGGCCGCCCGAGCGTCCGAACCCGTTCACCGTGTCGCCGCCGAACAGGATCTGCGTTCCCGGCGATCCGAGATAGCCGGGCTGATCGGCAGTCGGCCCCGACGTGACGAGCGGCGGGACGTGCATCCCGGAGGTGAACCAATACAGATACTCGGCCCGCACCCAAATCCATCCGGGCGGCCCGCAAGGCGTGCAGCAGCACGAACGGCAGCTTGCGTGGCCGCAACCGCCGCACGACATGCACGGCGGACCACACTGCCCGCCGTCGCCGTGCTCGTCGTACCCGTGCGCGGGACCGCCGGGGCCGATCGGGCCGCCAGGGCTCATCGGACCCGCGGGCCCCGCAGGGCCGTTGGCCCAATCGTCGGGCAGCGTGCCGACGTCGCCGTCGTTCATCGGCGCGCCAGGCGGCGCCACCAGCCGGGAATGCGGCCCGTCGGCCGTGAGACCGGGGCCAATGCTGTCGACGTTGGGCGGCGGAATCTCCTCGAACGCCGCTTGACGCACCGCGTCGTTGTCCCCTTCGTTCGCATAGGCGACCGCCGGCGCGACCGGCCGACGCCGCAGCGGCGGCGGCGAATCGAGGACCGCGTCGGGCGGTCCAGCGGCCGTCGCGCGCATCAGCCCGAACGGCTGATTCGGGAGCATCATCTCCTCGCCCCGAACACGAATCCGATGATTGACGAACCGCCCGATGTACACGCCGGTCGCCGGTCGCACGAAGGCGCGGATCCGGCCGGTGTTGTCGACCAGGGCGAACGGAGCGTCCACGTCCGGGCGGGTGTAATTGGGCCTGAGCCAGCCGACGCGCTCCTGGGAGCGCGCGCCCGCGGCCTCATCGTCCGCAGCGGCGTAAGCGTTGTCTTCCGGCGGCGCGGCCACGGCCAGGACGGTTCCCCAGCCGAAAAGCGCAAACAATCCGAGCGCGGCGCCATAGCGCAGTGTTTGACTTGTCATGCGATTTGCGTGCTTTTGAGAGCTAGATGTGAAAACGAGAAGAGGCGGGGCTTGTAGCAGCGCGGCTCGAACCCCGTCAAGACCGGAATCCAAGGCTCCGGTCCGGAATCCTGCCCGCCGTCGGCCGCGCGGTGGAATGCTTCGGCGCCGTGCCAGCGGCGCCAGCCACGCGTCGCCGCGGCAGCCACGCGCCCGTGGCGTCGGGGGCGGGGCTTGCCCGCCGTGGGATAATACCGTAACCGCACACCCAGGAGCGACCGATCATGAACACCACAAACGCCGATGCACTGCGATTTCTAAGTGACGACGACTCTTTATCTTCCGACTCGCGAGGGCAGCCGGCCGGCGCCGATTTGGCCCGGGAGCAGAGCCTGCTCGACGCCTATTCGCGAGCCGTGGTCAACGTGGTCGAGACGGTCGCCCCGGCCGTGGTCAGCATTACCGGCCGGCCGGACGAGCGCCCCTTCGGCTCCGGATCGGGTTTTCTGATCACGCCCGACGGCTTCGCCGTCACGAACAGCCATGTCGTGGCGGGGCGGACGCGGCTGGTAGCGCAGACGGCCGACGGCGATCGGATCGACGCCGAAGTGATCGGCGACGACCCGGGCACCGATCAAGCGCTGGTGCGGCTGGCGGCGCGCGATCTGCCGGCGGCCGCGGTCGGCAAGAGCGAAGCGCTCCGCGTCGGTCAATTGGTGATCGCGATCGGCAGTCCGATGGGCTTGCACGCCACGGTGTCGAGCGGGATCGTCAGCGCGCTAGGGCGGAGCATGCGCGGGCAAGACGGCCGGCTGCTGGAGCACGTCGTGCAACACACCGCGCCGATCAATCCCGGCAACTCGGGCGGCCCGCTGGTCGATTCGCGCGGCGAAGTGGTCGGCGTCAACACGGCGATCATCGCCATGGCCCAGGGACTCGGGTTCGCGGTGCCGAGCGCCACGACGCGATGGGTGGTGAGCGAGTTGCTCAGCCACGGCCGCGTGCGGCGGCGAACGCTCGGCGTCTCGGCCGGCCCCGCGCGGCTGCCGCCGGCCGTGGTGCGGGAGCTCGACCTGCTGAGCGACCAGGCCGTGCAGATCGTCGAAGTGCAACCCGGCGGCGCGGCCGCCCGGGCCGGGCTGCGCGCGGGGGACGCGGTGGTGGCGATCAACGATCGGCTGATCGTCAGCATCGACGACATCCACCGGGTGCTGTCGCGGCTGGGGGACGAGCGCTCGGCGGAGTTGGAGGTCATTCGCAACGGCGCGCGGCGGCGGCTTACCGTCGACTGGCCGGCAGGGTCGTGAATCGTTCATCGTTGATCGTTCATCGTGAATCGTCGATCCGTCAATCAAGGAGCCGTGAACTCGTGCAATCGAACAACCAATCCGTTCGCCCGACCGCCCGTCGCGGGACCGCCGTCCGCGCCGCCGTGCTCATGGCCTGTGCCGCGATCGCCGGCCCGCTCGCGGCCGCCGAAATCGACTTGCGCCCGCTAACGATCAAGGTCGAGGCCGCTTTTCCCGAGGTCGAGTGGCCGGGGTGGATCAGCGCCGAGGAATCGGGCGTGGTCAGCGCGTTCCGCCCGATCCTCGTCACACACGCCGGCGACGGCGGCGATCGGGTATTCGTGCCGACCGAGCAAGGGACGATTTACGTCCTGCCGAACGACCAGGGGGCAACGCAGGCCGACGTGTTCGTCGACCTCCACGAACGGGTCGCCTACGACGACAAGACCAACGAAGAAGGCTTCCTCGGCCTCGTGTTTCATCCGCGTTATCGCGAGAACGGGGAGTTCTTCGTCTACTACACCAACCGGCATGATCCGCATCAAAACGTTGTCGCCCGCTACCGCGCCCGTCGCGACGATCCTCGCCGGGCCGACCCCGACTCGGAACAGATCTTGATGACCCTCGACAAGCCGTTCTGGAACCACGACGCCGGCACGCTGGCGTTTGGGCCGGACGGCTATCTGTACATCGCCACAGGGGATGGCGGTCTGGCGAACGATCCCTACGGCAACGGCCAGAATCTGTCGACCTTGTTGGGGAAGATTCTGCGGATCGACGTCGATCGGCGCGACGGCGATCTGGCCTACGCGATTCCGGCCGACAATCCCTTCGCCAACCAGCCGGACGCTTGCGGCGAGATCTGGGCCTACGGTTTGCGGAACGTCTGGCGGATGGCGTTCGACCGACAGGCCGGCACGCTCTGGGCGGCCGACGTCGGCCAGGACACGTGGGAAGAAATCGACCTGATCGCCAAAGGAGGCAACTACGGCTGGAACGTCCGCGAGGGCCTCCATCCGTTCGTTCCGAAGGGCGCGGCTGGCCCCGCGAGCGCCGAGCCGCGGCCGGACCTGATCGACCCGATCTGGGAATATCACCACGATGTCGGAAAATCGATCACGGGCGGCGTAGTCTATCGCGGCTCGCGGGCGCCGGAGCTGGCGGGAGCGTACCTGTACGCCGATTACGTGGCCGGCAAGCTGTGGGCCTTGTGGTACGACGCAGAGCAACGCGCCGTAACGGCCAACCGCGAGATTCCGCTGCCGCGCAGCGTTCAAATCATGTCGTTCGGCGAAGACGAGCGCGGAGAGGTCTATTTCACGACGGCGTCGATCGAAGGACGCGGCGTGTGGCGATTCGCGCGGGCGGAGTGACGCCGGCGCCAATCGGCCCTTCGAGCTGGGCGCCGCGCAAGACGACGCTCTTCGCCGCCAGCCGTTGTTGCGCAGGGGATGGCGACCGGGAGAGCAAGCGTTTGATCGCCGTTCGCAGCGGTCGATCGAGTCCTTGCGCAAGTAGCTCGGTGTAATTGGCGAGATAGCCGGTGCGCGGGAGCCGGTCGAGCCGATCCAGCAGCGACTCGCTATGGTCGAACGTGCAAAACGCCCGCAAGCTGCCGCAATACTCCAGCATTGCCATCATGCACAGGCATTTGTCGCACCGGGAGCAGTTCTCCAGCAGCCCGGTGTTCTGCCAGCAGACGCGCAGACGTTGTTGAACGAGCGGATGCCCGGCGATCGCGCGGGTCTTGGTCAGTCGCGAATCAACGCCGCCGGCACGGACGAATCTGACCGCGGCGGACGACCACAGATGAACGGTCCGCCAATCGGCGCCCCAACTGGAGTCGTGGCCTGGCGACGACTCGCCGGTGGAGATCAAGATTTGATCCATCTCGCCGCCAAGGGCATGCCCCGCGGCAGCCATCGCAGCTCCATAGACCTGGCCCCAGTTCGCGCGCCGTAGAATCGGGTGCGCGCGGTAGTTCGTGCTCAGCGAAATCGCTTCGAGACTCAGCTCGCGGGCTACGCTCTTGACCGCCTCCTCGGCGGCCTTCCCCCGCTGGCGATCGCAAAGCGGGATGTCGAATCCATGCCCGAACACCAGCGCTTGTGGGCGAATCGGCCCGGCAAACAAGCTATAGAACGAATCCGCCCCACAACTGAAGAACAGGGCGGTTCGGCGTTGCCTGGGCGCCGCCGCCGAGTCGACGACCCGGACGCCGCGTGGAAGACCCCGAGGAAAGTCCCCGCGATCTTGCCATTGGGAGTGCAATTCCTGCACGTTGCTCCACCAGACGGCGTCGACATCATGCGGCGCGGTTAGCCCTCGTCCGCGCTTCAGCGCCGCGAGCCAGGCAGCGCCGCAAAACCCCTCGACGCTGGCGCGCAGCTCGACATCAGGCGACTCGAACCAAACCGTCCGCCAGCCGACGCGGGCTGAGGCGCGGCTGCCCCCCTCGCGCAAGCGGCGCGATCGAACTCCACTAAGCCTGACGTTGAGCTTCATAACCGGCCGCTAGCGTGACTGGCGCCGTCAACGCGGAGGCGATCGACGCCGGATTCGTTTCTGCAATCGATACAACTTAACCGCGACTCAAGAGACTCTATCGGCGCCGGCCCCCCTTTGATCTCATGATCTTTGGCGCGCAACCGAGCGATTTTGCGGGATGCTGGTTGCAGAATGGCTCGACGACATCCCGATCGCGCGAATTCAGCGAATCGGGGCAAGGCTGGGCGGAATCGAGCGGTCGCCGAGTCCTCCTCACCCGGCGCCCGATCGCCGCCGGCAGGCGAAGCTCGCGTCATCGGTGCAACTCATCGAAGCGATGGCTGCGTCTGGAACCAGGACGCCAACCAGCGCAAGATTCTCACGGAATCACTTCGAGTTGATCTCTCGTTGTAAAACGGCCAGATCGACGCGCCTCTTCCAGCCGCACTGTCGCCAGAATTGCTCGCCCAGGTCGTTGTCGGCGTAAAGGAAGATATTGCAGCGGAGGATGCCCGCCGCGGCGAGCGACGCCAGGCAGCGATCGACCAAACTCCGCCCCAGACCCTGCGTTCGATACCCGGGCGCAACCGCCAGGTGATACAAACAGCCCCGCCGGCCGTCGTGACCGCACATCACCGCGGCGACGATCCGCTCTGCGTCGCGCGCCACGAGGCTCATCCCGGGGTTGCGGTCGAGATAAGCCCGCACGCGATCGGGCGAATCGGATTCGTGCAGCCCGACTCCTTCCGTCTCGGACCAAAGCGCGAGCACCGCCTCGACGTCGTCATGGGTCATCGGCTGCAAGGGCAGTTCCATGAGCGGCTCCGACCCAGCGCGTCGGGAAGTTTGCGACCCGCCGCCCAGTCGCCAAGCGGCGAGGTCGGCGACAGTGGTCATCGCAGCGGCTTGTGGCCAAACAGCCGCCGCAACAGTCCGATCTGCCCGGCGTGCAGCATCTCGTGTTCCGGACAGAACTCCATCGCGTCGCGCCGGGTCTTGGCGATCGCCAGCTGAATCAACGACGGCGCTTCCAGATCCGCCTCGCTCATCGTCGCCAGCTCCGCCAGCGCGGCGCGATGCACCCGATCAAGCATCGCTCGCAGCTCGGCGACCGTCGGATACCGGTCTTCCTGTTCCGACACGGTCGAACCGCGGCCGAATAACTTGCGCAGCTCCGGCGAGATCAATTCGGCGTCTGTGTCGCGCGGGCCGCGAGTGGCCGCCAGCGTCAGGCCGTATTCCGCGGTGGCGATATGGCCGACTTGCCAGGCGATGTGCGTCACGCCGGCGACAGGTTGCAGGAACCATTCGCTCTCGGGCGTCGCTTCGAGCAGGCCGAGCGTGTAGCCGCGTGCGCGGCGGATGCGATCGATCGAGGTCTGTAGACCGGACATCAGTTCGTCTCCTTGGAGCCAATTCGAGAGCCGTGGCGGAATACCCCGATATTGCGCGGCCGTCGGGGGCAGAACAGGCGTGTCCCCTTCTCCGCGACCGTCCCTAGCGGCCGAGGCGCAAGAACCGTTCGTACGCGGCGTCCCAAGCCGCCGCGTCCTGCGGCTCGTAGGTCGTGACAGCGAAGCTCCGCCGCACGACCTCGCGGGCCTCGGCGATCGAGCCAATCTCGCCCGCCGCGATCGCCTGCACAAGCACGTTGCCGGTCGCGGTCGCTTCGACCGGCCCGGCGACCACTGGGCGCTGGCAGGCGTCTGCCGTCGCCTGGCAAAGCTGCGTGTTCAGGGCGCCGCCCCCAACGACGTGAATCGTCGCCAAGGGCGAGCCAATCAATCGTTCGAGCCAACCGAGCGCCTGCCGGTAGCGCAGCGCCAAGCTTTCGATCGCCGTGCGAATCACGCTCCCTTCGCTGTCGGGAACCGGCTCGCCGCGGCGCCGGCAGTAGTCGCGAATCGCGGCCGGCATGTCGGCCGGCGCCAGAAAGCCGGGATCGTCCGGATCGACGAGCGAACGCAACGGCGCCGCCGCGGCCGAGAGGTGGTTGAGGTCTTCCCAACGGAAATTGGCGCCGGCCAGGTTCCACACGCGGCGGCATTCCTGAACCAACCACAGCCCCGCGATGTTCTTGAGCACGCGCGTCGAGCCGCCGACCCCCGCCTCGTTCGTGAAATTGAGCGCCAGGCAGTCGTCGGTGACGATCGGCTCGGCCACTTCGATCCCCATCAGCGACCAGGTGCCTGAGCTGATGTAGCACCAGTCGGGTCGGCCGCCGGAGGGGCCGGCCGCCGGAACCGCGAGCACGGCGCTGGCGGTGTCGTGAGCGCCGGGCAGCACCACCTCGACCCCCGACAGGCCGACCTCGGCCGCCACGCTTGGGCGAAGCGGTCCCAGCCGCGTGCCCGGCGGCTCGAGCTGGCCGAGGATCGCGGTCGGCAAGTCGAGCCGCTCGAAGAGCGGATACGCCCAATTCTTCGACCGCGGATTATAGAACTGGGTCGTGCTGGCGTCGGTCGTTTCGTTGACCATCACCCCGGTCAGCAGCCAATGGAACAGATCGGGCATCAATAGCAGGTGCTCGGCCGCTTCCAGCAGCGGCGAGCCGGCCAGCCGCATCGCCAGCAATTGATACAGCGTGTTGAACTGCATGAACTGCAAGCCCGTGTGGGCAAAGATCTCCTCGCGGCGAACGCGATCAAAGGCCTGTTCCAGCATGCCGTCGGTGCGCCGGTCGCGGTAGGCGTACGGATTGCCAAGCAGTTCGCCGCCGCGTCCCACGAGGCCGAAATCGACCCCCCAAGTGTCGACGCCCACGCTGACGATTTGGCCAAGGTGGGCCGTCCCCGCAGCGCGAAGCCCGGCGGCAATCTGCTTCCACAGTCCGAGCAGGTCCCAATAGAGATGGTCCGCTGCCTGAACGTAACCGTTCTCGAAACGATAGATCTCGTCGAGCGCCAACCGCTGACCGTCGAACAGCCCGGCGACGTGGCGACCGCCCGAAGCGCCCAAGTCGACGGCTATGAACGTCTTTTTGTTCACGGGAAACGCCCTGTTCGCCGCGCCAAGAGCCTATCCGAGCACCGTCGGGGACTGTCCCGATTTTGCGGAGTCCTCGAGCAAAATGGGACTGTCCCCTTCTCCGAGACGGTTCTCGGATAGGCTTTAAACGGCTCGCGGCAATGTTTTTTTGCGAAAAACCAACATGACCGGCCCCCGGCGGGCGGTCAAGCGTTCGGGTCGCAATGTTTACGACGGTTAGACAGGGTTGGGCGAGCCGCACGACTCCAACAAGTTTTCCAACGTCGCTGGCCGATACACCAAACAGCGGCTATTGTTGACCTTAGTGACAAACATTCGTATCATTCGCTGTGTCGCAGCAGCCAGCGGCGCCGGCGAATGACCGACCCGCGGCGGGAATCTTGCGGCCGGGTTTCGGCCGCCTGACCAGATCGGCGTGCTGGAGCGCGTGCCTTTCGATGGATCGACCTCGCCTATGAAATCAATCGCCGCGGGACCCGCCAACGCCGAATCAGCCGCCGAATCCGCAGAGCAGTCAAGCGGCCGGGAAGCGCCGAATGGCAAGTCGCCGGTGAACTCTTCGCCCGACAGCCCCGCGTCGATCGTGGCGGCCCTGCAAGCCCGGTTCGATGCCGTAGCGATTGGCGCCGGCGCCACGAACGGCGCCGCCGCGGCCGGGCCGGACCCGGCGTTTCTCGAAGAGCTGGCGGCCCGCAGCCGCGAGCTGGAGAGCGCCACCCCGCAGGAAATCATCGCCTGGGCGGTAGGCCGGTACTTTCCGCGACTGACGATGGCCACTGCCTTTGGGCCGGAGGGCTGCTGCATTTTGCACATGCTTGCGGCGATCGAGCCGCGGATGCACGTGTTCAACCTGGAGACGGGATACCAGTTCGCCGAGACGCTCGAAGTTCGTGAGCAGTTTGAGCGGCGATACGGCCTGCAGATCGAACTGCATCAACCGTCGACGACCGTCGCCGAGTACGAAGCGACCCACGGCGGTCCGCTGTATCGGACGAATCCGGACCAATGCTGCGCGGATCGCAAGCTGTCGGTGTTGCGGAGCTCGCTGGTTGGCATGGAGGCTTGGATGAGTGGGATCCGCCGCGATCAGAGCTCGCATCGCGCGGCGGCGCCGATTATCGGCTGGGATAAGAAATTCGGGCTGGTGAAAATCAGCCCGCTGGCGAATTGGACCAAGCAGGACGTCTGGAAGCTGATCACGGATCACGACATACCCTACAACCCGCTGCACGATCAGGGTTACACCAGCATTGGCTGCTGGCCCTGCACGCGGAGCGTGACGTTTGGCGAGGATGAGCGCGCCGGCCGCTGGAGCGGCTTCGCCAAGACCGAGTGCGGCCTGCACACCAGCGATTGAACGTCGCGCGATCCGCGCGGACGCCAGCCGGCCCGGCGCCCGTGATCGCGGGCCCCGCGACGGCTACGGACGACAAACTGGAATTCCATGAAACTCTCCGCCAAGACTGAATATGCTTGCCTGGCGATGCTCGAACTGGCCGCGCGCCACGACGTCGGCGAGCCGGTGCGCATTCGGGACATCGCCGACGAGCACGGGATCCCTTCCCGCTTCCTGGTGCAGATTCTGCTCCAACTCAAAGGCGCCGGACTCGTCACCAGCACGCGCGGCGCGTCGGGGGGCTATCAATTGAGCAAGCCGCCCGACGAGATCTCGCTGGGCGAAGTGATGGCGGTGATCGAAGGGCCGGAATCCGATTTCAACCACTCGGGCACTGTCGCCCGCAACCCCACTAGCCGCGTGCTGACGGACGCCTGGCGGCAGATCGCGGAAGTCGAGCGCAACGCGCTGCAATCGCTGACGTTCGGCGAACTGGTAAGCCGGATGAAGCGCCAGATCGAGAACATGTATTACATCTGACGCGCGGATTGCCGCGAGCGCGGCGGCGGTCGGCCCATCACCCTTTGATCGCCGCCATCGCTTCCTGCGGGATGTTGAAGTTCGCCGACACGTTCTGCACGTCGTCGTGGTCGTCCAGCCGCTCCATCAGCGACAGCACCTTGCGGCCCGCTTCGACGTCCAGGTCGACGGTCGACGTGGGGATCCGCGAGATTTCGGCTAGCTCGGGGACGATCCCTTTTTCGCGCAGCGCGGCGTCGACCTGGCCGAAGGCCGCCGGATCGCAGGTCACCTCGAACTTGTCGTCGACCCGCTTCACATCGTCGGCGCCGTGGTCCAAGGCGAATTCGAGCAGCGCGTCCTCGTCCATCACGTTGCCCGGAATCAGGAACATGCCTTTGCGGTCGAACATCCAGGCCACGCAGCCGGTGGCGCCGAGCTTGCCGTCGGCCATTTCGAAGATCTTGCGGATTTCGCCGGCCGTGCGGTTGCGGTTGTCGGTCAGGATCTCGCACAGCACGGCGACGCCCGCCGGGCCGTAGCCTTCGTACAGCACTTCTTCGAGATTGCCCCCGTCCAATTCGCCGGTCCCGCGCTTGATGGCCCGCTGAATGTTGTCCTTGGGCATGCTGATCGCCTTGGCGGCGTCGATGGCGTAGCGGAGCTTGAGATTGGCGTCGGGATCGCCGCCGCCCGACTTGGCGGCCACGATGATCGCCTTCGACAGCTTGCTCCACACCTTGCCGCGCTTGTTGTCGATCAGCGCTTTTTTCCGGGAAATGTTGGCCCAATGGGAATGTCCGGCCATGGATCGGTTCTCACTCGCGATGGATAGGTAACGAACGGGGTCGGCGCCGCGCAATTCAGGGTCTGGCGGGCGGATTACGGCTTGGCGGGCTCGTCGGGCTTTGGGTCCGCGGGCCGCGGGGATTCGGGTTTCAGGGAGTCCAAGCTCGGCGACGAGGCTTTGTCCGGCTCGGGCTTTGCCGCCGCCTTGACGGCCGACTCGACGCGGGCGATCTTATCGCGCAAGGCATGGGCCTTGTCTGCCTCGTGGTCGTGCTCGAAGCCGGCCAGCGCCCGACGCCAAACCTCGAGCGCGCCGGCCAGGTCGCCGGCTTTCTCCTCGGCGTCGCCCAGGTGCTCAAGCACCGCGGGATCGGCCTTGGGATCGGCGGCGGCGGCCTTGAGCGGCTCGACCGCCTCGCCGTACCGGCCCAGACGAAACAGGGCCCAGCCCAGGCTGTCGAGATACGCCATGTTCTTGGGATCGTCCTCGAGCGCCTTGCGAATCATCCGCAAGGATCGCTCCAGGTGCTTGTTCTGATCGGCCCAGAGGTAGCCCAGGTCGTTCAGCGCGCCGGTATTGTCGGGAAACTCGTCGAGCACCTGTTCCAGCCACTCTTCGGCGGCCGGGTATTTGTGCTGGAGGACTTCGATATTCGACAGGGCCGAACGAGCGTCGCGCATCGCCTCGCGCGTCTCGTCCGAATCGAAGATGCCGTCGAACTTCTTGAGCACGGCCTGGTATTCGGCCCGCGCGGCGTCGTAGCGCTTGGCGTGGTAGAGCACCCAGGGAGGACGCAGCGCGAACCGGGGATTGTCTTTCTTGGCGTCGGCGGCAAGCCGGGCGTTCTTGAACGCCTCGTCGGTGTGACCGTCCATCTCCAGCGCGCCGGCCAGAAAATACTCGAACGCCGGATTGTCGGGACCGGCGGCGCGCTGGTCGACGCCGCGCTGCAACACCCGGACCGAATCGGTGGTTCGGTCGGCCAACAACAACCCGAGCCCCCAGGCCAGCAGGATCTCTCCCTTCTTGGCGCCCTCGGCTTTGAGGGCCGCTTCGAAGAACTCGTCGGCGGTCTTGAAATCCTTGCCTTCAAGCGCGAGCAGGGCCACGGCCAGCGGTCGGGCAGGGCCCTGGCCCGTATCGGCCTGGTTCGACTCGCGCCGAGCCACCTGGGCCAGCGATTTGAGCAGCTCGCCATCAGCCGCGATCTGTTTGGCCTGGCCGTCCACCGCCTGCAAGTTGCCGCTGCGCCCTACCACGTCGGCCAGCGCGTCGAGCAGCCGCGGAACGTTCCCTTGCTCGCGATACACCGTCGCCAATCCCTCGGCCACTTCCGAGGGGAGCCGCTGCCGGCTGGCGTCGGCGATCTTGCGGTAGAGCGGCTCGGCCTTGTTCCATTGCTTCGTGTCGAGGTAATGCTTGGCCGTGAAAAACGTCAGCGGCAA
>Ga0302325_10022821_pt1 | contig 13077 bp, 15 predicted proteins | sample Palsa_T0_2_FD_201948 | JGI IMG/M metagenome (GOLD analysis project Ga0302325, IMG submission 201948) | Peat permafrost microbial communities from Stordalen Mire near Abisko, Sweden - Palsa_T0_2 | ecosystem: Environmental > Terrestrial > Soil > Palsa > Peat permafrost | place: Sweden: Abisko... | reverse complement strand
AGGACAATAATTATATCAGATACCTTTGTGACCGAACACTTCCTTCAGGTTTCCGACCTATTGAGAGGCTGCGAAATGTAAGTCACAAACCACCTCCAATATTCTTGGAAGGCAGTGCTAGAATAATTTATTCGCTAGGAAGATTGCCGGAGCACCATATATGCTATCCTGGATCCGTCACCCTCGCGCAGGCTGACTGCTTCGCAAGTATTGGCCTCTCCTTGGTGCCGCGAGATACAGCTATGCAAAGCCGGTGCGAATGAATCCTGAAATACTATACAGGTCAGGGTATACATTTCCCGTACACTGATTTTGACTGACTTATCTACCGTGAGTGTTTAGAACATCTCCGCCTTAGGGGTAATGCATGATTCACCATGTCACAAAAGCGCAGGGCATTGGATATAAAGGTGAAATATCTGGATGCATTATTTGTTTGTTATTTGAGTCGATTTGATTTGGAAGTGTCTCGTTGGTCAAATAAAGTATCAGGATAATTACTAAATTCAAAACTATTCTAAGCCTATCATTCCCTCCAAGATCTTGACGTTGAGCAATGCATTATTTGTGCGGGTGGAAAAGTTGAGATATTTCAATATCAGCAAGTTAGGGTGTTTCCAATGCTTAAACCATGTATCCCAGGCTCTGACCATAGGAGCTCCGTAAGATACTTCCGGTAGTCATATTGATCCCAATTAAGATCCTTTGAGTATCGGGGAGATTGAGACCTTCAGAATGGCCTGCAGAAAACCGGGTTATAACTTATTAGGTGATTAAGACGTTGGAAAGTTTCTCAAGCATGTGAAATACGTAGCCCGACTCCGGGTGGGTAGCGAATAGTGTAAATTGCAGTTTGAGACTGCGGTACGGATTTTAATTTCTAAGCTGTGGTGCATTTTAAGCGCACTGAACTGCCTGCTCTTTGGCGTTCTTGCACTAAACTGGGGTAAATTGCAGTCTAATTGCAGTTTAACTGCTAAACTGCAATTAAACTGCGATGATAAATTAATTATCTTTAAAAACTGCGGTTTAAAAAGCCTGCATTGCACAAGACTAGGGACTTTTTTGACTGCACTACCGCAGTTAAATTGCAATTGCACTGAACTGAGGTCACGCTATTCGCTGCCTTGAGCCTGAGCATGGTTTGAGGTATGCTTAGGATATCTTTGGCAGTCGCTTGGTAGACGAGCTAAAGGAATACACCAGTGACCCGTCCCAGCAGCTAGGACGGCCGATGTTAGACTACTCTATTGTCGCGAGACTCGGGGAAGCTTTAAGCAGAAAACCAGATAGAGTGTCTCGGGCGTGGCCAATGATAGATTACGTTGATAATCCATCTCACGTCATAAACAGGGCTTTGAACAAGGAATGTCAAGGTTTTAAGGCTGAATTTCTTTGCGTACTGCTCAATAGGCCCTTACTAAAGCTTAAAGGCCCTCAAAACACAATCCCAAGTGCATCTGTACGTCCTAAATCTCCTTCAGGAATCCCACTTCGATCACCTTGTCCGTCGGGATCCTAAGATTGGCCATCTTGTTCCTTGTGTTATCCCTGATCCACAAAAAGATTTGCAACAATACCATCCTAGCGTAATTCGTACCCTCTTTAATCTTCATCTGCTCTTTGCCCATGATATAGAGCACATTATGTGCGTATGCGGTGTCAAGTTTAGCCAATTCAGCGTCATATTGCTCTTCCTTATTAGCCAGTTCCTTTTCCACAGGGCTGGCGACTGTCGTATAGTTAGTATAGTCAGCCTTGTTATCGATCGTAGCAGTTCCAAGTGGGTCTGATGAGACTTGTCTTTGAAGATGGAAATTCTTCTCAGTCAAGTATCTGCGAATCTGTTCGGCGATGACGGATGCAAGATTAGGAGTTATGATTTCATCATTGTAGCCGTAGCGAACTACTAGGCGGTAGCAGTTTGGGATTGCAAGTCGCGAAACAGCATGCCGCTTCTCTGGCGCCACCGAAGGAGTCTCAAGTGGCCGTAGGTGGAAGAAAACGATAACCTCTGGCATCGCAATAAGCTTGAGAACAAACTGGCTAAAGACTATTGGAGTAGTCTCGCCGGCCTTGTCAAAGAAGATTCCAAAGCCCCGAGTAGTGCTAAGAGGAACGCCATCAAATCGGTCTGTGAGACGCATCTGACCATCCGGACCAGTCGTAACGAAATACGAAGTGGGAAATCGATCCTTAGCTTCGGCAAACCACTGTTGCTCTTTCCCAAACCTCCACAATAGCAGGATGAAGGCGAGCGTAGAGGCGAGTGTGATGGTGAACCAGGCGCCAGTGGGGACCTTTGTGAGTGCGGAAGAGAGGTATGTGCTATCCAGACAAGCAATTATGAGCCATGGCAGGATGACTTTAAAGGGGCTGATGCGCCACACAAACATCGCTGCCAACGAGACCATGCAGGTATCAAAGAAGGTCACAAACATAACGCAAACTCCATATGCGTTTCCAAGAGACGTAGTCTGAAGATGTGGTTAGTATTACAGGCAAGAACCATCGGCTACCTGACTACATACATTGTTATAAATCGATGCTACCAGTATTGTTCCGATCATGAGGAGCCAGTTTGCGACTGGAATATAAAGCTGGCCATGGAAGATTGTGGAAGTGTGGATCACTTTGATTTGTGGGAAGTATGAGAGCTTCATCACTTGGGCAAGCAGCTACAGATAATAGTCAGAGTCAATTTCGCGGCACGATCCGTGTATTCTTACCTGAAAGGTTGCAGTTATGATGGCCTGTGAGGCGACAATGGCGGCCAGAATGGCAATGATTAGGGCTGGGTAAATGGTTCCCGGGGGCGCCGCATTGAAAAAGGGGTTTGAATAGGCCTCAGGATGAACGCTGATATAAGCTGCTTGCCCGATATACGCCAAAAGCAGGCATGGAAACGTGTAACAGAGCCAGCTTAATTGAACCGCTCTCCTGCTGAAAGCTCCAAGGTCGGCGAAGAGAGCCTCGACCCCGGTGAAGGCGAGCAATACCCCCCCGAGCATTCTCCATCCCTGTTCCCTCTGGCGGACTAAGAAATCGAATCCGTGCCCAGGGTTGAAAGCTTCGAAAACACCAGCATCATATTTGACGAGGTTGTATATCCCGAAAATAGCGTTGAAGCCCAGCCAGATGATCACAATTGGCGCGAATGCAAAGGTGATTTTAGTAATTCCGAGAGGCTGAACAATAAATAGCACCACTAGAATAGCATCGGTGACCCCGATTATGGTCCCTTTGGAGATATTAGGATCCACGACCTCAATCCCTTGGACAGCTCCCAATACAGATTGAGCTGGTGTAAGGAGGCCGTCGGAGATGACCATTGTCACTGCCAGTACACCCATAACTTTGAGAAGGCCCCTTGCGAACCTGCTAGATTCCAGGTGCTGGCGTACATGTTGGCCCGCTTGTTCGAGATCGCCGGACAAATGTCTTTGCAGTCGAATAAGAGAAGCCTCGCGCGGATCACGGTTGGTAATGTTCATCTGGAGGTACGACAGTCAGCTTCGCTCTTTGAGATGGGAACGAATCCTACATAACGGCTAAGCAGAGAATACGTGCTAAATGTTCCCCCTTCGCCATCGTTATCCGCATGTAGAATGACGATCACGTATTTCACCGTTACCATCATGAACAGACTCCAGATGATTATTGAGAGCACTCCAATAAGGTCCTGGCGTGAGGGCGCCGAGCTAAACGTCGACGAGTAGACGTAGAGAGGACTGGTCCCAATGTCTCCATAGATAACTCCAATTGATTGATAGGCAAGCCACAGAAGCAACTTCCCTTTGAATACCTGCATAAAAATGAGCGCAGATCACACAAATTAGCTATGAGATTAGCTGGTACCTGCTTCTGCTTGAAGTCGCCTGGTTTTCGCAAACCAGGGTCATCGTCTTCTCGATCCGTTATGCTCATTCTACTACCACGCCTATTGGTCGAAGGAGGCCTGGACCGGGAGCGAATGTTGAAGATGTCGTCGTGAGGGTCCGCCGTATCTGATCTTGAGACCGACCGCCTGCTGTAGATGCCATCCCCTCCGTTAGAGATAACCCCATCTTGAAAATTTGCCCGTGAACGCTCATCTTTCGGGTGTGGTATATCGGCGATTCTGATCGTTGCCATAGCTTTAATAAAGAAAGACGAGACGGGGCAGGCAGATCTATGAACGCGCGAGCAGATGTACACAGCGGTCACAACTATTGCACAGATATCCACGCCTTGAGCAGAAAAAACCAAGGTCTAAGACATATATTCTTAACAGTGAGAATTGTCAGAGGCGGGTGGGGTTGAGGGGGGATGGCGTATTGCCAGGGTTGACGGCATTAATCCCGCATAGAAGGAATTGACCTGTGGTTGTGCGCACGCGGTTGCTGCATGTACTCTAATCTTATCGTATTGTAGAAAGATCATGTCACCAAAACACATAATTGCGCCGGATTCTGGGCTGTGACGAGCTATTGAGCCAGAGTGGAATTTGTGTTTGCGTGAACCTGCAGCCTTCCTAAGTGATGATTCCTCTGCGAGTATTAACTTAGCAGAATCTAGAGATATTCAGAGATACTTACAATATCAGAGTAATATACAGCGTAAGAGCGTTTTGCAGCAAATCCCATTGTGCGTGGAGAATTGTTATTGCGTTGTCGCGTTTGGTGGTTGATTTTGGGTTATGTCAGCCTTAGGCTCACGAGAAGGTCGACGGAGAAATATTTGTCTAACTGAAGGTCCTAATCTAATATTTTAAACCGTTTTTATGACGCTACATAGGCTGCAGGTCTCTAGGGAGATCACGAGTATATCAGTGAAGTGTGAAGAATACGCCTCTTTCTTAGAATCTAAAGTTAAAGAGAAAAAAAGAAGAGATGAGGTAAAAATTGAATAACCGCGAGATCACGTGATCTCCCCTACAATAGGTACCTAGGTAGCTACTTAGGTACTTAGGAAGGTTTCCTCGAGTTCCTCTAGTTGGAGCTGACCTTGAATTTGGAGGGCGCACGTGATCTGCACGTGATGGTTCTCAAGCTGGGCTTACCTACCTTAGGAGGAAAGAATTATTACACTAAGGGTAAGTAAGAGCGCTTTAATATAAATAAATAAAATATTACTTAGTAAAGTTTATAAGGGTCCTCTTACCTCTTTACCCTTTGGTATGTCCAAAATTGTAAATTCGGATAGAGATTCTCAACCAACATGTTAGGTAATGGGTACAAAGACGTGCATGTCACGTGATATCTCCAGCTCCAGCCATATATAAGCTTGTTTAGCATATTTCACCTTAAGCAGTGATTACTGCCCAAGGACCGCATTTTAGTCATATAGTTCAGTGGTTTAGCCGTAGCCACCTTACACAATAGCTTGAACCGCCCTTTCGAGGATCTCGACATTCGATTTCTTTATCCCACCAAAACCTGTTTCATGTCCCGCGTAGGCTTAAAGAGACCAGAGTAAGCATATTTAAAATACTAAATCGTCTTTCGGGACTTACCACAAAAGGAAACATGCGTTACCTCTTGAATCCCATCTATTTATTTACTTCAAACTCGCTTCCACTACGGACGCTCCACCGCTGAGTTCCACACCGCTATATAACTCAAGTCTTTCATCTTTGGGAAGCAATGCCTCTAATTTGTCCAGAGGCCTGTTTGTAAGTCCAATCACTTTGTTAAAAGTTGTGGGAATGAGACATTTCAGTACTTCTTGAACAATGGCCCATCCAGAAATGCTAGATGCACTAAAACCAATGCGCGATAACTCGGGAGGAGGACGTGGATTAAAATAAGGTTAAGTATAAGCTTTTTCTCTGTGCCACTTGGAACCGCCCTGCCAACATAACCTTAATAAGTGACGAATTTTCCCGGCTCAGATCATGAACCGCCCCGCTGGCTTAACTCTCGTTGTTACCTTCCTCTCTTCCCCTATCTTAAATAATATGTAAATAAATAGTATATATTCTAAGCCTGTGAAGTGCCAGCAAAGCGTCTCAAAAGAGATAGATCACTAGATTATCAAAGTATTCAATTTGAGCTTTCGAAGAAACCTGTCCTTGCGACCGACAAGTATCACAGGGTTCGATTGCATCCAATCAAACGATCGCTTCAACTCTTCAAGCAACCAACAGCTTTCTACAACATCCCCGAATTTTTGTCTTTATTAACGAATGTCCGGTTCTTACTACTGCCGCCCTTGCCTTCCCTGCCCCCCCACAACTGGTTATGTGCATCGAGAGCCGAAACAGCTGTATAGGACAAATACTGCTTCTTGAGAGGGGTTCGGGGTCATATTGAAGTTGAAAAATGGTACTGAGATAGGTTGGAGGAGAAGTGTGGTGAGTAGCGCAGCTAGAGAGCGTAGCGCCCATGACCGGCTCGGCACTTGAAAACCGTTAGGGGAGTGATCCGCTTTTACTGGAGACAGCTTGCAGGGCTTTATGGCTTGTACTAGATTTCGGGGCAACGATAATAGAGACTTGGTTGTATTTGGATGCAGTTGTGGCTGTGCAGAACCTGATGTAGATGTCTAAGACATAGGGCTAAGAACGCAGTCAATGATTTGTCTTGACAAGAAATCGTGAGGCTAAAGCGTTTTCCATCCTTCTAAAAAATAAAAAAATAAAAAACCTAAAATTATTGCTGCCAAATATAGTTCGAATACACACTGCGCCAAGCACAGCTTCGGAGCTTTGAAACAAATACTCATTCTAGCGGCTACTCAATATCATTCCTTTAGCACGATTCATAAGTACCCACAAGACGATTCATTCCTCACACACAAGCTCCCAATCAAAATTTTCAAAACCGTTATGGCACTTGCAGGGAAGAGGGTTTTCCTCATCACAATGTTTAGCATTTTAGCAGTACTTTGCATAATCCTCCTTATTATATACCTCTTATCCAATAATTACAAGCCACTTATAGGCAAAAACTCGGTATTTATAACCACTCGGCCATCCTCCCGAATTTTGGAAAAACAATTACCTTATTAACATTGATATCCTTAGAACAATTCTGCACCAAATATTATCGGCTGCGCTTACCTATTTTAGCAAACCGAGGATTATCCAAGCTGTGCTAATTCATATACTACTAATAATTAGCCAAATATGTATGCTCAGTAAACAGCGGATTTGATCTGAGAAATAGCAGCGTGCGGTGCTATGACAAATTTCAATCATATCTACTCTTTTCCACATTTTCACGCAAGCCTCTATTAAAGTTACAGACGACATCATACTGCAGCACACGAAAAATCGTGTCACCGATCTTACAAAAGCTTCTTTCATCGGCGTTAGCGAGGGCGAAAGTGGAGTATTTTACGACGTATGCTTAATTTTCTAATTTCTACTCTACCTTACCATAATATTAAGCTTTAATGTGCGCTTAATCTGCTTCAGCCTTTGCCATCAACTAGGGTCGTCTCTAAAATGCGTCCAAGGACCCCTACAATATAAACAGAAGTTCAGTCGCTCTTTAGATAGTCCCCTTAAGCATTTAATATATTCTTGTTTCGACCATTTCATAAGCTCTATTTTAGCTTCCTCGATCACTAGACCTCCGGTCACCCGACCTTCCACGCAACATAGTCATATGATTTACCCGCTGGGTAATCCGACCTTTCTGGGTATCCGGCCATATAAAACCGCCCGGGTAGATCCTCCACTATACCCCCTGGATGCCTTCCGGGGTATACCCGTTCCCAAGTCTGCCAACCAAGAATGCTTCCTTGGAGAATTTCCAAGATTTCCCATATCTAGAGGTGAATCAACCGAATCCAGTTATTTAGCAAAAAGGGTCCTGGCCTCAGGATTGGGATGGAATAGTTTTGACCAGTGCTACCGCATTAATTGGAATACACCCCCATGTTGGATGATAAGCCCACCCGACTTATACCCCCAGGTCTAAAATATGGTTAGGAAATCTCTACAGTTTATAAGCCCAGGGGGTATAAGTAAAACTGCATGCGCAAACAGCCCTTATAAGCTGCCCAAGACGCTTCAAGGTATAATTTCAGGTAGCATAGCCTGGAAGATTGATCCCCATCACTTTATACACCTCCAGGTCCCAAATCCGGAATGGGCACCCCACGGCTTATACCCCCAGGGGGTGTATTCCAATTAATGCGGTATTCCCAACCCTTCCTCAAATCGAACGACTATCGACTCGTCGAACACCAATCAGTTCTCAACCTTTCTCAATTCCTTGGGGAGTTCAAGACAATATCAGATCACGATCTCAATGCCAACATGTCGGCTCACGAGGAAAACACGATAGATTACCCCTACAAGGAAAGTCCACATCCTCTTCTTGCTGTGGGCTGAGGATGACCTCAACGCCCACAACGAAGCCAAAGAGTTAGAAATTTTATTCTTTTACGGTTGCAACTTCACCACCATGGAGACTTTCGAACCCTGTCTCAGAAGCCGCACTTTTCACTTTCTACGTACTTTCATGAATGGGCCGTCAAGTGTTCGAAGGAAGAGAATATTTCGATTATCTGCTACAACGGACACGGATACCTCGACGCCATCCACCCTATGAAATGGCCAGCTTACAAGAGGTAGGGTGAGAACTTTCCCGCCCTGAGAAGTAGTTACTAACATTTCTAGCTCGAAATCCCCTGCGATCGATTGGAATTCTCTCCAGATTACCCTTGAACCTACGGGGGGCAGTTTTTTTTCATCGTCTTAGACACTTACAGTGTGGCTGGATCCATGAATTGGATATTGGATGAGTTTCATGGGGGTGGTCGAACTGAGATTCTCGCAGCCTGCGGCTATTAATAATGTGGTGTACAGCAACTTCACAAAAACGTTCACCGAAGTGCTTCGCTTGAGAGGTGTCTAGCGGTGATGTTTCCCCGTGTCGCAACTCCATCAGTGTATGCTGTTAAAAATGCAACACGACAGCGAGTCTCAAATTTTCTCTTTATCAGAGGACCGTTTCTCAACACTTGTATACATCTCCCACGACAAGGATTCCAGACACCGGAGTATCCAATTGAAAAATATGGTTCTCCAGATACCCAATCAAAAGCCTGAAGCCACCGAGGTAGAGCAAAACAACAACAAGAATGTCAAGTAAGCAGCAAGTGGCTCTTATCAGCAACATACTCCTAAATCAGATCCTGAAGAAGAGAATTGGGTTCCGTAGGGAACGCGGGCTATTAGACGGCGGGCAGATATGATTGCAGCGTCTTTCGGGAGTGGACGATTGACAGAAGGTCAACTCTTGAAAAAGTGTGAAGAAGAGTATTTTGTCAAACACCTGGAACAGATAGTGGAAATGAAGGAACTGAAGGTCGAAGCAATGGTCGGAGCGAAGGTTGAGGTTGATGATAGTTTACCCTCTACCTACTCATTCACGTGCTTTAATGCAGTTCTATGCTAGATTTCAGTCACTAGAGTTGTAGCCACCGAAGCACAGGCTGCCCAACTATTGTGGAAGTACTAGTTTTTCTGGGACCTCGGATAATTTCATAGACAGCGGGGTACAGAGACATGAATACCATTGCGAACTACATTTTCTCTTTATGAAGAGCGCGAACTTTCCAGAAAAGACAATTTCCGTGTGTTGAATGTATCCGTGCTGCACTAGAAGGAAGAATCAATGTCTACACTATCATTATCACTTGAAGCGTCACTGTCTATCCGTAAAAGGAAAGAAAAGCCGGAACTAATTCTCAAGCCTCAGAGCAGATTCACTGCTCAAAATGGCGTGTCATCTTGTGAACGTAAGTTCGCCATTCTTCCACAACCTCAACTTTATTCCAGGAAAACATAATTACCCCGCATGTTCTCACGAAGACGACCAAGATGTGTTGGAGCAACACACATGAAAATGGCCATGGCAGTAAGAGTAAGCACGGACGAAGATCGAAACCCATCCCCACACGAATCCGAATCCGAAACTCCGCCTCTTGAACCTCATACTTCTAAACAACAGTCCGACACGTCAAAGTCGTACCGCTACAAAGAAATCCACGCCCTGATGTTTCTCTGGAAAGATGACGACCTGCATGTCCTCAACGAAGTAAATGAACTAAAAGCCGTATTCGACAAACATTATCACTTCACAAGTATCCTCATCTCCGTCATCCCCTCTCGCAAACCATATTGCCACGTTAAGAACGAGATCGAGAACCTAAGACACGTACTCAATAGAACTGATAGCCTCGTCATAGTCTACTATTCAGGGCACGGCCATCTGTTCGGATATGGCAAGATGACCTGGTCTGCTTATGAGTAAGTCCACAGTCGCCCGTGAGTTGAGAAGCAAGAGCATTATTTATTTTATGCCAGGAAGCCAAAAAGCATATGCAAACTCATTCCTGGTCTCCGCTGGTCCTTCCTACAAGCACGACTCGAGCGCGCCCCCTCAGACGTGCTGATCCTGCTCGATTGCTGCGAGTCCGGCGGCTCCTTGCGCTCATCTCCCCTTCACCAATCCCCTACCTCCACCAGCCCAGGAACGACCGAACTCATTGCCGCCTCGCCATTCGATACCCTCGCTCCCGGGCCCGGCGAACACTCTTTCACTGGCGCCCTTATCACAGAGTTGAAAGTTCTTGCAGGAAAAGGGGAGATGTTTTCAGTAGCGGAGTTGCATAGGAGGGTGCTTGCAAATATTATTGAAAGGAGGAGAGGGTGGAGATGTAGGGTGCAGAGAGAGTGGCAGTGGCCTTCTGTTTCGCCAGTCTATGTGCGGTTGGTTGGAGGTGTGGAGGTGCCGAGTATTGGGTTGATGCCGCTGGGCGTACGTGAGAGTCAGAAGTGGGTTGCGGAGAAGGAGACTATGCAAATACCACTTGACGTTGAAGTCGGTGCTGCTCCAGAAATGCTTTCTTTGCCACTAGGCAAGACAAGACTGGAAAAGGCTTCACTTGCAGAAAGCACTTCGGAGATGGAGCGAAGGAATTCGAGCCCGGAGACGGGTGGTGGAATGTATGATGAGAAGATGTTGGTGAAGGCGAGGAAGAGAGGAACTCTGGGGCGTGCAGTAAAACGGGTGAAAGTGCTTGTTTTCAAAGCTCCCTAAATGGAAGATTAAAAAGGGTGATTGTATGATGTGGTATTAGCAGTCATCTCGTTCTTTTTCGTGCTTCGCACTCTGCTACAGTAGCAAATCATCACTTCTCGCACAGACCTTCCGCACGGACTCACATGACCTATGTCCACTCCCTTTTCATCTTTAACAACTACAGTAGCATTCAGCAAGAGCAGTTCTTCAGTCACACACTACCTGACATTCAGTAGAAACATTGCCTGCTAGCCAATCAGACAGCCAGCCACTAGAGTAAAGATCTCAGCCTATTCTCCCCGTTCTTTTAGGGTGTTTCTAGCCCTCGTACGCTTCCTGGACGGACGCGTTTCGGACGCGTTACGGCCCGGATATGGCGCCCCTTAACCCCCCACACCCCCCGCTATCCCGCATCTTATCCGATATAGTAAAGGCTACTACGGATAGAGCCAAGGAAGGGCACACTCTATTCGGCCCAGTTGCGGCCTTATAAGACGAGTACTTATAGTTAGACGCGGTCCGCAAGCTCCCGCAACGGCTCCGAAAACCCCTCGAACTCCTTTATAAAGAGATCTCTAAACTCTCTCTAACTTACTTCGATGCTTATATTAAAGGCTATTACCCGGCGAAGAAAATACCCTCCTTTACTCCTATTCTTATTACCCTATAACACTAGCTACTACCCGCATTTAAAGTCCCGGTAACATATGCTAGTATAGCGGCTACCCTTACCCCCTCCCCTCCCTTATAGCTAGTAACGGCCCCAAAAAAGGATAAACCGACTTGCAAAGCACCCGCTTTAACACGGCCGGATATAAGACTGTTTATACGGCTAAGATTAGATTACCCGGCCCGTAAAGGGGGCTCCTTCGCCGTTTTTACGGCCTTAAAAGACTCCCTCGGCCTAGACGCAAAACTCTTTAAAGAAGTTTAGGAGGTTAAGACCGGTTTTGCCCTCTATATTAGCTCCTTCAAGTCGCTTACGGCCCTAGAGACTAAACTCCCTCTTCTTATAACCTTCTTTCCGGATAATAAAATCGAACGCTAACTAGACTAGGTATTATATAAGCTATCGAATATCCCCCGGACAGTTATAACACTTATCTAAGGCGGAAACCTTGTCTCTTAATAAACGCTAATATTATTACAAATGCTATCCTTTTCACGGCCGAATAGGCCCTAGTATAGACCGTTAAAACTAAAACTAGCTCCGAAAACGGCTCTTTCCATATAACTTAAATAATTAGCTTTAATAGGAATTCCTATTAACCCCTCCCGCGTACCTTACAAATCTTAAGCACGGCTACCTATTATACGGTATTAGTTCCTCGCTTGTTTATAATCTAGTATACCCGGTACTTTTACTAGCATAACACTAAAAACTATATCTGTCCTCTTAGCTATCGAATTTGTAGCTTTAAAACATATAACGAGTTATAACATATAACCCGTTACGGCTCTATTTTACCTTATTAGTGCCTTGCAAGATGCTTATACTATAAAGGCCCCTACTTTGCGGACGACGCGTCTTGCCCTTTATATCCTAAGAAGCGCCCCCTCTTGAAAGCAGAGAAAAACTCGATTCTCGGAATAATAAAAGCAGCTTGTAAACGGGCCTATATAGCTGCTAGCTATACCCCTATCTCGGAGACTATCCTATCGACTCTCCCGGATCTTCTTATAGCCTTATAGCTAATAACCCCTCCTAAAATTGCCTTAAACTTAGAGGAAGCCGTTATAAACTAGTCGACGATTTATAGAATATAATATTTCGACATTACGCTAATCCTAAACAAACTCTTTACCTTAAAGCTAAATAAACTCTAGTTATTTACTAATGCTTAAACTGCTATAAACACCTTCCGGACCGCTTTTAGTTTTACAAGTTAATATTACTCGCGGTTTTACCCCTTATAAGCTAGCTTTTAAATTTGCATTTAATTCTCACGTTAACGTTATTTTTATTTAAAAACTTTATATCTTTTTAAACCGTTCGTAGAGGATAACTAAGAAATACTTTATATACGAGGCCTTTATCTTATAAGACGACTAGATA
>Ga0302325_10022820_pt1 | contig 13078 bp, 8 predicted proteins | sample Palsa_T0_2_FD_201948 | JGI IMG/M metagenome (GOLD analysis project Ga0302325, IMG submission 201948) | Peat permafrost microbial communities from Stordalen Mire near Abisko, Sweden - Palsa_T0_2 | ecosystem: Environmental > Terrestrial > Soil > Palsa > Peat permafrost | place: Sweden: Abisko... | reverse complement strand
GGTCTAGAAATGTTCCCCCTCTCCCCAAAAATATAGAAACTATAGCCGATCCGCGAGGGACCGAAAGAGGACCCCTGAGTAAAATCTGGCTGACTTATTAGCGTGATCAAGACTCAGGGCTCTGCTCAAGTTTGAGCAGCGACCGCTCAGGTTCAAAGACGGAAATGGACTTTGGTGGGCAAAGTTTGTCGTCTGAGGTTCTAATGGTAATCTCAGCCGAGTCTTTGGCTCCCTTCCCTCCAGCGCGGTGAGTCACTATTACCGCTCTGCTTAGGTGTAAAGAGTCAAGCTGGCGAGCCGTATTCCAGACAAGAATATCCAAGAATGACGTAGCCACAAGCTATATTTCTTGACCTAATTTTAGACTTGATTACAAGGCTAAACTTTTTTAGGTGGCTCCCATTCTAGTTCCTGTATCCATAACCTCCACTTTATCGAAGTACGATCTGTTCCTCAACCCGCCTCCCAGCTTTCCACTCTTCGATATCCTCTCCGTGTATGAGGTCGTACACAAAACATTCCCCTACTATCTTATATTCATCTCCCACCAACCTGAGAACAAACGGAAGCCTCTAGCCGAAGAGCAGGCATAGCACATCTCCCACCTGCGCAAATTCGGGGCCATGTCCTATGTGTCCATCGGATGCTAAAATAAAGGAGTAACGGCCTGGTACTCTCAAGCGGGGGTAGATGCTTGTTGCAAACTTGCCGGAGCTGGGAAACGCGACCCCTAGAAGATCGAAAAAGCTCCCACAGATATTGCCCATTTCACCTTTCAGTAATTCACAGTGACTCAAGTAATCATCTAGATCGGCCTTATGGAATGAATCTATTGTTTCATCAGGTAGGTGTTTATATCCCGCGGTAATCGTCTGAGCAAAAGCTTCTTTGAGCGTGTCAACATCGTAGTATGAGTTCAGTTTGCTGACTCTCGCATCCCATAGTTCCATCGCAAATAAAATATTTCTGTACTGGCTCTCTGGGTTCCTGACGAATTCCGCGATGGTCGAAATTCTCAGGCCTTGTAAGATTGGGCGGGTCCTATCATCCGTCTCGACTAACACTGCCCGTTTGCCTTTACTTGCCGCCCATCTACAACGAAGAGAGCTGCCAGTAAACATCGGGGGTGAGCCGGTGTTCTTGTCCCAACCGGGAATCCACGACGGCATGCTGTCTTGATCCATAGCAAACTCGTTAGAAGCCATCGGCAGGATACTGAGGTGCTCGGTGCTCGGTGCCACCAAGGTCCTCCCGAAGAAAGTAATTTACAGCATTGCTGTATACGTTGGAGGTAGGCTCTACTTGCAAGAGGAGAATTTTGGGCAGCATCTGGGCCTCTTTTAATAGCGCAAGGAGAGCATAGACTTTGTTTTGGGGGTCTGTGGCCTCAAATCTGGCAAAATTGACGACTAGGTAAAAAAGAGAGCTCTTGTATAGTGCGTCAATTAAGGAAATGATGTCAGATTTTATTAAATTAAACTAATATAGTTATATAAATTATTTATAATAAAACTTTAATAATCTTTTTTTTTTAAAATAATATAGTAATATAATTAAAAAAAAAAAATTAAAAAAAAATTATTTAGGCACGCGGGAATAAATATTAAAGAACTATAAAGTCGGATTATAATAATAAATAATCGTAATTCAAAAATCCTAAAGAAAGTATATAATTAATTAAGTTATCCAAGAATAACATCGATTTCTTCGATACTCCCTAGTGCCCACCCTGCTAAGCTAACCGTTCCTAGTCCGCGGCGGTACGCAATACCCTCTTCCCACTCTATCCAGAGGACATTGTAAGATATCGGAACTCTCTGGGTAGTCTCAGCGGGGTTTGGCGAATCTGTTCTGTCATCAAGCGCTTGGAAAGAATTTTCTTGCAACACCGAAGAAATGGCGATGAGCTCACATGCTTTTCCTTTCATGAGCCGTGCAACGAGAGGATCCGTGACGTGCTGTGCTATCACCGTCCCAATGCTGACTTGTGTGTTGGCCAAGATGGAGAACTCAAACGGAAAGCCTTGGGTGTTAGTAGCTGGAATAAAGTCCCCTAAGTGAAAGTAGCCACGACGTGCGCTGCGGCATGATATCAGAGGGGAGAGGATAGAGTTTGAGAGTACTTCGTCGGACACCGGCTCTTCCATATTACCTAGAGACAGAAGCGAAGTGATACTGAACTCGCGTAGGTGGCGGCGAAAGCGATTGCGTTCAGATGAGATGTATGCTTTCCACTTTTCGAGTGTACTTTCCTCGTCAGAAATTTTACCTTGAGGGATTGATAAGTCCTCAAAACAAATGATGTCGCCTAGAATGGGTGTTTCATCGCCAGAACCTTTGTATATGTTCCAACGCACCAGCGGCCTGATCTCGTTCTCAAAGTTTTGTCTACTGTCTAGACGAGATGCTGCAAAATCCCAGTATTTGAGGTCCAGATTACCTTGCATAGATAGCCAGGACCAGCTTGGTGTCACGACTGTACCCTCTACGTCCTCTCGACGAGGTTTGCCAACGGCTCGCGCAGTAGATCTAAACTTTGCACCAACATTTGGCTGCCAAAGTAACGTCCAATCAAACGCTATTATCGGATGTCCAAAAACAAACGGGCCATAGACATTGGCCAAATTGCTCATCACTCCGGCAAACGCCCTCTCAACGTCATCATCCCGTGTCAGAAGTCGGCGATTATAATCCAGCACTACGTCCTTGTAGAGTTGGATGTCTGGCAAAGATTGATCATGAAAATACTTTGGGGGCGAAAGGTGCTTCTCGTCTTCGTCATGGAGCGCATTGACTTCTGTGTTCAAATTGTTCCACCAGTTGACACAGTGACATTCCCATAGGACGCCCTGTGGAAGGAAGAAGATGAGACGCCTGGAGCAAAGCAGTTCCTGAAACGTCCAACCGCGTTGACCCCATGTTGAGGCTTTAAGCAGCGTTCGGTAATGGCGAAAGTTTGGATGACTCCCTTGAGCTTTCGAGTACATTGTCAACGGGCGACCATAAAAAGGTGAGTGACCAAATCTGATCCCAGCGTTTGCATCGTTGCCTTCTGCCGCAACGATTGTCAGCATTGCGCCTTGATAAATGTCGCCCATTCGGTCTAATTCACTATGCTTGAACTCTTCGTCATCTTGGATGATGCATAGTGCATCAACCCACAGGTATCGCCACGTAGGCATATTTGGATTATTGACAAAAGCCATCGCGTTCTGGAAGGTGCGTGGTATCTTAGTTCTTGTTGAGGCTTCATAAAGTGCGTCACGTTTCTGCAACTGCCGAACGTTGTTGATGACGGTTCTGAAAGTAGACACACCTCCCCAGACATAGCTTAAAGCCATATATTGCAAATGTGATCCTATTGATTCGGTCGGCACCAGACGGCCCTCGCGCACATCAATCAGAAGTCGAGGACGTGCTTTTGTTGTGCTCTTGAGGGGCTTGCAGTGAGTTCCGTGGTTTGCATCGCAGCACTCGATCCAGCTCGTAAACGTTTCCATGAATCGGTTACAATAAAATTCTGGTAGTAGCTTCACATTGGATAGCCCAGATGCCATTCGATTGTTTGCCTTTTGCTTTTTCAGCTCCAGCGCCCTCCGGTGCATCTGCTCAGACGCCTCGTATTTGCCCTGGCTATCTAGTATGATCGCGAGGTTGTGCATGCTGCTAAGCGTCAACGGGTGCTCAGAGCTAAGCACCTGCTCCCTTAGCTCCAGCACCCGCCCGTACATCTCTTCAGCTGCCTCGTACTTATCCTGGCTTTGTAGTACTCCTGCGAGGTTGTTGATGTTGTTGAGCGTGAACGTTCTGGGCGGCGAATGTGCTACGAGAGCCTCCACGACGTCCACGTGGCCTGCAACTAATGTGACTGCAAGCGGAGACATGCCCGCCTCGTTCTCGACCATAGGATCCGCGCCGAGCTTGAGTAGAGTGGCGACACAGTCCGACTTGCTGTGATCGAGGTGCTGGTGCTGTTTCTCCTTCTCCAGCATGCAGCAGCAATTCGCCTTGGTCGTGTCCTTCCTTGCTGCTGAGGCCACCGCGGCGCACGCGGCCCAGTGAAGTGCTGTGTTGCCCTCTGCACTCGTCATGCCTATGTCGGCTCCCTTCGCCACGAGCAGCTCGACAGCCGCCGACTGAGCGGCTGACGCTGCGACGTGGAGGGGTGTCTCGCCCTTTGCCCCCTTAGCCGAGACGTCGGCCCGGTGAGCTAGGAGCATCTCAACTACGTCGACATGGCCTCCGCACGCTGCGCTATGTAGTGCTGTCCACTGCGCTTTAATCTCATCCCGGGGGGCGTGCGGTGAGTCTTCGATGGAGCACGAGCTGCTTGGTGCCAGGTGACACATCTATAAATATCCGGTTCCACCGGCGGATAGAGCTTTGCGTCACATTCGTAAGGAAGGTCGTAAGGAAGGTCGTAAGGAAGGTCTACCTCTGCGCCGTGTTTTAAAAGGAGTTTGACAATGTCTGTCTCGCCTGTGTAGGATGCGTAGTGAAGGGCGGTGCCTCCTCGGCGGGACTGGACAGAAAGGCTTATGCCACGATCGAGGAGCGTCTGCACAAGACTTGGCACCCCGTCTATCGCAGCATAATGCAGAGCCGTCTCCCCATCAAAGTTCGGCTGGCTGACGTCCGCGTTGTACTCTAGCAGCAGCTGGGCAACATCGTAACGTAGGTTATGAGTAGACAGCATCAGGGGAGTTGAACCATCAGCGGCCTGAATGGTGAGATCAGGTCGGTGATCAAGGAGTACTCGAACAGTTGCGATGAGCCCTTGGTGAGCAGCAATGTGGAGAGGAGACATGCCGAGTTTCGTCTGCGCGTTGACATCGGCCCCATGCTCCAGAAGCACCGCCATGGCCCTCGAGGAGTCGTGAACGGCGGCAATGTAGAGAAGAGCCCATCCGTCTTCTTCTTTGGCGGTCGGGGACAAGCCGCGACCAAGAAGTAAAGCCAAGAACTCGACGTCCTCTTTGACGATGGATATTCCCATCAGCGAGCGTTTATAGTCTTTGCGAATTTGCTGCAGCGGCTCTGGCACCATGAGTATCAGCCGCTTCGCCAAGTCTCTGAGGCCCTTCTCCAATGCCCTCACCGCCATCTCTAAAATCACCGGGCCCGGGACGTCCGGCGGCATGCGGGCGAGCAGGAAGTCGACTAGCTCGTCCCTCTTGTCCTCATGCTTGTCTCCATCTCTTATAGCATTTTCTACGGCAGTGGTGTTCAGGGTATAGTGGCCGCCGACGCTTTCGCGGTAGGGAATCATCGCATCGTCGCAGTATTTAAACAGCAGCTTGACCATATCCAGGTCGCCCCTCGACGCGGCAAGGTGGAAGACCGAGGATTGGCTACTGTTGAGCTGCTGGACGCTGCTCCCTTTGCGCAGCATCAACTCAACGAGCTGCAGCGAGCCAGAGCGTACAGCCGTGAAAAGCAGCGTACTGGATGAGGCGGAGCTCTCTAACTTCAAGTCGACGCCGTGTTCTACGAGGAGCTCCACGAGCTTTATCATGCCCGTGCTGATTGCTGTGTACAGTAGGCCCTTGTCCTTTGATGTGTCGCAGCTATACTTCAAGAGCATCCGAGCCGCCTTTATTTTCTTGGCCTCGGCAGCACGGTAGAGGGCCGTCTTACCGTTCCAACCGGAAGAGAGCGTGTTCTTGTCGAGGCCCATCTCGAGGACCAGAGCCACCATGGCCTCATCGTCCTGCTTGGCCGCCATATGAAGGAGAGGGTGGCCGAATTCATCGCGGTAGTGAATCGAGGCGCCGTGCTTTAGCAGGAGCTGCACTGTGCTTGTGTAACCGGCGAGGAGAGCCGCCGAGATGGCTGTCTCCTTCTTGTAGGACCTGGCGTCGATGGGGTAATCGTCGCGCTTCAGCAGGATCCCAAGCACCCCGTTCAGCCCTAGCCGTGCCGCCTTCAGGACCGGTGTCTCGTCGTCGGTGACCGGAACCGGAACGAGATCGAGCCCGGCACGGACGACCACCTTCGGCTTGGCTTCGTGCAGCTTGCAGAGGAACTCAACTACCCGGTAGTCGTCGCCGACCTCGTCTCTGCAGGCCAGGAGGTGAGCCGCCCAGTGTTCCTGCGCGTATTTTGCCAGGCCGGCATGCCCTAGTCCGGCTTGCCCTCGTCCCTCCCGAGTCGTCCAGCCTGTCTCCTCGCCGTCGAAGACGTCACATCATGCCTCAAGGCAAGCGTGCGCAATCCGCAAATGCGCGTGCGGGAACAATCTGGCTTGCGTTGCTTGCCCCAGACTCCACGGCGCGGTCGGGACAGCTCGGCGCTCGTTGTCTATGGAGATCAGGCCCTCGCAGACGTCGATCAGCGAGACTGTGTTCTCAGGAGGCCATCCCCCTTCTTTTCCGGCTCGGTCCCGGGCCGGCCCAGGGGGGCCAAGATCTCTGTCGAGCCCCTCGATCCAGATCCCACGGCCGTTCCCCCAGATACGAACCAGATCCGAGTCCATGTCTATCGTCAAACCTAGGGTGAGGTCATCGAGGCGGAGCGGCTCTTTCGCGTGGAGGACCCATGAGAGTGCTGTCATTGCGCATTCTCGGCGCAAGTAGCTCTCTTGTTCCTCGATAGCATCTATACCATCCCACCAAGTATCAATCGTCAAATCAGCCATTCGCTCTTCTAGATGCATAACACCAGGCTCGTCCTCGTCCTGGGACGAACTAGAGCCGCCGCCGATGACTCGGAGTCGTGTCGATATGACGGTTGGGATTGTAGATGTATCAGAGGCGACATCAATATCTTGACCTCGTGCATCACTCGATACGTTGGGGTGGTCTTCTTGGCCAGCTTGGTCCTGCCTTGGTACAGCCACTGAGCCTTCGCTTTCTACCACATGGTATTGCATCGGCACGCCAGATGTATCCGATGGCGACGTCTCAGATGAAGCGAAAGAAGAAACATATGCCACCGGTCCTAGTGTCGGATTCTCCTCAACAGCTGCAAGTGCCGCTCGTAACTCTCGGTCCATCTTGAGCTGCGCCATCAAGAACATGCCGCCGGAGTCGCCCACGATGCGCTCGACTACTGCGGCTGGCCAAACACCCGCTCTGGCGAGGATCTTCACACCGTCATCGGGGTGCTTCTGTAGCCGAGCCCAGACGGACCTGACGATGTCTTCCTCAAGAGCCTCAACCAGGATATGCTCGCAGCCTTGCAGAGCCACAACGATGTCTTTGTTACAGCCACAGCGCTCAGGCAAATCGCCATGAGTCTGACTCGTGATGAAGATCCGCACGCCGCGGTCCCACATCCACCGCAGCTTCTGGAGGAGGATGGCCCGCTCGCCCGCCAGCACCACCTCGTCGAGCGCGTCGACGCACACGAAGACACGGTCAAAGGCACCGTCGCACAGCGCCATGGCTGTGAGCATGACATTGTCGATGTCGAGCCGCCTGTCCGCGTCCAGAGCGACCATCTGCTGGTAGAGCTTCAGCTGGAGCGGCGGCAACTGCGTCGCTCTCTGCGCCGCAAGCTGCGCACACAGAGACGAGAGCAGTGCCAGCGCCGTCTGCTCCGGCTGTGCATCTTCGTTGCAGTAGATAAAGGCGACGGCCGAGCGTGGGCCGCTCGCCGCCCGTCGCAGGTAGTTGACCACGATGGACGTGCCTATTGTCTTGCCAGTTCCAGCCAGTCCATGGCACCAAAGGACTGGGCTCAGCAACCTTCCGATGAGCCACGAGCGAAACCTTGGGTGGTGCAGAATCCAGTCGCTCGTGCCCTCAACGCGCTGTGCATACGTTTCCGCCTGCGTGCGCTCAAAGTCCAGAGCTGACAGCCATTTCACGATGGATTCTGAGGACGGAGCCATGGTTGCGTCGCCGTCCTTGCCAACTGACACAAAGTTTGAGTCTCGTGACATGGTAGAGATGTAGATGTTGATATCGATGCTGTTATCAATGCTTTTATCGATGATTACCTTGCATGGTAGGTATTAAGAGTGCTCTTGACTCAATGTCCAATGCCTCCTGACCCCCCAGCCTTACGTGACTCAGCCGTAGGAGGGAGGCATTCATATTGGACGCCTCCGAATGTTGACACGCCAAACCTGAGCATATCTCTCTACCGCGCTGTCTTGACGTCAAATAGTGATAAAGAGTTGCACAGTTGCACGGAGGCATAAGCACCCAGTCGATAATGTCACGCATCTACGAACGTACTCAACTATGAAAATAGAAGGTCGAGGCCCGAACGTCGAATGTCGTCGAGAATGCAAGGCCGCTAGGATATCGGCCAATCACGTTCTGGGTGGTCAGTGCGACGACGACCCTTTTCCCGTAGTACTCGAATTCCCGCTTTAAATGCAACTCCCTGTTAAATACAACCTCGCCTCACTAAATTTATAGCCCCTTGCAATCGACTTAAACAATTCACCGATCGCTATTCCCAATAATATGCCAGCAACTCTAAGGTACTTATACTGGTGAGACACTTGACCCGTTGATCACGTGAGTGACACGTGCATCATGACCCCGCAGCTATGATTTTTGATCACGCTTTTGTACTCCGTATGTAAGCAATGCTTGCGCAGCTTTTAGTCAGCTTGATCGGACCTAAAATATAGGCTCCAATCGAGCCCCAAAATAGAACCTTACGTCCATTTTACCCTTTTCGTCACACAGCACCTGGCTGCCTAACAGCCTCGCGCCTTTCGACATAGAATACGAATTTTCTCTCTCATTCCATCTAAACCTGGGATGGTCCCACCTTTACCGAGTGTTTACCCGACTGAGTATTGCGATCCAGAATGCAGCATCTCTGTGCCAGATGTTCCAGCTTAAGTATCAAGGAGGTGGATGCCAAATCTATCGATGATCTTCCTATAGATGATAGTACGACCTTCGTCGTATGCCAATTCCAGGAAAATCTACAAGACCTCATCACTTCCTCTGAAGGGGCAAACGGCAGCAAGAAATGTGACCTCTGTGCGCTTTTACTCTGGAGCTGGCAACACGCCCAGTCATCTACCCAAGATATACCGGCTGGCCAATCTCCTTTTCTTTTAATGCTACATTCGAATCAAGTTGGACCTTCAATATTTCTAAGATGCGGCGAAAGGGACGGCCATCCTCTCAAACTGAGCGCAGATTCTGGTCAGTTGCATCCTTCCCTTCAATCGAACCCAGATCGCCTTTTACAACCAGGGTTCTAACCCAGATTCAGTCGAGCCCATTCGCGGATATGAAGTTAGCACCTCAGCTTCATCAGATGAAGCCTTTGCTACCATTCAGGCTTGGGTTAGAAACTGCGATGACAAGCACGAAAGATGCCAAAGTTAGTCGCCTAGAATATCTAAAGTCAAGTCTATAATAACAGTATCAAAGACCAAATAGGTCGAGAATCATGGCTACCGACCCGTGTCATTGAAGTAGGATCTGGATCTGAACCACCAAGGCTTCTTGAGTCGTGTGGCATGCATGGCAGATATATCACACTGTCACACAGATGGACGAAACAAACGGAGTTATCATCTACAAATTTGTCGAACTTGGAAAATCGCAAGCAAGCTATTATTATGTCAGATCTGTCGAAAACCCTTTCTGACGCCATTGAAGCCACCCGAAAGCTTGGAGTCCAATACTTGTGGATCGACTCGATTTGTATTATCCAAGATTCTCAGGATGACTGGGCGAGAGAGTCTAATAACATGATGGCCATTTATGAGTCTGCTTGGCTAAATATCGCTGCTGCCGGCTCTGACAAAGATAATGGAAGGCTATTTATGAGGAGGAATCCGGCACTTAATCGCGTTTGTCTACTTCCGAGTTCCTTTTACCCCGAATCAACAAGAATGAGAGAGTTTATTACGGATTCAGGATTTTTCATCTGGACATATATTGACCCTCAATTATATACAAAGTCTATTCTCGGAGGCTTTCTGGATCAACGAGGATGGATATTTCAAGAACGTGTCCTGTCTGCTCGGACTATATATTTTTCCGCTAATGAATTGGTATGGGAGTGTAACGAGCTTCTTGCTTCAGAGAGCCTTCGTTGGGGTTTGGGTTCAGACGACGAGTGCGCACCTCTGTTGATAAAGTTCAATTCCAAAAACGGGGCTCCGATGGCCAATAGTTTACGGCAAGAACGCTACTATAACTATTCTCGGTTAGGACCTCCTAACCCACCCTTAGGCGACCTATCCCTGCCAATGTATCAATATTGGTACAAATCGGTTGAGCTGTTCTCCCGCAAAAACCTGACTATTGTATCGGACAAATTGCGAGCGATACAAGGCATAGCTGAGGCGCTCCATAAGTCTAGGCTACCAGGAAGGACGTTCAGAAAATGTTACCGGCAAGGGGTATGGCTTGATGACCTAGCTCATAGTCTTCTATGGTACTCACCATCTCAAAACTGTGGGTCGATAGAGACTGTTCCCTCGTTTTCCTGGGCTTCATGTCTGGGAGAGATAAAGTACTTTGCTAGCGATCTGATCCCTGCAAAGAATAGCGGATTTTCTCCGCTAAAGAACATGATACGGGATGACGACGTCTTGCCTTCTCTAAAGGCTCGGCTCGATGAAATATCACTTGACGTATTTGGATACTACCGAATAGGATATTTACGAGCAGGAAGTAATTGGAAGTCACCCAGATGTCTTATGTTTCCAGAAGAGATGTCGAAAAGCAGCCCTGGCTGTAAGTATCTTATAGATGACTTCCGATTCGATGGAAAGACGAAAGAGGAACTCGAGCATTTCGATCGCGAAGTCTATTTCTTGAGGCTTATACTCACAGACGCTACAGGTGCCAGATCTTGTGACACTGAGTTTCCTAACTGGCCTGGGAAAGAGGTAAAGGACGAGATAAAATGGAAGACGAAAGTGGAAAGTGACGAAAAGACTGAGGTGAAGAAGAGGCAAGAGTTGATTGGAGATTACAGTAATAAATGGGGTACGATGTGGGACGAGAGGTGGGAGAAGGAGTGGCAGGAGAAGTGGGATGAAAAGTGGGAGGGAAAGGGGGAGGAGAGCCAAAGAGAGAGAGAGAAGGAAAGGGAGGTGAGCATGGATATGAACACGGAGATAGACGGGGAACTGGTGGAAGAGAGGAGTTTTGAGAGTTTCGAATCTGATTGGAAGACGCATGGAGAAAGGGAGTTGGAGCGGGAGTGGGAGAGGTATGGGAAAAGTGAGTTTGAAACGGCGTGGGTGAGGTACGTGAAAAGTAAGGTGAAAAGTAATTTGCCGTGGGACGTAGACAGAATAGAGATGCTGGATCCCGGATGGTCGGAGCGGGAGCAAGCCGGGTACAGGGAAAATAAGTTGGAGCGGGAGTGGGAGAGGTTCGGGAAAAGCGAGATGGAAAAGGCGTGGGAGAAGCGCCGGAAAAGCAAGGTGGAAAAAAATACGGCGGGGGACACGTACAGAATGGGGATGTTGGATCCCAGGTGGTGGTGGTGGGGTTTGGACCAGGAGCGGAAGCGAGAGCAGGAGCGGGAGTGGAAGAGTAACGAGAAAAGTAAGTTGGAAAGTAATTCGTCATGGGAGATGTACAGAGGGCAGATGTTGAGTTACGGGGAGTGGAAGCAGGAGCGGGAGCTGGAGCGGGAACGGAAGTGGAGGTTGGCGGAGGATATGAGTAGGACGAAGGAGAGAACAGAGAATGAGAAAGAACAATTTGGTACCGAATACAAAAAGAGATGGGGGAGAGAGTATGTGAGCGGGTTCATGAATCGGTTGGTGGCTGAAAGAAAGACGGTGGAGAGTATGAGGCGTAGCGTAAAATTAGAGAGTGTTGGAAGAACGAGGGAGAGAATGAGAGACTACCGAGAGAAGAGCGGCAAGAAAAGGGAGGATACGAAGGATACGAAGGATACTGGGACAGGGACAGGGACAGAGTTTGGTTTGATTTTATTCGAGGCCACGAAACCTGTTGACGTGACGAGCAGTGTGGAAAACGACCAATCTACTTCCGGGCAAAATAGCGCCGGTGGCCTCCGCCAATTAACGACTTTCCGGAGGATTGGAGTCTATTGCGTGCCATCTTCATCTACAAATGAAGAGTGGGGCAAACTTAGGTTAATATAGCTGCAGTATGAGATTTTAAAAACTAATAGATATTTTGGCCGTACGTGACAGTGAGGAATTGCAGCCTTAGCATCCTATCATTGTTTGAATCGGCCAAGCCAGAATAGGAAGCAGAAATATCCTGGCAATAACATAAGAGTGAGGCGCTCAGATGAGGGAACAGGAGGTGTTTGAGCATAAATTGTAGATTGTTCCCTGAAAGTGCTAAAGGGCGTTGTGTCTGCAGGGTATTGTACTTGCTAAGCATTTTGTTATTGGATCCTCATTCCTAGATCTTCGTTTTTGGGAGTTTTGTTCTTGGACGTTTTGCTGACAAGGCGTTCTGCTTGCAAGGTGTTTTATTTCAAAACATTTGATACCTGGGTCCTCGTTCCTGGCGTTTTTGTTCCTGGTGTTCTTGTTCCTATCATTTTATTCCTAGCATTTTTGTCTTTGCGTTCTTGACTTAAACATTGCAAGTACTGGACGTTACGTTTACCGGGATTACTAAGAGAGTATTGCGGGTATCAAGAGCTTTAAAAGTCCTAAATAGTCTCGGCAATCGTCGGCCGCTATATAGCCTCCGATTGCCTTGCTTTGTTTGCGAATTGTAGCTGGATATATTAAGGGTATTTCGTAAAAGGGTTTGTACGGGAATGTTTATACAAAAGATTGAAGTCATACTTTTAAACGAGCGAGACAATAAAAGTAAAGGACAGAGTATAGTCGTGCTTTTTATACCTAACGATATGGGAACGAGCAAAGTTGGAAATAATACAAAAAAGTACAGGTTTCAGTAAAATATTAAGAAATGAAGTGTTTTAATAATGAGGGATAAAGGGCTAGTATAACAATAACCTCTGGTTTACTAGTTTACTGTCTGCTAGTTATTAAAGCTTTATTTAAAAAATAAGTTAATGCAAAATTAAATCCAGACCTTTCTTTTTGAAGATACTTGACGCTTTGAAATGGTTTCCCGGATCGACAAGAGGATATTTTGGTCATCCCTCCTATTGTGTTCATCCTGAGTAGAGGGTGAGATGA
>Ga0302325_10022819_pt1 | contig 13079 bp, 7 predicted proteins | sample Palsa_T0_2_FD_201948 | JGI IMG/M metagenome (GOLD analysis project Ga0302325, IMG submission 201948) | Peat permafrost microbial communities from Stordalen Mire near Abisko, Sweden - Palsa_T0_2 | ecosystem: Environmental > Terrestrial > Soil > Palsa > Peat permafrost | place: Sweden: Abisko... | reverse complement strand
CATCGCCGGTCTCAATGGCGGACGGGATAACAACGTGTGGACCTCCGACGACGCAGTCAGTGCGCCGTTCATCCCCAAGCGCATTGCGATCTTGGGCGGAGGGGCGGTCGGCTGCGAATTCTCCTATGTCTTCAACGGACTCGGGAGCGAGGTTCTGTTGGTCGAGATGATGCCGAACCTCTTGCCGATGTTCGACACCGACCTGGGAGTAGAACTTGGCAAGCTCCTTGGCCGACAGGGGATCAAGGTGTTGACCGGCGCGACGATCGAGAGTTCGGAGAAGGTTGGCGACGTCTGGAAGGTTACGATCAAGAAGGGCACCGAGACCGAGGTCGTGGAGGTCGACGTGGTGCTGATGGGGGTTGGCCGGAAAGCCAATACCGACGGCATGAACCTTGAGGCCGTGGGAGTGCAACTTCACCGTCGGGGAATCCAGGTAGCGGACGACACGATGCGCACCCATGTGCCGAACATCTTCGCCATCGGCGACGTGACGGGCCGCATCCAGCTTGCCCATGTTGCCTCGATGGAGGGAATCATCGCGGTGACCAACGCGGTGACGGGAGACAATCGCTTGGTCGACTACAAGGCCGTTCCCAACTGTGTCTACACGTCCCCCGAGGTATCGAGCGTCGGCCTAACGGAAGGCGCCGCGAAGGAGAAGGGCTACGACGTCACGATCGGCAAGTTCAACTTCCGGCCGCTTGGCAAGGCGATGGCGACGGGGGAGCAGGACGGCTTCGTCAAGGTTGTCTGCGACAGGAAGTACGGCGAGGTGCTCGGGGTTCACATGATCGGCGCCCACGTGACGGATATGATCCACGAGGGCGTGGTGGCGCTGAAGTTGGAAGCGACCCTCGAGTACATGATCGACACCATGCACGCTCACCCGACGATGTCGGAAGCGGTCCTGGAGGCGTTTGAAGACGCAGCGGGACACGCGATCCACAAGTAGTCGCCAAGTTAGGCCCCCGCACGCCGAATCGTAAGAGTCGGGTGCGGGGGATCGCCTACGATCTTCCGGAGCCGCTTGGAGAAGTTGTCGACGTTGCCGCTTGGGTACAGGCCGACGCAGAGACGTTTTTTGGCCCGGGTCATCGCCACGTAGAAGATCCTCAGTTCCTCTTGCTCACTCTTGCGCTTCTGACGTTCGGTGAGGAGCGCGTGCATGAGCGATTCGGCCCCCGCATACTTGGTGGCTACGACCTCGTGCCGGATGTCCGAAACGATGTCGCGGGCTCGCTGCGAAAGGGCCACGCTTGTGCTCGGAATCACGACCGTATCGAATTCGAGGCCCTTAGATTTGTGGATCGTCATCACGCTGACCACGTCAGGCGGCTCCCCCAGGGGCGGCGCGTCACCCTCTCGGTGACGGAGTTCCTGAATCGAACGAATGCGCTCCGCGAACTGGAGCGGGCCGAGTTCGGTCTCTACCGTCGCGAGGCTGAGCAGCTTTCTGACGTTAGCCAGAATCTGGTCTCGGCTCCTTCGGCGCGCGATATTCTCCATGTAAGGCGAGCGAGCGAGGATTTGGCCGAGGACTTCCCACGCGCTCAGCCGATCTGCATGTGTGCGGAGCGGGTCAAACCAAGCCCGGAACCGTGCCAGGCGAATCGCGTCGTCTTCGATGCCAGGCACAAATTCGACCAGCGTCTCTATTACTGGACGATCCTTCGCCAGCGAAACAATGGCATCGAGTGACAGGCCGACTACGGGGCTGCGCAGGCATGACACGAGCGCGAAATCATTGTATGGATCGGCGGCTGCCGTCATCGCGTTCGCAAGGTCGCGAATTTCCATGCGCGTGTAGAATCGTTCCGAACCGCCGATCACCCGAGCCGGGATCTCGAGTTTGCGAAGTTCCTCGACGATCGAGGCCGCATCGGCCGCACGGCGAACGAGGATCGCGATGTCTTCCCGTCGAGTGCCTTCCCTGACAAGCTCACTGACATACCTGGCAGTCGTTGGGTGACTCACCGCCGGATACTCCCAGAGCTCAACCTGAGCGTAGTCGCTCGAGTCGTCCGAGTCGAGGTCCAAGATCATCGGCTTGGAAACCATCGGGTTGTATGTGTCAGGCCATAGCTCGCCAAAGACGAGGTCGATGAAAGCAAGTATCCCGGGCACGGAACGGTAGTTTCGGCTCAGTTTTTGGCTACCCGCGCGGGTCCGGTCCCGAAACAGCTCCACATCCGCATGTCGAAATCCGTAGATCGACTGTTGAGCGTCTCCCACCATGAACTCCCGCTCTGCACCGATTGCCTCGAGGAGGGCGTACTGGACTGGATTGACATCCTGCGCTTCGTCAACCATCACAACCCTGTACTGATCTCGCACCCTCGCCCGAACGCGCGGATTCTCTCGCAACAACCTGACGGCCCTGGCTTCAAGACCCGAAAAGTCAAATGCCTGCTGGTCACTCATCTTCCACTCAAGCCGCTGCCAGGCAATTGAGGCTATTTGGACAACTCCGCAAGTCCAAAGCATCGCCACCCGCTCGGTCTCCGGGGTCGCCTTGGACCTCAGCCAGTTGGGGACACGCTTACCGCATTCCTTGTAGCTGGCCTTGATCACCTCCAAATCTAACGGGTCGGCGGAAAGATCAATCGGGGACCCCAGATCTTCGCCGACTAAACCGGTCACGACGGAGCGCCAAAGCGTAGATAGAGATTCGACCGAACCGTACACTTGCTCAAGTCGTGAGCGTTCCACCCCGCCATCTCGAAAAGTGCCGAGCACCGTCTTGATCGCGCTCTCCAATCTCCCATAGTCTGAGCGGCGGTCGTTGAACTGGCGTTGACCTGCCATGGTCGATATGAACGACTCGGCGTTGGGAAACTCCTCAAGCGATTCGGATAGAGCCTCTTGAATCGCCTCTTGCAGCATCCGAGCGGACTGGCTCTCCGCCAAGATCTCGAACTCGGCATCCAAACCAGCTTCTACCGAGTTCTCTCGGAGGAGCCGCTCGCAAAACGAGTGGATTGTCTGGACCGGGCCAGTCTCAGCAACCTGGGCGTCCGCTTCGCGTCCGAGGGAGCGCAGAGCGTTGACGATTCGCTCCCGAAGTTCGGCGGCCGCTTTGCGGGTGAACGTGATGGTGAGGAGATGGTCCGGCGAGATTCCATCGACCGTGACATGCCGAAGATACCGCTCAACGAGCACCCGGGTTTTGCCGGCGCCGGCTGCCGCGACCACGGTGAGTTTCGGCTCCTTCGATTCGACAGCCTTCTGCTGCTCCTGCGATAACCGGTCATTCGCCAACTTCGAGGTCCTCCCCGAATGGCGACTCGATCTCTCCAAAGAAGTGGGAACTGCGGCACAGCTCACCCAAATCGCACCACTCGCAGTGGTCTCCAGGAGTTGGACGAATCATGCCTTTCTCGATTCTCTCTGCCGCCTTGACAAGCAGGCTTTTGACCTCCTCAAAGAACCGCTTCTTGGAGTCAACGTCATCCGTGCTTTGGGCCAGGTCCACAATGCGCAGGCCGGACTTGGCATCGCCGCCCAGACCGACGAAGCCCTCCCGCGACAGAACGAGGAGGGAGCGCTTCCCGTCCATCCCATCGACCTCGATCGCATAGTTCGTGCCTTGCTCGTGGAGAGCCAGGAATAGGATGCCGTAATGCAGCTTTTCCGACTCGGTCAACTCGGCGCTGGACTTCGCGGTCCGGGAGATCAGGCGGATAACGGGAGGACCGCCGACCAACGTGTACTTCGCAGACACGGTGCCGCGGACCAGGATTCCTCCGGGGAACCGGTGACGCAGCCCGGCCTCGCCGTAGGATGGGCGCATGGCTACCGACCCGAGGTCCCGAGGCCATAGAGACCGAGCGAGAAGCTCGTTGCGAATCCAGTCCCGAATAAGGCGCTGCCCACCGGAACGAAGGACCCGGAGCTCCCAGTCTTGAGCCTTGGGGAAGAGCTGCTCCAACTCCGACTCGAGCGATGCCGCCATTGCCGCCTCCATGGAAGCTCGATCGGGCAATTCGGGCAGCCTGGCCAGTTCGGGAAGTCGCCGTAGCCGGGTCCACTGGGCGCTCCGGCCGTTGGGCTGCAAGTTGATTCGCTGCCGGAACTGATAGCGGAACGGGCATTCCTGGACATCCCTAAGCTCCTCCGGGGTGAGACCCGCCTCCCGTGATTTGGCAAGCGCCATCCGGGTTTCGTCCAGGACCAGGTCGTTCGATAGCGGTTCCTCATAGGGCTCGCCGAACGCCTCCGCCAGGCGACGATCCGACTCGTTCGCGCAGCCGGCGACGGACGGGGCCAAGCCCATTCTGGAGAAGTCCACAATCTCAATCCCCGCATCTGCTCGTGGCGGCCCCGCGCAAGCGATGCCGGGATCGACTTCAACGGAGGTCTTGAATGTCCTCTTCACGAGGCTCAAATAGAAAGCGGGGATATTCTCGCGATCCTCCTCAAAGACCGGGTAGCTGAAAACGAGACCTTGCCGAGGCGCCGCGCAAAGTCGGTAAAACTCGTCCCGTTCAGTTGCCGCCTCGTCGAAAGAACTGGGAAGCAGCGGGGCCAGACCCAGCAAATCGCTTATCTCCCGCCGCTCTTGATCGCCAAGGATGGGGTCCTCGGTCCGCCTCCTCGGAAAGGCGCCCTCTACCATCCCTAATGCATAGACCACGTCCGCTTCACCCAGGCCGTAGGCGCTCGACACGACCGGGATACCCTCCCGCGCAGGAAGACTCACATCCGCTGAACTCCAGATCTGATCGCAGCGTGTGGCAAATTGAGTCAAGTTCATGCTAGGACCTCCATCGACCCGAAGGAGCGCGGCGTCATTAGCCAACGCGACTTGCATTGCGGTAAACGCCCGCGCGTCACGCTCCGAGTCGTAGCCGGCAGCGGTTTCCAGCGCTTGGTGCCATGGAAGCATCCCGACCAGATCGGTGAGCTGCTGAACCCACTCGCCCATTGTGGCGGAGCCGTCCGCGACCGAAGCGCGCCACTTGAGCACCTCGCGAAGCCATGCGAAGCGGTCTGCTTGTCCCTCGAGGTCGGACTCCAAGGTCTGCCACAGGGCAGACCGGTGAGCCCTGGCTCGAAGCAACGCCGCTTCCAAGAAGGCCCGCTCATCGGCGGTGAGCCCCAGGTAGCTGCTTCCTAAGAGAGCGCGAAGCGGCCGGACGTCATCCTGTCCGAGCGAGCCGAGGATCGCCGAGGTGAGTTGGGCGAAAGAGTTATCAAGGAGGGCGGTCCGGCGATGGATCGACAGCGGCAAACCGAGCCGTATCGAGGCAAGTTCCAGCAGCGGCCCGTAGGTTTCCAGGTTGCGGACGTAGATCGCCTGCCTCATCTCACCCGCCGAGGCGCACGTTCGGACCACCCACTCGCATTCCGACAGCGGGTCGGCGGCCGACATGATGCGAACCGGGAACGGTGGACCTTCCGGCGCCTCATCCGAGAAGAGGCTCTGGGTCAGACGATTACCGGAGCCGATATCGATGCAATCCGCGCCGAGCGTCTCGGCCAGCTTTGCGACCCCCTGAAATAGCACTCCGGAGCCGGCGTGCCGGGGAACGACGACGGTGACTTCACAGCCTTGGGAGACCATCCATTTTAGCCACGCCGACTTGAGCGCGGGGGCGTCCGAACTGACGAAGACCAGCAGCCGCTCGATGCGATATTCCGGGTCCGAGGTCGCCTCCAGGCAGCGCTCGAGTTGGGCCGACGAAAGTTCGCGGCCGATCTTGGACAGCAGGTCATTCGAGAGAACCGTGAGATCTGCCAGAACATTGAACTTATCGGCCGAATCCACCGAACGGTCTGCGGCGCGGCGCAGTCCGTTGGGCTCAACTCCCCATTCCGCAAGCTCCTTGATCGTTTTGGCGATTGCCTTCCGTGTTCCCGGGAAACGGGCGACTCTTCTCAGCGGCGAGTCCGACCCGGAAGTCTCGGCGGCACGACCGATCGCAGAGATCTGCTGGGCGGAAGAGGCGAGCGGCAAACAATCTTCCCCCGCCGCCCGAAGGGCACGAGCCACGACCATCCCAAAGGGCAGGACCTCCACGTCGTCCGCTTGTGCGACCGCCTGAAGGAGCGCCGGTAGCTGCGCGTCCTCGAACGAAGTGACCACCCCACCCTCAGTGCAAAACCGGGTGACGATGGGGACGGTGGCAGTTGGACTCGGGACCGCGCGGATCACCTTGATTCTTTCACCGCGCATGCCAAGCGTCAGTGTATCATCGCACCAATGGCTCCCACGGTTTGGACCCCTGCCCGAAAGTGGATAGGGAACCTGATACCGCTGCTGTTCTGGTTGATTCTTGCCTCCCTTGGAGTCTACAAAACAGTTGTTAGCGCCCAGTTCATCGGGCCCGGTTTGTGGTACCTGTGCGCGGCCACCGCGATCGGATGGATCGCCACCGATCTGTTTGGCCTCTATGGCAATGCAAGGATGAAAGCCCAGCTTGGCAAGCTACTGAACCGGGAAAAGCTGCTCCCCAAGGAGTCGGTCTTCGTCGGCTTTTGCTCGCCGAAGTATTCGGGGATGCTGGACGCTCACGAGGACATCGGATTCCTGTGCTTCTACAAGGACAAGCTCACCTTCGTAGGAGAGCGCCGAATTGTCGAGGTCGAAAGGCCGACCGTGAAGAGCATCGGCTTCCGGCCCAACGTTCACACAATCCTGGGTCTGGGCCGGTGGATCGCGATCGAGGGGATCCAGAAGGGGGCGCCGTTTCGAATGATGGTCGAGCCCAGAGAAAGGCCGACCCTTCTTGGCAATTTACTGCTAAGCAATAAGTTGAAGCGCGAACTTGGGAACTGGAAAAACGCCTAGATGACGGTATTCCTTCAGAGACGTGAAGAGCCCTTTCAGGGCTCTGTCCGTCTTCGTTCTGATTTTTTACCAGGGCTAAAGCCCTTCGCTTTGTTGAGGACGTCCCTTCGGGACTTCCGGAGGGGGACTCGGCGGGTACGGCCAGCTTTGCGAAAGAAGATTCGCACTGCTTGCCGTCGCGAGGATGAAGAGCCCTTCCGGAGCTCGGCTGGTTTCGGTTCCGGGTTTCACCAGGGCTTTGTTGAGGACGTCCCTTCGGGACTTCCGGTAGCAACTCAGGCGGAAGCCGGGCTAGACGCGCAGCTTTTCGGCGGCCTCTGTTTTTTCGCGTTCGGTTGCCATCGCGGTAGCCTTTAGGATCGGGTCAACGTCGGACTTAGTGTTCTCGGCCTCCTTTTCAAGGCTCTGGATCCAAGACATGACGGCCAGTCCGAGGAAGATCACCGCCACGCACCAAACGCCCCAAGGTTGCAGGTGCTGGAGGTGAAGAATCCGCCCATACCAGAACATGCCGAGCGACAACACGATGTTGGCACAGGCAAGAACCTTGAGCCAGCCAACCGTGAACTCCTTGCTGAGGTAATCGGGAATCGCTACGCTGTTGTCCTCGCAGTATTGGTCCACGACCGCGAGAGCCTCCTTGAGAGTTCTGCCCGTCTTCTGGGCCAAGTGCTTTGCCAGGGTGTTACGTGAGGTCGGCACCAGCGCGATGCGGCTTGCCTCATATTCCTTCTTGACGATTTCGATGTGCTCCGGTGAAATCGGAATCCCGTCAATGGTTGATGCCATGTTTGCCTCTTTTACTGTGTATATGCTATCGCACCTTGCCTAATGTCAATATTGAAACGTTCTGCGTCGAAAATAGCATGAAGCACAGAAAGTTCGCTGTCGGGTCCTTGGGCCTACTGCTTTTCGGCTGCTCGTCTCGCCATGGCGCCGTTTTGTTTAACCTTCCAGCCGTTTCCTCTGCGCCACTGCTCACCGTTTCGTGCTCCAGTTTCCAGAACAATGCGATACCAGTCGATTATTCAAGTTATGGCAAGGGTCTGACGCCTACCTTGACATGGAGTTCACCGCCCGCCGGGACCCAAGAGGTTCTGCTCATCGTGGAAGATCCCGATGCTCCAGGCTCGAGCCCGTTCGTCCACTGGATCTTGGCGATGCCCGGTTCGCCGACATCGGTACCCGCTGCGCCGGAGGTCGGCCTCAACTCAGACGGCAAGGCTGCGTATTATCCACCCTCGCCGCCGGATTCGAAGGCGCATCACTATCATTTCGAGGTGTTCGCGCTCGGGAAGACACTGGCTCCGGGCACACCGGATCGCGACGCGGTCCTGGCGGCATTGGGCTCTGGTGTGCTTGCGAAGGGCGAGTTGGTGGCGACGTTTACAAAGCCGTAGCTTCTGCGCCTTGTCACCCTGACGCCTAGGGAAGGATCTGGTCGTAATCCCGGCTCTGTGACAGGGTCACCGACCCTCCATCACGGGCGGCAAGGGCCGGACCCCTTGGATCGTTTGTACGTCGGGCACTGGATACGCGAGCCCTCGCTTAGGCTCGGTTCGCCATCCAGTGGCACCCACGCTTGCGGGCTTGGGAGGGCTTCCCTTTGGTGGGCCAGCGTCGTTTCACTTCTTTGTCTCGCTTGGTACCGGATCCTTCCCGGGACATCAGGATGACAAGGCGGGGGCGGGACTACATCATGCTGTAGGGGTCGACGTCGATTGCGAGTTGGACGCCGGGGACGTCGAACGGCTGGAGGGCTCGGCCGATGGGGGAAGCGGACGTGTAGGGCGGGATCTTGACCAGTACGTGACGGCGCCACTTGCCCATCACCCTCTCCAGAGCGCAGTTAACGGGCCCCAGAACCGTGGCATCCGGACACTCTTGGGCGACCAGGGCCGCTACGAGGTCGGTGGCCGCGACAACCGCTTGCTCATCCTCCCCGGTGAGGATCAGATTTACCAGCCGCGTAAATGGCGGGTAATCGGCCGCCTTCCGCTCTTCTCGGAGGGTGTCGTACATCGGTAGGTAGGCATGCTCCTTTGCGGCCAGGACAGCCGCGTGCTCCGGATTGAACGTTTGAACCACCACGGTTCCCGGCGCAGTACCGCGTCCTGCCCGACCCGCGACCTGGCTGAGAAGCTGAAATGTCCTTTCGGAAGCGCGAAAGTCGGGCAGATTTAACGAAACGTCGGCGGCGATGACACCGACCAGCGTCACATTCGGAAAGTCGAGCCCTTTCGCTACGATCTGCGTTCCGACCAAGATGTCCAGATCACCAGAGCGGAACGAACAGAGAATCTGCTCCAGCGCCCCCTTCTTGCGTGCGATGTCCCGGTCGAGCCGGCCGACGCGAGCGTAGGGAAACGCCTTGGCCACCGCCTCTTCAACCCTCTCAGTTCCTGCGCCGAATGGATTCACCCTAACCCCGAGACACTTCGGACACTGGCTGATCGGCTTGGTCTGATAGCCGCAGTGATGGCACCTGAGCATCGCATCCCCGCGGTGAAACGAGAGGGAAACCGAGCAGTTGGGGCACTCAAGCGTGTGGCCGCAATCGCGGCACATCAGGAATGGAGCGTAGGCCCGCCGGTTGAGGAACAGGATGACCTGGTGCCGCTGCTCCAAGGTCTCCTTGATCCGCTTGCGAAGCTCTTCGGTCATGATATCCGGCTGGTGGTTCCGGTACCCCTCACCCAGGTCTCGGATGGTCACCGCGGGTAGCTTCGACGAAGCGGTGCGCTCGGGGAGGGTGAGCAGTACCATGGACGGCCGGTTGGCCACCTTGACCCGGGCTTCATTCTCGTCGGCCTCGTAGAAGGACTCCACGGACGGGGTCGCGGAGCCGAACACGACGGGGCAGGAGTGACGCGCGGCCAGACGCAACGCCAGCGGCTTCACGTGGTAACGCGGAACCGACTCCTGCTTGTACGACTGCTCATGCTCCTCGTCCACGATGATCAGTCCGAGGTTCGAGAGCGGAGCAAAAAGGGCTGAGCGGGCGCCGAGGATGATAGAGGCCCGACCGTCGCGCACGCGAAGCCAGTTCGAAAGGCGCTCGGAATCGGTGAGGTTCGAGTGAAGGATCGCAACGCTCGATCCGAACCTCCGGCGAAGCAACCCGATGCTTTGGGCGGCAAGGGCAATCTCCGGCACCAGGTAGAGAACCTGCTTGCCCTTGCGCAGCGCCTCACGCGCCGATCGAAGGAACACTTCCGTCTTGCCACTCCCCGTCACTCCGAACAGTAGGAACGGCTGCGGCTCCCCCGCGTTGACGGATTCTACGATCGCGTCGATGGCAAGCTGCTGGGCACGGTTGGGGGTGGGCGGCGAGCCCCCGTCCTGTGAGTGCTCGGGGTCGACTTCCTCCAGAAGGCCGGCTTGAATGAGCGCCTTCAATGTCGATTCCGTCACTGCAGCCAAGGCTTTGATCTCGGCCGCCGTGAGTAACCCTCGGTCCGCCGATTGCATGGCCATAACGGTCAGGGCCTGGGCGGGACGCTTCTTGCTCTCCCGCTGCAGGAACGTCTCAACCTTGGCCGCGTTCTGGGTGAGGCGAAACACCGGATTCGCCTTCGGCCGTTCCTGGACCGGCGCAACCTGTAGCTTGTGCTCGACCAGGCCCATTTTGCGAAGCGCTTTGAGACCGTTGATCATTGCCGGGCTCGGCTTCTTCCCGGGCCTGACCTCCAGGACACCGTCGCTCTCCTTCATCACCCGGAAAACCTCGCTCGGCACCGCTGGCGCGCCCTCCCTTAAGATGGCGCCCGGCACGATGGACCAAACCGTCCGAATTGTTTTGGAAACTCCGGGCGGCAGCGCTGGAATCGCGGCGTTTGCGAGACTGCACAGGTAATTTTCTGAAACGAACCGGATCAGATCGATGAGCGGTCCCGGGAGGGTGAGGCCGTCGACGCGCGCGCTGACCGACCGGAGTGATTTGATCGGAAAGGGGAGTTCATCTTCGGTCACCGTGTAGATGCGCAGGACGAAGCCGAGTTCGGAGCGCATCCCAAGGGGAACGAACACGGCATCGCCTACCTGAAGCTCCGAGATTGGGCGGTAAGTCCACACCGCGTCCTGGCCGCCCTTTCGGGGGTCTAGGACGACGTCGCAGACGGTGAGCCGGTCCAACGGCGGGTTAGTCCAAGCTCGGCAGCACCGGATGCTGCAGCCGGTGGAGTTCGGAGAGCGACTCGCCCAAGATCATGCGGCGGGTGGCGTCGGCGAGGAGGGGCGCGATCGGCACGACGGTGAACTTGGGTCCGCCGACTCGGGCCTTTTCTGCCACCGGTACGGTGTCGGTCACCACAAACTCGTCGACTGCCGAATCGGCAAGCTTCAGCATCAGTTCCGCGCTGCTCAGCCGCTGGTCTGCAAAGATGCCGTGCACCGCAAACATATGAACCGAGGCGGCGCCCTCTGCCTTGAGAAGTTCCGCGTCCTTGAGCACCGTGTTACCGGTCAGGATTTCGTCGTCCACCACCAGGCACCGCTTGCCCTTCACGTTGCCGATGACTCCCTTTAGGGTGGGCGACTCCGAATGGTCGAGCCTCACCTTGTGAATGTACGCCGGCTCCAGGCCGAGCGCGGTGGGGACTTCTTCGAACCGCCGCGCGGCGCCCGTGTCTGCGAAGATCACCACGCAGTCTCGGGGGGACCAGTCGGTCGCGAACCGGGCCCTAATGTTTTCAACCAGAAGCGGCACGCCCGGCACCTCGTCAGCCGTGGGAACGAAATATTGTTTGATGTGCGGGTCGTGAGGCTCGACCAGAAGGACCCGTCGCACCCCGAGTACCCGGTTGAGAATCTCCGGCAGGCGCTGGCCCATCACCGAGATTCTTGGCCGGTTTTTTCGATCGGAGCGGCAGTACGGCATGTAGGGGAACGCGACGAACGTGGTGCGCGGGTGGGCGTTGTTGATCGCGTCCAGGAGTGCCATGAGCTCGATCAGATGCTCGTTGACCGGCGGCACCTGCGAGTGGATCACCACCGCTATATGGTCGCGGACGTTATCGACCTGAACCTCGAGGTTCTCGTTGGAGAAGCGGCGGACAATCGTCTCGCCGCGCCCCAAGTCCAGGTCGGTGCTTGCCAAATGGCGGCGCAGTCTGTCCTCTACCTGCTGGGCGAGGTGATCGCTCCCGGTGGTCGCAAACACCTTAACTTGCGTCCGCATGGCTACATCGTAGCAGGTTCAATTCCCGTAGATTCCTGGGAATTTCTTCGAGCCCGGATAGAATGCCGGTGCATCGATCGAGAACTTGGGAATTGCTAAATGATTGCGCGAACCCTCACGTTCCTGATGACCGATATTCAGGGCAGCACCCGCATGTGGGAGGAGTTTCCTTCCACCATGCCGGAGGTCGTGCGCCGTCATGAGGCGATCATCCTCTCCGCGGTGACCGACCACGGGGGGACGGTGCTCAAATCGAAAGGGGAGGGAGACTCGACCTTTTCCACTTTTGAGAGCCCAAGCCAGGCGGTTTGCGCGGCGGTGGATGCCCAGGCCCGGCTGGCCGCCGAGCCTTGGCCGGCCGGCTTGCCGCTGGCCGTTCGGATGGCGATTCATACCGGAGAGGTGCAACACCGGGAAGACGATTATTACGGCCCGACAATCAACCGCTGCGCCCGCATCCGTGAAATCGGGCATGGCGGACAGGTTCTCGTTTCCAATGCGGTTCGGGAACTGGCCCATTCTCAGCCCGACCTAAGTTGGGTCGATCACGGCTCGCACCGGCTCCGCGACCTGCTCCGGGCGGAGCGAATTTGGGAGGTGAGTGCGGCCGGTGAGTCCAAAACTCTTCCCAAGCTGCGTTCTCTGACCGTCTCGCGCAACAACCTGCCGATCCAGCTCACCAGCTTCATCGGCCGGAAGATGGAGTTGGGTCTTCTCGGGCAACTCGTTCTACAGAACCGTCTCGTTAACGTGATCGGATTCGGGGGCGAAGGGAAAACCCGCCTCGCTTTGCAAGTTGCGGCTGAGTTGGAATTGCCGGGGCCGGCGGACGTCTGGTTCGTTGCCCTCGACTCGCTTCGGACCGGCCGGGAAATTGAGTCGGCAATCATCAAAGTGCTTGGCGGAGAGGCGGACACGGAACTCAACGCGGAGACCATCGAGCGGCTTGGCTTGCGGACCAGTCCAGCCCTTCTGATCTTGGACAACGCGGAGCACCTGATCGGCGAACTGAGGCCGATCGTCGAGATGCTGCTCAACGAGGCAGCCTCCCTCCATCTGCTCATCACCAGCCGCCAGCCGCTTCATAGCGCGGGAGAGATTCTCTTT
>Ga0302325_10022817_pt1 | contig 13080 bp, 16 predicted proteins | sample Palsa_T0_2_FD_201948 | JGI IMG/M metagenome (GOLD analysis project Ga0302325, IMG submission 201948) | Peat permafrost microbial communities from Stordalen Mire near Abisko, Sweden - Palsa_T0_2 | ecosystem: Environmental > Terrestrial > Soil > Palsa > Peat permafrost | place: Sweden: Abisko... | reverse complement strand
GACGGGTCACGCATCCAGTCGTACTGGCCGTGCATGATGTTGTGGCCGATCTCCATGTTGTCCAAGATCTTTGAGATCCCGAGCATCGCGGTGCCCGCCAGCCAGGCCGGCGGAAAGATGCCGGCGAACAGCAGGGCGCGGCCGCCCACTTCGAGTGCGCGCTGTGTCTTGATGACGCGGCGTATGTGGTCGGCGTCGCGCTGGCCGAGGTCGGCCATCACGCGTTCTTTGATGGCGTCGAGTTCAGCGCCGAATGTGTCGGCCTGCTCGGGAGTCAGAGTGATTTTGGGCTGCGACATGATTAGGGCTCCTAGTCTCTGCGGATCTAAAGGGCGATGTCGACGTCGCCGACGGGGACGGACACACAGATCTGCACGTCCTCGTCGGGTGCGGTCGACACCGCGCCGCTGGTCAGGTTGCGCACGACACCGCTGGTTTTGCGGCGCGTGCAGGTGTGGCAGATGCCCATCCGGCATCCGCTCTCCGGGGTCAGGCCCGCCGACTCGGCCTGCTCGAGCAGTGGGCGGCCGTCGTCGACGACGTCAATGCCGCTGTCCGCGAAGCTGACTCGCCCGCCGGAAGGCTCCCCGGTCAGGTCGAGCGTCGGGGCCACGAAGCTCTCTGAATACACGTTCTCGCAGTGCTCCCGGACGGCATCCACCAAGGCGGTTGGGCCGCAGACGAATACGGCGTCCGGCGTCGGCATCGCCGCCGACAGGTGTTCGGGGCCGAACCGGCCGTCCAGGTCGCCGCCGGCCGATCGGGTGTAACCGTGCAGCGCGCGGACGCCAGGCATCGCGGCGAGCTCGTCGCGGTAGCACGCCTCAGCGCCGTTGCGCGCGTAGTGCACGAACGCGATGTCGCCGTCGTGGCCTTCATTGACCAGCGTGCGCAGCATCGCCATGACGGGCGTGATGCCGCTGCCGCCGGAGACGAACAGAATTCGCCGCGGCCGCTGTGTCGGCAAGACGAAGTCGCCGCCGACACCGGCAAGCCCGACCACCATCCCGCGCCGCGCACGTTCGTAGAGGAACGTCGAGACCAGACCGCCATCGTGGTGGCCGATCGTCAGCTCGAGGTGCGAGGAGCCCTCGGCGTTGGCCGGCGAGTAGCAACGGACGTGCCGGCGTCCGTCGATCTCGACGGCGAGGTTGACGTACCGTCCGGCGCGGAAGGTCCGGCCCGTGTCGGCGAATGCCGCGTTGGGCGCCAATACCAGGGTGACGCTGCGCGGGGTGTTCCGCCGGACGTCGACAACCTTCGCGCGGGCTTCGGTCAACGTCCAGGTCGGGTCGACCTGTTCGGTGTACCGGTCGACGCCGTGCGGGCCGGTGAGCAGGTTTACCAGGTCAGATCCCAGCATCCGCTTTTTCAAAGTTTGGGTGAACATGTGTATACCGTGCGCGCTATTGGTGCAGATAGTCAAGGCTTTATGAGGGTATGTGTTAGGGTTCACACCAGTGAACAGTCGTATGCCTAGCTCACGACCGCACCGGTCGGGCCGCGGCCGTACCCGGGAGAGCCCGTCGCGCGAGGAGCGCAAGGAGGTCACCCGCAGGGCCATCGTCGCCGCGGCGCTCAAACTGCTCAGCGATCGCGGTTTCAGTGGCCTGAGCCTGCGTGAGGTGACCCGCGAGGCCGGGATCGTGCCTGCGGCGTTCTACCGTCACTTCGAGTCGATGGACGCGCTCGGACTGGTCTTGATCGATGAGTCGTTTCGAACGTTGCGCGACATGTTGCGCGGCGCCCGTACCGGCAAGCTCGACCCCAACCGGGTGATCGAGTCGTCCGTGGAGATCGTTATCGCCAGCGTGACCGAGCGACGCGAACACTGGCGCTTCATCGTCCGCGAGCGATCCAGCGGGGTCACCGTGCTGCGCTACGCCATCCGCACCGAATTGCGCCTGCTGACCTCCGAGCTGGCCACCGACCTCGCCCGGTTTCCGGGGCTGAACGCATGGAGCACCGACGACCTCAACGTGCTGGCGACCCTGTTCGTCAACTCGATGATCGTCGTCGCCGAGGCGCTGGAAGACGCCCAGGGCGCCGACGCGATCGAAGACATTCGGCGAACCGCGGTCAAGCAACTGCGGCTCATCGTAATCGGCGTCGACGGCTGGCGCAGCAGCCCTTAATCACTTACTAGCCTTCTAGGTTCTTGGCGCACTGAGCCAAAACGTCGGCAACGGTTCGCTGGTCGCGCCCCGAGATTCCCTGCAGCATCACCGCTTCAGCGGCGAACACGGCGTCGTGGGCAGCGCTGAGCCGGCGCGACCCGAGGCGGGTCAGCGCCAGCGACCGGGATCGTCCCCGCGGCGGAGCGTCAGCGGTCTCCACCAAACCCGCGGCGCGCAACCCCGCCAGCACGTCCTGCAGGGACTGCCGCGTCACGAAACACAGTCGCGCCAGTTCGGCAGCCGAGGCATCCGGATGTTCGGCAAGCGCGCGCAACGTCGCGTACTGGGCCATCGAAAGGCCCGTCGGTTTCAGCGCCATGTCACACCGGCGCCGCAGCCCCTGCTGGACCCGTTTGACCAGATACCCGACCGACCGTTCAGCTTCCGATTGCTGCATGACAGGAACCTTACATTAGTGCTACGGTGTCGTCAGGAACCTTACATAGGAGGACACCATGTCTGTCATCACCGCACACGCCGACCACGCGACGCTGATCAACGTATTCACCGTGGAACCCGAGCGGGCGAAACAACTCGCTGACCTTTTGACGGCTGCCACCGAGGACGTGATGCAGCACATCGACGGGTTCATCTCGGCCAACATCCACCTCAGCACCGACGGCACCCGGGTCGTCAACTACGCGCAGTGGCGCAGCGCGGCGGCGATGCAGGCGATGCTGCAAGACGCCACGGCCCAGAAACACATGGCGCTGTGTGCCGAGTTGGCCGACGGCTACGACCCGCATCTGTACACCGTTGAATCGGTGCACAGCACCGAGGCTTAGCCGACGGCGCGATGATGGTGCGATGGGCGCGCGTCGCACAGCGGGCAAACTGGCCGACATCACCGGTCCCGGCATCACCGACCGGTGGGGTGTGACGTGCGCCGACCTGGGCGCCTCGATCCTCGCCCCCAACGGGACGCTGGTGTCGGTGTTCGGAGACACCTTCTCGGGCAGCGGCGTCGGGCAAGGCGACTGGCGCTCGCCGGTGATCCTGATCGGCACCGGCGACGCCCATCACACGATCAGCTACCGGCGCGCCGGCGGCACCGATCCTAACTATGCGCAACAACTTTGGCGTTACACGCACGGTGCCGCGTCGGGCCGATCGCGCCGCGGCATCAGCACGGTGATCCCGTCAGACCTCTTGCGGGTGGGCGACACGCTGTACCTGCATGCGATCGTCAACCGGGGCTTCGGCAACGTGGTGTGGACAGAGATCTGGCAGTCGGACGACAGCGGCATCTCGTGGCGGCACCTGGGCAAGGACACCAGGTTCCCGGCCGGTTTGCACAACGGTCACGCACAGTGCTGGTCGTGGGATTACGACCCGGTCGACGGCTGGATCTACGTTGTGTCCACCGGCTTTCAGCGCGACAAGGGGATAATCCTGCAACGGGTACGTCCCGAGCACATCGGCGATCTGCGCAAGTACTCCGGGTGGGGACGCACCGACGGTCGATGGTCATGGGGCGCGCAGCCGACGCCGATCACACCCAAAGGCGAGACGTGGGGCGAGCTGTCGCTACGACGACTGGCGAAGGGGAGATGGATCCTGGGCGGATTCGTGTCTTCCGATTACTCGCTCGGCTACCGGGTCATCGAATCTCCGACCGCAGTGCATGGTTCGCCGCTACAGCGGCCGGTCGTCGGATCCGCCTGGGACGCCGAAGATCACGCGCAATGCCGGGTGGCGCAGCTCTACGGTGGATACATCCTGCCGGGCTCGACGCTCGATGCCGTCGGCGGGGTCGGTCTTCTAGTGTCGCAGTGGCACACCGAGCACGGATGGCCTTACCGGGCAATGCAATTCAGGGCGACGCTGCGCGATACCAGCACAACGTCACCTGTCGACGTTGAATAGCGAGTCGCCATCCTCGGGAGTTCCGTCGATCTGGCCGCGATGGACCCGGGCCGGCCGCTCTGCAGGAGGGCCTTCTGCGGGCACTACGTCGGGCTCTTCTTCGGCAAGCCGGGCCTCGAGGGATTCCCCCTCGCGCTCTTCACGCGCCGTCATGCCGAACCTGTCGGCCTCGCTCCAATCGTCGGGCGGGTCGACGACGATATCGCCGTCGTCGTTGCGGACCTCGTCGGAGTCGGTCGACTCACTCGGGCTCAGGGTGTCGTCGTAAGGCATAGGGGTTCGATTGCCCCTTAGCTCGAGCAACTAAACACGCGCCGTGCTGCAGCCTCCCCCGGAATCTGCAGAAATGGCCCGGATTCCCGATGACAGGCGCATTCTCAAGACAACTGAACACACGTTGAAAAGGCAATGGCCATGAAGCGAATATGGGGCCTCATCGTTGCGGCCTCTGCTCTCAGCAGTGCTGTCGCGCACGCCGACGACGGCACAGGAGCAACACTGTTGGATCACTCAACCACTGCGTTGATTATCGGACCAACCTTGATCCCCGACCCCGCCGACCTACCGGGCTACATTCCCACCATCGACAACCTGTATCTACAAGACCTCGGTTTCGCGGGAACGGACATTACTTCGCTTGTCACACCGGAGTCACTAGATTTCGGGCCGAGCATCGCCGAAGGCGAGCTCGATCTCGTCAACACCATCGAAGCTGACTACACCGGAGGCGGTGACGTCACATGGGCGACCGACCCGCTGACCATCACGGCATACTCACAATCCACCGTCATCGCATCCTTGGCTGAACCGATCCTCAACGAGTTGGGCATCCCATCGAGCGATCTGCGATTCGTATTTCTCGGCGACGCCACCGCCGACCCCAGCACCGGAGCAACCGGCATACTTGATAGTTGGGGCGACACCACCTTCGGCAAAGACATTCTCGACCTACTCGGCTGGGGCAGCCTCGTCGACGCCACAACCCCGAACGATCTCTACCCCACCGACGTCTACACCGTTACAGGCGACTTCTGGGCCGACTACCCTGTCTCAGCAGACGAACTCTGGATACTCGGGTTCTTCGAACACGGCGACTACATGGGCCTCACAGAGTCCGAAATCCAAGCAGCGATGAACGACACCGCAACCACAGTCCTCGACGGACTCACCACCTACTACACCATTCCGGACCCAAGCGATCTCATCGAAACACTCTTGCAAACCACCTTCAACGACTTCTTCGGATAGCCAAGGCTGAGTTGACTCTTCAGCGACTAGCCAGCTGTGAGTGACTCGTCACATTGGCCGAACCGGCTTCACCCGCTCGTCGTGAAATGCATTGGAGGTCAATGAGGATCTGTGACATGCACCATCACAGCCGAGGAGACCATCATGACAAATCTCGACCCGCAGACCACGGGCGACTTCTGGGATGCATACCTCCGCGCCGCCAGCGCCGGTACCAAGCTGGCGCAGGTCACCCGCACTTTTCGCGATGCCCCGCACGAACGCTGCTCTCCAGTTAGCGGGCCGGTGTCATCCGTGCCGAGATTTGCCCCTGCGGCAATAACATTCGCCTGGGACCTCGTTGTGCTGCGGGCTCCGATCGCTGTAGACGCGCCACCTAAGGTTGCGTAAGCGGCTGAGTAGAGCGGCGAGAAGTTGGGTGAGCCAGGTTGGTCCGCGCGCCACGCCGCATCGGCCTCCTGCTCAGCGCTTGGTCCTAACTGCCTTCAGAAAGCCGCGTCCTGGATCTGTATTCAGCGAGACTGCCGCCACATCGGCCACAGGGTCGGACCCCCTCCAGGAATGACGATCTCGCCGGTGACCTCGAAGCCGAACCGTTGGTAGTACGGGACGTTGTCCGCTTTGCTGGATTCGAGATAAGCGGGTGCGTGTTCGGCGTCGACACGATCGAGGCGTGAGCGCATCAGTGCCTGCCCGTAGCCTTTCCCGCGCACCGACGTGTCGCTGCCGATCACCGCGAGATACCAGTGCGGCTCCTCGGGGTGTTGTTGCTTCATCTGCTCGAGCAGTGCCCCGAGCTTGCGACCGGTGGCCAGCCGCGGTCCGAACCCGAAGATGAACGACGGCAGCATCATCAGTTGTTCGCGGGCCGACTGTTTCCAACGGCCCGGCGGATCCCAGAGCGCTGCCGCGCCGATGGTCGGCCCATCGCACGCCACTTCGGCACCGCCGCCGGCGAGGTGATGGTGGCGAGTCACGGTCGCAAAGAATTTCCGCAGGTGCGCCGCGCGCACCTTGTCGTCGGGCATGATCCAGATCGACACCGGATCGTCGTAGAAAGCCCGGCCCAGGGCGTATGACAGCTCAGTGATGTCGGCTTTGCGCGCCGGACGCGTTTGGATTGTCATTGCCAGTCAGAGTAGTAGCGTCAGAAATCGTGTGGGACTTCGAAACGGACCCTGAATACCAACAGAAGCTCGACTGGGTCGAAGAGTTCATGGTCGACGAGCTCGAGCCGCTGGATCTAGTGGCGCTCGATCCGTACGACAAAAAGAATCCCGAGACCATGGCCGTCCTGCGTCCCCTGCAGCAGCAGGTCAGGGATCACGGCCTGTGGGCGGCGCACCTCAAACCCGAACTCGGCGGCCAGGGTTATGGCCAGGTCAAGCTCGCGCTGCTGAATGAAATCGTGGGCCGGTCCCGCTGGGCCCCGTCGGTGTTCGGGTCGCAGGCACCCGACTCCGGAAACGCCGAAATCCTGGCCTTGTTCGGGACCGCTGACCAGAAGGCGCGCTACCTACAGCCGCTGCTCGACGGCGATATCACCTCCTGCTATTCGATGACCGAACCGCAAGGCGGCTCCGACCCGGGCCTGTTCGTGACCCGCGCCGAGCGCGACGGCGACTCCTGGGTCATCAACGGCGAGAAATGGTTTTCCACCAACGCCCGACACGCCACATTTTTCATCGTCATGGCGGTCACCAATCCCGACGCCCGCACCCGCGACAAGATGTCGTTGTTCATCGTCCCGGCCGGGACATCGGGCGTTGACATCATCCGCAATGTGGGGGTCGGCACGGAGTTACATGCCACTCACGGCTACGTCGGCTACACCGACGTGCGGGTACCGGCCGACCACATACTCGGCGGCGAGGGGCAGGCCTTCGCGATCGCGCAGACGCGGTTGGGTGGCGGTCGCATTCATCACGCCATGCGCACCATCGCGCTGGCCCGCCGCGCCTTCGACATGATGTGTGAGCGGGCGGTCTCCCGCCAGACCCGGATGGGTCCGCTGTCGAATTTCCAGATGACCCAGGAGAAGATCGCGGACAGCTGGATCCAGATCGAGCAGTTCCGGTTGTTGGTGCTGCGCACCGCGTGGCTGATCGACAAGCATCACGACTACCAGAAGGTGCGTCGCGATATCGCCGCGGTCAAGGTTGCGATGCCGCAGGTGCTACACGACGTCGCGCAGCGCGCCCTGCACCTGCATGGCGCTCTCGGCGTCTCCAACGAGATGCCGTTCATCAAGATGATGATCGCCGCGGAGTCACTGGGCATCGCCGACGGCGCCACCGAGCTACACAAGATGACCGTCGCCCGCCGGACTCTGCGCGAATATCAGCCGGTGTCAACACCTTTCCCGTCGCAGCATCTACCCACTCGTCGCGCCGAAGCGCAGGCACGGTTGGCCGATCGCTTGGAGCACGCGGTCGCCGAGTTCTAAGAGCCCTACCTACCGGCGGCGGCGAGCCCGTCGCAGCGGGCCTCGATGAACCGGCGCCGCCACTTGCCCGGCGCCGGCTTGCGACACCCGCTCGCGCGCGGACACTAGTAACATTTATCCAACGACGTTCTGGCGCAGGACACTGGGAACCGTTTCATTCATTGCCTGAAGCCGCGCACGTGGCTGGTAGGAAGAAGCTGTAGATCACCGTCGGATTGCGTTCGGTCGGTCACTTCAGGCGGTCGGTGAGGACACCCCTGGCTCCGAAGAGTTCCTGCCGCCACCGCTCTTCCAGCTCGTTGGTGTCGATGTCGGCCGGATGGAACCCCGGTCGCAGGTACTTCGCCATTTCCGACAAGAAGCCCCGGCCTAGCGGACCCCGGTATAGCGCATACGCCTCCCGCGCCAGTCGTCGCGGTTGTCGGCGCGCGACCGGGTCGCGCCCTAGCGACATGAGCACAAAAACCAACAACGAAGGAAGTTCGATGAGCCCCGCCATCACGGCAATGGCAATGCGCAGACGCTCGGAGCCGCCCACCGCCTGATATACGTCGAACGCCACCGACTTGTGCTCAAGCTCTTCCATCGCGTGCCAGTTCAGCAGGTGCCATACCTCCGGATCACCCGGGATTGCTTGGATTTCGTCGCTGCACAACACGCGCCGAGCCACCACGGCGTTGAAGTGTTCCGCGAGCGCGACCATCTGCAGAAGCACTCTGGCCCGTCGCCGCCCGCCGCGAATCTGCCTTTCCCCCGACGACTTCGAATCCGACCCCCGGATCATCGGGTAGCCCATCTCGACGAGCTTCTCGTTGAGGCGGCGGTGCTCCTGCGCGTGGGTGGATTCTTGACCGATCAAACCGGCAACTTGTTTCTTCAGCAGCGGATCGGTGATGTCGTCGGCGACTCGGCGGACGGCCCGAATTATCGAGTCCTCCGCAGGCGGAAAGAGGCCCGACAGTGTCGCCACAACGTGGCTGAACACGATGTCATCGTTGACAAAGTACTTGCCATAGCTGCGGTCGCCGCCGAAGCGGAAGCGGGCCCGCCTGGGCTTCGGGACGGTGGCCACCCGATGCGTTATCGGTTGTTGTGCCATAGCCGCTATACCATAATAAGGTCAGGCCGATTTTGCGGCAGTTATGGCAACAAGACAGTGCGTTCCTCGGGGTGGTGGCGCTTCATCAACTCGATCACATCGCGCAGGCACGGCTGGCCGATCGCTTGGAGCACGCGGTCGCCGAGTTCTAAGAGCCTGCGGTGACGCGGTCGATGTGCGCGAGAAAGTGCGTCAGCACAGCGTCGGGCGCTTCGAGTTGCGGCCAGTGGCCGATGTCGTCGGCGAGCATCACCACGTCGGGTTCGGGTATCACCTCGGCGTAGCGGCGCGCCATGTGCGCACCGGAATTCGGGTCGATCGGCCCGTCGATCAGCCGCATCGGAACCTTGGTCTGCCGCATGGCCCGCACCCACCGATTCCGATGCGTATAGCGGTCGTTGATGAAGCGCCCGACTTTGTGCAGCACCCGGCGGCCGTCGTTGTGATCCAGGATCTGGTTGAAGACGTTCATCATGTGCTGCGTCGGTTTGGTGTTGGGGCCGAACATCTCGCGCACCGTCGGCTCCAGCAGGCGACGCGACAGCGGGGTGTTCTGCAGTGGACTGACGATGTCGCCCAAGGGAGTACGCGACATCAGCTTCTGCGCCACCCGGGGCGTATAGGTCTCGACGAACATGCCGCCGTTGAGCCAGGTGATCGAGTCGATGCGTAGCGTGCCGTAGGTGTGTTGGCCAAATTCATTACGGGCCAACAATTCCTGGCCTACCGAGTCACCGATGTCGTGGGCCAGGATGTGCGCGTTGCCGATGCCCAGGTGGGCCAGCAGCGCCTCGTGCATGTCGGCGTGGTCGTGCACCGAGTACTCGTAGGCGACCGGCTTCGCCGAGAAGCCCATGCCCATCATGTCCGGCGCAACGACGGTGAACCGTCGTGTCAGCGTCGGCCAGATCGGCGCCCAGTCAAAGGAATTGAACGGGTAACCGTGGATGAGCAGTAGCGGAGGTCCACTGCCCTCGACCCGGTAGAAGATGTCGAAGCCGAGGTAGTCGAAGTACTTACCGGCGTCGAGCCAGGATGCCAGTTCAGCGTCCATGCCGCAGGCCTACGAGATGTAGCGGACGACGCTCTCGGCGACGCACGCAGGCTTGTCCGAACCCTCGACCTCCACTGTGGTCGACACGGTCGCCTGCGTTGCGCCGTTGCCCAGGTCCTCGACGCCGACCAGCGACGTCTGCGCGCGAACCCGGGAGCCGACCGGGACGGGCGCGGGGAAACGGACCTTGTTGAGGCCGTAGTTGATGGCGAGTTTGATGCCGTTGACGCTGTATATCTGGTGCTGTAGCCGCGGCAGCAGCGCCAACGTCATAAAACCGTGCGCGATCGTCTTACCGAACGGGCCCTTGGCCGCTCTTTCCGGGTCGACATGGATCCACTGGTGATCGCCCGTTGCGTCGGCGAAGAGATTGACGTCTTCCTGGCTGATGGTCACCCAGTCGCTCTGCCCGATGCTCTGACCCTGAATTGCGGTGAGGTCGGCGACTGAATCGAAGGTGCGCATAGCGTTCTCTCCTCTGTGTCGGCGCGGCGATGACGCGGGCCACGCTGTCAAGCATCGTGCCACTGCACCGGCGGGGGCCTACCGTCAGCCCCCGCCGCCTGGCGGATGATGATTCGGTGAGATTGCTGCTGCTTGCCGATACCCATGTTCCGCGACGCGCCCACGATCTCCCGGCGCAGGTATGGGACGAGGTGGCCCAGGCTGACGTCGTGGTGCACGCCGGTGACTGGGTGGTGCCGGAGTTGCTCGACAAGCTGGCAGATAAGGCCGCGCGACTGGTGGCGTGCTGGGGCAACAACGACGGGCCGGCGCTGCGGTCACGATTACCTGAACGTGCCGACGCGGTGTTGGACGGGGTGCGCGTCACCGTCGTCCACGAGACCGGTGGAAGCGGGGGCCGCGAAACCCGGATGTCGCGCGACTACCCCGACACCGACGTCTTGGTGTTCGGCCACAGCCACATTCCGTGGGACACCACGACCAGCACCGGCCTGCGCCTGCTGAACCCGGGGTCGCCGACCGATCGCCGTCGGCAACCGTTCTGCACATACATGACTGCCCGCGTCGAGGGCGGCGCGCTGGCGGATGTCGTCCTTCATCGCCTTCGGAAGTAGCTCGCAGCTAGCTCAGCCACAGCGTCTAACTAGATTTGGCTCGTAGACAGAGATGAGTGAAGACTCTCATCGATCCTGTCACCGAGGTGTCCCGCGTCGTCGGCCGGTTCCGTCGACAACTCTCGCGCAGCCCGGCGAGCATTGCCGGCCGAGGTGCTCGCGGAGCTCGATGACGCCCAACTCGATTATTTAACAACGGGATTGGAAATTCTCGACACGGTGACCCAACAACTACAGGAGCGACGACAATGAGCGGATCGCTGCCAATGGCGGTCGACGGCCGAAACCTGATCCACCGCTACGGCCAGTTCACCGCGGTCGACGACGTGACGCTGCAAATACGGCAGGGCGAGACGATGGGCCTGCTCGGCCCGAACGGCGCGGGCAAGACGACGGTGGTGCGCATGCTCACCACCCTGACACCTGTTCAGCACGGCGAGTTACACATCTTCGGCTTGGACGCCCGCGACCAGACCGTCGACATCCGATGCAACATCGGCTATGTGCCCCAACAGCTCTCGATCGAACCCGCGTTGACCGGCCGGCAGAACGTCGCCTGGTTCACGCGGTTGTACGGTGTGCCGCGCGCCCAACGCTCCGAGCGGGTGGACGAGGCGCTGGAAGCCATGCAGCTACTCGAGGTCGCCGACCGGCTGGCGGGAACCTACTCCGGTGGAATGGTGCGCCGCCTGGACGTGGCACAGGCGCTGGTCAACCGCCCGTCGCTGCTGGTGCTCGACGAACCGACGGTCGGGTTGGACCCGATCGCGCGCGACCGCGTCTGGACGCATGTGCTGGACATGCAGAGCCAGTTCGGCATGACCGTCTTACTGACTACGCACTACATGGAGGAAGCCGACGCGTTGTGCGATCGAGTAGCGCTGATGCATCACGGCAAGCTCCGGGCCGTCGGCACACCCACGAAGCTGAAGTCGACGGTGTCCGCGTGCGCCACGCTCGAAGATGTGTTCCGGCACTACACGGCATCGGACCTGGCGAAGCAGCCCGGGACTGCGAGCTTTCGTGACATCCGTTCCAGCAGAAAGGCTTCCGGTCGTGCCAGTTGATAACGCCACAAATCCCGCACCGGTAATCCTGGCCCGCGCCCCACGCGGGTGGCAACGGGTTCCTGCGACGTTCGCCCGCGTCGGTGCGTTCGCGATCGTGGAGATGCAGAAGCTGCGACACGACCGCACCGAACTCGTCACGAGGCTGGTCCAACCGGCACTGTGGCTGCTGATCTTCGGCACCACGTTCAGCAAGTTGCACGTCATCAACACCGGATCGGTGTCCTACTTGGCCTTCCTGGCGCCGGGGATCATCGCCCAGTCGGCGTTGTTCATCTCCATCTTCTACGGCATCCAGATCATCTGGGACCGTGACGCCGGCATCCTGGCCAAGCTGATGGTGACGCCGGCATCCGCTTCGGCGCTGGTCAGTGGCAAGGCATTCGCGGCGGGCGTCCGATCGGTGGCGCAAGTCGTCGGTGTGCTGGCGCTGGCCTATGTCATGGGTATCGGTATGACCATCAACCCGCTCCGGATCCTGGCCGCGATGGCCGTCGTCATGCTGGGCTCGGCGTTCTTCGCATGCCTGTCGATGACGCTGGCGGGCCTGGTTCGCAGTCGCGATCGGTTGATGGGGATCGGTCAAGCCATCACGATGCCGCTGTTCTTCGCGTCCAACGCGCTCTACCCGGTCGACGTGATGCCGACATGGCTGCATGTGCTCAGCACCGTCAACCCACTCAGCTACGAAGTCCACGCCTTGCGTGCGCTGCTGATCGGCACGCCATTCAACCCGTTGGACCTCGTGGTCCTGGTGGTGGCTGCGATCCCCGGAATCGCCACCGCGTCAAGACTATTGCGGCGATTAGTCGCTTAAGTAACGAATCTATAACGCCCCCTGTTGAATTCGTTTCAGCAGGGGGCGTTTCGGTGGCCTCGGCAGCTCGAGTCGTCTTCGTTATCTCCGAGTTACGTTTCGAGCCTGAATCGTTAGCGAACCGCGATCCCACACCCCGAGGCGAACCACAAGCGTGTGACTCGTTCCGTGTTTGACTGCCACAGACAGCTATTCGACCGCAATGTGCGGCAGATGAAAGTTGGGAA
>Ga0302325_10022814_pt1 | contig 13081 bp, 12 predicted proteins | sample Palsa_T0_2_FD_201948 | JGI IMG/M metagenome (GOLD analysis project Ga0302325, IMG submission 201948) | Peat permafrost microbial communities from Stordalen Mire near Abisko, Sweden - Palsa_T0_2 | ecosystem: Environmental > Terrestrial > Soil > Palsa > Peat permafrost | place: Sweden: Abisko... | reverse complement strand
CGGAGGGCGGAAAGCTCTAGCACATGGATGCTCTCCTGTTGCATCCATGACACCGCCCGGCGGAAGTTTCCCCGCTCCAGTGCCCCTGTGGAAAATCCTGTTCGTTGAATGCCGCAGTTAGAATCCGACATATTCGAGACTGAGATTTGTAATCGGCTCTTTATCAGAATACCGGCCGAAAAAGAGAAGCTTTAGCCCCTTTGCAAACTCGGCTCCGATTTTTCGCACTTCCTGAAAGGTTTCGTTCCCATCTGCGTCGGCGTGACCAAGGTCCTCGAGCCGGTTCCGCCGTACCGTATCACCAAGCAAGTTTAGCCACTTATCATAAGCCCCAAATATACATCTGCTTGCGAGCAGGCGTTGGTCCCGCTCCAAAAAGGCGTCAATGAAGGCCGCCAGAAATTCGAGGGGCGGTGTATTCGCAAACTCCATTGCCGCGGCAATGAATGGTTCGGTGGATTGGGCATCTGTTCCCGTTCCGCCAGGCGGGGGGCTTAGTTGGCATCGAAAACAAAATGCCAGGCCCGCCGCGTACAACAATTTTCGGCTCAGTCTTAGTTTCGCATTCCGTATGGCCCATTTCGCTCCAGCCTGCTCCTGATGTTTTGCCGCATAATCCACGCAGATGGTCCGCCAATAACGAGTCAGGTCATTGAGCAGAAAACGAGGCACCTTCTTTCTCTTCGAGAAATGAACATCTTCCTCAAAATAGCGTTCCAGGATACTTCGGACGACCGCCTTCCAAACTTCTTCTGCAGAATCCGCTTGGGAAAGGCTTACCGCGCGGGATTCGAGCAACATTAAAATCCTGCGGGTAAGATTTTCGTTCGAATCAGCGCCGCCGCCGATCTTATGCACCAGGTCATGCGAGAAGCAAAGATTGGCGAATGCCCCACCCGCAGCAGGCTCTTCGAGGCTTTTTCCATTGCTAGCGGCATTTTTGATCGCCCGATGAATCAGCCGGGCATCCTCGGCGTGGCGGTTGTTCACCACGCCATTGATCAACAGCGTCCAATCGCAATCACTTCCAGGCACCATTTCATGTCGGGCAAAAGATCCGAACAGCACCAGGCTGGAGTCCGTATCCAGAACTCGACCGTGCGAAACCTCAGCCTTGGTCGCTTCCGTTTGGATCGCTCCCTTGAAAATCCCTTCAATACGAGCCGTTTCCCGTGCGGCCGCAGGAAGATGCGGCCACTCCTCCGCGCACTCGGCCGCCAATTTGGCGACCGTTGGAAAAGGGTTCAACTCCGCTGTCATGCGCACTTTTGATTCTAATTCGACTGATCGACCATGTGCGAGTGGTTTCTATCTTTCATCGTTGCTCTGATTTCCTCCTCGCCCCCAATTCTTCCCTTTGCCATTCTAAACATACTCCCTCGACCTCGGACCTATGTCCCTCAGAACCATGCGCTTCTTCGGAATCCCGGTCTTTTTCCTGCTGGCGCTCGCTCCTCTCGCCGAGGCCGCCCCCGGGGGCTTCCGCCTCACCAGTCCGGACTTCGCCCACGGCGGGCTCATCCCGAGCCGCTTCACCTGCGAGGGACAGAATACTTCGCCCGCTCTCGAAATCGCCGGCGTCCCGGCCGGCGCCCAGTCGCTCGCCCTCATCGTCGATGACCCGGATGCTCCCGCGGGCGCGTTCACACACTGGCTAGTCTGGAACATCCCGCCCGGAACGATAAAAATCGCCGCCGGCGCAGTCCCGGGCGATGCCGTCCAGGGCACGAATGGATTCGATATTGCGGGCTACTCCGGGCCCTGCCCGCCTTCCGGCACGCACCGCTACTTCTTCCGCGTTTTCGCCTTGAGCGTCAGCCTTCATCTGTCGGCGGGCGCTTCCCGCACGGACCTCGACGCCGCCATGCGCGGCCATATCCTTGCGCGGACTATCCTGATGGGGCGCTATGCCAAAACCGGGCTCCAGGCAAAAACCCGCCGCAATTACCCTCCCGCGCTTGTCATCCTGCGTTCCAAACCTGACACTCGCGCATCATGCGCCCCCTGATTCCCCTCCTGCTTGCCGCCGCCCTCCCCGTTGCGGCATTGGCCGGCACCGAAACCGTCTCCAACGGCACGGACAAGAAAGCTGTCCAGCCCGTCGAGTGCACCCAGGTCTACCTGGACACCTTCATCACCACCACCGACTATGGGTTCCATCAGGACCTCAAGCGCGGCAGCGGCAATATCGAGGTCGAACACAACAACTTCGAGCTCGACCGCCGCATCCCTCTCAACCTTGTCACCTGGCCCAATGTCCAGTGCGGCCAGTGGTTCCTGCGCATCGGCGCGGATTACGAGCGCTTCGACTTCAGCATCCATAACGAGACCCGGCTCCCCGATACCCTCCAGAGCGCCTCCGGCATTATTGCCCTCGAGTACCTCGTCAACGACAACACCGCCTTCATCATCGAGACCCGGCCCGGCATTTATTTTCAGCAGAAGGTCAACGCCGGCTCCTTCGACGCCCCCACCAATATCGCCGCCGCTTACCCCATCTTCGGCGGAGACAAATTTTACCTCGTCGCCGGCGTCGCGATCTCAACCTTGTCCAGGTATCCCGTTTTTCCCATCGGCGGCATCCTCTGGCACATCGATGCCAAATGGGACCTCCGCGCCTATCTCCCCGATCCCCGGCTCGTGTACATGGTCTCCAATAACCTCGAATTCTGGACCGGGGGCGAGCTGGCCGGGGGCGCCTATAAAACCGACAACCGCGACGTGACCCCCGTCAAGCTCTCCGGCGCCATCGTCACCTACGACGAGGTGCGCGTCGGCGGCGGCGTCACCTGGAAGGCCCATCCCTTCACCTTCGACCTCGGCGCCGGCTACACGGTCCAGGGCGAGTTCGATTACAGTCGCGCCGGGGAAAGTTTCGAAACCCATCCGGCTCCCTACGTCCGGCTGACCGCCCGGCTCGACTTTTGAGGAAGCGGGGTTAAATTCCCCGTAACCTTCATCCCTTCTCCGGTGTCTTATCCCGTGCCGTGAACCGAACGCAACTGCTCGTCATAACCGTCATCGTCCTCCTGCTCTTCGCCATCGTCTACCACGTATGGGCGGGCTGGGGACTCATCACCATCCACGCGAAAGCGCAGCCCCTCGGCAAGGTCATTGCCTCCATGGAGCGTCAGGGCCACGCCAAGATCCAGACCGATATGCCGGGCGATACGCCGGTGACCATGGACATCGTCAAATTCCCGCTTACCGACGCCCTCGAGACCCTTTCCGTCGTTACGGAGTCCCGCTGGCGGCTCCTCTTTTTTGTCGCCGACACCAAGGCCACCCTCAAGAGCGCCGAGCTTTCCTGGTTTGGCGGCCAGCGCCCCGCTGGCTGGAAAATGGCCGCCTTCCCCATGGGCAATATGGCGGCCGCGCTCGGCGATGATGAGGACGCCCCTCCGCCCGATCCCCGCGGGGACGTCTGGACCCCGACGACCGCCGCCCCTGCTCCGGTCCAGACCTTCTTCACCGACGCCGCGACGCTCACCAATGCCGGCTTCGCCTTCCCAAATGACTGGAATCCCACCGTCAAGTCCGCCCCGCGCCCCGGGACCGTCGAGCACGTCATCCCCAAACTCGTCAGCGCCGCCGGCGGCCGTGAGGACGAGCTTTTTTTCCTCAGCAAGCCGCCCCACCGTGGCCCTCGCGACGCCAATGCGGGCGACGGAGCAACCGGTGATTTTCATTTCGGCCCCGACCTCATGGCCGCCCACGTGCAGGCGCAGATCAACCGCCTCCCGGAAGATGAGCGGGCAACGGCCCAGGCGAACTTCAACACCCAGCGCGCCTTCTGGCAGAGCCTCAGGGACATGAGCGACGACGAGCGCCGCCAGGCCATGCAACAGCACATGCAGGACCCCCTGGTGCAGCAGCAAATGGCCAATCGCATCGATGGACAGGACTCCCGCATGAACCACGACCAGCGCATGCAGCATTTTGCGAATATGGTGACCCGCAAGCTCACTGCCCAGGGCAAGTTGTGATGACCGCGCCCTTGCCTCCTTCCGCCCTGCGCCCCCCGCCGGTCCGTTCCTCGAAATCCTGCTTTCGAAAGGCTTTCACCCTCATCGAGCTTCTCTGCGTCGTCGCGATCATCGCCATCCTGGCCAGCCTCCTCTTGCCCGCCGTCGGCACCATCAGGCAGCGCGCCGACAGCGTTGTCTGCTCCTCGAACCTTCGCGCCATCGGCGCCGGGGTCCAGCTCTACCTCCAGGATCACAACTTCATCTATCCCTGCATCGAGAGCGAAGGCGCGACCGTTTACCCCGCGGGATGGCCCACCATGACCATGGTGCAGGCTTTCGGCCCCTACGGCGTCACCAACCAGACCATGCAATGCCCCACGGACATCAAGAGCGGCGCCGGCAGTTCCTACCAGCAGTATGGCACGAGCTACGATTGGAAGCCGACCCTGGATGACGAAAACACCAGCGAACCCCTCGTTTATGGGCGCGGGAGGGGGATGTTCGGCGCCCAGGTCTCCGGCAGCACCGGCTTCATCGTCAAGCTTTCCAAGGTCCGCCAGGTCTTCGACGACACTCAGATCCACTTCGGCCATATGAATGCCCTCTACGCGGATGGCCACGTCGTCTATTTCACGGCCGTCACCACCTCGACGCACTAGGAAATCCGGCGGGCGTCAGGTGTACTTGAGGACTTCCTCGATGCTCGTTTCGCCATCGTAGATGCTGCGCAGGCCGTCTTCGCGCAGCGTCATCATGCCGAGCTCGATGGCCTTTTGCTTGAGGACCACGGTGGGGGCGCGCTGGTTGATGAGTTCGCGGATGGGATCGGTAATGTCGAGCAGTTCGTAGATGCCTTTGCGGCCTTTGTATCCGGTGTGGTTGCAGACCTCGCAGCCTTTGCCGTAGTAGAAATGCTTGTCGCCGATCTCGTGCGGGGAGAGCCCCATCTGCGCCAGCACGATCTCGCTCGGCTCGTAGGGGGTGCGGCAGTTCGTGCAAATCTTGCGAATCAGGCGCTGGCCCAGCACGCCCTCGAGGGAGGAGGAAATCATGAACGGCTCGACGCCCATATCGATGAGGCGGGTGACGGCGCCGGGGGCGTCGTTGGTATGGAGGGTGGAAAAAACGAGGTGGCCGGTGAGCGAGGCCTGGATGGAAATTTGCGCGGTCTCGAGGTCGCGCGTTTCCCCCACCATGATGCGGTCGGGGTCCTGGCGCAGGAAGGCGCGCAGGACGCGGCCAAAATTGAGGCCGATGCCTTCGTTGATGGGGACCTGGATGATGCCTTCGATGTCGTATTCGACAGGGTCCTCGGCGGTGAGGAGCTTCGAGTCGATGGTGTTGATCTGGTTGAGGCAGGCGTAAAGGGTGGTGGTCTTGCCGGAGCCGGTGGGGCCTGTGACGATGAAGATGCCGTTGGGCTTCTCGATGGTGCGCAGGATGTAACTGTGGATGTAATCGGGCATGCCGAGGGCATCGAGGTTGAGGTTGACCGTCGAGCGGTCGAGCACCCGCAGCACGACGCTCTCCCCATGTTGGGTGGGCAGGGTGGAAACGCGCATGTCCACCGGGCGGCCGGCGATGGTCTTCTGGATGCGGCCATCCTGCGGGAGGCGGCGCTCGGCGATGTTGAGATTGGCCATGACCTTCACGCGGGAAATGACCGGCAGCGCGAGGTGGCGCGGCGGCGGCGCCATTTCGTACAGGGCGCCGTCGACGCGGTAGCGGATTTTGAACTCGTGTTCGAAGGGCTCGAAATGGATGTCGCTGGCGCGGTCCTGGATGGCCTGGTAGAGGATCAGGTCCACGTAGCGAATGATCGGTGTGGCGTTGGCCTCGGCCTCGATGTTCTGGAGGTCGAGCTTGCCTTCCTCGCCATAGGCGATGTGTTCGCCGCCCAATTCGGCCAGGATTTCATTGAGGCTGGCGTCGTCGGTGCCGTAGCTTTTCTGGATCAGCTCCTCGACCTGCGGAATGGGGGCGACGACGACCTGGATGTTCTTGCCAAGGGCGAAGCGCAGGTCTTCAGCAAGCTGCGGATTGAGGGGATCGGTAAGGCAGACGGTGATAGTATCGCCGGAGGCGGCGATGGGGACCGCGCCGTGAAGGCGGGCGAGGCCCGCCTGGACCAGGCGCAAAACCTCCGTCGGAGGCTCGAAGCCCTCGAGGTTCACGACATCGGTGCCGAGGGATTCAGCGATTTGGTGGTACAAGCCTTCCTCGGTCACCAGGCCGAAATCCGTCAAGCTCTGGATGACATCCTTGCCCGAGGCGGCGATTTCCGCCAAGGCGTCGTCGGCCTGTGAGCGGTCGATGACGCCCTGTTCGAGGAGGAGGTCGATCACGGGTTTTGCGTTCATGGAGCGGTGGAAGAATTTTCGAATTTCGAATTTCGAATTTCGATTTTCGATTAGCTGAATCGCGGGCGGCGGTTTCGCCGCGAGCTAGCGACTCTGGTTGAACCTAGCGGGGTCATGGACGGGGCGCTAATCGAAAATCGAAAATCGAAAATGATTAAAGCGGCGTCCGCTCGCCCAGGAGGTGGCGCGCGACCTCCGGGTCCTGGGCGAAGCCGACGACCTGGTCGCGGGTGATGATCCCGCGGTGGTAAAGGTCCACGAGCGAGGCCTCGAGGGCCACCATGCCGTATTTGCCGCCGGTAAGGATTTCGTTGTGGATGCGATAGGATTTATTGTCGCGCAGGAGGGCGCCGATGGCGGAGGTGTTGATCATCACCTCGAAGACGGCGATCCGCCCGGTCCCATCCTGGCGCGGCAGGAGAAGCTGGGAGATCACGGCCTTGAGGTTCATCGAGAGCTGCACGCGAATCTGCTGCTGGCGCTGGGCGTCGAAGGAATCGACAATGCGGTCGATGGTGCGGGCCGCGCCGGTGGTGTGGAGGGTGGAAAAGACGAGGTGCCCGGTCTCCGCGGCGGTGATGGCGGTCTCGATGGTCTCGAGGTCGCGCATTTCGCCCACGAGGATGACGTCCGGATCCTGGCGCAGGGCGCGCCGGAGGCCTTCGGCGAAGGTGGGGACATCCACGCCGACCTCGCGCTGATTGACGATGCCGCGCTTGTGATCGAGGTAATATTCGATGGGGTCCTCGATGGTGATGATGTGGCGCGGGCTGGTCTCGTTGATGCGCGTGAGCATGCTGGCGAGCGAGGTGGTTTTGCCGGACCCGGTGGGGCCGGTGACCAGCACCAGGCCGCGCGGGAGGTCGAGCAGGTCCCGGACGGAGGGGGGGATGCCGATGGTATCCAGGGAGAGCAGCTTGAGCGGCAGCATGCGTACGGCGGCGGCCAGGTTGCCGCGCTCGCGGTAAACGCTGACGCGGAAGCGGCTGTTATCCCGGAAGGAGAAGCCGAAATCGACGCTGCCGTCGGCATTGACGCGCTCCATCTGGTCGGGCCGGGCCAGGCCGCGCGCGAGCGTCTCCATGTCCGCGGCGCTCAATGGCGCGGTGTTGAGCGGGGTGAGCAGCCCCTTGATGCGAAGGGTGGGAGGAACGCCGACGCAGAGGTGAAGATCGGACGCCTCCTCTTCGATCACGAGCCGCAACAGGTCCTCGAGGGGTATGGTGGCCATCAGGGGTTAAATTCGAGATTCGAATTTTTCCATCAATCGGCGTCGCCCATGGTGGTGGCGATGACCTCCTCGGCGGTGGTGAGACCGGACAGGACCTTGCGGACGCCGTCCTCGCGCAGGGTGCGCATGCCCAGCTCGCGGGCGCGTTTGCGCAATTGCAGGGTCGAGGCGCGGTCGTTGATCATGAAGCGGACTTCGTCATCGATGATGAAAATCTCGAAGATGCCCATCCGGCCCCTGTAGCCCATCGAGCGGCAGTTCTCGCAGCCGACAGGGCGCATGACGGTGGCCTCGCTAAGCTGGTTGGAGTCGATCCGCAGCGCGCGCATCTCGGCTTCGGTCAGCTCGCCCGGCTCCTTGCACTTCTGGCAGAGCTTGCGCACGAGGCGCTGGGCCATGATGGCGCGCACGGCGCTCGAGACCAGGAAGGGCTGGACGCCGATATCCACCAGGCGGGCGACGGCGGCCGGGGCGTCGTTGGTGTGGAGGGTGGAAAAGACGAGGTGGCCGGTCAGCGAGGCGTTGATAGCGATGTTGGCCGTCTCCGCGTCACGAATCTCGCCGATCATGATGATGTTGGGCGCCTGGCGCAGCATCGAGCGCAGCGCGGCGGGGAAGGTCATGCCGATGTCGGCGTTGACCTGCACCTGGTTGATGCCGTTCATCTGGTACTCGCACGGGTCCTCGACGGTGATGATCTTGCGGTCGGGCTTGTTGATGTAATGCAGGCAGCCGTAGAGCGTGGTGGTCTTGCCGGAACCGGTGGGGCCGGTGACCAGCAGAATGCCGTCGGGCAGGGCGAGCAGGCGCTCGAAGATCGCCTGGTCATCGCTCAGGAAGCCCAGCTCCGGCAGGCCGAGCATGAGGCTCGACTTATCCAGGATACGCATGACGATGCTCTCGCCGTGATTGGTGGGGATCGTCGAAACGCGAAGATCGATGGATTTCTTGCCGATCTTCACCTGGATGCGCCCGTCCTGCGGCAGCCGCTTTTCGGCGATGCTCATCGAGCCGGTCATGATCTTGATGCGGCTGGTGATGGCGCTCTGCAATTTCTTGGGCGGATTGGTCATCTCATGCAGGACGCCGTCGATACGGAAGCGGACGCGGAAGCGCTTCTCGAGCGGCTCGAGGTGAATGTCGCTGGCGCGCGCCTTGTGGGCCTCGAGCAGGAGCAGGGAGACCATCTTGATGACGGGCGCGTCGCCCGTGTCCGTCTCGCCCATGCCGACCACGGGGCCGTCGCCGAACTGGATTTGCTCCGCGCCCAGGGATTGCTCGAGGCTGGCCGCGGCCTCATCGGCCGTGCCGTAGTACTTGATGAGCGCCGTTTTGATCTGCGCCGGCGTGGCGCACACGAAATCGATGTCCCGCTTGAGCAGGTGGCCGATGGCGTCGAAGGTGTCGAAATCGAGCGGGTTGCTCGTGGCCATGATGAGGCCGGAGTCCGTGACGGCCACGGGGATGACCTTGTAGCGCCGGGCGTTCTGGCTGGGCAGCAGCTCGATGATCTCCTGCGGGATGGAGATCTGGTTGAGATCGACAAAGTCCATGCTGGCCGCGCCGGCCAGCGCGCGGCTCACATCCTCGTCACTGACGGCCCCCTGCTCGATGAGCGTCTGGATGATGCTGCGCTGCGGGGTCGCGTCACCGCGGGCGCGCTCGAGCTGCCCCTTGGTGATGAGCCCGGTATCGACCAGGATTTCTGTTACGTAATCGTCGTTGGTGACCACTGGAGGGTGTCGGAGTGAGGGACAAAAAAAGCTAAGGGGCAGTGGGGATGCTGTCAACGCCCGCTCTCCCACTTGCACCTACTCTTTAACTTTCTGCTTTTTCCGGGCCCGCCTTCCAACCCCCTCCTGGCCCCTCCTCCGCCTCGGTCCCTTCCGCCTCCTCGGAGGGGTTCAAGTTAAAGTTAAAGAGTAAGTGCAAGTGGGGAAGATCGGACCGCGGGGGCGTAACCCCGCACGGGCCACCGGCCCGTGGCTACAAACGATATTAGACGCCGCGCAGGTATTTGTCGGTTACGGCGCCCTCGCTGGCGCTGCTGACCATCTCGGCATATTTTGCCAGGACACCCCGGGTGTAGCGCGGTTTCGGCTTTTTCCATTTGGCAAGGCGGCGGGCGATCTCGCCCCCGGCGACATCGAGGTCGATGACGGCCTTCGCGGCGTCGATGGTGATGCGGTCGCCCTCTTTGACGATGGCTATGGGGCCGCCCATGAAGGCCTCGGGCGTGATGTGGCCGACCACGAAGCCGTGGCTGCCGCCTGAGAAGCGGCCATCGGTGATGAGCGCCACCTGTTTGCCCAGGCCCTTGCCCATAATGGCGGCGGTGGGACTGAGCATCTCGCGCATGCCGGGGCCGCCGCGCGGCCCCTCGGAGCGGATCACCAGGACGTCGCCGGCCTTGATGGAGCCGTCCAGGATGGCGGTGAGGGCGCTCTCCTCGCTCTCGAAGACACGGGCCGTTCCGGTGAAGCGCATGCCTTCCTTGCCGGAGATTTTGGCCACCGCCCCCCCGGGGGCGAGGTTGCCTCGCAGGATGACCAGGTGGCTCTCTTTCTTGATGGGATCGGAGAGGGGGCGGACGATTTCCTGGCCCTTCGGGTACGGCTTAACGCTCTTGAGGTTCTCGCGCATGGTCTTGCCGCTCACGGTCATGCAATCGCCATCGAGCAGCCCGGCGTCGAGCAGGGTCTTCATCATCGGCACGATGCCGCCGATGGCGACCAGCTCCGCCATGAGGAAGCGTCCGCTCGGTTTCAGATCGGCCAGCACGGGAACGCGCCGGCCAATGCGGGTGAAATCGTCGAGCCCCAGCTTGACGCCGGCTGTGTAGGCAATGGCGATGAGATGCAGCACGGCATTGGTCGAGCCGCCCAGGGCGACGACCACGGTGATGGCATTCGCGAAGGCCTCGCGTGTCATGATGTCCAGCGGGCGGATGCCGCGCTTGATGAGGTGGAGCACCGCGGCCCCGGCCCGGCGGCAATCGTCGGTCTTGGCGGGGGAAATGGCATCCTGGGCCGAGGAATTCGGCAGGCTCATCCCGAGCGCCTCGATGGCCGAGGCCATGGTATTGGCCGTGTACATGCCGCCGCACGAGCCCTCGCCGGGAATGGCGCAGGCTTCGATCTCGGCGAGCTGCCGGTCGTTGATGGCGCCATTGGCGTGCGCGCCCACGGCCTCGAAGACGGAAACGATGTCCAGCGGGCGGCTCGAGGCGTTGCCGGCGTCGCCGGGCTTAAGGATGTTCCTGCCAAGCCGCTGCGCGACCAAATGGCCCGTGATGCACCCGGGCAGGATCGTGCCGCCATAGACGAAGACCGAAGGGCGGTTGAGCCGGGCGATGGCCATGAGGCAGCCGGGCATGTTCTTGTCGCAACCGCCGATGGTCACCATGCCGTCGAAGCCCTGGCAGCCGGCGACCGTCTCGATGGAATCGGCGATCACCTCGCGCGAGACGAGCGAGTATTTCATCCCCTCGGTCCCCATCGAGATGCCATCGGAGACGGTGATGGTGTTGAAAATGACGGCCTTGCCGCCGGCTGCGTCCGCGCCGGCGGCCGCCTCGCGGGCCAGGCGGTCGATGTGCATGTTGCAGGGCGTGACCATGCTCCACGTCGAGGCGATGCCGATCTGCGATTTCTTGAAATCGCGGCTGGTGAAACCGACCGCGTGCAGCATGGCGCGGCTGGCGGCGCGCTCAGCTCCCTCGACGACGAGCGCGGAGTGTTCCCGATGGGCGGAGGGTTTCGTCGCGGCGGGGGCCTTGCCGGTTTTGCGTTTGGGCGGAAGTGCTGACATAGGGGTCGATCATCGTAGGAAAGCGCGGGTCGAATTGGAAGGCAATTGCCGGGGCGGACAAAATCGCTCCCGGACCTGCTGGACTTGGCCTTGACTTAGTCCAGTCTGGCGCGGATACTTTTTCGCGAATGACGCAGGTAACGGTGCATGAAGCAAAAACAAATCTTTCCAGGCTCCTGGCTGCCGTGGAATCGGGCGAGGAGATCGTCGTGTGCAGGGGCCGGCACCCGGTCGCGAAGCTGGTGCCGTTGAAGGAGCCTTCGCGCAAACGGCCACCCGTCGGCGTGCCAACCTCGAAGCCCGTGCGTTACACGAAGGATTGCTTTGCCCCGCTAACGGACGCGGAATTGCAGCAATGGGGCCTGGCGTGAGATTGCTTCTCGATACCTGCACCTTCATCTGGCTGGCCGCCGCGCCTGAAAATTTGAGTCCAGGCGCCCGGGATGCGCTGGATGCCGAGGCAAACGATTTTTTCCTCAGCCACGCCAGCATCTGGGAGATTCACGTCAAACATCTGGCGGGGAAACTCACACTGCCGCAAAGACCGCGCCTATGGATATCCAGACAGCTTTCCGTTCGCGGCGTAACCGACTGGGCGATGGACCTCGAAACCATCCACCGCACTTCGGAGCTGCCCAACCACCACAGAGATCCATTCGACCGGATGATTCTGGCGCAGGCGGACATCCACGGATTCGGCATCGTGACGCCAGATGCGGCATTTCGGATGTATCAGGCAAAGCTAATCTGGTAGCGGCCCTTTTCCACGTTGCTTCTTCCGGAAGTCAACCTGGCGGCGTGGGGGGGCCCGTTTCCACCGGTTCTCGCCCCATGCGCATCGCCCTGCTTCTTTTCCTTCTCCTCCCACTTCGGCTCCTTGCCGTTACCCCTTACGATCCCGAAACGCATCCCATTTCCCCCGTTTCCGCCGCGCTGGATAATACCGGGCAACTCTGGGTTGCATCGAGCTATGGGGGTGGTGATGTTCCCGGGGAAGTTTACGAACATCTCGCCGTCCTCAGCGGCACGGATTGGCATTTCGTTCCCTTTACTCCAGCGGAGAGAACCAAGCCCTTCGACCTGGCCCGGTTTCAGGATGGCCACATTGTCTGCCTCTGGGGAGGTCCCGCCCTGTACCTTACGGAGCATTTCGGCAGTTCTTCAAAATTGATCGCCAGCATCGCCAGTCCCATGAACGGTTTCCGGTTCCCGCAGATGGCCGTCGATTCGAAAGATGACATCTGGGTTACCGCGACCAGGGGCCAAATCGTCCGCGTCACGCGCCAGGGCGCCACCGATTGCGCTTATACCGTTCCCGCTGATCAATTCTTCACCGCCGATAATATTCCGCCCGGGAGGGCTTACAACGATATTTGCGCCACCGACGATTCCGCCGGCCACGTCTGGTTCTGGGGACACGCGTGGGCGCACAACTTTGTCACGATGCGCGGCATTGTGCTCTTCGATGGCACGAGCTTCGTTTCGCACCCAAAGATTTCCGGGCTGCCGGAAAACGGCATGTTCACCTGCATGTACAACGCCGGCCCCGGAAAGATGCGGGCCGGAGTGGAGGGAGCGGGTCTCTTCGAGATCGACGCTGCCACGATGCGGGCGACACTGCTTCCGGACCCCACGGGCGGGGCGCTCAAGCATCTCCAGCGCACCTTCACCGCGGGCGACGCAACCTGGTATGTAACCGGGGCGTTCATCGA
>Ga0302325_10022811_pt1 | contig 13081 bp, 12 predicted proteins | sample Palsa_T0_2_FD_201948 | JGI IMG/M metagenome (GOLD analysis project Ga0302325, IMG submission 201948) | Peat permafrost microbial communities from Stordalen Mire near Abisko, Sweden - Palsa_T0_2 | ecosystem: Environmental > Terrestrial > Soil > Palsa > Peat permafrost | place: Sweden: Abisko... | reverse complement strand
CGCGCCCGTCATGCCGGTCTTCATGTGGGTCTTCAGCTTGGGCGCATTCAGGATCACATCGGCGCTCAGTATGCTGTTGCTGACGAGGTAACGATGCGCGCCGCGATGATGTCCGTTGGTGTTTTCGGCACAATAATCGGTCACCCCGAACCGCGTATTTACGCCGAAGCACATGAGCCGGCTGCGCGCCCCCAGATCCACCAGCGAATACCCGAGTGGGTCGCCCGCCAGCGGATGCACGGCGCGCACGTAGCTGCTGGCATCGTCGATCTGGGCCCATTGTCGCCGCAGGTCGAGGAAGGAAACCGGCGCGCGCGCATAGTCCGTTTCCAATTGGGCGAGCCCGCTCTGGCGGCGGAAGCGGTTGAAATCGCAACCCTGTAGCGGCGCATCCGCTACGATGACGCGCCCGTTGCCGTCGAGCGCCTGCAACGCGGCGTCGATGAGCACCTGCACGATCGATGCATGCGTAAATAGAACGTTGCGGCCTTCGTTATCGCCGAATTCATGCTTCACCCAATTGGGCTTGATAACCACGGTCATGCCGGGCCGTATCCACCGGCCCAGGGGATTGGCTGTGTCCAGACCGAGAAACTGGAACAGTTCGCGCACGCTGTCCGCTACCGTGCGGTAATCCGGCGCGGGCCAAACGGTGGCTGCAGCCTGTGGCGATATGGCGGCGTTCATGACACGGAATCCCATACCTGCCGCCATTCCCGCAATTCCTCGGCGCTGAGCACCGCGGAACGCGACCGCAGCCACGCGCCATCCGCATGCGCCGCCACTGCCACGGCGTCACGGCAGGCCTTCAGCGCTTCTACCGCGGCCACTCTGAAACGGCCGGCCCCATTCAGATACCGGCCCGCACAACGGCACCACATCCGCCGCGATCGCAGCCGCTTGCGCAGATCGATGGAACCTTGCCGGTAACCCAACACGATCTCCGGCAGGTTGGCAAAGCGGCTGCTCGCGCAGGCGCGGAACAGCAGGTCGTGATCTTCGCAACGGATCGCATCGGCGCGATACCGGTAGCGCCGGAACCACGCCGCATTCCCCATAAACGTGGGGTGGATCAGTTTGAAAGAATACAGCGGCCAGCGTGCGATCTCGCCGTGCGCGGCAGGATCGGCGCGTTTGCCGACAGGCGCGCCTGTATCCGCGAATAGTACCGCCCAGCCTCCGGTCAGGTCCACTTCCGGATGCGCCTCCAGAAAGCGCAATTGCTTTTCCAGGCGCCGCGGATACGCGATATCGTCGGCATCCATGCGCGCCACGTATTCGCCGGCGGCGCGTTCGATGCATTCGTTTAGGCGGGCGCCCAGTTCCAGACGCCGCTGGTCGCCCCAGACCACAATGCGCGGATCGTCGAACGATCGCGCCAATTCGCGGCTCGCATCCGTGGAACCGTCGTCGCACAGCAGTAGCTCCCAATGCGGGTAGCTCTGCAGCAGGATCGAGCGGATGGAGGCGCGGATGGTCCGCTCGGCATTGTAAAACGGCATGGCAATGCTGACCAGCGGTGTGCTCGGTGTATTCATAATCCGGCGTAGACCTCCCGGCAACGTGCGGCGATGCAGGGCCAATCGTACTGCGCCGCGTTCTGCCGCGCGCCGGCGGCCAGGGTGCACAGGCGCTCCGGGTCCTCCAGCAGCGTTTCCAGGTGGGTCGCCAGATCCGCTGCGTCGCCTGTGCGGAAACGCATCCCGGCCGATTCCGGAACGGTCTCGCGCAGGCCTCCGTGATCGCTCGCCACCACCGGTTTGCCGCAGGCTTGCGCCTCCACCGCCGCCATGCCGAACATTTCGAGCTCCCGTGTGGGCATTACGAAAATATCGCAGGCATTGTAGATGCCCGGCATATCGGCATCGTCCAGCGGGGGTACATGCACACCGCCCGCTTCGTGCACTTGCGCAACCAGCGGGCTGAGTTGCGTTTCGCCGAACTGCTCGCACGGACCCGCCACTACCAGCGCGGCCGGCCGCCGCAACATGCAATAAGCCGCGATCAACAAATCCGTGCCCTTCTGCTCGCACAGCCGGCCTACATACAGAACCATCGGTCGTCCGTCTATTCCGAGACGCGCGCGCCATTGGGCGCGCAGGGTCGCGTCCGGACGGAAACGGCCACAATCCACGCCATTGGGGATAAGGGCCCACTTGCTGCCTGGCAAATCCCAGTAGTCGCGGTAGATGTCCAGACAGTAGCCCGAAACCGGTGCGATGCGGTCGCAAGAAAGCAGACACTGCCGCCACACTGCTTTGCTGGTCCTGCGCAAGTGTGCAAACCGCCGCCAAGGCTCGAAAGGGTAATCGCAACTCAGCACGGTTGGGCCCAGTCCGGCCCCGTTCGCCAGCCACGCGATCTCCGCGCGGTTATGCACGTGAATCACGCGCGGCGAGCGGCGTACGACGTCCTGTACGAAACGCAGTGCAAACTCCGCCCGCGATCCGCTCAGATAACGGATCGAGACGCCCCGATATTCCCGCCATCCGGTTTCGGCTCCCCCCGAGTAAACGATCACTCGCTCGCCGCCGCGCGCCTGCGCTTCGGCCAATTCCATCATGCGCCGCTCGACTGCGCCGCCCAGCCGCGCCGGCAGCGGCAGATGGGAAGGGCCCACATGGACGATCACCGCCATGACCTCCAAGGCATCCGCGTCACTGCCCAAGCGCACAGCCACGGTAGAAACGCCATGAATGTGAGCGGAAACCACGAAGTGGATGCGGTTGCCAATTGATGGATGGCACGAAATAGACACAGTCCGTAGCCGATCGCCACCATGGATTGGTTGCTATGATGGCAGCGCGCGTCCAGAAACGCCGCCGCGAATCCTACCACCACAAATCCCAGCACCACGCCGACGTAGCTGAAATTGGCGTAAAGTTCTCCCACCAGCGATGCCTCCTGCGATACCAGCCCCTGTTCGAAGGCGCCGTAGATCAGTTCGCCCAACTCTTCGCGTACACCGCGCGAACGCTCAAATCCCGCTGAAACCGGCAGGATTTGCAGGGGCGCCATCAGGAATGTCTCGCCGTAGTAAAAAGGGAGCGTTTCCCGATTGGCAATCAAGGCCGCCGTGGTATCGAAACGGCCCACCGAGTTATCCACCATGTCGAAGACCTTGTCGCCATCCGCAAGTGCGCCGATATCGATGGCGCCGGTCGCGGCGTACCATCCGAGGTTTTTGCTGGCTTCGATCCAAACCGACACCAGCAGCACCAGCGGCATGGCCACCGCTACATATCGGGCGCGCAACGTGAAAATTCCACGCACCCGGCACAGATGCAAGATCAACAACATGGTGGCCGCCCACATCAACCGCCGACCGCAACCCAAATGGATGGCCGCGATCAAGAACAGGCCGGTCATGGTCAACACGCGAGAATGGCGCCGCTTCGCGCCCCACAGGTACCAAAGCCCCACGGCGGTGGTCGGCAGCATGAAAAGCAACGCGGTGTAGCGGCCCATGCCCTCGCGCGGAGTGAGACCCACATGGTCGAAAAAGAGTTGTTGCCGGCTCTCGGGATCGAGGAGCAGAACCGCGATGCTCAGCACCCCTCCGGCGGTAAACATGATGTAGACGTTCCGGCGAAGCCGTTCTCGCCGCGACCAGTCCAGGCGGGCCCGGCGAACACTCCATCGCGAAAGGCGCCGCCATGTCCGGCGCGCAGCCATCAAAGCCGGCCACACGATACGCATCCCCCGCTTGGCGCCTGCACGGTTGAAGCCCGCGTACGCGCCGCAGGCGAACGCCAGAAACGCGGCGGCGCCTACCAGGTATGTACGCGAGTAGGCTTCGTCCATCGAAGCCGCTAAGGGAATTTTGCTCCGCTCAAGTACCGATACCGCCGTACCGTAGAAACAGTAATCGAAAAGGAACCAGGCTTCCACCAGCCCGGTCAGGCTTAGCCAGTAGTTCAGCGTGCGCATCCCCCGGCGGTATATGCCAAACGACAGAAGCAGCGCGGCAAAGAACAGATAGGCGTTGGCTCCGGCCGGAGATGCATGGGCGAAATGCACCGCCGCGGCAGTCACCGCCAGCGTCGCAATCAGGGTGGCTCTCATCGCGGCCCCAGCCCCCAGCCCTTAATCCCCAGCCCGGCCGACAGCGCCGCTTTGACTCCGGTCTGCGCGAGCAGCAACGCCACGGCGACTCCGATCGCGCCGTAAGCCGGCGCCAGCCACACGGTCATCGCGCCGAACAGCAGCGTAATCAGTCCGTCGGATGCGGTGCACCACTGTGGGCGCCCCGCGCCGTACAGCAGGAATTGAACCGGATTGGCCACCAGCAGCGCGATTTGCGCCGTCGCCAGCAACTGGAAGACCCGCGCAGCGTCACGCATGGCGGCCGGAAAAAGATGCGCGGCGAGCGGTCCGCAGAGCCAGGTGGGGGCCAGCAGCGCCGCGCCCAGCAGGGCGGCTCCCGGCACATAGCTGCGCAAATAGCCGCGGCGGCGTTCCACGGTATTGGCCGCCATTGCCTCCGGCAAAAGCACCGTGCTGGTAGTGTTGATCAGCAGTGCAAATCCGCCGCTCAACGACATGCCCAAGCTATAGGTTCCGAGCGCCGAGGCCGCTGCCCAGCGTGACAGCGCGATGGACGGAATGTAGCTGTAAAGCGAACCGATCACGGTGGACATGGTGATCCAGTTGGCGAATACGGCGATGGGTTTCCAGGCCGGCCGCGGACCGGGCCGTCTGGCGGCCGCCAGCACGGCCACCAGCAGTCCCACGTTCGCCGCTACGATCCACAACCTGCTGAACACATCGCCCGCGAACAGGCTAGCCAGCCCAGGCCACCCAAAACGCAATGCCAGCAGCACCGGCAAAATCTGCAGGATGGCGGCTGCCGCGCACAGCCGCGACATGCGCCCGAATTCCAGCCGCGACTGCAGCAGCACCAGGCTGAATGAAGACACCGACGCGATCGCCGCGCTGCCGCACGCAAGGCGCAGCGGCGCGGAATACTCCGCGTGCTTCAACAGCCTGGCGCTTATCATAGGTGCGAACAGGAATACGGCCGCGACGATCCCTGCCGTCAGCGCCAGGCGCAGCAGCAGAAAGCGTGAAACGGTGCGCAGCCAGTCTTCACCCGTGGCGCCGGCGGCGAATTTCAGGCAGGAGATGTTGACGCCCAACTCGCAGAGGTTGCCCACCACCAGGCCGCTGCTCGCGTAAATGGCGCATTCGTCGAAGCGTGCAGGCGCCAGGACGTGGGATAACAGCAGCAATCCGGCGAAGCGGCTCGCCGAAAGACCGGCCTGCCCACCCAGGACCAGGCCTACGTTGCGCGCTGCGGACAGGCGCCGGGTCCCGAGGATACCCCGGCCTGGATCAGCATCGCGCAAGGCATCTCCACAAGATCCTCCTGGAGCGCCCTTGTAAAGTAGTGTTGCCATTTACGATTCAATCTCGACCGCCAGGGCGCCGGCATCCGCCGTAGCGTGAAACGGTAAGCCCGGCCCAAGGTCAGCGGACCGGCCCCCATGCAAAGCGGGCCATCCACGCGGTCCCATAGCTCGCACATCCGGGCCGATAAGTAAGGTGTTGTCTGAATGGTGGTAAACCCGGCCTTTGACAAAGCCGACACCCAGGCATCCTCCGCCAGAAGATGACGGTGCTGCAACTGCCCGGCGCGCAACCGTCCGTACCAGGCATGCCTCAGCAGCAGATGCCGGTTCATTTCGATTAACGGAACGGTGGCAATCAGCGCCCCTCCCGGCCGCAGGACCCGCCGGCATTCGGCCAGCACCCGCGGCAGGTCCGGGATATGTTCCACAACGCAGTTGGCGAAGACCGTGGCGAAGACTCCGTTTGCAAACTTCAGGCGGCGCGCATCCATGCACCCCAGACGGCGATAGACGCCGTTGCGCTGCGCGCACAACGCCACTTCGCGGGGGTTGAGGTCCACCCCCCAGTCCACCTGTTGCAACAACAGCGACGTGAAGCGCCCGTTGCCGCAGCCGATTTCGAGTACCGGCGATGCGAAGGTGCAGCGGCGCAGAGCTTTCAGCTCGGCCGCGCGCCAGGCCGCCAGCGATGGAATGTCGTAAACGGTTTGCGCCAGGCGCAGCAGCTCGGCGTCCGAGTAATCAAGCAGCTCGCTCATCTGTGTACAGAAGCTCCTCGTAAAGCTGCACATGCCGGTCGATCATCTGGTGCACGCTGAATTGCCTGCGCGCCTTTTTTTGTGCGGCTTGGCCCAGCCGGCGGCGACGGTCGCCGTCGGCCAGCAATGCGCAGATGGCGCGCGACAGGGCGCCCGCGTCGCGCGGTGGCACGATGATGCCCGTGTCTTCGTCCAATTGCTCGCGGATGCCTCCCACGTCGGTGGCTACCACGGCGGCGCCGCAGCACATGGCTTCCAGCACCACCGTGGACAGGCACTCGCCCAGGCTGGGCGAGACTACCATAGCGGCTGTGGAATACAGCCGGGCCAAATCGGCAGCCGTACGGGATCCGGCAAACTCTAAAGTGCCGTTCAAACCCAAACGGGCCGCCTGTGCCTGGTAGCGGTCAAGCAGCGCGCCGGTCTGGTAGACCACCCGCAGCTTCACTCCCGGATAGGATCGATGTACCGCGGGCAACGCGGCCAGAAGAAAGTCCAGGCCTTTGAAATCTTGCAGTTGGCCGACAAATAGCAGGTCGTTGGCGGGCTCCGGCGAGTCTGGCATGCGATCGAATACCGCGGTGCTGATGCCGTTGGGAATCACGGCGAGCCGTTGCGGTGCGAGGTGCCGGCGTCGGGTAAGGAATCTCCGTTCCGCATTGGAAAGCGCCACCACGGCGTCGGCGCGGTGCAATACGTATCCATCTGTCAGGCGGCGCTTCCAGCCTACGGGCAAGCCGTTCATCGAAAATGGATCGTGGGTGGTGAGAACAAACGGGGGCCTGTGCGCCGCCGCCGCCATACGCAACGCGGCCCGGCCGAAGTGATGGACGTGTACGATGTCGAAGCCGGTTAGCGGCAGTCGATCGGAGTGTCCGCGCGCCTCTACAGTCCAGCCTCGCTGGCGGAGACCATGTACCAACACCGTCTCCGGCGAGATGGAGTGTTGCGCCCGGTAATCCGCGGGCTTATCGAATATGCCGCCTACGATGCAAATGCGCATAGCTGACGCGACAGCGCGTCCCTAGCCCACTCGTTTAAGAAAGGATTAGTGGCGGTTGGAGGCTTTAAATCCAATGTTTTTTTGAATATAGTTGACGGAAGGCCGGTTTGGCACGTAACTGCACAGTTAGGCAGTAACACTAACGCCGGTGGCTGGATCGACGAACTCCACTCCCCTGCTCCGCACCACCCATTCCAGTCCCGCCTCGCGCCGCCGCCGCAGAATGGATTCGTCCGAGTACACGCGGTATGTGGTCCCGATGGACTCCGGCGTGTTATACGGCGACAAAACCTCCAACGCCAGCTTGCGGATAAGCCGTTGCGTGTTGATTTTACAGTTTTTAGGGGTCATGCGGCAAAGTTGCGACATGCCCCGCCAGCCAATCACGATGCTGCGCGTGCCGGCCGATTCGGCGCTGGCGGCTTTCCACAGTGCCTGGTAGAGGACTTCTTCGCCGAGCGAGTGCCCGTCATGGGTAGCCATGCACTTTCGGATTCGGAGGCGGACTGCTGGAATCGCAGGGATCGATATAACCCCAGGGGTTGCGCCGGTCGATTCGACCCCAGGGGGTGAGGCGAGATCAGGGGTCGGCCAGTGATTTGGAGAAACGAAGTCGGGAGCTGAATCGACCACAGTGTTCGATACGAGTGCAGGGGTCGAATCGAATGTTGGGGCTGTTTCGAGTGGAGGAGCCGTTATGGGCTGAGACTGTGGTTCAATAACTGGGTTTGAAACAACCCCAGGGCTCGGAACCACCCCTGAGGTAGGACCCTGCAAATGCGGCAGGGGAACGGGACCATTCAAAAAGGACAGATATCCGCCCATACCCGGCTGGCTGACGATTTCGTCCCAGCCGAGCGGCTCCATCGCGGGTTTACGCTTGGACCGTTTGGGCGGCGTCGGGTTCTCTTTGATTGGCTCGCTCATCCAGCAGCTCCAGTAGCTGGGCTCCGGCTATCTCATAGTCTTCCATGGCCTTGCACTTGGGATCGTAATCCACCAAAAACTGCCGCGCCCGGCCGCACTTGGAGACCGTCACGTCGGTGCGGATAGCCTGGAGCAGGGGAATCCGGAACTTGGCGGAAAGGTCTTCCAGCGATTTCATCATCACGGCCGTATGCTGGAAACGGCGGTCCACCATGACGGGCAACAGTGCCGCGGGTCGCACATTGACGCGAAAAAGCTCGTTCATCATGCGCGCCGTCTCCAGGCAAGCGCCGGCGCCCTGCAGGCTGAGAGTGTCCATGCTGACCGGAATAAGCACCCGTTGGGCGTAAACCATGGCGCAGGTCTGCATCAGGGTAATGGACGGCGCCACATCGATCAGCACAATGTCGTAGGGGTCGTCCACCCTGGCAAACAGAGAGGAAAAAGACATCTCCCGGGCCGGCACGCCCATCAGCGAAGCTTCCGCCTGTATCGTCTCCCGGCTGCTGCAAAGCACGTCGACATTGGGCGCCGCGTGCACCAGGCAGCTCTCGAACAGGTGGTTGTAGACCACGAAATGGTGCAGGAATTTCTCAGACTTCAGCCCCAGCGACATGCCCACGGATCCTTGCGGATCGGTATCGATCAACAGCACCTTGTGGCCGCGGTCGGCCCACAGGCGCGCCAAGGTCGTGGCGGTGGTGGTTTTGGCGACTCCGCCTCGTTGGTTGGAAATCACGAGCCTGATCACTTGTTCTTCTCCGCGATGGCTTGCCGAATACGCTCCACATCCTGGGTTGTCCAGCGCCGGTACCGGTTTGCCTGGTTGCGTTCCGGTTCTTGAATCTTTTCCGTACGTAACCAGTTCATGAGGGTGCGCTTGGTGATTCCAAGGACATCCGCTACCTCCTGGGATTTCAGGTATGGCTCAGTGCGTGCCTTCATGATATGGCTGCAAGCACTATCCTAGGTCGCTGTTAGAGACAATGTCAATGAAGAAGTAATGAAACCCATGAAAGCGCACCTAAAAGAGATGCTTAGCCGGGCTTCGCCCCGGCGCGATGGCAGGAGTGCCATCGCGGCAGGCAGGAGTGCCTGCGCCACGTCGCCCGATCTCCAGAGCGGCCCTAAAAGGGGTGCTCTAGCGATTCCTGCACGGCAGCCAGAAGAGTTTTGGGCTCGAACGGCTTCCGCAAGACCAGCACCCGCAAGTGCGGTTGCACTCGCGCCAGATCCTGAACCAGGTCCGGCTGCGACGGGCCGATCAATAGATCCGGTAGCCCTTGCGACGCCGCGACACGCAATGCCTCCCGGGGATCGCGCGCCATCAGGACGTAGTAGCCGCATCGTCTGAGCAGGTTTGCCATTTGCGAACGCAATCCATCGTGGGCCTCTATCAGTAGAATGGTGGTCTGCGGCGCCGGCAGGGCAGGGAAGTACGACTTGGCTTGAGGGAAATAAATCCGGAAGGTAGTACCCTTGCCGGGCTGGCTGTAAGCCCATACCCGGCCGCCACTCTGCTTCACAATTCCATAGACCGCCGCCAAACCCAAGCCTAGTCCTGCGCGATTTGCCTTAGTACTGGAAAAGGGTTCGAACAGGTGCGCCCAACTATCGTCGTCCAGCCCAGGGCCGTTGTCGCTGGTCGCCAGCATGGCGTAGAACCCCGTGCCGTTCTCCGTGTTCTCCATCCCGGCCTCGTCCGCCGGCGCGTTGCGCGTCTGCAAACAGAAGGTACCCGCGCGCCCCATGGCCTCCCGGGAATTGGCGGCCAGTTGCAAAATGATGTGCCGCACCTGTGCGGGATCGGCGCTGACCGGTTCCAGATCCGGGCTCAAGTCACAGACGATTTCAATACCCTGCCCGAATAGCTGCCGCAACCTGGGCAACAGGCTTTGGATCAGATCGTTGAGCGCCACACGCCGGATCTGCACCGTGGCCCGTCCGCTGAAAGCCAGCAACTGCCCCGCGATGGCGTCGGCGCGTTCGGCGGCCTGCTGTACCTCCTCTAACACGCGAAGCACCGGCCGATCCCGGTTGACGTTGACCAGCAGCAGCTCACCCATCATCCGGAGCGTGCGGTGCAGACTTTGGAACTCCCCGGACGTACGGCCGGCCGACAAGCGCAGCGCTTCCATGCGCTCGGCGAGCCGTGCCTGTTCCCGTCCGGTGGCATCCTGTACCTCTAACTGGATGAAGTCGCCCGCCGGGGTTCCGCTGACCTCCAGCACCCTCCAACGTCCGTCACCGGCTTCGAGCGGCAACTCCACGCTTTCCGCCGCGCCGCCCGCCCGCAAGTGCGCGTGTATCTCCGCTCCCGCTTGGGCGTCCGCGATCAACGGCGGCTCCCAGAAGTTCCGCCCCACTACTTCGTCGCAGCCGCGCGCGGCCATCCGCAAAAATGCCGCGTTGGCCTCCCGCACCGAGCCTGTGGCTCGATTCAATAAGAGGAGTCCGGTGCGCGCATTTTCAAATATATGGGCGTAGATGTCGCCAGCCGGCATTCGCGCGATTCCTTCCACAGTGTTCCACAAATTTTCCGCAAGTGCTAGAAAACAAGAATACTAGTGGGGTGATCCCGGAAAACTCTTAGGCCCATATGCGGGAGTGGAGGAATTGACTTGGGGTATTACCGGCTGGAAATAATTGTAATCGGACCGGTTGGCTAACGGTTCCATCAAATCTGGCCGATCTATTTAGAGGGTAATGAGTTAGTGCGTCTGGGGAACCCAGGCAGGCCGCCATATGAGTGAAGCCTTGGAAGCAGCGCTGGAGCGTTTTGCCGGCCGCCGGACCGCGCAGGGCGATCCCATGCGCCACCGTTTTGCGGTGCTCCCGTCGCGCCAGGAGCCGCGCTACCTGCTTCCCTTAGGGGACAGCCGCACCACGCTCGAGGGCTTTCGGGTCTACACGCCCTTTGGGTTCGGCGCACGGTTGCGCAAGGGTTTGCTCGCACAGATCGTCAAAACCGGCTGGCGCGGTTGGGCGATGCACCCGCTGTACGTCGGCGAACCGCTGGGCCTGAAGGCTCTGGTCACCAATGTCACGGGTGAGCGCAATCCGGCATTCGCCATGTTGCTGGGTACACCGGGCAAGTATCGGAAGCTCACCATTCAGGTGATGCGTGGCGGCGGTGAGACTCTGGGTTATATCAAACTGGGTCTGACCAAGCCGGCGGGCGACCGCGTGCGCTACGAAGTGCGCACGCTGGAGGAGCTTTCCGCACTGCGGCCGTACGTACCGCGGGTACTCTACGCAGGCGAATGGCAGGACAGCTATCTGCTGTTCCAGTCGCCGCTGGAAGGCCGGCCGGGGCCGGCGGAGCTGTCTCGAATGCACGTCGAGTTTCTTGAGAAACTTGGGGGGTTGCGGCGTGTGGACAAGCCTGGGCTTCGCGTATTGGAGGAAGTGGGCGCGCGCTGGAAAGAGGTGACCTGGCGCTGCGACTGGCGCTGGCAGCGGTTGGGCGCGGCGACCCTGACGGCAGCCCGCCGCGATCTGGAAAATGTCTCGGTTCCATGTGGCTATGGGCATGGCGATTTCGTTCCCTGGAACACGCGCGTGGTGGACGGCCGGCTCTCGGTGTTCGATTGGGAGTCTTGCGAATGCGAAGCGCCGTTAGGGTGGGACACGTTCCACTTCAGCCTGCAGGTGGCCCGCATGCGGAAGAAAAGCTGGAGAACCAAGTTCGACCTGACTGTAACGCCCGGCGCCCGCGGCTTATTTCTCTTGTTTCTGTTGACTAATCTGGGTAAAGCGCTGGACGAGCGGGCCGAAGCGAATGAAAGCCTGGAATACTGCCAGCAAGCCTTGGTGAGCGAGCTCGCGGCGGGCTAGGGTGGGGCTAGACCTGGGCTAGACCCAATACGGTTCACTTAAAATGACAGTCCCCACGCTTCCTAGATCGCCGTTTATCCGGCGCTTGCGGAGTACTAACCACGCAGTTCGCCGGCATCGCCCGGTATAATGTATCGGCAGGAGGGGAAATGGCTGGGGGATCGATCGAGTTGAGGCCGGTGGAGGCGTCGCCGGACATCACCCAACTGTTGATCGCCTGGGGCGACGGCGACCTAAGGGCCATGGAACGGCTGGCGCCCGTGCTCGAACAGGAGTTGCATCGGGTGGCCTCCGCACACCTGGCGGCCGAGCGGCGCGGGCATATCCTGCAAACCACCGCCCTGGTGAACGAGACTTACCTCCGGCTGATCGACTGGAAGAACGTACGGTGGCAGAACCGCGCCCAGTTCTTCGCGATGGCCTCGCAGATGATGCGCCACATTTTGGTGGACTACGCCCGCGCGCAGCATCGCGGAAAGCGGGGCGGCGGTGCGGTGCACGTATCCTTGTCCCAGGTGGAAGGCGCTCCGCTCGAAACCTCTCTCGATCTCGTGGCGCTCGACGAAGCCTTGCGGGCACTGGAATCGTTCGCGCCACGCCAGGGCCGCATCGTGGAATTGCGTTTCTTTGGCGGCTTGAGCCTGGAAGAAACGGCGGAAGTACTCGAAGTGTCGGTGGGAACCGTGAGGCGGGACTGGAGCCTGGCGCGCGCGTGGCTGTATCGCGAGCTCAACCGCAAGACACCATGACCTCGCAGCGGTTCGAGCGCGTGCGCGAAATTTATCACGCGGCCCTGGACCGGCCGTCCGATCAGCGCGCCGTCTTTTTGGAGCAAGTCTGTTCAGGCGATGCGGGGTTGCGGCAGGAGGTCCTGTCCCTGCTGGCGGCCCAGGCGCAGGCCGGAACATTCCTGGCGACCGTTCCCGGAGCCGCCTTGGATACCCGGCCGGCCGGGCCTGCCGGGGCGCCGCTTACCGGCCGCGTTCTAGGTTCCTACGAAATTCTGTCCCCGCTGGGCGCCGGGGGCATGGGTGAAGTTTATCTCGCCCGCGACCAGCGGCTGGAACGAAGTGTAGCTATCAAAGTGCTCCCCAACGGCCACCGGGTGGATTCCGATCGCGTGCGGCGGTTCGAGCGTGAAGCCCGCGCGGCATCCGCGCTCAATCATCCGAACATCATCACGATTTACGATATCGGAACTTGCG
>Ga0302325_10022809_pt1 | contig 13082 bp, 17 predicted proteins | sample Palsa_T0_2_FD_201948 | JGI IMG/M metagenome (GOLD analysis project Ga0302325, IMG submission 201948) | Peat permafrost microbial communities from Stordalen Mire near Abisko, Sweden - Palsa_T0_2 | ecosystem: Environmental > Terrestrial > Soil > Palsa > Peat permafrost | place: Sweden: Abisko... | reverse complement strand
CTGCGGTGCCCGTTGCGGGGCGCTCGCGACGGTGACCGCGGCATCTCGATGGCCTCCGGGTGGATCGGCCTCGAGTGCAGCGCACCGTCCAACTTCATCTTCATCCTTCGTCGCGTCGCTGCTTGTCCCGACGGGACCCCAACGGTGTGTTGTTCCCGCGCCGTTCGCAGCCAGCAGGGCAACGAGCGACCGCATCGCATTCGGCAGCATTACTCCGGGCCGGGCTTCCGGACCAATAGTCCCCGCGCCCATGCGCAACCTCGACGGTGAGTATCACCGTCACCGAGAGCTCCTGCGCGGAGCTCGGCTGGGAGGATGGCACATAGGCGGTCTTCGGCAGCGCACTGCGGGCTGACAAACGCCAGGACAGAGTTCGCGCATGAGGGGGGTCGTTCGTGAGTGAGGGGGGTCGTTCGTGAGACAGTCGGGTTCGGTGAGCGGATCGTCCAGAGAGGCGGAGGAACGCGAGTTCCCCTCCCGGGGTCTCATGCAAGTCCCGGAGCCGGCGGATGCGGAATTCGTGGCACGCGTGATGGGTGAGCTTGCAGAGGCCCGCGAACGCTGCCTCCAGGTTCTGCTCACGCCGGCCCGGCCCTAGCCTCTACGGGCATGGCGAGCGCGCTGACGGTCCGGCTTCTGCGCAAGCGCTACGGCGCGGTCGAGGCGCTGCGCGGCGTTGACCTCGAGGTCGGGGAGGGTGAGCTTGTCGGGCTCCTGGGGCCGAACGGCGCGGGAAAGTCGACTCTCGTGAAGATTCTCGTCGGGCTTGTTCGACCGAGCAGCGGAACCGCGCAGGTCGCGGGGGCGCCGGCGGGTTCGCGTGCGGCTCGTGCGTCGCTCGGCTACCTGGCCGAGCTCTTCCGTTTCCCTGGCTGGTACACCGCCGAGGAGGTGCTCGAGCTGCACCAGCGGCTCGCGGGCTCCCGCGGCGGCGCGCGTGAGCGAGCACGGTTGCTCGAGCTCGTCGCGCTTGCAGACGCCGCCGGCCGCCGGGTTGAGGGCATGTCGAAAGGGATGCAGCAGCGGCTCGGTATCGCGCAGGCGCTCGTAGGCACTCCGCGCCTGCTGATACTCGACGAGCCGACCTCGGCGCTCGATCCGGTCGGCCGGCGCACCGTACGGTTGCTGCTCGAGCAGTTGCGCGGAGAGGGCGTCTCGGTCCTTCTCAACTCGCATCTGCTCTCCGAGATCGAACTGGTGTGCGACCGTGTCGCGATTCTGCTCGGCGGCCAACTGGTCGCGGCCGGGACACCAGATGAGCTGTCACAGCCGCGCGGTGTAGAGATCGAGACCGACGAAGGACTCAGTCTCTTCCGAGACGCAGGACGCGAGGACGCACCGAGGCTTATCGCCGAGGCGGTCGCCGCGGGCCGCCGCGTGTACGGCGCACGCGTCCTCAGCTCGACGCTCGAGGACGTCTACCTCGAGGCCGTCGGAGGAGAGACGAGCTGAGCCCGGTCGCGGTCATCGTCCAATACGCGCTTCGCGAGGCCGTGCGTCGCAAGGTATTCGCGGTCGTCCTGCTGCTGACCGTGATCTTGCTGGCGCTCTTCTGGTACGCGACACACGTCGTCGACGGCAAGCTCGGCCAGATCACGCCACCGACCGATGTACACGTCGACACGCGCACCTTCGCCGGCGCCTTTCTGCTCGGACTCGCAATGTTCACGACCCTGTTTCTCGGCGTCGTCCTCGCCGTCTTCCTGACCCTCGGCGTCGTCTCCGGCGACGCCGAACGCGGCCTGCTACAGCCGCTCGTCGTCAGGCGCATCCGCCGCTCCACGCTCCTGCTGTCGCGCTTCCTCGCCGCCGGAGGCGTCTGCACCGCCTACGTCTTGATCGTCTACTTCGCCGCCCTTCTCACCGTCGGTCTGACGCTTCACTGGTGGCCCGCCCAGATCGTCTCGCCGGGCGTCGAAGTCGCCGGCGGCGTCCTCATCGTGATCTCGTTGTCACTCCTCGGCTCGGTCGTCCTCTCCTCAACAGCGAACGGGATCGCTGTCTTCATGCTCTTCGCTGCCGGTCTCGTCTCAGGGCTCCTCGCCACGATCGGACACGCGCTCAACTCGCATGAGATCGAGCATGCGGCCACGGTCGCCTCGTGGGCCTTGCCCTTCGAAGCGCTCTACCAGGACGCGCTGCGGATGATCACCGAGAACACATCCGGTCTCACAGGCTTTCTCCTCCAGCTCGGGCCCTTCGGCGGCGGCTACGTCCACGGCTGGCCGATCCGTATCTGGGCCTGCGCCTACCTGGTGCTCGTCGGCTCGGCCGCGTTGACGATCTTCGCGCGGCGAAACCTCTGAGAACTTCGCAAGCAGACGAAACCTCTGAGAACTTCGCAAGCAGAGAGGGAAAATGGAGGCTCGTGTATGGCGGGCGCTGGACCGCTTCGATCGTCCAGCGCCCGCCTCCAGGTTCATGCTCGACAACATTCGGAATAGTCACGCATGCCCGCAGACGATTTGCATGCATGGGTTGCTCGGAGAAGACGCGCCCGGCCCCGTCCTCGTTGGGACACCGCGGGCGGGGCCGTGCTTTGCAGACACCGATCAAACAGCCCCACCCAGCGCAGGTGGGCAGCAAAATCATGTAACAAAATCATGTACTGCCGTGATATCACAATGCATGCTACAAGTAGCGTGCATCTGGGTAAACTCCGCGTTCGATGGAACGAGCGTTACTTCTCCGCTCCGAGCGCGGCTCAGGCGGAGCCGGGCTCCTGGTCGGCGAGCAGCCGAAGCTCCACGGCTGGGTCGTCGGCGTCGGTCGCGTTCAGCTCGAAGACCCGGGCCTCGAACGCCTCGAGCAGCGACTCACAGCGGACAAGCCACTCGCGTGCCTCCTCACGGTTGGGCGCACCGAACCAGTCGCGCTCCTCGACGCGACTAAACCAGGTGCAGATCTTGTCGAACTCCATGCGTATCTCCTCCGCCTCCTCATAGGTGTAGTTTCGGCGGAAGTGCTCGAACTCGATCTCCTTCACGAAGTTGACCTCACAGTTCTCGACGATCTCCCGGTAATGCTGGGCCGACTGCTCCGTGAAGAGCGAGAGCAGCTTCGCCTCCTCCTCCGGTGGAAGCTTGCGCAGCGGCAACAGGTGATAACGACCGCCCCCGACGTCGATCCGCTCGAGCACAGGCGCGAGCTCTCGGCGCTGCACGGCCGTGTCCGGAACCACACACACCGAGTCCTGCACGTAGACCGCGCCGGTCTTCTTCAAGTTCCGCCACACCGCTACCCGTCCCGCGGTCGGCTTCGTCGGCATCCGGTAGACGAGCAGCAAGAACCTCTGCGGCGCGCTCACACTCTCACCGCCGGTCATCGCCGCACCAGCTTATCCATTCCTCCCCACGAGCCCACGCTCGCCGTCCGCCGGCGCCCGCCCGCGAGGACCCGGCACCAGATCGCCCGATGAACGCGGCCTTCCTCGTCCTCTCCGCCTTCCTCGCGAGCGCGGTCGAAATGGTCGAGGCGCTCACGATCGTGCTCGCCGCCGGCCTCGGCCGCGGCTGGCGTTCATCCCTCACCGGCGTCGCGGCGGCCACGCTCACGCTCGCCGTCATCGTCGCGGCGCTCGGACCCGCTCTCACGATCATCCCATTGAACGCGCTGCGTCTGGTCGTCGGCTGGCTGCTGCTCGTCTTCGGTCTCCAGTGGCTTCGCAAGGCGATCCTGCGTGCAAGCGGCTACAAGGCGCTCCACGACGAGGACGCGATCTTCGTGCGTGAGCTCGACCAGGCCCGAACCGCCACCCGTCTCGACGGCGGTGGACTCGACTGGTACGGGTTCACGCTCGCCTTCAAGGGCGTCCTGCTCGAGGGGCTCGAGGTCGCCTTCATCGTGCTCACGTTCGGCAGCGCGCAGGGCAGAATCTGGCTCGCCGCGATCGGCGCCGCGGCCGCGCTGGTCCTCGTCGCCGGAGTCGGCATCGCCGTCCGCGCCCCGCTCGTCCGTGTCCCCGAGAACACGATGAAGTTCGCGGTCGGGATCATGCTCACGACGTTCGGGATCTTCTGGTCGACCGAGGGGGCGGGCGCACACTGGCCCGGCGCCGACGCCTCACTCCTCGGCGTCCTCGCCTTCGTGATCGCCTGCTCGGCTGCCTTCGTTACCCTGCTCCGACGGCAGAAGCTCGTCTCGGCCCTCGTGGGAGCAGAGGCATGAACCGGCTCGCAGCGTTCGCGCGCTTCTGGTGGGAGTTCGTCATCGGCGACGACTGGCTCGCTGCCGCTGCAACCACCCTCGCGATCGGGCTGACCGCCGCACTGGCGCACGCCAACATCACCGCCTGGTGGCTCCTGCCCGCCGCCGTCGCCGTCATCCTCTACACCACGCTCCGACGCGCGACCCGGGACCATGCTGTCACCGGCGGTTCACGGTTCTGAAACCGATGGGTTGCTCGTCTCCGGTGCCGGGCGTGTGAGCGACGAAGAAGTTTGGCCACGTGTGGGACGTCCACGCGCATCGTCCGCAGTTGGTGGGTGCTGGGTGGGCCGTGTGTCGGGTGGGCGGGGCCGATGCGACCCTTCGCCGAGCGCGCGAAGCCCGTCGGGGTAATGGTGTCGGGCGTCGCGTTCGATGAGGGCGTGCATCGTGAGGGCGAAGCAGCAGACGGCGAGGAGCGCGGTTATGCGGTCGTCGTTTTGGACGCAGAGGGGTCTGACGCGTAGGTGGTCCTTTGAGGGTGCGGTGTCGGCGTTCGACACGTTCGTGGTCTTTAAAGTGGGCGAGGATGGTTGCACGTTCGGCCTGCTCTTGGGGGAGGTTGATGATGAGGGGCGCTCAGCTGGGCGCCCCGCGAGCGCCGCCGCGTAAGCGCGACGACCGCTGGAAAGGGTTTCCCGAGTCGCTTGCCCGGAGGTCGCCCGTCGAGCAGGGTCATCATCCGTTTGGATGAGCTCAGGGTCATGCTCATGGCCGAGGCGGTATCGGTGGTCGCGCGGTAAGTTGGACGGGATGGCGTGGACGTTGGCCTTGCGACCGGAATTCGCGTCCGAGGGAGCGATCGGCTGGAACTTGCTCGGGTTTCCCGCCGGCGCTGGGCGCTCCGAATCTCGGCCCGCACATGTCGGGCTCGTTGAGCGAGCTCGGACGAGCTACTCGACGTGAAGCAAGATACCCAGCACCGTCGATCTTCCTCGACAGCAGACGTCGGGCAGCTGCCAATCGACGCTCGGGTGCCGGTGATTGGGCGCTTCTTTCCGGCGCCGGAAGCTGCCAAGGTTCCTGAGGTCATCTTCCTCTTCTGGGTGGTGAAGATCTTGACCACGGCTGGCGGCGAGGCGACGTCGGACTACCTGAAGACCTACGGCAACTTCAAAGGGGGTGGCGCCGAGGCCGCGCTGTTCGTTGTCGGGCTCGTTTTGCAGTTCGCGACCCGCCGCTATGCGGCGTTTGCCTACTGGTTCTTCGCCTATGCCATCGCCGTCATCGGGACCGGCGTCTCGGACTTCCTGCACCTCGACGTAGGCATTCCATACGCGGGGACGACGCTGCTCTGGGCGGTCGTGCTGATTCTCATCTTCTTTATCTGGTACCGCCGCGAAGGGACGCTCTCGATCCACAGCATCATCTCTCAGCAGCGGGAGGCATTCTACTGGGCGACCGTGTTCGCCACCTTCGCCCTCGGCACCGCCCTCGGCGACTTCACGGCGACCTCGCTCAATCTCGGTTACCTCGACTCGGCGATTCTTTTTACGGTGGTGATCTTCATCCCGGCGCTTGCGCATTGGCGGCTCGGCCTGAACGGCATCGCCGCCTTCTGGATGTCGTACGTCGTGACGCGCCCCCTCGGCGCCTCCTACGCCGACTACATCAGCAAGCCACAGCACCTCAGCGGCATCAACTTCGGGGATGGGCCAACCGCCGCCGTGTTCGCTCTGGGGGTCCTCGTCGTCGTCGTTTACCTTGCGATTGCCCGCCCCGATATCCAGCGGCCCCGGAGCACCCCCGCTGCCAAGGGGCACTCTAAGACCAGAGGACCCGGGATCCTCACGGCCGAAACCGATCTGGACATGGAGTAGCTCCAATTGGCTCTCCTTCACGAAGTTGAACGCCGGGTTCCTCGTCCCGTCCGCTTTCCGCGGCAGCGCGGATTGCAACATCGCCGAGGCCGGAGGGGGCGCAGTTCGCGTCAGGGCGGCCCAGTCACATCACCCTTGCCGATCGGACCGACTACCTCAACGCGGCCGCTTCCATGCGCTCGCACGGCTTGCCTGACTTCCCGACCCGACGTCCCAGAACAAGGCGTCCTCGTCAACATCCCGTCGAGCATCGAGAAGAACGCGATCGCGACGACCATGACCGCGGGTGGTGCGTCTCCGAAGCAGGCACGGCTTCGGTTAGAGTTCATCTGCGGTTGCTTGAGTGACGGGCATCTTGTCGCAGGGTTGGCCGCAAGCGGGCCACAGCCGTCGGTCCGCACGATCTGGCCTCAACAGCATGGGTTGGGGCGCTAGGCGGCCTCAATTCCTTTGGTCGGCGATGGAGCTCGCGACGGCTGAAGGAGGATCGGGATGGTCATTCGGGGAGACACTGTGGCGCAGCCATCGGGCGGCGTCGGCGCGGCGATGACTTCGACGAGGCCGCTTTCGCCCGAGTTGCTTCAACGGCTCGATGCCTACTGGCGTGCTGCGAACTACCTGTCGGTTGGCCAGATCTACCTCTACGACAATCCGTTGCTGAGACGGCCGCTCGCGTTGTCGGACGTGAAGCCGCTCGTGGTCGGGCATTGGGGCACGACGCCGGGACAGAACTTCATCTATGTGCACCTGAACCGGGTGATCAAGAAGTACGACCTGAACATGTTCTACGTGGCCGGGCCCGGTCACGGCGGCCCTGCGCTGGTCGGTAACACCTACCTCGAGGGCACCTACAGCGAGGTGTATCCGGACGTCAGCCAGGACGAGGCCGGCCTTAAGAAGCTCTTCACGCAGTTCTCGTTTCCGGGCGGCATCTCGAGCCATGTCGCGCCGACGACGCCCGGCTCGATTCACGAGGGTGGTGAGCTCGGGTACTCGCTCAGCCACGCCTTCGGGGCGGCCTTCGACAATCCCGACTTGATCGTCGCGTGCGTGATCGGCGACGGTGAGGCCGAGACGGGCCCTCTTGCGACCTCGTGGCACTCCAACAAGTTCCTCAACCCCGTTTGCGACGGTGCCGTGCTGCCTATCCTGCACCTTAACGGCTACAAGATCAGCAACCCGACCGTCCTGGCCCGCCTCGCGCAGGAGGAGCTTGAGCAGTTTCTGCGAGGGTGCGGATGGGAGCCCCACTTCGTGGAGGGTGACGAGCCCGAGGAGATGCACCAGCTGATGGCGGGCACCCTGGAAGAAGCGGTCGAGGGCATCCGTGGGATCCAGGCCGACGCACGCCACCGCGGCGGCGCGACTCGGACGCGTTGGCCGATGATCGTGCTGCGTTCGCCCAAGGGATGGACGGGGCCGAAGATCGTCGACGGTCTGCAGGTCGAAGGGACGTTCCGGGCACATCAGGTGCCGCTCCTGGTCGACGCCGAACATCCCGGGCACGTCGATCAGCTCGAGAGCTGGATGAAGAGCTACAGGCCGGAGGAGTTGTTCGACGAGGACGGCCGGCTGATGCCGGACCTGGCCGAGCTGGCACCTGGCGGTGATCGCCGGATGGGCGCCAATCCCCATACCAACGGCGGCCTGCTGCTGCGCGACCTGCGCATGCCGGACTTCCGTTTGTACGCCGTCGACGTGCCGGCGCCCGGCGCCGTCGCCGCGCAGGACACGCTCGTGCTCGGGAAGTTCCTGCGCGACGTCGTGAGGCTGAACGAGAGTCAGCGGAACTTCAGGATCTTCGGGCCCGACGAGACGCTCTCGAATCTCCTCGGCGCGGTCTTCGAGGTGACCGATCGACAGTGGGATGCGCAGTCCTACGAGAACGACGAGTTTCTGGCGCCCGCCGGGCGCGTGCTGGACTCGATGCTGAGCGAGCACCAGTGCGAGGGCTGGCTGGAGGGCTATTTGCTGACTGGCCGACACGGGCTGTTCAACTGTTATGAGGCGTTCATCCACATTGTCGATTCGATGTTCAACCAGCACGCCAAGTGGCTGAAGGTCACGGCGCAGCTGCCGTGGAGGAGGAATATCGCCTCGTTGAACTACCTGCTCGCCTCGCACGTCTGGCAGCAGGACCACAACGGCTTCACCCATCAGGACCCGGGGTTCCTCGACCACGTCGTCAACAAGAAGGCCGACATCGTCCGGGTGTATCTGCCGCCCGATGCGAATTGCCTGCTCTCGGTTTTCGACCATTGCCTGCGCAGCCGCCATTACGTGAACGTTGTTGTGGCGGGAAAGCACGCACTTCCGCAGTGGTTGACAATGGATGAGGCGGTCGTTCACTGCACGGAAGGGATCGGCATCTGGGGTTGGGCGAGCAACGACCAGGGCGCCGAGCCGGACGTCGTCATGGCCTGTTGCGGCGACACGCCGACACTGGAGGTTCTGGCCGCGGTCTCGATCTTGCGCACGCACCTGCCCGAGTTGAAGGTCCGGGTGGTCAACGTCGTCGACCTGATGAAGCTCGAGCCGAACACGGAGCATCCGCACGGGCTGAGCGACGAGGACTACGACTCCCTGTTCACGAAGGATAAGCCGATCATCTTCGGTTTCCACGGCTACCCGTGGCTGGTGCACCGGCTGACCTACCGTCGGGCCAACCGGAGCCTGCACGTCCGGGGCTACAACGAAGAGGGGACGATCACCACGGTCTTCGACATGCGGGTGCAGAACTGCCTCGACCGGTTCCACCTGGTGCAAGATGTGATCGACCGGTTACCGCAACTGGGCTCCGCAGGGAGCTACCTGAAGCAGCTCGTGCAGGACAAGCTCATCGAGCACAAGCGGTACATCGACAAGCACGGCCAGGACATGCCGGAAATCCACGATTGGAAGTGGGACAGCTCCAACGATCCGCGGGGAAACGCGGGCAATGACGCAAACCAAGGCGACGGCAACGACAAGCCTGGCGCAGACGGCCGCCGTCGCTGCGACCGGTGTACTCAGCATGCCGCCTAGCCTTATCGAACGAACGGCTCACCGAGTTGATTGAGCGCCTGCATGTCCCACCCGGCGAAGGTGAGGCTGGGCAGCGTTCACGCCGCTCGAAGGGCTCGTCACGGCCACGCGTTCCGGATCGGTCGACCCGGGGCTGATCCTCTGGCTCGAGGAACACCTCAGCACGCCGAGGTCTGAGCTCACCGCCGCGCTCGAGCACCGCTCCGGCCCACTCGGGCTCGCCGGCACAGCCGACGTGCTGGCCATTCTCGCGGGCTGCAAAATACCTCCGAACCCCGACGCTGCGCTCACCCGGCACGTCTACACGCACCGCCTTTGTGCGGGCAGCGCCCGAATGGCGGCGGCGATGGACGGCTTCGCCGTGCTCGTCTTCACGGGCGGGGTGGGAGAGAACGCTCCGGAGAGCCGCGCCCGCACCGCGACCGGCCTCGGCGTCGTCGACGTGGGCCTCGACTCTTCCCGCAACGAGCGCGCCATGCGATGGCGTAGCGAGACGCCCTCGCTGTCCGGATCGATCATTTCCTCGGCAACGACCGATCACGAACCTCGTCTGCTTCCGCTCGCCAACTTCTTCCTGCTTCCTGCGGCAGCGTGCAGAGCGGTCCGAGCTGTGCTCGAGGCCGAAGCACCGTCGCGGTAGTCGAGCCGGTGCAGCCCGACGCGCCAGGGAGGTCGGACTCCGCCGTGGGCAGGTTTGGTGCAGGTCATGACGACGTGGTCGTCGCGGCCGCTCTTGACCCGCTGCACCCGGTGATCCTCGTATGAGTGCACGCCGCCGGGGCACTCGCGGCCAGTACTTGCGGGAACTCGTAGTGGCCATCCGTCGCCCGAGTTGAACGCGAGCACGTCGGAGATGCAGTTGAGGAAGGTGTCGCCGGGGCCCTGGTTGCGTCTGTAGCAGTTGCGCACGCTGCGTACGAAGGGGTGGAGGCGGCCGTCGTGATGGATCAGGCCCGTGTTGAGATTCGGGCCGTGTCCGGGTAGCGAGCCGGCCGCCACCCATCGGTGTGTCCCAAATCCGCTCCAGCGCGATCGGGGCCCCCGCATAGTCGAAGCGGCGGCCCCGTTTCGCCGGTTCTCGGTGAGACGAGTTGTGCGGCTGCTTCGCCGGTGCGATCAGCCGCCGTTCCCGGCCGCCTTTGCCGGGGCCGGATGACGCTCTCATCGCTGATCGCTCGCTTCCATCAGGTGTTGTCGGCGCGGCCGTAGTCGTCGTCAAGTCGGACGATGTCGTCCTCGCCGAAGTAGTCGCCGCGCTGCACCTCCACAAAGATCAGGGGCTCTGTCGCCCCGGTGTTGGCGATCCGGTGGGCTGCTCCCACGGGAACGGCGACTGCGGTTCCTGGGAACACGTCGAACTCTTTCCCCTCCAGCGTGACGCGGCCGGCGCCGTGGACGACGAGCCAGTGCTCTGAACGTCGGGCGTGCCGTTGGTAGCTGAGCCGCTTCCCCGCGATCACGGTGATGCGTTTGACCTTGAAGTTGTCGCTCTCGTCGAGCACGGTGTACTCGCCCCACGGCCGCTGATCACGGTCCGGAATCATTGGCCGAACTCGAGCGGCATTTCAGGTTACCTCCAGTATCGTCTGCATCACGAGCGCCGTCTCTTGCCAGCAGGTGACTTCCAGGCAGTCGACTCCGATGGCTTTGACCGGGTAGTCGTTGCCGCCCTTGCTCAATTGGTCGCCGACAAACAGGACGTCGCTCCTGGTCATGTGGAGTAGTTCGATCAGTTTGTTGATGCCGTAGGCCTTGTCGATGCCGGGCTTGGTCACATCGATTGATGTGGAGCCGCCGACACGAACCTCGAACTCGGGGATCTCCGCCGCGACGTGATCACGCAGTGCCTGCTTCTTGGTTCCGTCCGCGTCCCAGGCTTGCTTGTCGGCCACGGGGGCATCCTGGCCAAGCGCCGAGAACGTGACCTGGCTGCCCCGGTCTTCGATCTGCGCACCCCACAGCCTGTGGGGGTGATATCCCAGGGCGTCTGCGCCGCTCTCCAGCGCCGCGACGATGCTCTTCCTCTGAGCAGGCGAGAGATCCTCGGCGTACACCTGCTGCCAGACCTCGGCTGCGACATCGAAGCGTAGGTACCGCGTCCCGCAGGTAGGCATGATGTGCAACGCACTCAAGGCGCGGGGCGAGGAATTGAGATGACCCAACACCTGCGCCTCGAATTGCTCGAACTTTCCCCCGGATATAACGCAAACCTGGAATCGCGCCAACAGCCCGGTCAGCAGAGCCGCCACCTGGTCCGGGATCGGAGCTTTGCTGTCGGCGAGCGTGTTGTCCAAATCGAAGGCGATCACGCGTCTCCTCACCGTTCGTCGCCTTCCTGGAGCAGTGGCTTCCAGGGATACCTCGAGGGATACCAACGTGCGTGAGGCAACGCGACCGACCTCAAGCCACGCTCCGCGCCTTCGCCGGAAGCGTCCATTCGGATCCACCAGTTTGCAGCGGAATCGGGAGGGACGGACTTGGCGTCGCTGCGCGGGGTACCGCTGCCGTCACCGAGGCGACGGCCGGCGGCCTGGGCAGGGAGCCGATCTGACGGGCCTCCGGGCGGGCGATCGCCAGCTGTTCGGGCTGGTCGGCGAGTTCGCATGCGGCTTCGACGGGCCGCTGCGGACCGCCGAATGGGACAGTCCGAGCGGCGCCGTTCGCGAGGACTGCTTTCATGGTGCACCTCCCGGCGAAGTCAGAGGGGTCGCGACCGGACTTCGGTCGACGACTCGGAACCCATGCGGCTGAGGGAGGACGTCTCTGCGAGATCGGCTGCTGAGTACTCGCGTGCGCAGCTGCTGCATTCGTGCGCAGCGAGCGCACTAGCCACCCTAGCACCGTCTGTCCGCGGCGCCCGAGACGTAGCCTGGCTCGCACCGGCGCTGCGCGTTCGGTGAGGATCAGGTCGGCGCAGACGCCGGATGCGCGGCGACGCCTGCGAACAGGCCCGCGGTCGGTGGAGGAAGTCGGCCGCCTGCTGAGCGGACAGCTGCGGCAGCCGACGTGGATCACCGTGCACGGCGAGCGCACAGCTCGAGCCTCGCCGTCTCGTCCGCCCTGAGCCGACGCGTCTTATGTCGACTGGAAGCGCGGCGCCGGCGAGTGCGTCGCGATCCGCCCAGGGCCGCCGGTCGCGATCCGTACCTCGCCGACCTCGTCGGCGACTCGCAACACCGAGCGAGGCGTTCCGCACATCGGTGGGCCGCGCGACATCCGGTTCCACAACCCCGGCGGGAGGCAGTTCAGCCGTCCCGTGGTCGGCGAGCTCTGGCCTGAGTACAACGGGCTCGACCTCCCCGCTCACCACGGCCTGACGATCTTCACCTTTCCGAAACGGTCGGGGCCGGTCGTCGGTGCCTCGCTAGGCTAGGTGGCGGTTCGATTGAGTTCCGGCGACTGGTTCGGCTGGCTGCTCATGGCTGTCTCGCTCCTTTTGTCGGATTTGCGTCGGTGAAGATGGTTCGGCTAGATCGCCCTGCGGCCCCCGTCGGCGGCGATGGTGGTGCCGGTGATGTAGCTGGCCCGTGACGAGGCGAGGAACGCGACGACCTCGGCGATCTCCTCGGGTTGTGAGGCGCGGTGCATCGGCGTTGTTTCTCCGAGCGCCGTGATGAGCTCCGAGCCTCACGGCGTCGGGGTGTAGACGGGACCTGGGGCGACCGCGTTGACGCGCACACCGCTTGGGCTGTACTCGGCGGCCCAGGCGCGCGTCATAGACACGAGCGATGCCTTGGTCGCGCCGTAGGCCGCGCCGCCCACGAGCCCGACGCCGCCGGCCATGCTGCTGAGGTTGACGATGCTGCCGTGGCCTCTTGCGGCCATCCCGGGAGCGAACGCCGCTACGAGGAAGAATGGCGCCCCTAACGTTGCTGGCGAACATCCTGTCGAACGCGGAGACGTCGAACTCCGCCGTCGGGCCGAAGAGCGCGATTCCGGCGTTGTTGATCAGGATGTCCACCTCCCCGACATCGCTCGGCAAGCGCGCCACGTCGGTGGCGTCGCCGAGGTCAGCGGCAACAAAGTTGGCGG
>Ga0302325_10022806_pt1 | contig 13083 bp, 11 predicted proteins | sample Palsa_T0_2_FD_201948 | JGI IMG/M metagenome (GOLD analysis project Ga0302325, IMG submission 201948) | Peat permafrost microbial communities from Stordalen Mire near Abisko, Sweden - Palsa_T0_2 | ecosystem: Environmental > Terrestrial > Soil > Palsa > Peat permafrost | place: Sweden: Abisko... | reverse complement strand
ACCGATTGCCCCCGAGGCGCGCGAGCGTGAAATTCAATCCGGAATACGCCGGTCTATTCAGACCTGTGTTTGCCCCACCACCGGAGGGGTTGATGCCATAGATGTACCGGGAGATCGGCAGCTTCGATTCCGTTGGGTCGATGGTGAAGGTGACTTCCGAAGCCAGTGCGCCGCCACACGCGAATGTGATCCAGACTCCGCAAGCCCGGATCAACCACCGCCGCGATCGATCGATGTAATGCACCAAAATCTCCGAGCTAAACTGGAAATTGCGCGAAGGCGCGACTCGACTGAGATCGTCGAAGTCAAGCGACGTTTCGCGCCGCGCGGTCTTCAATGGCGCTTGAAGAATTGGACCGCCTTCTCATGCTTCTGCGCCGCGGCCCGCGATTTGAAGGTACCAAGATTCCGCCGCTTTCCCGTCTTCGGGTTCTTCTTTCGCGAGTAGAGGCGATACTCACCGGATTTGAGCTTGCGAATCATCGTGGTTGCTCCTTATTACTCCTTCGATACACACGCGAAGGCGCAAGCGACGGATTGAGCCGATCGGTATTAAGCGTCGCTTGACTTCGACGAGCTCAGCCGAGTCGCGCCTTCGCGCATTCTCCCAAGTCTCTACCCCTTGGCGAATAAATCCCTTATGATTCAACAGCGGGATCGGGGTAGACAGACCAGACACGATCGGAGCGCGCGGTGCAGTTCATTAGCAGAGTGCAAGGCGGCTGGAATGTTCGAATGACCCTCAAGGGCAAGCGGCGCGGCAAATTCTTCGCCGACTCCCGTCACGGCGGCAAGCGCAAAGCGCTCGCCCAGGCTTGCGCCTACCGTGACTCTCTCCTGGCAATTCGCCCGGTTCCCAAACCCAAACCGCCCCGACCGCTTCTGGTGGTTCGCGGCAAAACCCGCTACATCCAAATTCGAGTCCCCACTCCCACCGGCACCACGACCACTGAATTCTCCCTCCATCGACACGGCCCCAAAGAGGCGCGCCGCCTCGCCCTTGCAGCCTACAAAGCGGCGACCCGTCGATTGCGATGACCATTCGGACGGCGCGAAGGGCAAGCGGGATTGTCGCATTCTCGTGATTCAGGCGCGTGATCGAACACGGTCATTTAATTGTGCAGTTTCCCCGCCTCAATCACCGCGCGAGCTTCCTCCTCCAACCGCTCCGCCGCCGCGTCATCACCCGCGCTTCGGTGGATCGCCGCAAGTTCGTTCAAATCCCGCGCAATATTCGGATGAACCGCCCCATGATTGTGTCGATCGATTCGCAGCGCCGTCTCGATCAGCTCCTGTGCACCACGCTGATCGCCGCCTGCGCGCAGGAGATTGCCGAGATTGAATGTGATCTGCGCGATCACCGGGTGCGTCTCGCCGCACGCCTCGCGCACCGATGCCAGTGCCTGCTGAAATTGCTCCCGCGCGCCCGCCGCATCGCCGCTGTCGCGCAGCACGCAGCCGAGATTGTTTCGCACCATGCCGACGCGCAAGTGGGATGTGCCGTATTCGGCTTGGCAGGCGGCGAGCGCTCGTTCGAAGTGCTCGCGGGCGGCGGCAAAATCCCGGTCGGTGTGCAGGGTCATCGCATAGTTATTGATCACGCTGGCCGCGTGCGAATCATCATCGCCGTAGATATTCTTATCGATGAGGAGCGACTTCTCGAAATATTCCCGAGCGCCAACCCCGTCTCCCATCTTCTGCAGAACGCGCCCCAGGTCATTGCTCATCCCGGCGAGCCGCGCGTGATACGGCCCGTGTACATTGCCGGCGAGATTGAGCGCCTGCGTGAGCGTTTCACGTGCTTCGACAAGGCGGTTCTGTCTCATCATGAATCGCCCGGCCACGTTCATCACCTTCGCCGCCGACTCCAGCTCGATCCCCAGCGATTCGGCATGCTCCGCCACCGCCAGCGCGTGCGGCAGCACCGCCGCGCACATAGGCCATGTTTGCGGGTCCTGACTGTCGAACTCGAACGCGCTGGTCACGATCCGCAACGAGACGGCCGCCAGCTCGGCGCTTTCCACTGTCGATAATCGCCGCCGCGCCAGCGCCGAGACCAACCGGTGGATATGCAGATTCTGGTCATCCCCTTCGACAAGGGAATACCGCCGCAAGGCCGCCAGCGCGTCCTCACGGCATTGTCGATCCATGGCCAGCGGCATTAGATTGAGCGGAAGGGCATCGCTCATCGTTCCCGCCGTATCGAGCACCCAAGGTGGAATTGATTCCCCGGCAAAAAACGAGAACAGATTCAGAAGCGATTGCGCCGGAGGCACCGCTTCTTCCAATTGCCGGAAACTCAGTTCCAGCGACATCGCCAGTGAATCAGGATATTCCGCGCCGGTTGTCGCCAGCCCCGATCCCTGCGCCAACAGCTCCGCCCAGTGCGACTCGAATCTCTCCAGATAGGTGGCGAAGTCGATGCGCGATTCGACGATATGAGCCGCCGCCTGTTCCATCGCCAGCGGATGATCGCCCAGCGCCTGCGCGACCCGCGCGACGATCTTTTCGTCTGCGCGCTTCCCCACCCGGCGCGTGAGAAACGCCACTGATTCGTTGCGCTCCATCTGTCGCAACGGAAAAACATCCGCAATGCCGCTCCACTCGGTATCCCGGCTGGTGATGAGCACGTGCCCGCTTCGCAGAAGCGGGAGATAATTCCGCACCGCTTCGGCTGACGGAGCGTTATCGAAAATCAGAAGCCAACGGTCCAGATTGCCAAGCGCGCGCCGGAAGGCCTGGCGTATGGCGTCGAGATTGGCCGTATCCGAAACGCCCAGTCCCATCCGCTTAGCGAGTTCCGCGTAGGAGAGGGCGAGCGTGGTGGCATCATCCGCCGGCAGCCACCAGACGACGGAATATTCGGCGCGATGCCGCCAGGCGAATTCCGCCGCGACCTGTGTTTTGCCGACCCCGCCGAGGCCCACGATCGCCTCAATGGCACGTTTGCTCTCATCCTTTTTGAAGTGTTGGTAAATCTCCTCGAGCGCGCTCTCTCGTCCGGCAAAGTAAGAATTGCGTGCCCCCGGCACCCGCCAGATGCCCCCGCGCGGAATCGAGACGGAAAAAGCAGGTCCGATCTCCAATTCATCAAGCGTCACTTGAGCTCCGGTTCATCAGCGAGACTGCGCGATTGAGGACAACTTGCCTGAGCCGACATTCTACCCTGGGGAGAGCCGCATTTGCGAGAAAGAACCGGCAATCAACTACCTCATCGCTTCAATTCTCCTTTATCCTCTAGGCATCGAGAATCGTTCGGTGATACGATGGGGGGGGTTCTAAAGGATATGGCGATGTTCAAGCGATTGACGGCTTTTCTATTACCCTTGGTGTTCATTTGGTCAACATCCGTGCGCGCTCAGGATCAGGCGCCTCCGGCCGATGCGCCGGCGAGGGTGCAGGCGACACAGCCGGCGGAGCCGCCGCAACCGACCCAGGAGCAGCAACAGTTCCAGCAGATGCAGCAGGTCTTCCAGACCATCATCCAAAACATGCTGGCAAAGGGAATCAACCCGCGCGATTTTTTCCAGCAGATGCAAAATGGCGCCGACCCCGCCGACATTCAAAAGCAGCTCATCGATCAGGGCCTCATCGATAAACAGACGCTGGACAACCTTCAATCGACGATGCAGTCGGTTGTCGCCAACCGTATCAAACTTCAGCTCGATGTCGACGATACCGAATGGAAGGTTCTCTGGCCGCTGATTCAGAAGGTGATGTCAGCTTCGGCGGCCCTCAACGGCACCCGCGGCGGAGGCGGAATGGGCGGCTTTTTCACCGTGCAGTCGCCCGCCGGCGCCGATCTCAGCAAGGCCAGGCGTGCGCTCAACGCAGCCATCAACGATCCCGCCACTCATGCCGACAGCTTCACTTCTCTGCTGAGACAATACCGTGAAGCGCGCGACAGCGTTCAACAGGAACTGGATACCGCCCGCAGCGATTTGATCAGCGCCCTGACCACCCGCCAGGAAGGCGCTCTGGTTTCCATGGGCCTCGTTGAATAGGCCCCGCTGTTGATGCGTCACGCTCATTACGGCGCGAAAGGGCGCGGCATCATCCAAAAGTATCGCAGAGGACCGACCAGCCGGCCTCACTTATTTGGCTTCGGGCTTGAGCAAGTCCGCGAACTTTTCGTGCAGCACCTTCAGCTTGGGCACGTCGCAAAACTGCACGTACGGATAATCGGGATTCTTATCCGCGAAATGCTGGTGATATTCCTCGGCGGTGTAGAAGCCCTTGAGCGGTTCCAGCGTCGTGACGATCGGATCCTTGTAGACGTGTGCATCGTTGATCTGATGGATGTAATCGTCAGTCACGTGCTTCTGGGCATCCTCGCTGTAGAAAATCGTCGAGCGATAGTTGGTGCCCACATCATTCCCCTGGCGGTTCAAGGTCGTTGGATCAAAGATGGTGAAATAGACGCGCAGCAGCGTGCCGTAGCTGATGATCGCCGGGTCGTAGGTGATCTGAACGGATTCGGCGTGGCCGGTGCTGCCGCTGGAGACCTGCTCGTACGTGGCGGTGTCCTTGTCTCCACCGGCGTAGCCGGCGACGACGTCGTTCACGCCTTTGAGCTTCTCGAAGACCGCCTGCGTGGACCAAAAGCAGCCGCCGGCCAGCACCAGTGTTCGCGTCTCGCCGGCTTTACCCGCCGGCAGATCCTTGGCGGCAACCGGCACATCATGCAGCGGCTCGGCTGGCGCGTTGCACGAAACGCACAGCAGCGCGATGAGAAACGGAACCGTTGATAACGATCGCATAGATAAATCCTCCAGGGCGCAATCGATTGTACGCAGCGCTCCCTTGTGCGTACCGCTTTTGGGGCAACCACCGTCGCTTTTTCGCGCTCCAATGCCAAACCCGGTGGCCGGCGTGCTTATTCCAACCAAGACCAGTCCAAATGTGCAAAATCAATCCGAGCCAATTGACTTTCTAAACTCCCCGCTAAAATAGTTGTGTTATGCAACTATTGTCTTCGGCAAATACTCCAGTGAGCGTGAGCGACTGTGCTCATGAGGTCCTGGATTCGGTAACCCCCGTGAACCGGTTTATCCGCCGGCAGATGTGCGCGTGCCAGAAGGATTTGTCGCTGCCGCAGTTCCGGACGCTGGTTTGCGTCAGTCAGGGGCCTGAGGCGTCGCTGTCGGCGGTGGCGCATTTTTTGGGTTCCTCAATGCCGACCGCCTCGCGCATTGTTGCAGGATTGGTCCAGAAGGGATTGCTGATCCGCCGCGGGTGCGCTGATCGGCGTCAGGTTTCGCTGGAATTGACCGATAAGGGTCGAGCGCTGTTGGAGAGGGCGTGGTCTGGAGCGCAGGCCGCGATTGAGGCCAAGATCCAGGACCTCGATCCCCGCCAGCGAACGACCGTGACAAACGCGATGACCCTTCTGAAAGGGATATTCGGTTCGGCGGGCCTTGGTCCGCGAACCCGTTGCGGCACAGAAAAGAAAGCGATCTCCAAAGGCTGAGTTTCAAGGATTGGCGTCTTAGCTCCAGCCTGTTCAACTTCGGCTCGGCCGGGGTGGATGTTTTATGTGGATTGTCCGCCTTGCCCTTCGTCGGCCGTATACGTTCGTGGTCGCGGCGATGCTCGTGGCGATCCTCGGTGTCCTGTGCATCCTGAACATGCCGACCGATATTTTCCCGGTCGTGGATATCCCCGTCATTTCCGTTGCGTTCAATTACACCGGCATGTCACCGGCTGATATGGAAGCGCGCATCGTCACGCCGTACGAGCGCATTCTGGGAACCACCGTCAACGGTATCGAGCACATCGAAAGCCAGTCACTTTATGGTATTGGCGTCATCAAAATCTATTTCCAGCCCGATGCCAACATTGAGAACGCCAACGCGCAGGTCACCGCCATCAGCCAGACCGCCATCCGCCAGATGCCAACCGGCACGCAGCCGCCGCTCATAATCGAATACAACGCCTCCAATGTGCCGGTGATTCAGCTTTCGGTCGGCAGCAACACGTTGCCGGAATCGGCGATGTTCGATCAGGCGTGGAACTTCATGCGGCCGCAATTGATCGTCATTCCCGGCGTGCAGATTCCCTATCCCTATGGCGGCAAGGTGCGCGTCGTGATGGTCGATCTGGATCCCGAGAAGCTCTATTCCTACGGCATCTCTCCGCTGGATGTTTCCAACGCGATCAACGCGCAAAACCTGATCCTTCCCGCCGGAACAAGCAAGATCGGCGCACAGGAATATCAGGTAGCGCTCAATAGCAGTCCCGAGCTTGTGAGCGAACTGAACGAGTTGCCGATCAAGTCGGTCAACGGCACGACCGTATTCGTGCATGATGTCGCCAGCATTCGCGATGGATATCAGGTGCAGACCAACACCGTGCACGCTGACGGCAAGCCGGGTGTGCTGATATCCATTCTAAAGAGCGGCGGCGCATCGACGTTGAAGGTGGTGAACGGAATCAAAGCGGCGATGCCGCACATCAAGACCATTCTCCCGCCGGAACTGAAAGTCACACCACTGTTCGATCAGTCAATTTTCGTTCGCGCGTCGGTGTGGGGTGTGGTGAAGGAAGCGACGATCGCGGCCTTGCTCACCGCGCTCATGATTTTGCTGTTTCTCGGCAGTTGGCGCAGCACGTTGATCGTCATGATTTCAATTCCGCTCTCGATTCTGGTCTCGATCATTGTGCTTAATTATGTGTTCGGCGCAACGCTCAACGTGATGACGCTCGGCGGCATGGCGCTGGCCGTGGGCATTCTCGTCGATGATGCGACCGTGGAGATCGAAAACATCCATCGCAATCTTCACCAGCGAAAGCGGCTGGTGCAGGCGATTCTCGATGGCGCATCGCAGATCGCCGTGCCGGCATTTGTGAGCACGCTGTGCATCTGCATCGTCTTCGTGCCAGTGGTCTTCATTAGCGGTGCGGCGAAGTTTCTGTTCACTCCGCTGGCGATGGCGGTGGTCTTCGCCATGTTGACCAGCTATCTCCTGAGCCGAACGCTCGTGCCCACAATGGTGCACTATTTGCTTGCCGCCGAGGTCGAGATGTATGGCGGTGTGCTTGATAAACACGATCCCCACGCGATGCATGCCCGGGAAGTGCAGGAAGCGCACCAGCGCGGCGGCCCAATCCCGCCCGAGGATGAGACACTTGCCGACAAGCTCAAGCATCCGGCGGTGAGATGGACGCTGGCTGCAATCGTCGCGGCCATCGTGCTGGCGGTCGCGATGCTGGCTTCGCCGCTGGGTGAGATAGTGTGGCCCTCCGTCCATGCCGCTCTTGCTGGATTCTTCATCGATTACTGGACCCTTCTGCTTCAAGTCTTGATCGTGCTGGCGATCCTGGTTCTGGCGATCTACGCCGCTGCCAAACACAATCTGATCTGGCGAACGCATCACGCATTCAACAACCAGTTCGAGAAGCTTCGGCGCATCTACGGTGGCTTGCTCTCATTGGCGCTCGAACATCGCGCCGTGGTTATCATCGCCTTCTCCACGCTTGTCGCGGTTTCCCTCGCACTTGCAAATCCTTGGGACGGAATCGGTCACGACTTCTTCCCCTCCGTGGACACCGGCCAGATGCGCCTGCACGTTCGCTGTCCGCCGGGCACGAGGCTCGAACAATCCACGGCGTATTACGGGCAGGTCGAAGAAGCGATCCGCAAGCTGATTCCCTCCAAGGAAATTGCCGTCATTCTCGACAACATCGGAATTCCCAACAGCAGCATCAACCTTTCGCTGAGCGATGGTTCGGTGATGTCGCCAGCCGATGGAGAGATTCTTATTTCATTGAATGAAGGCCACGCCTCCACCGAAGTGTACATGCGGAAGCTACGCATCGAGCTGGCCAAGCAGTTCCCCGATCTCATCTTCTTTTTCGCCCCCGCGGATATTGTCACCCAGGTGCTGAACTTCGGCCTGCAGGCCCCGATCGATATTCAGGTGACTGGCCCGCTTCCCAACAATGCCGCCGATCTCCAGATCGCCCAGCAGATCGAGAAGGAAATCAACGCACAGCCCGGAATCGTGGATGTGCGACTTCAGCAGGTTCCCAAGACTCCGACATTGGCAGTAAATGTCGATCGTACGCTCGCCAGTGAGGTTGGCGTTAAGCAAAGCGATGTCGCCAGCGATCTGCTCGTTTCGCTCAGCTCCAACAACCAGACTGCGCCGAACTATTGGCTGAATACGAAGAACGGCGTGAACTACAACATCCTGGTTCAGACGCCGCAGTACAATATGGATACGGTCAATGAACTGGAAAACACCCCAATCGTGCCGACCTCGGTAACGCCAACCGTCCAGAACACGCAAATTCTCGGCAATATCGCCCAGGTGAGCCGCACCTACACCGCCACGAACATTACCCACTACAACATCTCCCCCACCTATGACGTGCTCATGAGCGTGCAGGGAACTGATCTGGGCCGGGCGGCGAAGGCCGTTGGGAACATCGTCGATCAGTACACTCCGAAACTTCCGCGCGGCTCAACGATCAATGTCCGCGGCCAGGTTCAAAGCATGAGCGATTCATTTTGGGGTCTAGGCTTCGGGCTTATTTTCGCGGTCGTGCTTGTTTATCTGCTGATGGTGATCAATTTCCAAAGCTGGATCGATCCATTCATCATTCTGATGGCCCTGCCCGGCGCGCTCGCGGGAATCCTCTGGATGCTCTGGGCCACCGGCACAACCATCAGCGTGCCCGCACTCATGGGATCGATCATGAGCATCGGCGTGGCGACGGCCAATTCAATTCTGATGATCACCTTCGCCAACGATCAGCGCAAGCACGGCATGAATTCCCATGATGCCGCCCTCGCCGCCGGACTCACACGGCTCCGGCCGGTGCTGATGACTGCGCTGGCAATGATCATCGGTATGTTGCCGATGTCATTAGGACTCGGCGAAGGCGGCGAACAAAATGCGCCGCTGGGCCGGGCCGTTATCGGAGGCCTTGCGATGGCCACGTTCGCAACGCTGTTTTTCGTCCCCGTCGTCTACAGCCGGCTCCGGCGCAAGGCGCCGATCACCGAGGTTGAACAGGAGTTGATGTAATGAACGCCCCCCCAAAAATCCCCGGCTCCTCCTCGCAGGCCACCACAACCCACGGTGGGGAAGTCGCTGATGCGCAGTTGGCCAACGGGCAGCACCACGATGGCGGTCAAGGTCACGGCGCGGAAGAGAACGTCATCCCCCACGATCTGCCTCGCCCAAGCCGAAAGTCTCTTACCTTGCTCGCTTGCGCCTTCGCGGGCCTTCTGGTGGCGCTGTTCCTTGTCGGATTGATTCCCGGAATGCTCCACGCCGATCAGGCAGAACAAGATGCGCAAGCGCGGGCCACCGGCGCTCCAATTGTCAACACGACCCAGCCGGTCACCGAGGCGACCAGCAAGGACGTCATCCTGCCCGCCGACATCCGCGCCTATTCCAGCACGATGCTCTATCCCCGTGCAAACGGTTATCTGAAAAAGTGGTATTACGACATCCAGTCGCGCGTCAAGGAAGGGGACGTGCTTGCCGAAATCTCCACCCCCGATATCGATGCCGAACTGGCACAAAGCCAGGCCACCCTCAAACAAGACCAGGCCGCCGTGGACACCTCCCAGGCGAATCTGACATTGACCAAGCAGACGCTGGATCAGTACGTGCAAGCCAAAAGGGACAACCCAGGTTCGATCACCGAGGAAGATTTCAACACGCGCGTTTCCAACTACGATCAGGCCGTCGCCGCGAAAAAGCAGGCGGAGGCCAACGTTGGCGCGGCACAGGCGAACGTGCAGCAAATGCAAGTGATGGTCAGCTTCGAGAAAATCATCGCTCCCTTCGACGGCGTCATCACCTTCCGCGGCTACGATGTCGGCGCACTCGTGAACCCCACCATGACGGCCGCGGGTCAGGAAATGTTCCAAATCCAGCAGACCGATCCGCTGCGCGTCTTCGTCAGTGTGCCCCAGGTCTATTCCAGCATGATGACGATCGGCCAGCCCACGTACCTGAAGGTCCGCAACTACGGCGAGCGCGAGTTCCAGGGGTATGTCGCGCGATCCACCGCAGCCATCGATCCCAGTACCCGAACCATGCAATTCGAATTGGATTTCCCCAACAAGGATAACGCGCTTTATCCGGGGATGTATGGTCAGGCACGCTTGCCCATCGCCCAGACCCAGCCAGTCCTGACAATCCCCAGCAGCTCTCTGGTCTTCAACGCCGACGGCACGCAGGTGGCCATGGTGAAAGATGGAAAGGCTCACTTCCAGAAAGTCGCCGTCGGCCGCGATCTCGGCACGCAGCTGGAAATCGTCGATGGTCTATCGCCGGATGACCAAGTGGTAACAAACCCGGGCGAGCGGCTCACCGATGGGGTGGAAGTGCAAGTTGCCCAAAAGCCGGCAAGCAACTCGGCGCAGGACCAGAAACCCCAGGGCGAGAAAGTCGCCGAAAAAAGTTAGGCCCGCAGAACCGAGCTATTGTTTAGAGACGATACATAACCCCGCGAAGCCGGGTCGGAGGTACCCCCAAGACCCGGATCTTCGGACTACCATACAGCCGGCGTCAAAGGGTTGTGAAACCGCTCTTACCGCTTGTTTCCGCCGCCCCCGCCTTGGCCGGCATCCATCGGCCAGTTTGGATCGCCATGCGCATACGGCGCAATCCCCGGCGCCAGATTCTGTCCACTGGTCGGTTGATACGCCGCGTATGGCGATGGCTGCGTGCTGGGCGCACTATTGTTGCTGTCACAGCCAATCGCTCCCATCGCAATCAAACACACGATAAGTCTCAAATCCTTCATAAGAACTCCATCGATCATCCCGTTTATAGTCAGTGTTCAAATCTCCACGACGCCGGTTCTGAGGTACTCCCAAGAGCCGGATTCTGCACCAGATCCGCCCGCGCCCTTTTATACGGTTTGCTCCTCAGGTACATCATAGGCACAAAGCGCCGACCAATGATAGCCGATCAACAGGATCGCCACTGGTGTGATGTGTATGATCAATCGATTCAGCGTTGTGGATATCAACCAATTGATATCGCGCGGCGTAATCACATAAACAAACATATACAAAAGAAAATGCGCTGCCAGAAGCGCCCACAACGCCCGAATATACGAATAGCGGAATGCTCTCCAACCCAGCACCGCAATGATCAGAAGCAGCGCCCAGAGCGGTCCCCAATTGCCCCATTTCATTAGTTCACTGCCCACGGCAGGGATAATCACGTGGAACCGTTGAATGTTTGCGCTGTTGAAAAACTCTGAGATGTGCGAGCCATAATCTTCGTCAGTCCGCGGAAAATGCTGGCTCCAGACATACCACGGGAACAATAAAATCACGACGATTCCCACGAACGCCCCCGCCATCAGCGCCGCCTTGGCGCGTCCATGTCGCGCGGCCATCGCCAGCACCAGCACCGCTCCGAAACACGCCAGCGGCATCCCCTCATGCTTGGTGAAGGCCGCTCCCGCTCCGAGCAACGCCGCCGATATCAGAACCGACCAATCCGCTGAGTCTCTGAGCCGCAGAATCAGGCAGATCATCCCCCCATAGAATCCTGCCAGCACCACATCCGCGTAGCCATTGGAGGCGTACTCGGTCACCAGCGGCAACGACAATTGCAGCAAGGCCAACATCGCCGCCGGCAAACGCGGAAGTTTCCAGCGCAAAGCGCTGTATGTCATCAGCCCCCACCCTATCCAAAGGAATACCAGAATGAGTCGTGCGTAATGGTCGTCGGCGGCCCCGGTGATTGCATATGCGCCGGCGGCCAGCATCGGCCACAATAATGGGTAATGCGGATGCCCAAAGCCGCTGGGGCTCGTGAAGACCCACGGCGGCGGAACTAAATTCTCGGCGGCCAGAAGCTTGGCCTTGTACAACCAGATCGCCCACGCATCCCACCCGATCAGAGGCGTCGATGTTGCAATTCGCAATGCCGTGGCGCCGACATAACACGCAAGCACCAGCGGAAAGAGATACCAAAGATAATACCCCCATCCATGGTTCCGCTTCCAATCCGTCGGCCATCGTGGCACAACCCGTCGCCCCGCCTGATACAACCCCGCGATCACCACCAACGCCGCCGCTTCAACGATGAACAGCATGCCATGATTCGGCCGGATGCCCGCGAGCCCCATATAGAAAAAGAACAGCGCAACCTCGCAGCACCCCACCAGAATGCTCAATCCCATGGCCAATGGCCAGGAGATCGATTGCAAAGGATAAAGCAGAGCGACCGTGGCATAACCAATGAGCAGGCATCCCAACAGGTAATCACAGGTCTCCACCATCTAAATCTCTTCCATGCCCGCACCCGAAAATCTAAAGTTTGTGCACGATGCATTCCACGTTTCCGGGAGTCGCTTTGAAATAGAGGATGCAGTGAACATCGTGCAGTCCGAGCCAGGTCTCGCTGGGCGCGAACGGCACGATGGCAACCTGCTTGTGATCGAAACGCTCCGCATCATCACACACAAATATCCGCCGGGGATATGCGGCATAGTTGCCGCGGAAATATACCTTCGAGATAAACGTCGCGTCCGCGCTTCGCTCTGGCGAAAAACCCTCAAAGACCACCACCGCATTGCCATCCGCCGTCGCCTTCTGAACAAGCGAATCGATGCCGGCAAGTGGATCGCGCGTCTCTCCCGAGATTGTCTCCAGAATTCCGGTGGTATAGGGCGATTGCAGATTCAGATACCCCGTCCAACACAGCGCTGCCGCCACCACGCAGCAATTGGCCGTCCGCCGTTTTGCAGGCGATCGTGCCGTCCGTGGAGAACCCTGGGCATCTGCGATTTGCTCCCGCGCGTGTGCCATCGCGCGTCCGCTCTGCTGGCTCTTGTCGTCCGCGGAAGGGGGCACCATAGGGTCTCGCGTTTCGCCTCAATCACCTATTCATCGCCATCCCAGATAGCCTCTTCCATCGACGCACAACGAGCATATCGCGCAGCGACATGTGCTCAAAGCGATGCTAACCGACCAATACAAAAAGGCACGGGCAGGTTATCTCACGCGGCAGACTCTGCCGCGTCCCTCGAGGCTACGAAACGGGAGCCGCATTGAGCACACCTGAATCGGATGCCCACCAGTGGATAGAGCAGCAATGCGGA
>Ga0302325_10022804_pt1 | contig 13084 bp, 10 predicted proteins | sample Palsa_T0_2_FD_201948 | JGI IMG/M metagenome (GOLD analysis project Ga0302325, IMG submission 201948) | Peat permafrost microbial communities from Stordalen Mire near Abisko, Sweden - Palsa_T0_2 | ecosystem: Environmental > Terrestrial > Soil > Palsa > Peat permafrost | place: Sweden: Abisko... | reverse complement strand
AGCCCTCTACATGAATTTTACCGAAAGATACTGCGAACGACTCGACCCTGCAGTGTTAGACGTATCTGCAGAACTAATGGACAGACTCGGGACGTATGTCGCTAACCAGCCCGGTCCCTGGACGATCACCCACGGCGACTTTCGGCTCGACAACCTTCTCTTCTTCGACGCCGGACCCGACCACCGCGTCTTTGTCGTCGATTGGCAGACTGCTGTTTGTGCGCCCGGAATCAGCGATGTCAGCTATTTTCTCGGAGGTGCCCTCCCCACCGAGCAACGCAGAACCCACGAAAAGGACCTGCTTCGCGCTTACCACGAGCGCCTGCGCGCGGCAGGCATCGAACTAACTTGGGGAGAGGTGTGGTCCCAGTACCGCCGATACGCCTTCGGAGGTCTCCTGATGGCCATAGCTGCGTCGATGCTGGTGAAGCGGACACCGCGAGGCGACGACATGTTCGTCATGATGGCCCAACGGCACGGACATCACGCCATCGACCTGGAAGCAAGCTCCTTCATTGAATGAAACGCGATTTGTGGTTGGCCGACAACAACACGGAGATTCAAATGCAGATCAATCCGCAGGAGAATATTCTCGCCACGAGCTTGGAGGCATGATGGCGCAGCAGATCCCACTGGTCAACTATCTCGCGCTTGGGGAAGACCCGCACCTGGTAGGTCCATCTGACCACCGAGGTTATCGGCACGGACCACAACGGAACCGAAGCGGTCGGCTTCGGCTTCAAACCCCTGGGAGGTCGATCACGATGGCATCGGCATCAGATGAGTTCCGGATCCTCGAGATCTACTTGACGAAGTTCGGCAAGCAACCCGACCAGAAGCAGCCACCTTCCGCCTGCTGCTCTCCGACTTGGCTGGGGGTGTCACCGGCGAGTAGTCGGCCGCGGGTTTCACCGGCGAGTACGTTGAATGTCCGCGCTCGGTGGGGAATGGTGTGGTGATGCCGATCCTCGATACTCGCCACGACCTCGCCCATCCCGTCGAAGTTGACAGCGCCTGGAGCGAGTCCTACTACTTCAACGCCTATGACCCGGGCACCGACTCGGGCTTGTTCAGCCGGATCGGAATCCGGCCCAACGAGGGGACGATGGACGTCGGCCTCTCGCTGTGGCTTCCCGGAGGTGAGCTCGGCGAGTACCGCTTCGTCAAGGAGCAGCGCGAGATGGTGGACAGCGTGCTCGAGGTCGGTGCCGTCCGTTACGAGATGCTCGAGGCCGGCCAGTCGTGGCACCTCGCGATGGATGGCGAGGTGCAGGCCCGCCCCTGCGTGCGGGCCATCACGGGCACCCATCCGGTGCACGTCGCGCTCGACGTGCGCTTCGACGCCATCACACCGGCCATCGGGACCGACGGCCAGCCGCGCGGCGGCCCGCGCACGGCCGAGGCGGCCGCCGCCGCCGGCACGGTGGGCAAGGGGCATCTCGAGCAGGCGGGCCGCTGGAAGGGGGCCCTCACCGTCCACGGCGTGCGCCACGAGTGGTGGAGCGCTCTGGGCAACCGCGACCGCTCTTGGGGACCGCGGCGCTGGGGCGGTCCCAAGATGTGGCGCTGGTTCTCCATCAACGTGGGAGAGGACCTGCACTTCGGGGGTATCCGGCTCGGCACCGAGGTCGGCGATCTGCACCGGGGGTGGGTCTGGGACGCTGGGCGCGTGGCTTCCGTCGCCGAGTGGCGGGTGCACACCGAACTGGCCGACGACGGGGTGACCCAGCGGGTCGTGCATCTCGAGGTGCTCGACAAGGAGGACCGCACCTACCCGCTGCGCGGCGACGTGCTGCGGGTGGCCGACCTCGGGAAGTCCGGCGGCACCATGGTCAACGAGGGACTGGCGCGTTGGACCTACGACGACCCGGAACGTGGAGCCCGCACCGGCTACGGCATCTGCGAGTACCTCCACCAGCTCGACGCTGGTGGGAGGCCCGTCGTCTCCATCGCCTAGGCGATGGCGGTGCCTCGGCTGAGTGGTGACGCGCTGGCCGCCGCGTTGGGCGCGCAGCTCGGCGGAACGGTGGTGGACCTGCGGCGGCTCTCCGGCGGGGCGTCGCGGGTAACGAGCGCCTTCGAGCTCGTGGCGCCCGCCACGCAAGCGCGGGCGCTCATCCTCCAGATGGAGCGCGGCGGCGCCTCGGGCGGCAAGGTGCAGATGGAACGCACGCTGCTGGAGGCGGCGCGTCGCGCCGGCGTCCCCGTGCCCGCCGTGGTGGCCATGGGCGTGGGCGACGACCTGGGGGCCGACTGGCTCGTGGTCGAGCGGCTGGAGGGGGAGACGATCCCGCGCAAGCTTCTGCGCGACGCCGAGTGGGACGGGCCGCGCCGGGCGCTCACAGCGCAGTGTGCCGCCGCGCTGGCCGCCATCCATACCATCGATCCCGGCCAGATCGCCGGGCTGCCGCCCGCCGACCCCGCGGGCGACCCGCTGCCCTACCTCGACCATTTGGGCGAGGTCCGCCCCGCGCTCGAGCTCGGCGCCCGCTGGCTGGCGTGTCACCGCCTTCCGGCCGGGCCGGCGGTGACGGTGCACGGCGACTACCGCATGGGCAATTTCCTGGTCGGGCGCGGCGGCCTCATCGCCGTGCTCGACTGGGAGTTGGCGCACGCTGGCGACCCCGCCGAGGACATCGGGTGGCTGTGTGCGCCGGCCTGGCGATTCGGCGGGAGCGGCGAGGTGGGCGGCTTCGGCGCCCTCGACGAGCTGCTCGGGGCATACGCCGACGCCGGCGGCGGCACGGTCGAGCGGGCGCGGGTGCACTGGTGGCAGGTCTACGCCACGGTGAAGTGGGGTGTCTTCTGCGCGCTCCAGGCCTCCGCGCACCTGAGCGGGTCGACGCGCTCGGTCGAGCTGGCCGCGATCGGCCGGCGTATCTGCGAGAGCGAGTGGGATCTATGCACGCTGCTCGGCGTGGTGCCGATCGGCCCCGCCCCGGAGCCCGCGACCAAGGGCAGCGTGACCGTCCCCTTCGGCAGGCCGACGGCCGCCGAGTTGGTCGAGGCGGTGCGCGAGTACCTCGAGACCGCCGTCGTGGAGCGCAGCGAGGACGGTGCGCGCTTCGAGGCGCTGGTGGCGCGCAATGTTCTGGCGATCGCCGAACGCGAGCTCCTCTACGGTCCCGCCATCGCCGCCGCCCACACGCGCCGCCTGTACGACATCGGCGTCGGTGAGGACGCCACCCTGGTGGCGGCCATCCGGGCCGGCGATTTCGACGAAGGGTGGGAGCCTGTGGCCGCCGCCCTGGCCGCCACGGCGCGTGATCAGCTCCTGGTGGCGAAGCCTTCCTACCTTGGCGGCACCAGCGCGTAAGCGACGGGCACAACGTTGTTGCGGGGGACCACGCGCCACTCGAGGATCGAGGTCGCTGCCCTCATAGTGTGAGTGCCGATAACGTCATCCCAGCCCGTAAGCGGTTCGTGGGCACCATCCGGCGAGAGTGCCTCGATGATCGTCCGCGGACGGCGCCACCTCGAGTCGTGCTCGCCGAGTACGTCGAGCGCTAGATCTAGAGATCCCACCGTCCGCACCGGGTTTCTCAGCCGGCAGACGTCGTCCATGAGCGACACGGTGGCATTCTCGGCACCCACAGGCGCCGAACCTGCGTTCGAAGGCTCCTCACCAACGACCAGATCTCTCATATGGTCAATTTGATTGTCACGTATTGCAATCGTGACTTGCAGACCAGGTCCGTTGGCCTGAGGGCATCCCTGAATGGTGGTCCTCCGGCCAACGGGGCACGTTGGCTCGTGGATGCCTGCGTCGTGCGCATCACGTACGATCTCAAACGTCCATCATCGCTATGAACACGATCAGCTCGCCGTTCCTGGCGAATTCAAAGATGGCGGCGTTGACACACACTCGCAGCGCCCGTCTTCCCGTCTTCTGACAGCCTGCTTCTAGCTAAAGGTCAATTATGTTACCCTTGAGTGTGAGTTGTCATTGAGAAATGGAAGATCATCTCAAAGATATTTGACCGCGACTTTGGGGGGGTATCAGCCGACGGCCGGTGGCCGGGGGCCGCTTCCCCGATCGCAAGACGCTCGGAGGAGAATATGCGCCTGTTGGCCGATGGACGTGTTGGTCTGCGACGGACGGTGCTCGGGATCGTGACGGCGACCGCCATGCTGGCCGGAACGTCCGTTGCGCTGTCGTCGAGCCCCGCGGGGGCGTCGGCCTTTCGGACGTTGTCGGCCGCCACTTCCAGCGGCGTCTGGCCCGGGGTCGGCAAGATATGCGAACCGGGATCCGGTGGTGCCTCCTCGGTACGCGGGGTGGGGTCCAAGAACATCAACATCGCCGTCTTCAACGACGCCGCCAACACCTACATCCCGGGGCTCGAGGTGGAGTTCCCTGAGCAGGCCACTGCATTCGCCGACTGGTGCAACGCCGCGGGGGGCATCGACGGTCGCAAGATCGTGATCGATAACCGAGACGCTGCGCTGTTCAACGCGGCGCAGGAAGCTACGGCGGCCTGCCAGAGCGACTTCATGGCGGTCGGTGGCGGCATGGCTTTGGACCAGTCAACTGTCCCGATCCGTGAGAAGTGCGGGCTGGGACAGATCAGCGGCTATGTCGTGTCGAACGCTGCCGATCTTGCCACTGACCAAGTCGACCCGAGTGGCCTCAACACAGACTCGATTTCCGCGGGATGGTTCGGGGCGATGACCAGGGCCTACCCGAAGGCGGTCAAGGTGGCCGGCATGGGCGGGTCCGACACACCCTCCGTCCTCCAGCCCGAAACGAAGCTCGAGTTTGGCGCCGAGGCTCAGGGCTGGCACGTCGCCGACTTCCTCGAGCCCGCGGAAGCGGTGGAGAACTGGGCGCCCTACGTCGAGGACTACCAGAGCAAGGGGGTGGAGGCCCTATGGCCGGCCGACACTGCCAACTTCACTCCTTTCGCCCAGGCGATGACAACTGCCGGCTACCACCCCGCCTTCGTCTTACTGGCAGAGAATTTCGCCAACACGCAGACGCAGCAAGCCGTGGCCGCTGACCCCGAACTGCCCCCGGTCTACGTCGAGACGCAGTGGTGGCCACTCGCGATGGCCTCACAGAACCCCTCGACCGAGGAGCTCGTGACCATCATGCACAAGTACACCAAGGGCGACGCCATCGACTTCGACGACGAGGAGGGGGCCGAGTCGTGGCTCCTGTGGGCCAAAGCGGCCTCGGCCTGCGGCGCCAGCAACCTCACGGTGACCTGCGTGCTGAACCACGCCGCAGCCACGACGAACTGGGACGCCGGGGGCATTGAGTCCCCCATAGCAAAATTGACGCTCTCCAACGACAACCCCCAGCCCTCCCCGTGTTACGCCATGCTCCAGTTGACAGCCAAGGGGATCGTCTACGACAAGAAGCTCACCGATCCCACGCAGTCCATCTGGAACTGCAACCCCAAGAACGTCGTCCAGTTGACGGCGGCGCAGCAAGCGCAGATAAACGCCCTGTGAGTGTGGGTTCGGCCGACCGCGGCGGTTTGCGGAAATTGCATGGGCATGCCGGGTGAGGCGGCTGACCATTGCCTCGGGGGCCGGCTGTGTATGAGTTCATCATCTTCACCATCGGCGCCCTGGCGGCAACGCGGGCATCTACGCGACAACGGCGACCTGTGCGTGCCGAGAATGCCGTCCATGGGCTGTCGGCGGAAGCTTGACGTGCGATGAGAAGCCACCTTCCAGAGGCGACGGTCTAAGGAGCACAATGAAGTTTGGAATTTTCTACGAAATGTACGTGCCGCCCGACATCGGGGATCCGGGCGCTGAGGCGCGCATCGTTCGGGAGACCGTCGATCAGATCGTCTTCGCCGACAGTCTGGGATGGGACTATGTCTGGTTGACGGAACATCACTTCCTGAGACAATTTTCACACATGTCAGCACCGGAGGTCCTCTTTGGGGCGGCGGCATATGCCACTAGTCATATCCGATTTGGCTTTGGGCTCGCCCTTACCCCGCCAAAATACAATCATCCCGTGAGAATTGCCGAACGCGTCGCAATGCTCGATTGCTTGAGCAACGGACGCGTGGACCTGGGAACCGGAAGATCCACGACTCCGACCGAGTTGTTTGGATTTGACATCGATCCGGACGAATCCCGAGCCATGTGGGAGGAGGGACTTGAAGCCGTAGCCCGTCTCCTCGCCGAAGAAGACGTCGAGCTAGACGGCGACTTTGTCAAGATGCCATCGCGGACCTCACTCCCCCGTCCGGTACAGAAACCGCACCCACCGCTGTGGGTCGGGGGGGTTGGCCCCGGAAATGCGGAACGTGCAGCAAAGCGCGGACTCGGAATGCTCTTTTTCGCGCTCAACACTGCCCCAGAGGCTCTGCGAGACTCGATTGCCGCCTACCGGGAGAATATTGGTAATGCAAAGCCGTACGCTGGTGCGGTTAACAACCAAGTCGCTGGATTCGTAAACTCACTGTGTGCAGAGCCCGAACATCGCGAGGCCGTTCGATGGTCGGCCGCCACGAAGATGGTCGAGCACACTTGGCACGGCAGCCAGTTCATGACCACTGGGTGGCCTGATCCTGACAACATTCCCGCTAGTTTTGCCCACATAGGCCAAGGGGGGACCGCGGATTTTAAAGAAGCAATCGCTTCCGATCCCGACGGTGTCGCACGTGGCCTGCTCGAATCGGGCATGGTTGCCGCAGGAACGCCCGAGGACGTCCTTGAAATATTTCAGAGATTCAAGGATGTCGGTGTCGACCAGATCATCGTGCACATGCAAATGGGCGGCGTCCCTCACCAGGAGATCATGAAGACAATTGAGTTGTTAGGCAATGAGGTCCTCCCAAATTTGAGGGACTGACATAGGCGCGAGAGTCGCCCCTTACCTTGGGGCGTCGAGGATTGGACTCTCAGCCAGACGTGGAAGTGCGCACGTCATCGGGATGAGCATTTCCTTGTACGTGGCAGGCCTGTACGGCCAGCGCCAGATACGAAGGGCTTGGGGCGCATCTCACCGTGCCGACGTAAGCAGGAAGCAACCACCGGGAGTCCCGCCGCCGGTGCTGACCGCGGCTACCTCGGCCCCTTCGACCTGGCGGGGCCCGCCATCGCCACGCAACTGCACGACGGCCTCGTGGAGAAAACCGTAACCGTGGGTCCGACCGGCCGACAGCTGGCCGCCGAACGTGTTCAAAGGTAGCTCGCCCGCCAGGGCGATACGCCCTGGGTCAGCAAGGAAGTCACCGGCCTCTCCGATACCGCAGAACCCAAGTGCTTCGATCCAACTCAGGCAGTTAAAGGTGAAGCCGTCGTAGAGTTGGGCCACGTCGACGTCGTGTGGTCGGAGCGACGAACGCGACCACAGATGGGCCGCCGGCCCCATCGTCTGGGGCTCGTGGCTCAAAGTTCCTTGGTCCCAGCTGACTCGGTCGATAATCTGGGTCCCCACGGCGTCGACCAACACAGGGGGATGCCGTCGGTCGAAGGCTTCATCCACAGCCGATACCACCAGGGCGATGGATCCGTCGCACGGCACGTCGCAGTCGTAGAGGCCAAAGGGACTGCTGATCATCCGGGCCTCGAAATACTGGTCACGGGACAGAGGCTCTTGGTAAATAGCGACGGGGTTCAACCCGGCGTTCTTGCGTGCGTTCAGCGCGATGGTTGCGAGTGCCTCTCGAGTCGTTCCGTACCTGTGGAAGTGGTTGGAGGCGTTCATGGCTATCCAATTGGCCGCACTCATGGCCCCGTAGGGAAGGCGCCAAGACATGAAGTCCCCTTCGATCCGTTCGGCCGCGGCCGATGTCAGGGGCTGACGGCGAATCCGATCGGTCCAGGTCGCCTCCCAGACCGTGCGAAAGCACAAGACGTGCCGGCATAAGCCGGCAGCCACCGCCAACATGGCGGCCACGACGGAACCACCCTGGCCGGGCAGCTCCATGCCCCCGTTGAACCACGTCGGGCGGATCCGCAACACTTCTTCGACGGCGGTGATCCCGCCCTCGGAGTGGCCGCCGACTGCCGCGCCGCCCGGGTAGGTGGAAAGGCCGTCGATGTCAGCCATCGTCAGGCCGGCGTCTGCCACTGCCTGTCGGCAGGCCTCGATGGTGAGGCCGAGAGGGTCGACCCCGAGACGCCGGCCGACCTTGGACATACCGATTCCGGTGAGGGCGACCTTCTCTTCGAATTTCTCCCGGGTGGCCATGGGCCGCACATGGTCAGCGGCCGTCTCATCAGAGGGGATTGGGCCCGGATCGGGCCGATTGGGGCGGGGCGTGAAGACCGGGAGCCAGACGTCTGCGACCTGCTCGAAGCGAACTTCCACCCGCAGGCCCACGGCCAGCTGCGCGGGTGTCACGTCGACCAGATTGGTGGTCAGACGGACTCGGGGGTCCTCGTCAATGGCCACGATGGCCACCACGTAGGGGGCAGGGATGTCCGGGTGCCAGGTGTGCTCGTTCACGGTGAATCCGACCACCACGCCGGTACCGGCGACTTGAACGACCTCCAACCGATCCGAACCGCACGTCCGGCACACCGGTGCCGGCGGGTGTTGCAAGGCGTGGCAGTTCTCACATCGGCGGAAACGGAGAATACCGTCGGCCCCGGAGGTCCAGAAAAACTCGACCTCCGGCGTGAGACGCGGCAGAGGGCGACTCATGGCGCCTCCCTCGAGGGCCGGCTCAAGCCGACGTTGGTCCCGCCTCGACTACGGGTTGTGACGGATTCACAACCCCCGAGTGTTTTACCCGCGCTACTGCACCTTTTCTCGGTCCACGGCTCGTCAACATCCTCACTTTGATCGCAGAACGGGACCATGACATCTCCACGCCGCAAGAAAATCAGAAGGCATTAATGGCGTTTGCATAGACCAGTGTCGTGATTTCATCAGTGGAGGTGTCGATCAGTTCAATTTGCAGTGGTGCTTCGGCGCCGATGCCCAAGAGTTTGCACCGGGTCCGTACGGGGCCTGTCGTCGCTCTGCGGAGATATCGAAGATCGAGCTGCGTCACCACGAAGTGCGACTCGAAGCGTGTCGCCATCAGATCTTCAGCCGCAGCCTCGGCAAGGAGCGCGACCATGGCTCCCTGTAAGGTCCCAGCCCCATTGCGGAGCTCCGGAGTGATCTCGACATGCACTACACCTTCCGCCGCATCGATCGTCTGGATTCCAGCTTCTTCGCGCAGCGGTCGCGCCAGACCCGGGGAAGCTCCAAAGACTCGGGACCGATATCCGAGTTGCACCTTCGGTTTTCGTGGGTCGGTAATTTTGCGAGGAATCTGGGTAAACCCAACCGCGCCCTCTGCGATTGGCGCACCCTTGTCTGTCTTCAGCTCAACGAGGCACGTAGCCGATCGGCGCCCCTGACGCAGGACCACGCTGGTCGCGTCTATGCGTTCAGGTGCCCGCATTGGGCGCATTCGGATCGTCATGTCGGATGTAAGCGTCCACACGTCGCTGTCTTGATCGAGTGGCAGTCCCGCGACGGCATCAACGACGAACGAAAGAACACTGGCTCGAACGATACCGTGATTAAGCATTTGTTTCTGCGGATTGAGTTCGACAATGAGATCGCCGTCCTCCATACGCGTTCTTGCCCCGAGCTTGCTTGGGAGAGATGACCCTATTTTGACCGTCATCTACATCTCCAGGACGACATGGTCTTAAGCTGCTGCTGCACCCGCAACCCTCTTGGCCACGAAGCGCGCCGAAGCTTCGCCGATGCCTTGCAGAGATCTGCGGGTGTCCCTTTCCGCCGGGCCACGACAGGGAAACCCAAGCTTCCTTCGTTTCGGATGTGGCAATGTCAGCGAGGGTGGGACTCCGATGTTGTTGCGAGGATTCCTTCCACGCTGAGAATCGTGTTCCATTCCTTGTTGAGAGTCCCGGCACCACCAAAGATCGTGCCGAACCCTCTTCGCACCGCCCGCCCGACAGGATCGCTCGAAAGCGCGGGACGTAAATCTGGGGGACCGTGCCGACCCCGTTAGGTCCATTTGACTCATCATGGGAACGAGAAATACCATTTGCTCCACAGTAAAGCCGAGATTGCCAGAAGCGGCAAGCGGATTCATGGAGAAGAATATTTTCGAGTGACCCCTCTTCCGGATACCCACTTGGACGACCTGGCCTACCTTCAAGATGCATCGTGGGAGATTCCATCGGATGAATATGTCGAACGTCGCCGCTTACTCGGACCTGCCCATCACCACCGGTCAGCGATAACACCAAGCAGCCGTGGCCAACGTCTTTCGCAACATCGGATTACCCATCGAGCTCCAATCTCTTGCATCCACGGTCCCTGAAGCACTGCTGCATCTCCGGGAAATTCCGGATCGGCCTTTTATCATTGGCCCCACGGATCATTTAACCTTCGGAGAGGCCGACCGCCTTAGCCGGTCGCTCGCCGGAAAATTACTCGCTGCTGGTATCGGCAAAGGTACGCGCGTTGCTCTCCTGTATCCGAACTCCCCAGAGTGGGCAGTGGCGTGGTTAGCCATTGCACGAGTGGGCGCACTGAGCGTTCCACTGTCCACCTTCGCCACGGGAATGGAATTGGCTCGCACGCTGCGACATACAGACACGCATGCGTTGTTGATGGGCCCTACGTTCGCCAACGAACCGTTGACCGATCGTTTGGAATCGGCCTTCCCCAAACTCGCCAGGAGTGGCCCCCACCTGGTCATGGAAGCAGCTCCATTTCTACGCTGGGTCCATGTCGAAGCTATGGCAGCACCAAAGTGGTCACGTGACCTGCCTCTCTCAGTTCCAGAGGGGTTGATGCAGGCGGCTGAGAGTGAAGTCGTTTCGGCTGATGCATTGGCCATCGTCAACACCTCGGGGGCAACGGCGGCGCCAAAGGCCGTGGTGCATACCCATGGATCCCTTGTTCGCCACGCGGCGCTGATAGCTAGTCGTCGTGGACTAACCCCGGACGACCGCATCTATTCGCCCATGCCTTTCTTCTGGGTCGGCGGACTCACCATGGTGCTCATCACGGCATTGGTCAGCGGAGCGGGAGCCGTGATTCAGCAGCGCTTCGAACCAGGAGAGGCCCTTGATCTGATCGAGCGAGAGAAGGTAACGCAAATCGCTTGTTGGCCCACCGCTTCTCGCCAGTTGGCTGAGCATCCGACCTTTAGCCGTCGCGACCTCAGCGCAGTCCGCGGCGGAACCCTGACCGAGGTACTCCCTCTGAAGTATCGGCCACCCACACCAGACAGAGCCCCCGTCGCGCTCGGTATGACCGAGACGGGCGGGCCGCATACCGGCCCCGATAATGACTATCAGGTCCTGCCTGAAAGTCTTAGCAGAACGTTCGGCAGGAGCCTGCCGGGCATGGAGCACACCATCGTGAGCCTTGACACTGGATCCAAGCTTCCAGTGGGAGAGGAGGGAGAGCTCGTCCTCCGCGGCGCCTTTCTGATGGAGGGGCTCTACAAGAGGGAGCGCCACGACACATTTACGCCTGACGGTTGGTATAAGACGGGCGACCTCGGGTGGTTTGGATCAGATGGACATCTCAGATTCACGGGACGCCGTACAGGGATGATCAAGACCGCTGGCTCTAATGTGTCGCCCGCTGAAGTAGAGGTGGCCTTGCTTGGGCTACCTGAAGTTCGATCAGCGATCGTATTCGGGATTCCGGCGGGCGACCGCGGCGAGGATGTTGCCGCGGTGGTGGTACCCGAACTGAGCGATCTGCCCGCGATGCTCGATCTGCGCAGTGCCCTTAGAGCCCAGTTGGCCTCTTACAAGATCCCCAGGCACCTCAAGGTGATGGCCGAGGGCGACATCCCCGTATTGGCCACCGGCAAGCCCGATTTAGTTGCCCTCAGAGACCTCTTTCGCAACCAGGCAGACGGAGAGGTTGCTGGCAGCGTATCGACCAACTAGGAGCCAAGTGGTCCGTCCGTCGACCCACTTCAGCGTGCAGGCTCGGCGACGCGATCCGGCGCTGCGCGCGTGCGCTCCTCGGATCCCACCCTTGGGCACCTGACCGGCGGCCCTTGGCTGGCCCCCTCGTCAATGCCGTTCGCGGTGAATCGAAGCCCACTTTACGCCCGATGACAATTACAGTACATTTTTCGCATGAATACCCCGACGCCAGTTGACCTTTTCGACCTCAATGCCGACGCGCTTCGCTGTCCTCAGCTGGTGCTCGACGCCATCCGCGACGAGTCACCCGCCAAGTGGTTCGACGAGGTCGGCGCGTACGTGGTCACCGCCTTCGCCGGCGTCATGGAGGTGCTGCGCCAGCCTGAGCTCTTCTCCACCCGCTACGCCGGCGGCCGAAGCACCCGCTCGGCGACAACCCCCGTACTACTGACCGCCGATCCTCCTCAGCACACCCGCCAGCGGGCTCTGGTGAGCCGAGCGTTCACGCCCGGGCAAGTGAAGAAACTTGAGGGGTACATTGGCGAGTTGGCCGAGAACCTTATCGATGACTTCATCGGCGACGGCAAGCTTGAGGCGATCACTCAGTTCGCCGTGCCGTTACCTATGACCGTAATCGCCCGCTTCCTTGGCGTACCCTCGGCTGACCTCCAAATGTTCAAGCGGTGGAGCACCGACGTTGTTGTCTTCGTAGGAAACCGCAACCCGTCGCCGGAGCAGATGGCAGACTTCGCGAAGAGTTCCGACGAGTTCAACGAGTACTTCCGCTCCATAATCGCTGAGCGACGGGGAATGGAGGGTGACGATCTGGTCTCCAAGGTCGTAAACACCGAAATTGACGGCGATAGCCTCAGCGAGGCGGAGATGCTAACGATGCTCCGTCAGCTTCTCGCCGCTGGCAACGACACGACCACGAACCTGATTGGGAGCTGCTTGCTGCTGCTGGCCCAGGACCCTGACATGTACCACCGGATTCGGAGCGAAGAGGGATTCATCAAGTCGTTCATCGAAGAGGTGCTCCGTCTTGAGTCGCCGATCCAAGGGCTTCATCGCACGGCGATGGCCGATACTGCGATTTGCGGCGTGCCGATTCCTGAGGGCAGCCAGGTGCTACTCATGTACGGAGGCGCCAATCGCGATCCCCACGAGTTCAACGATCCGGGCGACTGCCGTCCGGATCGCCAGTCGCCCCACGGACACCTGGCATTTGGCCACGGAGTCCATCATT
>Ga0302325_10022803_pt1 | contig 13084 bp, 8 predicted proteins | sample Palsa_T0_2_FD_201948 | JGI IMG/M metagenome (GOLD analysis project Ga0302325, IMG submission 201948) | Peat permafrost microbial communities from Stordalen Mire near Abisko, Sweden - Palsa_T0_2 | ecosystem: Environmental > Terrestrial > Soil > Palsa > Peat permafrost | place: Sweden: Abisko... | reverse complement strand
GCCGCGGACGAGCAGACTCTGATCGGCTGCAAGCTGAACACCGGCCTGATCTCGCTCTGCGCTGCTCCCGGGAGCGAGCAGGCGCAGGCACTTGATCAGAGCGCGGAACTGCTGCGCGGTGCGCGCACGAACGGCGAACTGTTCCTCGCGCTGCCGGCGAATGGGCCGGCGCGCAACTCGATCAACGAGTCCGGCTCGTTGTTCAACGTGCTGTGTGGCGGTAGCAAAGAACCATGCCAGGGGCCGACAGCCGCGGAGGCGGAGTTTCGCACCGGGGGCGGGACCCTCTGGCGTATCACCGGGCTTTTCCTGTTCTGGATCGGTGTGCTGGGGATGCTGCTGCTACTCGGCTTCATCGGGCTGCGCCTGCTCGGAGCGGCGATCTTCAGCCTGTTCTTACTGCTGCTCGCGCCCGCGGCGGTGATCGCCCCGGCGCTGGGTGACGGCGGCCGCGCGGCCTTCAGGACCTGGGCGTCCAGGCTGCTCGGCGCGGTGTGCTCGAAGTTGATCTACTCGTTTCTGCTCGGCGTCGTGCTGCTGATGCAGCGGACGTTGCTGACCTTCAGCGCGTTCGGCTGGGCCGCGCAGTGGCTGTTCGTCTCGGCGATGTGGTGGGGACTATTCATGAAGCGCCGTCAAGTGCTCGGCTTTGCCCACGGCACCGGCGCCGGCTCGCGCCACCATGGCATCGGCGGTTTGCGGCTGGCATCGAGGCTGATGGCCGGGCGTGAGCTGGTACGCGTGGGAGGAATGGTTCGTCGCAAGCTCTCACCTCCCGCGCCCAGCGCCGAGAAGCGACAGCGGATCGCCGACGCCGCGCGTGGGAGGGCCAAGACCATCGAAGACGGGCAGGTGGGGAGGAGCCTCGAACAAAATTACCGCGAGGCACAGGCCCGCGTGCAGGACACGCCGAAAATTCAGAAGCGCATCAGTGAAAAGCGGACTCGGCTGGCTCGCCTGCAAAGCCAGCACGCCGCCACGCAGGCAAAGGCTCAGGCGGCGAAGGAGGCAGGTGCAGGTGAATTGGCGCACAGCGATTTCAACCTGTTCCGCTCGCCGCCAGAGCGGCACCGTGCGGCCGCGAAGTATCGCGCCGAGGAACAATCTCATCGGAAGGACGCGGCGAGGTTGCAGTCGCGCATGGGATCTCTGCAAAGCGAGATCGACGGTGAGCAGAGCTCTCTCAACGCGGCGCGCCAGACGGTGAATGATGGTGATAACGCAAAGCGCAAGGCGGGAAACCTATACACGCCCGAGCAGGCCGCAGAGAACGCGAAGTTCATCGACGCCCAGGCGGAGCTGCCGGACCGGGGCAGAGCTGGGCCCAGGGGAGCAAAACGCGACTACGCCAAGGCGGCCGGCATCGTGGGGTACGGGGAAAGGCGGTACGAGGAGCTCGATGCTGGCGGCAAACGGTCGGCGCAGTTGGAGGTCGATCGAGAGCTGGCGCGGCTCAAGGCGGTCAGGGCGACCGCCAAGCACATGGCCATGCCCCCCCAGGAGTCGCTGCTGCCTCGCGAGCAGAGCGAACTGAATGAGAGCTTCGATCGCACTGTCGAGCAGCAGGTAGGTGCTGGCGCTCCCAAGCCGCCCTCCCCCCACGTGAAGGGATCTGCGTCGGGTTCCTCCCAGCACAACTCCCGGACCGAGCGCAGATCGGCCGGCGCCGGGGAGTCCAGCCTGGCGCGCGACGCCCGCGAAGTGGCCGCACACCGTAAGCGCCAGCTGGGTCGGGAGGGACGGCGGTGAGTTCGGGATCGATGACCGGATCGGGGGTAATTGGCGCCCGCTTGCCCCGCCCGGTCGATGTGTCTCGCCCGCTGCGCTGGCCGCTGGGGCTCGGTGCGCTGGTGGTGGGCGGGGGTGCGCTGATCGTCACGCTGTTGATCGTCACGACGCTGATGACGATCACCGGTGTGGGTGATGTGGGCGGAGTGTCTGAGGGGGCGGGCTTTGAAGCGGATGGTGCATCGCCACTGGCGAAGGCGGAAATACCGCCGGAATACCTGCGCTACTACCAGCAGGCGGGACAGCGATACCACCTGGACTGGGCGATCCTCGCGGGGATCGGGAAGGTCGAGTGCGATCACGGGCGCGACCCTGATCCCTCCTGCACGAAGGAGGGCGCGGTCAACTCGGCGGGCGCCGGCGGGCCGATGCAGTTCCTTGCGAGCACGTGGGCGAGATATGGGGTGGCCCCCGATGGCGGTGCGCCCGACCGTTGGAACCCGGAAGATGCGATCTTCGGGGCGGCGAACTACCTGAAGGCCTCAGGCGCGCCGGGCGACTACAAGAAAGCGATCTTTGCTTACAACCACGCGGAATGGTACGTGGAAGAGGTCGAGAGCTGGGCGGCGAGATATAGAGGCTCGCCCACCACCACGGCCCCGGCAACGCAGCCCATCACAGCCGGCGGCGGTGGTGGCGCCGGTGGATACGACCGCGTAAGCGGGGAAAGCCCGACGCCGATCGAGTTCATTCCCGGCGAGCTCGCCGAGCTCGATCCGGCGGATGGCCACCTGGCGTGGATTCCCGAAGGTGTGCCGACGACGGTGCAGGCGATGGTCGTGGCGGGCAACGAGCTGCAGGAACTGCCATACGGCCCGGACGGGCACCCGGACCCGAGAGGCGCACTCGATGAGGACTGCTCGAGCACCGTCAACTACGTGCTGTACCGCAGCGGCGTGCGGCCGATCGAAGAAATCGTCAAGGACAACCCGCTCGCGCAGGACTACGTCAACTGGGGAGATCCAGGGCCAGGCCGCTGGGTGACGATCTATGCGACCGATGTGCCGACGCCACATGTGTTCATCGTGATCGCGGGGCTGAGGCTGGACACGAGTCACAACGGGACGGATGAAGGGCCAAACAAAAACGAAAACGGCCCGCGCTGGCGGATACTGGACCACATTCCGACGTGGGCGAACTGGTCTGTGAGGCACCCGCCGGGGCTGTGAGGAATCCGATCTACCTTATTAACTGCGACCCGCAGGGTGGGCTAATGTGACGGGATGGTCACCCGCAAGGTCGACTACCTCCTGATCGGCGGGGGCCTCGCGAGCGCGAACTGCGCGCGCTGGCTGCGCGAGGAAGGCGGGGAGGGGGAGGTCCTGCTCGTCGGCCGCGAGCCCGATGCGCCGTACAACCGGCCGGAGTGCTCGAAGGGGTACCTGCGCGGCGAAGAGAGCCGCGAGGAGCCGCTATTCAAGCCGGCGGGATGGTGGGAGGAGCAGGGGATCGAGTTGCTGACGAGGACGAGCGTGACCGGGCTCGACCTCGAGACGAGGACGGCGGCGCTGTCGAGCAAGGAGCAGGTCGAGTTCGGACAGGCGCTGATCGCGACGGGCGCGAACGTGAGAAGGCTGAACGTGGAGGGGTGCGAGCTCCACGAGATCCACTATCTAAGGACGCTGGGCAACGCGGACGCGATCAGGGCGAGCGTGGCGGAGGCCGAGAACGTGGTGCTGATCGGCGGCTCGTACATCGGCTGCGAGGTCGCGGCGAGCATGACGATGCTGGGCAAGCGAGCAACGATCGTGATGCAGGAGCAGAGGACGCTGGAACGTGGGTTCGGCAAGCTAGCGGGGCGGTTCGTGCAAGAGCTGCTGGAAGCGCACGGCGTAACGGTGCACGGCGAGGACGAGCTGGAGCGCTTCGATGGTGAGGGCCGCGTGGCGAAGGTGATCACGCGAAAGGGCCTGGAGCTGGAGGCGGACGCGGTCGTGATCGGCGCGGGCGTGGCCCCGGAGGTGGGGCTGGCGAAGCGGGCGGGGCTTCAGATCGGCGGGCAGGGCGGCGTGCGCTGCTCATCGCGGTTGGAGAGCACGACTGAGGGGGTGTTCGCGGCCGGGGATATGTGCGAATACGACTCTCCTCTGCACGGGGAGCACATGAGGATCGAGCACTGGGATGTGGCGTTCAACCAGGGCAAGACGGTGGCGCTGAACATGCTCGGGCAGGACGTGGCGCACGAAGTGGTTCCGTATTTCTACTCAGTGCTGGGGGACTGGGGCGAGCTCGAATACGTCGGCCCGGCGAAGGACTGGGACCGGGAGATCCTGCGCGGAAGCTTCGACGACGGCGAGTTCACTAACTGGTACCTGAAGGACGGGAGGGTGAAGGCGGCGCTGACGTTCGGCAGGCCGGACGACCTGGAGCACGCGAAGCGGCTGATCGTTGGCCCCGGGGTGCTGGATGAGGGCCAGCAGGCGGCGCTGGCCGATGAGAACAGCGATCTGGGGGATGTGGGGTAGGTCCCCATGCGGGGATCGACCTAAGATCACCCGCACGATGACCTCTGACGAGATCCGCGAGCGGTACCTGAGCTTCTTCGAGGAGCGTGGGCACAAACGCGTCGCCTCGGCGTCGCTGGTGCCCTCGGCGCACGACCCCTCCGCGCTGCTTACGGTCGCGGGGATGCATCCGCTCAAGCCTTATTTCCTGGGCCAGGACGAGCCACCGGCGCCAAGATTGACGAGCTGTCAGAAGTGCTTTCGCACCGTCGACATCGACAACGTCGGCAACACGACCAGGCATCTGACGTTCTTCGAGATGCTTGGGAACTTCTCGTTCGGCGACTACTTCAAGCGCGAGGCGATCGAGTTCGCGTGGGAGCTCTCGCGGGAGGTGTTCGGGTTGGCTGAGGAGGACATCTGGGTGACGGTGTTCGCCGGCGACGACGCATTGGGACTGGGAGCGGACGAGGAGGCGATCACCTTCTGGAGAGAGGTCGGGGTGCCTCGTGAGCGGATCGTGGAGTGTTCGCGGGAGGAGAACTTCTGGCAGGCCGGTCCGACTGGGCCGTGCGGACCGAGCTCGGAGCTGTACCTCGACCGGGGCCTTCAGTTCGGCACGGCCGCGGACCTGCCGGGTGGGGATAACGAGCGGTTCCTGGAGTTCTGGAACCTGGTGTTCACTCAGTACGACCAGTCCGTGAGGCAGGACGGCAGCTCCGCCCTGACGCATCTGCCCGCGAACAACATCGACACGGGCCTGGGGCTCAACCGCATGGCGGCGATCCTGCAGGGTAAGGAATCGGTGTTCGAAACCGACCAGTTCCAGCCACTGATCGATCTGGGCGAGGCGCTGTCGGGCAGGCGCTACGGGGAGCAACGGGCCACCGACCGCGCGCTGCGGATTCTCGCCGACCACGGGCGAGCGATGACGTTCCTGGTGGCCGACGGTGTGGTGCCGTCAAACGAGGATCGCGGCTATGTATTGCGTCGTGTGATGCGCCGCGCGATCCTGCAGGGTCGGGCGCTCGAGCTAGAGCAGGGCTTCCTCACGCGTTATGCCGAGCGCGTGAGGGAGGTGATGGGTGGCGCCTATCCCGAGCTCTGCGAGCGGGCGGATGCGATCGACACGTGGCTCCGGGCGGAGGAGGAGGCCTTCGGGCGCACCCTGGAGCAGGGCCTGGGCAACCTGAATGCGCGGATCGCTCAGGCCAGGGAGACGGGCCGCGAGGAGATCGAGGCCGAGGACGCCTTCCAGCTGCACGACACCTTCGGGTTCCCGTTTGACCTAACGAAGGAACTGCTGGCGCAGGAGGGCCTGATTGTCGACGAGGAGGCGTTCGAGGAGCTGATGGATGCGCAGCGCCTACGCGCCCGCGCGGCCGCCGGTGGCGGCGAGCAGGGGGAGAGCCCGCGCGAGCTCGCCCGCGAGTTCGCCGAGCAGACCGTTGCGAAGAGCAGGTTCACGGGCTATGAGACCGAGCAGCAGCGGACGACGGTCGCCGATCTGCTCGGTGTTCGGGCAAACGGCTCCGCCGACCCATCTGTCGACGATCCAGCCGAGCAGGCGCCGACGGGCGCGCGCTACCTCGTGAAGCTCGCCGAGTCGCCGTTCTACGCGGCCGGCGGTGGGCAGGTCGCGGATAAGGGCACGATCGAATGCGAGGACGGCGACTGCCGCGCACGCGTGGAGGACGTATTTCGCCTGGGCGAAGATCAGGTGCTCGCGGTGGTGCTCGAGCGGGGCGAGCTGAAGCCGGACGAGCGCGTGCTGGCGAGGGTGGATCGCATGGCCAGGCACGCAACCGAGGCGAACCACACCGCCACGCACCTGCTGCAGGCCGCGCTGCGGGAGCGCCTCGGCGGGCACGTGCGCCAGGCGGGCTCCTATGTGGGGCCTGACAAGCTGCGCTTTGACTTCAGCCATGGCCAGGGCCTCACCGAGTCCGAGCTGCGCGATGTCGAGGATCAGGTGAACGCGTGGATCGCGCGCAACGACCCTGTGCGTCCGATCACCACGACGTTGAATGAGGCCAAGCAGCTCGGGGCGATGGCGCTGTTCGGCGAGAAGTACGGCGAGGTGGTGCGGATGGTAGAGGTCGGCGAGGGCGACTACTCGCGCGAGCTGTGCGGCGGCACGCACGTACACGCCACGGCCGAGATCGGCCCGTTTCGTGTCCTCAGCGAGACATCGAGCGCCGCGAACGTAAGGCGGATCGAGGCGGTCACGGGGCCCGCGGCAGTCGAGCTGCTGCGCGGGCACGATCGCGTGCTGGGCGAGATCGCCCAGACGCTGCGCACGACTCCCGATCAGGTGCTCGAGGCGGTGCATGCACGCGAGCGCGGGCGCAAGGAGCTGGAGCATGCATTGAAGCAGGGCGGCGGCATGGCGGCCGATGCGAAGATCGACCTGCAGGCCTTGGTGGCGAGCGCGGATGAGGTGGCGGGTGCGCGGGTGCTGACGGCGTCGGTAGGAGAGTTGGATGCGAAGGCGCTGCTGGAGCTCGTCGATCGCCTGAAGGGGCAGCTCGATGGGGCCGCGATCGTGCTCGCGAGCGCGGTGGAAGACAGGGTCGCGCTCGTTGTGAGCGTCGCACCGGAGCTGGTGGAGCGGGGTGTAAAAGCCGGAGCGATCGTCAAGGCGGCAGCTGCAGCCGTGGGAGGCGGCGGCGGCGGCCGCGACACGCTGGCCCAGGCGGGAGGCCGCGATGTGGAAAAGCTGGAGGAGGCGCTGGAGACCGCGCGCACGGAGATCGTGGCCGCGCTCGCCGGCTGATGCGGGTGTTGGCGCTGGACTACGGCAGCGCGCGTTGCGGCTGTGCGTTGAGCGATCCGACGGGCACGATCGTCACCCCGATCGAGATCGTGCCGCGCCCCAGAACCCGGCGCGGGCTGGCGAGGATCGAGGAGCTCGTACGCGAGCGCGAGGTCGAGCGGGTTGTGGTCGGCCTGCCGCTGTCGCTACAGGGGGAGGACAGCGAGCAGACGCGCGAGACGCGGGAGTTCGCTCAGGCGTTGTCATTGCGCCTGGGGGAGGCGGTACCGGTGGAGCTGCACGACGAGCGGTTCACCACGCGCATGGCCGAACGTGACGAGCCCACTGCAAAGGCCGCCGAGGACTCGCGCGCCGCTGCGCACATGCTGGAGAGCTGGTTGGCGGCCCGGTCTCTCTAAATCGCGTTAGGGTCCTTGCCTTGGCCCGCGGCAACCGATCACAGTCCCCCCGCGAACGCACCGAGGAGGAACGCGAGCGAGACCGGGAAGCGCGAGCGCGCCGCCGAGCCGGACTCGAACCCGAGAAGCCCGCCGAGGTCATTCCGCCTCCCGTCTTGCCAGAGGAGCCTGCACAAGCGTCTGAGCCTCCAGCCGCAGAGGTCGCTCCGCCGCCGCCGATCCCGGTCGAGGAGCCCGCGGAGCCTCCACTCCCACCAATTCCTACACCCCCACCAATCCCTCCACCTGCCCGTCGCGACGCGCTGCTCGAACAGCGACGGCATCGCCTGCACGCCCACAGAGCAGGTAGTAACGGCGGACGCTTCAGGTTGACCCGCGCGCGGGCGGGGGCCCTAATCGCCCTGGCCGCGGCGATCGTCGTGGTGTGGTTCCTGCTGTCGCTGTTCCAGCCATTCGCGGGCACGGGGCACGGGCGGGTTATCGTGGTGATCCCGAAGGACTCGACTGCGAGCACGGTTGGCTCGATCCTCGCTCGCAACGGCGTGGTGTCATCGGGGTTCTTCTTCGAGTTGCGCGCGCTCGTCGAGGGCAAGCGTGGCGATTTGCACCCCGGCCGCTTCCTGCTGAAAAAGGGCGAGAGCTACTCCACGGCGATCGCCGCGCTGAGCCAGCCGCCGCCGGAGGCGATCCCCGTGAAGGTTGTGATCCCCGAGGGGGAGAACCGCCTGCAGATCGCTGAAATCGCCGCGGCGGAGGGCCTCGCCGGCAGCTACGCAAAGGCATCGGAGCGTTCCCCGCTCTTGAACCCGGTCACCTACGGAGCGCCGAAGGACACCCCGAACCTCGAAGGCTTCCTGTTCCCCGCAACCTACGACATGAACGCGGGTGCCCTCGTGAGCCGGCTGGTGTCCGTGCAGCTGGCGGCCTTCCATGAACACTTCGGCGCCGAGGAGGTGCGGCGAGCGCGCGATCTGCACATCACCCCCTACCAGCTGCTGACGGTCGCCTCGATGGTTGAGCGCGAGGCGCAGCTGCCGGGTGACAGGCCGAAGATCGCGGCCGTGATCTACAACCGCCTGCGCCTGGGCATGGCGCTCGGGATCGACGCGACGATTTATTACGCGGTGGAGCAGGCGGAGGGGATCGCGACCGACACGCACGAACTGACCGAGTCGGAGCTGCATATCGACTCGCCCTACAACACGCGCACACATCGTGGCCTGCCGCCGACGCCGATCTCCAACCCCGGGATGGCCTCGATCGAAGCTGCGGCGCACCCCGCTCACGTCCCCTACCTGTACTACGTCGCCGGTGCCGACGGTTGCGGCGAGCAGGTCTTCTCGACCACCTACGCCCAGTTCGAAATCGACGCCGCGGCCTACGATGCCGCGGTCAAGAAGAACGGCGGCAAGCCCCCCGTGTGTAGAAAGAAATAGCGCCGTGACGGAGAGGCACCGCCTGGGAGTGCTTGGTTGGCCGGTGGCGCACAGCCGCTCGCCCGCGATGCACAACGCGGCGCTGCAAGCGCTCGGGATGGAGGACTGGCGCTATCAGGCGCTGCCGGTGCCGGAGGAGCTGTTCGCGGAGACCACCCGCGCCCTGGGCCAGGCGGGCTTCGTCGGCGCAAACGTGACGATTCCCCACAAGCAGGCGGCGCTCGCGCTGGCCGACCGGGTAAGCGACGCGGCGCGGGCGATCGGCGCGGCGAACACGCTCACGTTCGCATCCGACGGGACGATCGCGGCGGAGAACACCGATGCCCCCGGCCTGATCGCGGCGCTGAAGCAGCTCGTTGGTCTCCCCGCGCACCCGAGCGCGCTGGTGCTGGGGGCGGGCGGCAGCGCGCGAGCGGCAGTCTGGGCGTTACGGGAGGCCGGCGCGCGCGAGGTGTCGGTGTGGAACCGTACTCCCGAGCGCGCCGCCGCGCTCGCGCGGGAGCTGGGCGCGCGCGCCGTGAGTGAGCCCGAACGAGCCGAGCTGCTCGTCAACTGCACGTCGGTTGGTTTGATCAGAGGACTAGAGGGGCCCGACCGAAGCCGGGAGACACGCGCCTTCGGCGCGAATCCCCGTTTCGGCCACCCTCTAGAACGGTCGGCCAGTGAGCCCGAGGGGCTCAACCAACTGGGGCTGACGTTCGATCAGGTCGGTGAGTACCCGTATGTCGTCGACATGGTCTACCGCTCAGGAGTCACACCGCTACTCGCCGCCGCGCGAGAGCACGATGCATGCACGCTCGACGGACTGGAGATCCTGCTCGCGCAGGGGGCGCTCAGCTTCGAGTTGTGGACAGGCCGCCAGGCCCCGCTCGAGGTCATGCGCCGCGCGGTCGGGGATCTTGGCGGCCTCGACTGAGCGGATCTCGGAGGATGGCTGTGGGGTAGAGAGAGTCCCGGCACGATGAGCGAGGCTTCCCAGCGGACCGGTCCTGACCTGCACGCTTCTATAGCGGGAGGGGAGCAGGCCCCCCTCCCGCCCTGCACCCCGAGTGCGAACACTCTCCCGCAATGAGCGAGGCTCCGCAAAAGACCGGCCCGGATCTGCACGCGATCTTTGGCATCGACTCCGAGGAGGACCGCGAGTCCGAGCACACGGTGGAGATCGATCACGCCGCCGAGATCGAGGTGGAGAGCGCCATGGAGACCGATCTGACTGTGGAGATCGACGCGGCGCCACCCAGTGAGCAGTGGACGGGCGTCACCGGTCCTTCCCGCCGGGGATCCTCGCCACGCTTTCTCACGGACGTGATCGTCGACATGGGTCTGGTCGCGCGCGAGCAGGTGGAGAGCGCGATCGAGACCTCCCGCGGCACCGGCACGATGCCTGAGCGTGTGCTGCTCGACAGCGGGGCGCTGACCCAGGATGGGCTGACGCGCGCGCTCGCGGAGCGCTACGGCTTCGACCATCTCGACCTGGGCGTCTTCTCCGTGGACATGAACGCGGCCAACCTAGTGAGCAGCACAGCCGCCAAGCGCTATCAGGCCGTGCCGGTGGCGTTCGCCGAGGAGGGCATGCTGCTGCTGGCGATGGCGGACCCGTCGAATGTGCTGGCGGTCGATGACATCGCGATCATGACCGGCTATGAGGTGCGCGTCGCGGTCGCCCCTCCCGAGGACATCGCCAACCTGATCTCGCGTCTTGACCGACTCGAGGACGTCGTCTCCGAGCAGGACGGCCAGATCGAGGAGCAGGAACAGAGCGAAGCCGACGGCGAGGTCGTGGACCTGCGCGAGACCGCCGATGACGCGCCGGTCGTCAAGCTGGTCAACCAGATCGTCGCGCAGGGCGTCGAGCAGGGCGCCTCCGACATCCACCTGGCCCCCGACGGGCGCGAGCTGCGCGTGCGCTTCCGCGTCGACGGGGTCCTGCACGACGCCACCACCGTCCCGCGACGGATGGCGGGCGGTGTGATCTCGCGTGTGAAGATCATGGCGGAGATGAACATCGCCGAGCGGCGTATGCCCCAGGACGGCCGCGTCGGTCTGACGGTCGACAGGCGCCACATCGACCTGCGCGTCGTGACGCTGCCGAGCGTGCACGGTGAGGCGATCGTGATGAGGGTGCTCGACAAGGAGTCGGTCGTGACCAGCCTCGACAAGCTCGGCTTCTCCGACACCGACCGCAACCGCTTCGAGCGCGCCTGTCACGAGACGCACGGCGCGGTGCTCGTGACGGGCCCGACGGGCTCGGGCAAGTCCACGACCCTGTACGCGGCGCTGCAGATGCTGAACACGCCGGAGAAGAACATCATCACCGTCGAGGACCCGGTCGAGTACGAAATGGAGGGCCTCACGCAGCTGCAGGTCGCCGCGAAGCACGGACTGACGTTCGCGGCCGGGCTGCGCTCGATGGTGCGCGCCGACCCCGACGTGATCATGGTGGGGGAGATCCGCGACGCCGAGACCGCGCGGATCGCGATCGAGTCGGCGTTGACCGGCCATCTGGTGCTCTCGACCCTGCACACCAACGACGCGCCCTCCGCGATCACACGCCTGATCGAGATGGGAATCGAGCCGTTTCTGGTGGCCTCGGCGCTCGACTGCGTGGTCGCCCAGCGGCTCGCGCGGATGCTCTGCCCGAACTGCAAGCGGCGTACGATCGTCTCGGCGGACGTGCTGCGCGAGAACGGCTACAAGGCGCTGGTGGACCTCGAGGCATATGAGCCGGTTGGCTGCCGGCGCTGCGCCGGCAGCGGCTACCGCGGGCGTCTGGGGCTGTATGAGGTGATGAGCGTCTCCTCGGAGGTCCGCTCGCTGGCGCTCGAACGCCGTCCATCGGAGGAGATGCGCGAAGTCGCGGTGCGCCAGGGAATGCGACGGTTGCGCGACGACGGCCTGGAGAAGGTCAAACAGGGCCGCACCTCGATCGCTGAGATCGCCCGCGTGATCGGCAGCGGCTAGGACTCGAACCTTCGTCCAGTTGACTGGGCGCAGGCCGCAGGGGCTAATGGCCGCGGCCTGATCTGTCGATGGGCCAGCATGGACATCGACTTCGCAGACATCCTGATGGAGGTCGTCGAGCGCCGCGCCTCCGACTTGCACCTATCGGCCGGCGCGAATCCCACCGTGCGCATCCGCGGACGTCTGACGCCGCTGGAGGACTACCCGGTGCTGTCCGGGACCGACACGCGCGAGATCATCTACTCGATCCTCACCGGCGACCAGCGCCAGCGCCTGGAGACCAACTGGCAGCTGGACTTCGCCTACTCGATCCCCGGCCATGCGCGCTTCCGCGTCAACGCCTACTACCAGCGTGGCGCGATCGGCGCGGCCTTCCGCCTGATCCCGTTTGGCCTGACCTCGATTGACGAGCTCGGGCTGCCCGCGGCGGTACACGAGTTCACGCGCCGACCGCGCGGCTTCGTGCTCGTCACCGGTCCGACGGGGTCGGGAAAGTCGACCTCGCTGGCGGCGATGATCGACGAGATCAACCGCACTCGCGAGGAGCACATCATGACGATCGAGGACCCGATCGAGTTCCTGCACGCGCACAAGAAGTGCCTGGTCAACCAGCGCGAGCTGGGCTCGGACGCGCAGAGCTTCGCCGATGCGCTGAAGGCCGCCCTGCGCCAGGACCCGGACGTGATTCTCGTCGGGGAGATGCGCGACCTGGAGACGATCTCAACCGCCCTGACCGCGGCTGAGACCGGCCACCTCGTGTTCGCGACGCTGCACACGCAGGACGCCGCGCAGACGATCGACCGTGTGATCGACGTGTTCCCCTCCCACCAGCAGGGTCAGGTGCGGGTGCAACTGTCGGTCGCGCTGCAGGGGATCATGACCCAGCAGCTGCTGCCGAACACCGACGGCTCCGGCCGCGTGGTCGCCACGGAGGTGCTGGTACCCAATCCGGCGATCCGAAACCTGATCCGCGAGGGCAAGACCCATCAAATCTACTCGGTCCTGCAGACGAGCTCCGCGCAGGGGATGCAGACGATGGACACCGCACTGGCGACGCTCGTGCGCGAAGGCAAGATCACCCAGAAGCTCGCCGAAGCGCGCTCGGCCACGCCCGATGAGCTCGGGCGCCTGCTCGGCGCCGGCTCGCTGGCGGCGGCATAGGGGAAAGCCGGCGGATGAGCACGTACGTCTTCAAAGCGATCGACCTCGCCGGCGTCAAGGCGCACGGGGAGGTCGAGGCCGACTCCAAGCAGGCTGTCTCCGACCAGTTGAAGTCGCGCG
>Ga0302325_10022798_pt1 | contig 13086 bp, 11 predicted proteins | sample Palsa_T0_2_FD_201948 | JGI IMG/M metagenome (GOLD analysis project Ga0302325, IMG submission 201948) | Peat permafrost microbial communities from Stordalen Mire near Abisko, Sweden - Palsa_T0_2 | ecosystem: Environmental > Terrestrial > Soil > Palsa > Peat permafrost | place: Sweden: Abisko... | reverse complement strand
TTCCGGGTCGGCGATCAGGCCCATCTTCCCGAAATCGATCTGCACCTCCACCCCCGGCTCCCCATCCGCGACACGAACCGTCGTTCCCTTCGCCGAGCGGCCCACCCCCAGCACCACCAGGGCGTAACGCTGCACCGTCCGCTCCGGGACGATTATCCCTTGGCGGGTCAGCAACTCACACGCCTTCACCGCCGTCAATCCCTGAACCACCAACCATTTCTTCAACTGCTCGTTATTCGCCACCAAAAGGCCCCACGCCAGCCCATGACCATTCGGGCGGTGCGGACGGACGATTTCGCACACCCGAGCCAACAACACGTCATTCAGCTGTTCCACGCCGCCGTCGCGGATCAGCCCGCATTCCACACCGGCGATCACGTAGCGGCGGACCGTTTTTCGGTCCACCCCCGCCAGCCGCTCCACCGCCCGGAACCCCTCACCCAGCACCCACAACCGCAGGACCTCACGGATCTCGAACACAGCAACCTCCCGGAACGCCATCGCTGCCACCTCTCTGTGGCCGCTGACCGGCCGGGTGGCAACTACACCGGCAGCGGCATCGCAGCTGGTGGACCCCCAGGTGGTCCCATCACTGGCGGAGCGGTGGTCCCATGCTGCTGGCGGGACCCACCCCCAAGTGGTCCCATGCCCGTGGCGGGCGACACTGACGAGCCAGGCGACCGATCGACGGCGACGTGCTCATCGACCGTCGACCCCTCGGGTGGGCGGCCCTCCGAACAACCGGCCAGATAGCCGAGGCAACCCGTTGAACGTTCTGTTCGTCCTCGCCATGCTGACCCGGGCGTACCCCAGTTGTTGGCCCAGCCAGCGTGGGGTTTAGGGCGCTCCGCCGGCTTTCGATGTCACCGGCCGGTGGCGGCGGAGGCAGCGGCCGCTTTGTTCGGCGATGGCGGCGAGGGTAGCTGCGATCTCGGGGTCGAGTTCAACAGCTCAAGTGTTGCTCCCCGGCGGCGGCAGAAGCTCTGTGCGGTATTGCGGGGCCAGTGATTGCACTTTGGCGATGAAGGCGGCCTGGGCCGTCGGGTCGAGCGGTGGCGGCGGCGATGTGCGGGTGGCCACGGGCTGCCCGACAAGAGTGAAGAACTCGTCCTGGCCGGCCGGGGCACACAGACACAGCAGCCGCGAGGCACCCTCGCCGGCGTTGCGAAACCCATGTGGGGCATTGGCCGGCACGTTGATCGTCTCCCCAGCTCGCGCTGTGATGCTCTCAGCGCGGAAGGTCACCTCGACCTCGCCGTCGAGGACGGTGAACATCTCCTCAAAGTCATGGCGGTGCGGGGGTGGACCGCCGCCGGGCGGGAGGTGCATGTCGATCAACGTGTACCTACCGTTGGTGTCGCTGCCCGCGACCAGGATCGTGTAGGTGTCGCCCACCAGGCCTATGTGCGGCAGGCTCAGGTCCTCGTCTGGTCGGGCGACGGTAAGGCGGCGGGCCGGATCGTCTGGTGGGATCGTCGGCGGCTCAGGGTGCTTCGGATCGTCAGTCACGATGTCTCGTCTCCTGTATCAGTAAGCGGATACTTTCGTCCGTTTACTAGGATAGCGTCGTCCGTCCGACCCACCGAATCCGACAAGGATCAAGGCGATGACGGCCCGCGCAACCACCCCTCCCGCATCGCCACGCGAGCTGCGCAGCGACGCGCTCCGCAACCAGCAGCAACTCATCCGGGCCGCCACAGCGGCGGTCCATCGAGAAGGACCACGTGTCCCGATGGCGACAATCGCGGCTGACGCCGGTGTCGGCATCGGCACCCTCTACCGGCACTTCCCAACCCGAGACGACATGCTGAGCCACTTGACGCAGCGCTCCTTCGAGCAGGTCCTCGCCAACGCCCGCGCCGCCGAACACCACGGCACTACCCCGGCTGAATGCCTCCGCCTGTTCATCGACGCGGCCATCAGCCAACGCAACGAACTGGTCCTGCCACTACACGGCGGACCACCGCCAACCTCGCCGTCGACCAAGGCCGTGCGCAACGAGATTCACCAAATAGTGCGACGAATCATCGACAGCGGCATCGCAGACGAGACACTGCGCCCGGGCATCACAGCGCACGACATCATCGTCTTCGGCGCAATGCTCGCTCAACCTAGGCCCGCCGACCCGGACTGGGACGCCACCTGCCGCCGCCTGCTCACGACCTACCTGCGAGGCCTCCGCCCGCGACCCCGGGCGTGTCCGTGACCCCGGCGACTCCGGCTCTATAACAGGGGGCATGGGGCACTTGCTCGCCAGCTGAGGGAGACATCTCGGCCGGAGAGATTGCCAACTCGCTTGCTCGCGAGCGCTCCCGAACATCGCATCTCAGCACGTCCGACTCGTCAGACCGCCCACTTCGCTTGGTGGGCCCAGAGGTGCTAGTAGAGGCCCAGGATCAGGGCGAGGGCGTCGTCGACAGCGCTGAGTTCGCTTGCCTCGAGTCGACCGGCGAAGCGCCCCAGTCGTTGCGGGTCCACAACCGTCGTCTGTTCGACGATGACCCGAGTTTCGTGTCCATCGAGTCTAATCGTGGGCCGGAAGCTCGTTGGGCGAGCACCGGTCGAGGTGGGAGCGACCAGCGTCGTCGAGAGATCGAGGAACTCGTCGGCTTGCACGATCACTGCGTAGCGTGCGCCGCGCTGCTCGTGCCCTAAGTTCCCTCGGGGCGAGCTCAGATGGAACACCTCGCCGCGTACCATCTCAGCCTGGTAATCCTGGCGCCAGTTCGACCATCTGCTCTCGAATCAGTCGCATCTCCTCGCGATCAGCTTCGTCGGCTGCAACGAGCCGCACCTCTTCGCGCAGGGCAGAGCGGACGCGCCGACGTGCAGCGGCCTCGCGCAAAGCGGTGCGTACAGCCTCAGAGTCGCTCATGCCACCGGCACGAACGACGTCGAGGGCCGCCGCTGAGGCATCATCAAGCCGGACGTGCAGTGACCGCGTCATGCCTGAGAACCGTAGCACGAATCATGCTACAAGGAGACGCCCCAGATGAGACTCGATGGGGGTCGGGTTCTGGGCGAGTTCCCGACCACGTCATCGTCTCGGCCACGGACGGTCCAACCCGAAGCTGCGGCCTCTGCTGCCTTGGCTTCGGCGGCCCTTGGCGTGGCGCTGTCGGCCTCTGTGCGTTCCGTCTCGGCTTCTTCGAGCGCATGGAGAACCGAGTCGGGTAGCTGGGGCTTGTGGTAGACGATGCGATCCTCTAACTCGGCCACCGGTACGTCGAGCTGTGTTGCGAGCGCTTCGCTCAGCAAGGTGAAACAGTTCGTCCACGGGCCGCAATCCTTCGCCTCCAGATCGCGCCGGGGTGGCGTTTATCCTTTATCAGTAGCGGGTGAGTGCGCTGGGACGGTCGGGGTAGTCGCGTATCTCGACGATTTGGCCGTCGTCGACGGTGAACACCTGGTAGAGGTGTTCGGTTGGCGCCGGGCGGGCTCCGTCGGCAGGCCAGGTAATGGTGAGCCCGATGAGGACGGCGTCGCGGTCGACCTCGACGCTTTGAACGGTCGCTTGGATGCCAGCCGCAAGGGCTCGTCGAAACCTGTCGAGGAACTGCGAGCTGGTGTCGTAGGTCTGGGCTGTCTGACGCCACCGCACCTCGGGGTGCAGGAGCGATCCGAACAGCTCGAAGTCGACGCTGCAGTAGGCAGCTTCGAGATGTTGGGCGATATCGCCGATCACCCCCGGTTCGATCGCGTACGACACGTCGTCCTGACCGTCATCGATTTCGGGTTCGACATCTTGGGTGATGCCATAGCTACGGAGAAGACCGACGATCTCCTCGCTGGGCGGCTTGTCGGCAATCCACACGCCTTCGCGGGAGGCGCCGGCGTCGACGAGCGTTCGGACCGTGTCGACCCAGTTTCCGGTCTGCCCGGCGCGCTCGCCGCTGCCCACCGTGGCGAACGCCAGCGGCGTCGCATCGAAGTTGGCGTCTCGGGCATCGACGTCAGCGCCGGCGTCGATGAGAAAGCGGACCACCTCCGCGTTCCCGGCGTAGGCGGCGACATGGAGGGGCTGCTCGCCGGATGCGTTGCGGGCCTCGGGCGACAGGCCAAGGTCGACCATCAGCGCGACGGCCGCGACCGGGTTCGACCCCGCGGCGTCGACGAGGACCGCGCGATCGTCGTCGGTGAGCCGTCCGAGCATGTCGCGGTCCCCGGCCATCAGCGCCTCGGCGGTCAGACGGTCCGCTCGCACGCAGGCGCCGATGAAGCGGTCCATGTCAGTGCTGTCGTCAGGCGCGCCGTGCCTCGCCAGCAGCGCGGCCGTGTCGCTCCGACCACAACGCACCGCCCGGCGCAACGCCGAGAAATCTTGATCGTCACCGGTGTTCGGGTCCGCTCCGGCGTCGAGGAGAGCGGCAACAACTTCGGACGAGGCGTTCGCTGCCGCGTCGGGTAGCGCCTCGCTCGCGCTGGGCGCCGTCTGCCCGGTGGCGTGTCGGAGCGCCTCCATCAAAATCGTGACCGCTCCCGGGTCATTCGCGCCGACCGCCGCGTCGACCGCCCACGTTCCCGCCACCGACGCCCCGGCCGCCAGGAGCAGGTCCAAGCACCGGTGATCGCCGTGCTCGGCCGCCCTCCCGATGCACTGGTGGTCGTTGGGGTTGGCGCCCGCCTCGAGCAGCACCGCGGTGACCTCGGCGTCGTTGACCTCGACTGACCCGCCCAGGGCCGAGTGGTAGGGGTTGGTGTGCGAGCGCCCCGAGCCGCCGTTGTTGGTCGCCGGGCTGGCCCCCGCGTCAAGCAGGAGACGAGCCACGGCAGCCAGTCCCGCCGCTCGGCGTCCGTCAATCAGATGCCAGCAGGAGTAGCAGACGTACAGCAGCGGCGGCCAACCCCGACCGTCATCGATCGCGACCGCCGCCGCCGGGTCGACAGCCAGCATCTCGCCAACCGCGTCGGTGTCGCCGAGCACCGCTGCGGCCACCAAGCTGGCACGTGCGATCGTCGGGGCGGCCTCGAGGATCGACGCGGCCTCACTCATGCGGCCCTCGACTGACGCCGCCACGAACGCCTCCACCCGCCCCTCGACGGTAGCCAAGCGGGCCTCGACGGCGACCTTAAGCCTCGGCCAACTAGAAAAGCCCAACTCTCGGGCGACGACCAGTTGAGCCGCCGCCAAACCAAACCCGCCTATCCCGGACGGCCCGTAATGCCGGGCGAAGCGTTCGACCGCAATGGAATCGCCGTGACGGGCAGCGTCGCGCAACTCCTTCGCCTGGCGACGCAACTGGTCAAGGTTGGGGCGGTCGGGAAGCGAAACAGACATGGCATCTCCCTCCAACGCCTGCGGTCCGCCACTCAGGCCAAGGAAGAGGCCGGCACCATCAACTGGTATTGATGCCCAGAGCTGGACTCAGTCCTTCCCGCGGACCCGGCGGCGCACTCCCAACGCCAACACCCATCGTAATCGGCAGCCGAGGCGGATGCCGGTGCGGTCGACGGTCGGCGAGGAACAGCGCCCCGCGATCTCTGCCGTCGATCAGTTTTGGCCGGAGACGGGCCGACCCGGATCGGAAGTGAAGCGCTGATCAACGAACGGCAGGTTCCGATCGCTGAACCGCAGCCGCTCATCGCTCCCCATGTCGGCGTAAGCCCAATACAGCAGGGTGTACACAATGGGCCAGGGACGCCTGGTCACCCAGGCGCCGGGCGCTCGCCGCCGCCGCCGCCTGGTCGAGCAGAGCGGTGGCCGAGCGGTAGCGGCCCTGGCGCAACCAGATGTCGCCCTGGGCCAGGGTGAGCCGGGCACGGCAGCGCTCGACCGCCTCCCCCCGGGCTCGCCTGGGCCAGGAAGCAGAATCCCTTGGTGAAGCAGCGAAGGATAGCGGTCGGAGCGCTCCCCGACACCGGTAACAACACCGTGTTCCTCAAGCCGGCGGGCGCCGCCCCCGCCTCCGTCGTACTCGACGCAGACCGGCTCCCGACGCCGCAAGAACACGAAGGTGGATCGAAGGTTTCCCGGGCTACGGCCCGGGTACGGCCCGGGTCTGCCATCCTTTGCCTGTGGCAGACGATCAGGACATGGCGGCCCGATTGCGGGCGGTCACCGAGTTGCTGGAGGCCATCGCCCGGGATCGCTCCGCGCTCGAGGTCCTCTCGGCCGAGGAGCGGATCAGGTTTGTCAATGCGGCTGGCGATGTCTTCTCACCTGATGTCGAGGCCCGCCGCCAAGAGATCCGGGCGCGGCAGCGGCGAGAACGGGCTTCCAAGGTCCGGCGCGATGAGCAGGTCCTCGACCAAAGCGAGATCCGGGTGGCCCGCACAAAGCCCGTCTATACCACGCCTAACTTTTTCCCACCCGTGGATTTCATCCAGTCCGACCAGAACGAAGACGAATATCGGGAGGTCGGGAGTTTGCAGCATTGCTATGTCTGCAAGCAGAAATACACCAAGGTCCACCATTTCTATGACCAACTTTGCCCCCCGTGTGCCGAGTTCAACTATCAGAAGCGGACCGAATCGGCTGACCTCCACGGTCGGGTGGCGGTCCTGACGGGCGGGCGGATCAAGATCGGCTACGAGGCGGCTATCAAGCTCCTGCGGGCCGGGACCGAACTCATCGTTACGACCCGGTTCCCCCGTGACGCGGCGCTGCGTTACGCCGGGGAGCCCGACTTCGGGGCCTGGGGCGACCGCCTCGAGATTTTCGGCCTCGACCTCAGGCACACGCCGAGCGTCGAGGCTTTCTGCCGTCACGTCATGGCCACTCGGGGCCGGCTAGACTTCATTGTCAACAACGCCTGTCAGACGGTGCGGCGGCCCCCCGCTTTTTACCAGCACATGATGGAGCGGGAAACAGCAAGCTTGACGACGATTCCCGAATCGGCCCGGGTCCTCCTCGGGAGGTATGAGACAGCCCCGGGCGAGGCATTGCCCGGGTTGACTCCCGCCGCCCAACTACCGCGGGCCCAGCTCCTGTCCGGTGAAGCCCATCCTCAGGACCATTTGTTTCCTCAGGGCCAGCTCGACCAGGATCTCCAGCAGATCGACCTGCGGGACCGGAATTCGTGGCGGCTCACCCTGGCCGAGGTGTCATCGATCGAGATGCTGGAGACCCAGTTGGTCAACGCGGTGGCGCCGTTTGTGCTCAACGCCCGGCTCAAGGCGCTGATGCTGCGCACGCCCGAGCACGACAAGCACATCGTCAATGTCTCGGCGGTGGAAGGCCAGTTCTACCGGCGTTTCAAGACGACGAAGCATCCCCACACCAACATGGCCAAGGCTGCCTTGAATATGATGACGCGCACCTCGGCGGCGGAGTATCAAGCCGACGGCATCCACATGAACAGCGTCGACACCGGCTGGGTGAGCGACGAGGATCCGGTCCCTATCGCCGAGCGCAAGATGGCGGAGCACCGCTTTCATCCCCCGCTCGACATCGTCGATGGAGCGGCTCGAATCGTCGATCCGATTATCTCTGGTTTCAACACCGGCATCCACACTTTCGGCCAGTTTCTCAAGGACTACCAGCCAACCGACTGGTAGGTCGACCAGTCGTCGGAGCTGGAGGGCACTCGAAACAGAGATCAGGTCCCTCGTGTTTTCGCCGACCACTTGCGGACATTGCCCGTCGTGGGTGGTTCCGGGACGAGGGTGAAATCGACCATGGCCAGGGTGTCGGCGTCGACCACCCCGAAGGTCAGGCAGCCGTCGAGGTCCGTGAGATCGGACAGTGGCGCATCGCCGGTGACACCGACCCCGTGGAAGCTGATCGGCCCGGGCCCCGACACCATCAACTGCCCGGAGCCGCGCTCCGAGGTCGACGCCAGATCCGACGCCGCGGCGCCCCACGTCGGCCGCTGGGCATGCCGGGGGGGATGGCCCTCCGCCTTCAGTTCCTGCGCCCATCCGCCCACTGGCAACGCATGCAACTCACACCGGCACCGGTGATCAGGTATGAACAACTGCGTCGTCACGTTTTCCACGTACACCCCGATGCGCAGCGACCACTCGTACCGCTCATGCTCGTTGGCCACCTTGGCCCGGCCCACGGCTTGGCCCATCCGATCGGTGGCCCGCAGCTCGGCGGTACGGAACTCGACGACTGGCAACCTCGACCGCCCGACGAGCAGGCGCAGCAGATCCTCGCGCCGCGCCGTGCGCACCGAAGTCCCCTCCCGCCACGGAACCTCATGGGCAATCACGTGTCCCGATGTTCCGAACTCGGGGTTGTTCACCACAAACGGACCACGCGACGTCTCGATTTGGACCGCCACGACGGTGTCGCCCTGATACGGCACGGCCACCTCGTGGATATCGGGCGCCAGCCCGTCGAAGTGCGCCGACATCGTGCGCCACCAGCCGGGGAAGTCCCCCTCCTCGGCTCCATAAACCGTGCCGTTCTCGTCGACGCCCACCAGCCACAGAGCGGGCTCACCCCGGCAGGCATTCGCCAACCCGGCCAGCCCCCGGGCCAGGGAATGTGGGTCACCCCACTGCGACTTCAACTCGACCCGGGCATCCTGTCCCTGCCTACCCGCCCGGGCACCATCAAGGACACGAATCGCCCATGCTTCGATCTCAGGATCGCGCATCTCAGATCAACGGGCGAGGCGAAAGCCCCAAGGAGAACATGCGTCCCGAATTGTAACACCTGGACCCGTCGGCCCACCCCGAGAAACGTACGAACGGATCAAAAGTACGCTTCCCAGTTACAAACGCCGGTGTCAATCTCCAAGGAATTTCCAAGGTTGATCGGCGCAAGTTCCAAGCAGGGACTGGCACCTTGAGCCAATGAAGGTACCTCCGTCATCGGACTGCGCAGCCGCGACGATATGCCTCACACTGATCGACGATGACATTCGCGTCCGCACCTGGCTTGACCTGGCATTACCCCCTCACGGCTATCGCGTCGCCACCGCCGCCACCGGCTTGGCCGGCATCAGCGCGGTGATCGACCAACATCCCGACGCCGTGCTGCTCGACCTCGGATTGCCCGACATGGACGGCGTCGAGGTGCTGAAAATGATCCGGGCGGTCAGCTCGGCGCCTGTCATCGTGGTCACCGCAAGCGACGCCGAACGCGACATCATCCGCTGTCTCGAGGCGGGCGCCGATGACTACGTCATCAAACCGTACTCTGTGGAACACCTCGACGCCCGGATGCGGGCGGTGCGGCGCCGGGCGCAACGGGCGGCCCGGCCCATGGTCGCGGTGGGCGGGTTGCGCATCGCCGTGTCATCGCGACGAGCCACGCTCGACGGCGAGCTGCTCACCCTGACACCCAAGGAGTTCGACCTGCTGGCGTACCTGGCCACCCATTCCGGGCGGGTGGTCACCAAACGCGAGCTGCTGGCCGCGGTGTGGGACCAGCCGTGGGGCGGCGGCGACAAGACGGTCGACGTTCACGTCTCGCTGTTGCGGCGCAAGCTGGGCGAGTCGGCCAACGCGCCGCGCTACCTCCGGGCCATCCGGGGTGTGGGGGTGAAGCTCGTCGACCCCGAGCTTGTATGATAGTTGTCGTACGACCCGGAGGAGTGCGGTGACCGACCTACAGCTCGAACAACCCGACGTTGATGAGATCGAGCTCACGGCCGTGCTCCATGCACTGAGCGATCCGGTGCGGCTCGGCCTGGTCGAGGAGCTGTACCGCTGTGGCGGCGAGCGCACCTGCGGCAGCTTCGAACTGCCCATCTCGAAGTCCACGGCCACGCACCACTGGCGGGTGCTGCGCGACGCGGGCGTGGTCACGGCGCGAGAGGAAGGAACCAAGAAGTACCACCGCCTGCGCCGCGACGATCTCGATCAGCGCTTCCCCGGCCTCCTCCAGGCGGTTGTCATCAGCGGCTCAATCGAGGAATTTTCCTAATTCGGTTGTTCGACAGTCGTCAAACATGTATGTTCGACGTATGACGAACATCACGAGTCCGGCTGTCGAGTCCCACCCGCATCGGGGCTGGGCGCTCGGCGTGCTGTGCCTGAGCCTGGTGCTCATCACCCTCGACAACACGGTGCTCAACGTTGCCCTGCCGACCCTTGTGCGCGACCTCAAGGCGACGACCTCGCAGCTGCAGTGGATCGTGGACAGCTACCAGCTGGTGTTCGCCGGTTTACTGTTCAGCGCCGGATCGCTGGCCGACCGCTACGGGCGCAAGGGCATGCTCATGCTCGGCCTGGTGGTCTTCGGTATCGGCACGGCCGCCTCCGCCCTGGCGGGCAGCGCGGAGGTGCTGATCCTGACCCGAGCCTTCATGGGAATCGGTGGCGCCATGATCATGCCCTCGACGCTTTCGATTCTGGGCACCGTCTTTCCCGACCCCACCGAGCGGGCCCGGGCCATCGCTGTCTGGGCCGCCATGGCAGCCATCGGCATCGCCATCGGGCCCGTGATCGGCGGCCTCCTGCTCGCCCACTTCAGCTGGGGATCGATCTTCACCATCAATATTCCCGTGGTGGTGATCGCCCTGGTGGGCGGCCATTTCCTCCTCCCCACGTCCAAGGACCCCTCCCCTGCCCGCATGGACCCGATCGGCTCGCTGCTGTCGATCCTGGCCCTGGCTGCGCTGGTGTTCTCCGTCATCGAGGGGCCCAACTACGGCTGGACCAGCCTGACCGTGTTGGGCAGCGCCGCCATCGGGGTCGCCGCCCTGTTGGGATTCCTGGCCCTGGAATCGCACAGTGACCATCCCATGATAGACCTGGCCCTTTTCCGAGACGCCCGGTTCAGCATCGGGGCGCTCACCCTGACATTGCTGTACTTCGGCGCCCTGGGCACCTACTTCCTCTATACCCAACATCTGCAGTTCGTGCTCGGTTACAGCCCACTTCGGGCCGGCGTGTACTCGGTTCCCTTCGCCATCGCCCTGATCTTCTGTTCCCTCCGCACGCCCAAGGCGGTCGTCCGCTTCGGCACTGGTCGGGTGGCGGGGGTGGGCCTGTTGATCGTGGCCGCGGGCACAGCGCTGCGGGCCACGGCAAACGGCCACACCGGTTTCCCGCTGCTGGGGATTGCGCTGGTCATCGCCGGTGCGGGCGTCGGTTGCGCCATCGCCCCCTCCACCGCCTCGATCATGAGCTCACTCCCCCATGACCAAGCCGGTGTCGGCTCGGCCATCAACGACGCCGCTCGCCAGATCGGGGCTGCGGCCGGTGTGGCGGTGCTGGGCAGCGTGTGGGCGTCCAGCTATCACGGCGCGATCGTGTCGAGCGCGGCCCACACCGCCCTGCCCCACGCCGCCGTGGCGTCCAGCTCCAGCTCCATCGGCTCGGCCCTGGCCACCGCCCAGACGCTTCCCGCCGGCGCCCGCGACACCCTGGTGCAACTGGCCAAGAACGCCTTCGTGCACGGGTCCAACGTGGCCAACGTGGTCGCCGCCATCGTGCTCATCGTGGGCGCCGCCCTCGCCGTGCGTTATTTGCCCGGCCGCGCCCCACAAGCCGCCGCCGAGCCGGTTCCCGATTCGCTCCCGGTCAAGATCGACGCAGTGGTCGAAGTCGTCTGAGCGAAACTCAGCCGCCGGATCGCTTGACGATGCCCCGAGCGAACGCGCCGAGGGTGGGCCAACGCCCGGGTTGGAGCGTGACGGAAGCCCACGCCCATTTCGAGCAGGCGGGACAGGTCATACGGTGGTCGAATTTTCGTCCCGGCAGCCAGATCCCCACGGGAAACTGGCACAGCAACAGCGCCAAGAAACTGATCCGGGACGTGACGCCGCAGCGCTGGCACGTGACCACCACGGGGGCCGTCGGCTCGGGGTCAGCCTCAGGCTCATGCTCATGAGCGGCGGCCGAGAACAGGGCCAGTTTGCCCAGCGGCGGCGACGTGTCCTCGCGGTCGTCACCGACCTCGGTGTCGGCCACGGCGGAAAAAAGTGCGCGCTTGCCCAGAGGGTCACGCTCGGTCCGCTTGGTCGGTGCCTTGCCTCGTGGTGGCCGCTCGTCGGTCATGACGCCGCGTTGTACGCCAGCGCCTCGGTCAACCGTTCGGCCAGGGCCCGATAGGCGGCCGCACCGGGTGAGTTGGGCGCGTGCTGGAGAATGGACCGCCCCTGTTCCGGCGCCTCGGCAAAGCGGACCGATCGAGGAACGGGCGGCTCGAACACGGTGAGCCCAAAGCGGCTGTGCACCTCGTCCAGCACCTGTCGGCTGTGGCGAGTCCGGCCGTCGTACATGGTGGCCACCACCCCGAGCACCCGCAGCTCGGCGTTGGCAAAGGCTCGGACGTCGTCGATCGTCTCCAGCAACTGGCCCACCCCCCGCTGGCTCAGGGCCTCGCACTGCAGCGGGATGAGCACCGCCTGGGCCGCCGTCAGGCCGTTGATGGTGAGCACGCCGAGCGACGGCGGGCAGTCGATCAGCACGATGTCGTGGTCGCCCAGCTCGGGCTCCAAGGCACGGGCCAGCACGTGCTCGCGACCGGTCCGTTGCAGCAAGTGGACCTCGGCCCCGGCCAGATCGATCGACGCGGGGACGAGCGACAAGCCGTCCACCCCGTCCACCGGCAGGCGCACGTCGGCGATCTTCTGCCGGCGCACCAGGACGTCGTGCAGCGAGACGTCCAGGGCGTCGGGGTCGTAGCCAAGGGAGAACGTCAGGCTGGCTTGCGGATCGAGATCGACCAGCAGCACCCGCCGGCCCCCCTGAGCCAGGGCGACGCCCAGCGCCTGGACGGTGGTGGTCTTGGCCACGCCCCCCTTCTGGTTCGCCACAGCTACGACCTTCGCCACCGGGACGAGCATACGACCGGCGACTGAGCCTCCCCCGCCCCCTCCCCCGGCCCGGACCTCAGGTCTGGGGAGGGCGGGCCCGGGCCGCGGCCACGGCGTCGGCCAGCCGCAGACCGGCGAGCGACGCGGTGACCACATCGGCCCGCGACAAGTCGAGATCGGCGGTCAAACCGTGGGGCAAAGCGATCGTGTAGAGCCCCGCCGTCACCGCCGCGTCAACGCCGTGGGGCGAGTCGTCCACTGCCACCGACCAGCAGGGACGGGCGCCCAGTCGGCGGCACGCCAGCCGGTACGACGTCGGGTCGGGCTTGGCCGGCGTCGACTCGTCCCGGCACACCAGGGTGACAAAGAACCCGTCCAGGCCCAAACGGCGTAGGTGACCCTGCACCCACTCGATGGGCGAGGAGGA
>Ga0302325_10022796_pt1 | contig 13087 bp, 11 predicted proteins | sample Palsa_T0_2_FD_201948 | JGI IMG/M metagenome (GOLD analysis project Ga0302325, IMG submission 201948) | Peat permafrost microbial communities from Stordalen Mire near Abisko, Sweden - Palsa_T0_2 | ecosystem: Environmental > Terrestrial > Soil > Palsa > Peat permafrost | place: Sweden: Abisko... | reverse complement strand
GCGCACAAAGCCATAATGAGTCCGCAGAATATATACAATCCGCGTCTTGACTGGTTCATGAGTTTTTCCCTTGCAGGTATCCCACACGCCGTCTCTGCTGGCGGCCCAAAAAAGTCGATCCACCAGAGCATGCATCATCGTGATCCAGAATTGTAACGCCTGATATTCCGACTTTGTGGAAATATTCATTTCAGGAACATTTTCCCGCTGCTGCGCAACTGGACAGGTGTGGCGTGACAGGCAACAAAGCATCTCAGCCCGATTGCGAGTACATCGTTGTAGGCTCCGGCGCCGGCGGCGGAACGGTGGCTGCGCGGCTTGCCGAGGCGGGGCACAGCGTCATTCTGCTCGAAGCCGGCGGCGATCCGAGAAATCTGATCGGCGGCGACGCCGTCAATCCCGCAGTCGACCGTTTGCCCTTCGATTACGACGTCCCATGCTTCCACGCCTTCGCCTCCGAGAACGAAGCCATGAAGTGGGACTTCTTTGTCCGCCACTACGCCAACGACGAGTTGCAGCGCCGTGACCCGAATTATCGCGAGCAATGGAACGGCCAGCCCGTCGACGGAGTGCTCTATCCGCGGGCAGGTACGCTGGGCGGCTGCACCGCACACAATGCCATGATCCTGGTCTATCCTCACGATGCCGATTGGGACGGCATTGCAGCTCTCACTGGGGACTCCTCCTGGAATTCCCGCAATATGCGCACATACTTCCAGCGTCTGGAGAATTGTCATCATCGCTGGCCCTACCGATGGCTGGCGAAGCTCGGCATCAATCCCACGCGTCATGGCTTTAAGGGCTGGCTGCACACTGAGAAGGCAATCCCCATGCTCTCCCTGGGTAACCGCGACCTGCTCGGTACGCTGTTCGAGTGCGGCGTGGCGGCGATCGAGGACATTGGACATGTGGTCGAGCGAGCGCGCTGGCTGGCGGAGAGCCAGCTCGATCCGAACGACTGGCGCACCGTGCAGGAGAACTCCTTCGGCATTCGATACACGCCTCTGACCACACGCAACCATGCGCGCACCGGGTCCCGCGAACGCGTCCTCGAGGTCTCGCAAAAATACCCCAGGCGCTTGAAGATTGAACTGAATGCGCTGGTCACGCGGGTACTTTTCGATAAGGCCAATCGCGCCATCGGCGTCGAATACCTCAGCGGCGAGCGGCTCTATCGCGCGCACGCCAGGCCGAGTGACTCCGCGCCGGAGGCTCGTCAGCTATATGCCTCGCACGAGGTCATACTGGCGGGGGGCGCCTTCAACACGCCGCAACTTCTGATGCTCTCGGGCATTGGCCCAGCCGCGGAGTTGAAGCGATTCGGGATCGACGTCAAGGTCGACCTCGCGGGCGTTGGCAAGAACCTGCAGGACCGCTACGAAGTCGGCGTAGTCAACAAAATGAACTTCGACGAGTGGCATATTTTTCAAGGTGCGAAGTTCGATATCACCGACCCACAGTTTCATGAGTGGAAGACGCGGAGGGAAGGACCATACATCACCAATGCCGCCGTGCTTTCGATGTTCAAGCGGTCGGCGCCCGAACGTCCGCTCCCCGATCTCTTCTGTGTGGCCTTTCTGGGCCGGTTTCAAGGCTACTTTCCGAACTACTCGCGACTCTTCGCCGAAGATCTGAACTATCTGACCTGGGCCGTGCTGAAGGCACATACCAACAACCGTGCAGGCGAAGTAACACTGCGATCGCGCGATCCCCGCGACATGCCACAAGTTAATTTTCATTACTTCGACGAAGGCACGAAGGATAGCGACCAGGACCTGGACTTGGTTGTGGACGGCATCCGGTTCGTGCGCAAGTTGACGGCGAAGCTCAGGCAGCAGGGAACGATCGCAGAGGAGACTCTACCGGGCGAGCAGGTGCAATCCCCTGAGGATTTGCGAGAGTTCGCGCGGACCCACGCCTGGGGCCACCACGCCTCCTGCAGTTGCGCCATTGGGCCGCGCTCGCAGAATGGCGTTCTGGATAGTGCTTTTCGCGTTCATGGCACACGGGGACTGCGCGTGGTCGATGCATCGGTGTTTCCTCGTATCCCAGGATTCTTCATCGCCAGTGCGGTCTATATGATTGGCGAAAAAGCGGCAGACGTGATCCTCAAAGATTGCGATGCGTCCTGAGAATTTTCGCTGGGAAGCCTTCTACGCGCTGGAAGGCTTGCGAGCCCAATAATTCTCGGACCCCGGCCTGAATCGGTCTACAATCAGAGCGACGCCAACATCCGCGGTCCACTGCTCTCAATCTCCGAAAATAGCTCGTCTGCTGCGGGTCTGCATTCCATGAATCTTCTCTGCTACGTGCATCTGCGAAACATCTATCGCTCCACAGGCGTAGGTCGCGTTGCACGCGAGTTGACCCAACACCTCGCGGTCCTGCCCGGAGTCAACCTGGAGGTCCTGGCCGACCCGGGAGACCACCGGGAAATTGTGCATAAAGTGGGCGAACCGTGGACCAGCTATCGCTACCATTTCATGCAGCATGAGACCTCTCGCCAGCAAGCGCTCTGGTACCTCTTGAACCGTCCCGCCGCCGAAGACTACTGGCCCGACACCGAGTTCGTCTACTGCACCGCTGAATCCTACGTGCCGGTGCGCAAGGCGCGCCTCGCCATCTCCTGCCACGATACCCAGCACTTCGAGCCCGGGGCCCACAAGATGAGTCTATGGCTGCTCAAGCAACGGTTCAAGTGGAAGCTGCTCTTCAACCGTCTCGCCGCAAAGGCAGACATGTTCCACATGATCTCGCACTTCGCCGCGGACCGCACCGGGCACTTCTTTCCCGCCATCAAGTCGCGCCTTCGCGTCGTCCCGAACGCCGCCTCTGAGAGCTTCTTTCGCCCGCCATCCGCCATCGGCAATCAGGTTCTCGCTCAGCTCGGCATCGCGGACCGGCCCTACGTTCTCGTCCCCGGAGGCCTCCACCACAGAAAGAACGCCGACCTCATCCTGGACGCGTGGCCCCACATCCAACGCCGCCACCCCGATCTCACGCTGGTCGTCATCAATCACTCCGATCCGGTCTATCTCGACCGCGCAAACGCGCTCGGTCCGGCGCTCATCCTCGCCGGCTACCAGGAGGAGGAGCCGCTTGTCGCACTCTACAATGCCGCCCAACTGGTCTGGTTCCCAACCCGTTACGACGGCTTTGGAATGCCCGTAATCGAAGCCATGGCTTGCGGGGCGCCTGTCGTCAGCAGCAACACAAGCGCGATCCCTGAGGTCGCCGGCGACGCTGCAACCCTGCTTTCGCCAGACAGCATGGCGGACCACGTCGACGCGATCACCGGCCTGCTCGAGGACAGTCGCGCGCGCCAGACCTTCAGCCAGCTTGGCAGGGCCCGCGCCCAGGGGTACCGTTGGGCCAACTCAGCTCAACTGCTCGCCAACGAGTTCACTTCGCTGCTGTAGCGTGCATTGTCCGGTGCGCCGCGAAGAATCACGGATCCACTGACCGACTTGATCCACCGACTCAATGCTCCACAGCTCACAGTCATCGCCAACCCAGGAAGGAATCCCCGCACCGCGGCGATGCTCGAAGGCGTCTAATAGCTGGATCGGGTATAGGAACTCGCGGACTGACTTCTGCAAGCCGAGGTACCCGGCAACGAAGACAGTAACCGTCCGAATCGGACGGATCGACGAACCGATGGATCGATGGATCGACTCAATGGCGATTACAAGCGTTCCCAAACCATTGCGCGAAGCGAAGTCGTTCGACAACACCCTCGCCAGCGCCCAGACCACCATGGTCTTCAGCGAGGTCATCTCGCTCGCCGTGGACAGCTTCCGCGCCAGCAAAGCCCGCTTTCTGCTTACCATGCTGGGCATGGTCATCGGCTCGGCGTCGATCATTCTAGTCGTGACAGTGGGGCAGACGGGCAAGAAATACGCCATCGAGACCATCTCGAGCCTCGGCCCAAACAAGATTGAGATGCAGTACAGCGGCGGCAGCATCATAAGCCCCGACAACACCAGCACACCGGACTACATGACCCGTGAAGACATGGAGACGGTAGTCGACACGATACCGGGCATCGTCTCCTACTCGCCCATGCTGGAGGACCACGACCGGATCAGCATGGGCGGCGGGATCACCAAGGACACAATGCTGCTTGGTGTCTCGCCTCAGTATAAAGAGGTGCGCGGCCTGGTCGTACTCGCGGGCCGCTTCTTCGATCAGCAGGATGCCGCCGCACATGCCAAGGTCGCGGTACTCAACCTGCCATTGGCGAATCAACTCTTCGGCAGCGCGCAGGCCGCGGTCGAACGGAACATCTCCATCCGAGGTATTCCGCTCACCATCGTCGGCGTCTTCAAGGAGAGCATCGATACCTTCGGCCAGTCGGAGATCAATAACGAAACCATCCTCATCCCCTACGAGGTCGCCCGCTACTTCACCGGAACCGACAACCTCAAGGAGATTTTCTTCAAGATGGCCAACAGCAAAATGGTCGAGCCCGCGGCAGCCCAGATTACCGCGCTGATCCAGAGTCGCCACCGACCCAACAGCATCTACCGCGCCCAGACTTTCACCGACATCCTCACCGACATGGACAAGATCGCCGACGACCTCACCTGGGTCCTCGTAATCGCAGCGGCCATCACGCTGGTGGTCAGCGGCGTCGGCATCATGAACAGCATGCTGGCCAATGTGCAGGCGCGTATTCGAGAGATCGGCATCCGCAAGGCGCTGGGTGCAACCAGGCGCGAGATACGATTGCAGTTCCTAACCGAGGCGGTCTTCCTCTCGCTCTCCGGCGGCATCCTCGGCACCATCCTCGGCCTCGGGATTCCGATCTCGGTGCGCCTGCTGACGCCGTTCAAGATTCCGGTGGGCTGGGTGGCAGCCCCGATCGCGCTGGCCACCTCGGTCATCGTCGGCGTCATCTTCGGCACCGTTCCCGCCAACCGCGCCGCCCGCCTCGACCCGGTCGAGACCCTCAAGTACGAATAGCCATCGTGGGTCCTGGACGCGTCGCGCAAGAGCAAGAGCACCGATCGACGCGGAGAAGCACCGATCTGGAAACAAGAAGATCGGTATCCTCGGTGTCGATCGGAGTTAAGCTCTTTTACGCCGCGGTCTCTGCCGAATCGTCCGGCTTGTCGCCCTTCACCGTCACCTTCAGGTGGCTGGTCACCTCGCGGTGCAGCTTGATCGGAACGTAGAACTCGCCCAGCGTCTTCAGCGGCTCTTCCAGCGAGATCTTGCGGCGGTCGACCGAGAAGCCCTTCTGCTCGAGCTGCTGCGCAATATCCCCCGAGGTGACCGAACCGAACAAGTGGTCGCTCTCGCCCACCTTCCGCTCGAAGACCAGTTCCACGCTCTCCAACTGCTTGGAGAACTGCTCTGCCTCGATCTTCTCCTTGGCCAGTTTGCGGATGGAGGAGCCCTTCATCTGCTCGATCACGGCTTTGTTCGCCGCGGTCGCCTGAATCGCGAGTTTGCCCGGCAGCAGGTAGTTGCGCCCATAGCCATCCGCGACCTTCACCAGATCGCCCCGGTGCCCGAGCTTGTTCACGTCTTCCTTCAATATCACTTCCATTGCCATTCTCCAGGATTTCTGTCGCCATCCAGGTATTCTCCAGACGGCGCGTGAATTAGAACCGCGCGGCGAAAGCGAGCAGGGCAATGTTGCGCGACTGCTTGATGGCGAGCGAAACCTTGCGCTGGTGGCGCGTGCAGACGCCGGTCAGCCGGCGCGGAACGATCTTGCCGCGTTCCGCGACGAAGCCCTGCAACAGGCGGACATCGCGGTAGCTGATCGCGTCGATCTTCTCAGTGCAGAACTTGCAGACCTTCTTGCGGCGGAAGAACTTTCGTCCGCCAGGGCCACCACCGGGACCGCCGCCAGGGCCCCCAGGTCCGCCCGCGGGACGAGGCGGACGCGGGCCGCCTGCGCCGCCACCGGGACCCGCGTAAGCGGGTCGCGGCGTGTAGGGTCTTGCCTCTGGTGCGGATTGCGGTGTGCTCGTTTCGTCAGCCATTGCGTTTCCTCTCATGTCTTCGAGTTATGCCGAACCCGCTCCAGGTTCGCGCTGGAGCCTTTGAAAGTCCGCCGTACGGGCCGGGTTGAGAAGCGGGTGCGGAGGTTGAATCTTCAAAGCGAGGCAGCCGATGCTGCTTCGCAAATCCGTTGGCGACACGATCGGCCTAAACCGCGGCCTCGACCGGCTCGTCGGCGGCGTTCGCCTCAGGTTCGGCGACTGCAGCAGGCGTCTCGACGCTGGCAGAGACGGCAACCCGGGCAGCCTGCGGAGCCTGTTGCGGAGGCGCAATCGGCTGAGCACTTCGTTTGACCTTGGTGTCGCGCAGCGCCTTCACCTTCGCCAGGCGCTTCTCTTCTTCATCCATCCGCACCGTGATGAACTTGATCACCGGCTCGGAGACGCGAAGGCGGCGCTCGATCTCCGCGATCAGGCTCCCCGCAGCTCCAATCGTCAGCAGAACATAGAAGCCGTCGTTGAACTTGCGAACCGTGTAGGCAAGCCGGCGGCGGCCCATCTTCTCCACCGTCTTCACCTCGCCGCCACCCGAGGTGATGTTGGCCGAGAAGCCTTCGATCAACTTGTCGAGATCCGCCTCTTCCACGTCGGGGCGGACAATAAACATGATTTCGTAGCTGCGATTCATTTCGGTTACTTCTTTCTGCGAAGTTCTGCTTCGCACCGTGCCGGCGTGTCCTCTGCCAGCCCGGTCTGGAAGTTCAACTTCCTACCTGTTGTTTGTTCCCTAGCCGTTGCCCTGTCTGTCATCCCGCAGGGTTATGCCTCTCCGTCTGCCCTGGCTTGTTCTTACTACCTACTAGCGACTACTCACCGCCAACTGTTCTATTAAACTCATTCATTGCGGCGCTCACCCCTCGGGTAAGTATCGCCTCGACAGCGCTCCTGACGCGGTCGAGCACTTCATCCAGCACCGCAAGCTCCTGCCTGCGCATCGGCGAGAGCAGGTAGTCCGTGCCGCCTGCCTTCATCTCTCTGCCATCCGCCAGCGGGGCCACGTCTCTTGGCGGACGCCCGACCCCGATGCGAATCCTCAGCCACTCCTCCGTGCCAAGCGCCCCGGAGACCGACTTCGCTCCATTGTGCCCGTTCGCGGAGCCCCGCTCGCGGATGCGAAGCGTGCCCAGCGGCAGATCCAACTCGTCGTAGATTACGATCAGATCGTGCGACGGAATCGGAATCTCCAACTCACGAACCAGCGCGGCCGCCGACAGCCCGCTCAAGTTCATGAACGTCTCCGGCTTGGCTAGCAGGACTTCTTGCCCTGCCAGCGTGGCCTTCCCCGTAAGCGCCCTGCCCCGGCGATTCGCGAGGGTCGCATTGCAATAGTCCGCAATGCGGTCCAGCGCGAGATAACCGGCGTTGTGCGGGGTGAACTGATACTCGATGCCGGGGTTGCCGAGACCGATGATCAGATTCACGCCGCGATGTCCTCTACCTTCAACTCACAACTGACAACTCACCACTGTCTTCCCTACTTCTTCTTGGCATCTGACTTCGCATCCGGCTTGGCATCCGCCGCGGCTTCCGTCTCGCCCTTGCCCTTCTTCGCAACCTCCGGTTCGGCCGGCGCCGCCACCACCTCTTCGACCTCGGCTACCTCTTCCTTGATAGCGGTGACGTGTGCAACCGTTGCGCCCTCGTCGCCGAGGAACTTGATCGAGCTGGAGTGCGGCAGATCGGAGACGTGGATCGCCTGGTTGATCTCGAGCGAGGAGACATCGGCGTCCAGGTGGCTCGGAATGTCCCCTGGCAGGCACTCCACCTCAACCTCGCGCAGCACATGCTCCAGGATGCCACCCTGCGTCTTCACGCCGACGGGAACGCCAGTCAACTGAATCGGCACCGAGACCCGCATCATCTTGTCCATCGCAATGCGTTTCAGATCGACGTGCAGCAGCGCGCCCTTGATCGGCTCATGCTGCCAGTCCACGATCATTGCCTTGACCGCAGCCGACCCCGTCACGTCCAGATCGAAGATCGTATTGTGGCCGGAGTCGGAGTGGAGAATCCGGGTCACGATGCGCGGGTCTAACGTAACCGCAACCGCAGCTTGCCCGGCTCCGTAGACAACCGCGGGGATCTTGCCTTCGACGCGCACGCGACGTGCGGCATTCTTGTTGAACCGGCCCTCGCGGGGCGTAGCGACAACGGCGGGAATGGTGGAGGTTGCTGCCATGATGAATCATCCTTTCGGGCACGGAAACTAGCTGTTAGCTCTTAGCCTCTAGCTCTTAGCTAAAATCGCTTCCGCTCCCTTTGCGGCTCTGCCGCTAAATCTAGGTACTTCTGCCTGCCCACTACAACAACTCGTTCCATTACCTCGGAAAGAGCTAAAAGCTGATGGCTAAGAGCTAACAGCTAGCCCTCAATTGAACAGCGTGCTGACGCTGGTCTCCATGTGGATGCTCTCGATCGCGCGGCCCAACAGTCCGGCGATCGAGAGCACTTTGATCTTCCCCACCCGCAGCGCGTCTTCGCGCAGCGGAATGGTGTTGGTCACGACCAGCTGCTCCAGCCGTGACGTCCGAATGCGCTCCACCGCCGGCCCCGAGAGCACCGGATGCGACGCGCACGCGTATACCTTGCTCGCGCCCTGAGCCAGAAGCGCCTCCACCGTCCCCACCAGCGTTCCCGCCGTGTCAACGATGTCGTCGAGAATCAGGCACGTGCGGTCGCGCACATCGCCGATCACGTTCATCACTTCAGTCACATTCATGTCGGTCCGCCGCTTGTCGACGATGGCCAGCGGAACCTCCAGCTTCTTCGCGAAGAAGCGCGCGCGTTCCACGCCTCCAGCGTCCGGCGAAACCACCGTAAGATCGGGCAGTCCAAGCTCCCGAAAGTAGCTCACCAGCACCGGGCTGGCAAACAAATGGTCCACCGGGATATTGAAAAATCCCTGGATCTGCGCCGCATGCAGATCGACCAGAAGCGCCCGGTTCGCACCCGCCGTGCTCAACAGATCCGCCACCAGCTTGGCGGTAATCGCCACCCGCGGCCGGTCCTTGCGGTCCTGCCTTGCGTAGCCGTAATACGGCATGACAACCGTGATCCGGCCAGCGGAGGCGCGCTTCAGCGCGTCCATCATGATCAGCAGCTCCACCAGGTGCTCATCGCCCGGGTGGCAGGTTGGCTGCACCAGAAAAACGTCCACGCCGCGAACGTTCTCGAGCAACTGAAAATGTACCTCGCCGTCGGCAAATCGCTGCAACTTGGCCTCGCCAAGCGGCACGCCGACGAACTTGCAGATCTCATCGCCTAGCGCGCGATTGGCCGATCCGCAAAAAATCTTGAAGCGCTTGTCTTCGCTCAGCCGGGGAGAGCGCTTCCGCTCCGTAGCTGCTTTCGGCGTATCCGCCGCAGCCTTTGGCGTATCGAAGACTGCCCTTGGCGTAGTCGCCGCCAGCTTTGGTGCAGCAGGCTGGGAGTTTGTTTCCGTCTCCTCAGCCTGCCCTGAAATAGGGGAAAGGACCGCAGTCGTGTCTTGGTTGTTCACGTCGAAACCCTCCAGGCTGGTTGACCTTGGTAGCTCCTGCTGCTTTATGTCTTACAGCGCCTCTTTGCGGCGCCGCTACTCCGGCTTGCGAAATATCAGACTCGGCCCTTCAAACTTCTCACTTCCTCGTCCGCAGGTTGCGCGGACTTCGAAATTCCATCCAACTTCCGCGGCACATTGCTGCCGCCAAAAGAACCCTAAATAGCTGACCTGCGCCAGCTGCCCGTTCGCGTCCCCGAAGCTGCGCCTCGGTTTCGAGCGGCTTTCGAATGCCCTGAAGCGTCGACTTTTGGCTGGGCGACCAGGATTCGAACCTGGACAAAGTGCTTCAAAGGCACTTGACCTACCATTAGTCGATCGCCCAGTATGTCACCGGCGTTTCCACCCGGCGAGCATCACTCTGCGAACATCGTGCGCCAATATTCCGGCCGCGGCAAGGTTTCCGTGAGGATTGCCTTGCAACCGGAAGCCTGAACACGCTGTTGAGCCGCGCTTGCGTCTGCTTCGGATCGGTAAAGTCCAAATAGAGCGGAGCCTGAACCCGAGAGCGCCGCATATAACGCATTGCCGCTCGAATCAGCCGGAAGGGAATCGGAAAAATCAGCCGAAGACCCGCCAACCGAGGTACCCATCAATAAACGCTTGATTTCACGCAGGAGGGGATACTGAGGAAAGACGACCTGTTCAAAGTCGTTTCCGATCCCGGTGCGGACAAGCGCGAGAAGAGCATTCCCGGCCAGACCGTTCGGTGTGTTGCCTTGCGCTGGAATTTGCTCCCCGTCGGGGATTTCATCTCCAGAGCCACCCTGTTTACTCTCAGGATTAAGGCCACGAACGATACCGGATGTGTCAGACGCCCGCACTGTTCGGGGGCCAACCCCAAAAACAGATGCGTAAACGTGACTCAACTCCTCTAGCTTATCGGGTTGTGGATTGGCTGTCAACTGGGAGCCGGCATCTAGGCCCTTGTTCGCGCACAGCGAGTCCCACTCCTGGAACGCTCGCGGCGTCGATACTCCGACCTCGGGCACTGCGACCACGCACCATGTTGCCGGCAGGTCCGGCATGGCCGATACCAGCTCCCCACGGCCCAGCCCCAGCACCGCTCCACCCACCAGAAACAGCGGCACATCCGATCCCACCTCCGCCGCCAACTCCAGCCGCTTCGCCTCAGGCAGCGCCCACCCCAACTCCCGCTCCAGCCCAAACAGCGCCGCCGCCGCGTTCGCCGACCCCGCACCCAGGCCCCCCTGCACCGGCAACTCCTTTTCAATGTGGATCGCCACCTCAGCCGCCATCCCTAACCGCGCCAGGCAGCGCTCCACGATCTTCCACGCCGTGTTCCGCGCATCCGCCGGAACGCCAGGATGATTCGTCGTCAGCGTGATCTTCGACTTTCCGGGTGTGTGCCCCATGTCAGGCGGCTTCTCGCCTGACGTGGGTTTTGCCTCGACCGTCACCACATCATGCAGCGCAAGCGTCTGATACAGCGTCACCAGCCCATGAAACCCGTCCGCCCGCACCGGCCCGATCGCCAGCCCCAGGTTGATCTTCGAGTACGAACGAACGCGCGTAGCCATCGCATTCGATTCTATGGGAAGGCATTCGTTCTTCGTCTGAGGTGTCCCCGTACCCACCCTCATCGCCTTATTGCTCAGCACATGGTCATAAATTGTAACCGTGCATTGTGCCCATGTGACTGTGCAGGACATGCCCTGTGGCTGCGGGGGTCGAACCCGCCGGACCCCGGTCCTTCGGAGTCACCCAGAGTGCCAGATTTGCCCCTGGCTAGGCTTGTGCTCGCCGCAATAATGCGATTACCAACTCCCTCAGACCAGTTCGGTCTTCCAGTTCAACTCCTGAAGACGCGTATCCACCTCCCGATATCTCTTTGCGATCTGATCGATCTGCCTTTGTAACTGCGCTACAGACAAGGTGGCGACAAACTTAACTTCGGACTTCGTGGACCGGTCTTGCCGCACGCTCGCAGCCTCTGCCACTTTAGCAATCAAATCCCGTCTCTTCCCGAGCATGTCGCGCTCCGCTATCGCGTCGGAGATGGTCTTTCTACCATCGAAAACCGTGTTTGCATTCGTCCGATTGATGGCGATGATCAGATAGAGCAGACGGTCAAACAGTCGCTCAACCTCCCCCATCAGCTCCGCGGCATCTTCCGCGGGTTGCTCCCCTTCTTGAACTCGGGCCGACCTCCCAAGCCGCATCTGTAACTCCGACAAACGAACCTGGCAATCGCTCCGCTCCGCGAGCGCCTCTGCTAGCTTCATGTTGAAACCTCCAGTAAACGTGACAAGTCTACTGGAAATATCGGGCTTTAGGATTCCGCCAGAAGATCCGGAAGTTCACCTCGACGTAATAACTACGCGGCATCTTAAGACGGGCTATCCTGTCAGCAGCCTCCCATGCTCAAGATTTGGAGCAGCCCAATACGTAGCGGCGTCCGCATCTCCGCTGGATGCGTCGCCCTCGCTCTCTCAGGCGCGTCCATCGCGCAAGCCGCCGTACAAACTCCCGCGCCCAATCCCTACCGCATCGTCAGTCCGCCGCCGGCGCTCGCCAAGCACGCGATGGTAGTCAGCATCCATCACGACGCCTCCGACGCCGGCCTCGCCATACTCAAGCAAGGTGGCAATGCAGTGGACGCGGCGGTCGCCGTCGGCTTCGTGCTCGCCGTCGTCTATCCCCAGGCCGGCAACCTCGGCGGCGGAGGCTTCATGCTCATCCGCATGCACACCGGAGACGCCCACTTCCTCGACTACCGCGAGAAGGCGCCCGCCGCCGCCACCGCCGGCATGTACCTCGACGCGCAGAAGAACATCGTCCCCGGTCTCTCTACCTCGGGCTACAAGGCCATCGGCGTTCCCGGCACGGTCGCCGGCCTCGTCTATGCCGAAAAGACCTACGGCAAGCTCACCCTCGCCCAAGTTATGGCTCCCGCCATCAAGCTCGCCACCGAAGGCTTCATCCTCCCCGACGAGGCGGCCGACAACATCCGGACCTCTCGGAACCTTGCCAGGTTTCCCGAGTCCCGCCGCCTCTTCCAGCGTGACGGCAGCTTCTACAAAGGCGGCGACCGGATGCTACAACCCGAGCTGGCTGCCACGCTTACCCGCATCGCCGCCGATCCCGCCACCTTTTACAAAGGGGCAATCGCTGAAGAACTGGCCGCCTTCGTGCAAAAGGGCGGGGGGCTGATCACCCCCTCCGACCTCGCCGCCTACGAAGTCAGAGACCGCGCGCCGCTCTACGGAAAGTATCGCGGCTACGACATCGTCACCGCGCCGCCACCCTCCGCCGGCGGCATTGTCCTGCTCGAGATACTCAACATGCTCTCCGGCTATGACCTAGCGCACACCGGCAACCGCGTAGCCGACATATTCAGCAAGACCATGACGGGCGTAACCGCCTACGACGTCTCGCGCAGCGGTGACCGCACGCCGCAGCAGGTTCACCTGATCGTGGAAGCCTTCCGCCGCGCCTACATGGACCGCGCCGACTATCTCGGCGACCCCGACTACAACACCCTCCCCATCGCCCAGATGGCCTCCATGAAATA
>Ga0302325_10022795_pt1 | contig 13087 bp, 11 predicted proteins | sample Palsa_T0_2_FD_201948 | JGI IMG/M metagenome (GOLD analysis project Ga0302325, IMG submission 201948) | Peat permafrost microbial communities from Stordalen Mire near Abisko, Sweden - Palsa_T0_2 | ecosystem: Environmental > Terrestrial > Soil > Palsa > Peat permafrost | place: Sweden: Abisko... | reverse complement strand
AAAGCCAAAGTCGTCATGAGAAGATCTTACGGCTTTCGCACTTTTCGCGTCCTCGAACTCGCCTTGTATCACTCACTTGCCAAGCTGCCAGAGCCTACTATGACCCACGAATTCTTCTGACGAATCAAATTTTTGGATCGCCTGGCAAAGAGCCTCACTAGGGCACAAACCTCCTCTCTACAGATAAGGGAATGGCAGAGGGTTTTCCGGACAAGAAAGTTTGTGTTGCCGGCGATTTTCCGGCCACCGTGTTTCGATACTGGTGGGTCCGGGAAAGTTCCCCATACTTTGTAAGGGAATGGCGGAGCACCTTCGGGACAGAATCTTTTGGACGCGATCCTCTCAAATCCGCTAAAAGGCCCTCTACAGATAAGGAAATGGCGAGGGGGTGTCGGGACGGCTATTTTTCTTGCCTTGTGCCGAACAGCTAATTTGCGGCCGATCACGACGTTTTGCGACAGAATGCGATGCGTTGCGACGTTGCGATGATCTGCGGCAAAACACGGCCAATCACGGCGTTTTATGGCAACGCGAGTTTTTTCCGACCCCACAAATGAGACAGTTGCGATGGGTAGTGGAACATAAAGGAAACGTTTGACGTCTGATTTGTTTTTCCGGCGCAAGCGGCGCGCGGTCATGGTTTTGAGTCGTCAAACGAAATCACGGTTGTGTCGAACAAATGTTTGACGCGTGTTTTAAGGGTGAGAAGGAGCAGCTTTATGAGACAGAACACAGGCGCGGCACGTGGGGCCAGGATCGCGGTCAGACTGAGCCGGGAAAATCGGGTTCGGATTGACGAGGTCGTCAAAGCGCGGGGCTATACCAGTCCCAGTGCGTTCATCCGGGCGGCAATCCAGAACGAACTCAGCGGGCGACCCGAGCTGACCAAAACCGAAGATTTGATTACGGGAGGGTTTGAAGGCATGTCCCGTGACAATATCCGCATTGTCCGGAGCCAGCAGGCGCTCCACGCTTTGCTGGATACTTTTGTCAAAGCGGTTCTTACGTGCCTGCCGGAACCATCGAGCGACGCAGAGCCCCAGGCTATCGCACGCGCCAAAGAACGGTACCACCGGCTGATTAAGACCGCCGGTCAAACCATGTCCGGCAATGCACTCGCCGCCCTGCAGGATCTGGTGGGACATGGCACGAACTGATGACGAGCGGAACGTCCGGCTGCGACCGCCGAAGCCACGTCGTCCAAGCGACGAGCGCATTGCCTGGTCCAGCGGATTCAAGCTGCTCATGCACTACGCCCGGAGCACGCGAAAAGCTCGCAACCGCGGCACCTCCGGCGGAAAAGGGAAAAGCACGCGTCCGTACTTGCAGCGTTGCGCCGTCCGGGTGACCTATCTGAACAACAAGACTCGTGGGCAATGGAAGGCGCACGGGCGATACCTGGCACGCGAGAGCGCCACACACGAAAATCCGGTAGAGGGCGTGGGCTTCGGCCGGGATGACCAAAAAATCGACGTCGCCTCGCGGCTTGAAGACTGGCAGAAAGCCGGCGACGAGCGGATGTGGAAGCTGATTATCTCCCCGGAATTTGGTGACCTGGCGGATTTGCGCCGTCTAACGGGCGACCTGATGGAACGTATGGAAAAGGACCTCGGCACCGACTTCGAATGGGTCGCGGTTGAACATCACAACACCGAACACCCACACGTTCATGTCGTGGTCCGAGGCGTAAGAAGCGATGGCGCCGGCTTGCGCATGAGCCGGGACTACATCCAGCATGGGATTCGGAATGCCGCAGAGCACCTATGTACTCGCCAAATCGGGTATCGGACGGAGCTCGATGCCGCGGAGGCCGAACGGCGCGAAATCTCGGAATCCAGATTTACATCGCTCGACCGCCGGATAATGCGGGAAGCGTCGAATCCGAACGCGGATTTTGGACCCGAGTACTTCGAGGTTGTTCGGAATCCTACTGAACCTGGCTTGAGCGAAATGGCGCGCCTTCGCGCGCAACATGAGGCGTCACGCCTCGCTGTTCTTCACCGGATGGGCCTGGCCGAATTGACCGGCGGAGCAAGCTGGCTGGTGCGACGGGATTACGAGCAGGTACTTCGAGCGATGCAACGCAGCGCGGATCGGCAGAAGACCTTGGCAGCACATGGAGCATTGTTATCCGATGACCGGCTTCCGATGACAACGCTCGATGTTCGCGATCTCACGTCCATCGACGGCAGGATCTTGGTGCATGGCGAGGAGGAAGCTTCCGGACGCAGCTACATGATGCTGGAGAGTACAGACGGGCAGGTTTACCACATCTACCGCACGCCAGAGATGGAAGAATTGCGGAGTCAACGAGGGCTGCAAACCAATTCGTTCATTCGGCTCCGCAAGCTTTCTACGGTACGCGGCTCGGTGGTGGAGATCAAGGACATGGGCGATTCGGAAGCCATCCTAAGCAACAAGGCCCACCTTCGCGAGACGGCACGCGAAATGATTCGACGAGGCGTTTACCCTCGGGATGGCGGCTGGAATGGCTGGCTCGGGCGCTATCAGAAGGCGCTGGTTGACGCTGCATTCGGACTGGAACAGGAGAAGGCGAAAGAACGCGAACGACGCAGAGGCCGAGGCATGGGGCGCTAGAAGGCTCTTGTAGCCGCCATGACCAACCAGAACCAGCAGCCCTTTTCTTCCTAATGAGCCAGATGCTCTACATCGAAGCGGCCAGACCCAACATATGGAGCGATGCGGTTTTGTCATTGATTGCGGAGGACGCTCTCGAAGTTGAGGAGCGCGAGTAAGCCGCGCGGTGTTCGCCACCTCCTTGATCACAGTGGTTCTTCCATGCCGTTGTTTCTCGCTCTCACGTCGTTGCACCCGTGCCTGCGTTCGGTGTCCGCTAGTGGAGAAGATTCCCGGACAAAAGCCGAACAGACACCGAACAACTGCCGAACAAATACCGAACAACCGGAGCTTCGCGCGGGCTTACACAACTCTAAGCCGAAGGCTTTAGGGATGGTGTCTCTCTCTAAATTCAACTTGCCAATCTTGCAAATTGTTGCAAACCGTTTCAATCTGTTGCAGGCGACCGATTCGGCCCTCTTGGAGTGCGCCCCTAAAATGAGACAGTTGGAGATTCGACACTTTTCATCAAAAGGAGGAACAAAAGTGTCAAAGGATAAACCAGGCAAGAGCAAGAAGGGCGGAACACCGCAACGAGAGTACAAGCGTCATCCGATCGGGTTGAGGCAGCATGCGGTGGAGCGGATGAAGCTAGGCGAGAACGTCAGTGCGTTGGCGCGGGAGTTGGAAGTAGATCGGACGCTGCTGTACCTATGGCGGGCTCGAACACAACCGCAGCCCAGCATAGAGGCAGGGATGGAACCGGTGAGCGATGTTCAGCAATTGCGAATTCAGGAGTTGGAAACGAAGATCGCGGGGCTAGAGGGCGCCTTGGGGCGGAAAGGGATGGAACTGGATTTTTTCGCAGGTGCCTTGCGTCGCATCGCGGAGTCACGCCCGAAGAACGAAGGCAGTGGCGTGACAGCATCTACGCGGAAATCCGCGGAAGGGCCGCAGCGGCGCAAGGCTGGCAAGGCAAACCCAGCAGCGAAATGAGCCTGTATGGGATGTGCGAACTGGCGGGGGTAAGCCGAGCCAGTTTCTATCGGCACTGGGAGCAAAAAGCGCCGAGGGAAGCCGAAATGGGATTACGCGACGCCATTCAGCGGGTGGCGGTGCAACACCGTTTTTGCGGATACCGGCGGGCGACGGTGCTGGTGCAGAAGGAAGGCTATCAGGTGGGCACCAAGAAAGTGCGCCGTCTGATGAAGGAGGACAACTTACTGGCGGTGCGGCGGCGGAAGTTTGTGGTGACAACGGATTCCGATCACGGCTTTGAGGTGTATCCAAACCTAGCCCAGCATTTGATGTTACGAGAGGTGAACCAACTGTGGGTGGCCGATATTAACTATGTGCGGTTACAGGCGCAATTTGTCTATCTGGCGGTGGTGCTGGATGGTTTTTCGCGGCGTGTGGTGGGCTGGGAGTTGGGGCGAAACCTGCAGGCAACCTATGCCTCGACTCCTGCGTCGCTCGCGTTCTTTCGCCTTCTCCTATTCGAGTGGCGAAAGCGGTGTCAACCGGGGCTTTCTGATAACGTCCGAGCCATCCATTCACGCGCCGCTGCCGCCCTTTCGCGAATGCCTTGGTGGTTGAGGTGGGGCTCGCTCCTAACGCTGTCTCCGGGTATCTCCAACTTGCAGATTCTACGTTGCTGGTGATGCCAATTATGCCACCTGTCCCACGACGTTCGCCCGATATTACCCGACGAAGACAATGGATCTCTCATTCGCCCGAGTCAATTGTTTCGACCCGTCATTGCTGAGGATTTCAAGGTTTCGCAGATCACCGATCTAATCTTGTTTCCTCTCAATCTGGCAACGGCAACAAGCCACTAGCCAAGCGATTAGTCAAATGCCCGAGCCTCAATTCTAATGCCGGATCGGCCCCAGATAGTTGTCGAGCCAATCCAAGCATTCGCGAACCGCGGCGGGACGAGGAAACGCCATGTGCCCGGCCTCGTAAATCACGTGCTTTTTATCGTTGTCTGGAGTGCCGAGCAAGTGGAAGAGCGGATCTTGCGATGACTGCACTGGAAATTCGAAATCGTATCGTCCGCTAAACATGAGTACGGGAATGGTGACGTGCGACACAAAGTTGAACGGATCCACCTCCGGGCGATCGCGCCGGTTTTGAAAACCTCCGGATGAAAAGATTGCAGCCTTAATTCGCTTCTCCACCGCCGTCAGAAGCGCCCCTTCGGTGCCGCCCAGGCTGAGGCCAAGGTAGGCGATCTTTGAAACGTCGAATTCCCCGCGCGTCTCCAGGTAGTCGATTGATCGGCCCAGGTCTTTCGACCAGGCTATGACGTGGTCGCGAAAAAAAGCCGGCTTGTTTTGACCGGGCACGAAGCCGTCGCGCCGCTCATACGCGCCCTTGTAAATCGGGAACATCAGCGCCCGCCCGCTCTTCAACAGAAAGTCCAGGTCGTACTCGATGTCTGCCAAATCGAGCTTGTCTTCCAGAAAGACAGTCGCAGCCGGGAAAATCACAATCGTCTGGAGCGGTGGTGCAGCGTTCTTCGGAAGAAAAAGGTAGGCAGTCACCCGCTCGTGGCCATAGGCGGCGTCGAAGGTCACCTTCGAGCGCGACCCATTCTCTATCACGGCCGTTTCTTCCACCCGCGCGTTTAGCGCGCCTTTGTCATAGGCGTACAACGCAGTGTAAGCCTTAAAGACCTCGTCCGACACCGGCTTCTCTTTCCAGTAATCGCGGGTGGCGTCCACGACGCGGGCTGCCGCGTCAGTGGTGACTGGGGAGTCGAGCTTCACGCAGCGAAAGCCAAAGTTCGACCGGCGATCCCAGGGAGACTGTTGGTCCGTAAAGTGGAACATATAGCGGGGCTCATCGAAGCCCCCACCCAGGATCAAGCGTTTGCCGTCATTCCCCTCGTTAAGGCACCACTCCTTCACGTTGCCCGCCATATCGGTGGTGCCTGAGCCGCTCAAAGCGCCCGCGCTGCCTACCGGCTGCGGCCCGCCGCCTCCGAAGTTGCTTCCGGGTGTAATCAGTTGAGTTAAGTCCAAGGCTTGCGATGCTCCCATCCAGTGGTAAGCGGTGGGAAGGCTCTTGCCCACGAACTCGGCGTACGCCGCAGCCTCGTACCAGCTGACTCCAGCCACTGGATAGTTCTCGTGCCCCTTCGTATAGTCGCCCACTTCCCAGGTGGCGGGACCGGGCCGTCCGGTCGTATCGCGAAAAAGAGCGACTGCCTCGTCCCAGCGAACTGCGCGCCCATCTCTCTCGAAGGGCTGCTTCCAGAATTCCTGCCTCCGATAGCCTCCAGCGTCGACAAACTTCTTGAACTCTTGATTGGTGACTTCGTGGCGATCGATGAGGAAGTCGGTTATATAGACAGTAGGGGCGCCGGCAAGGGGCCACGTGAGAGGGACCGGGTTATCCATGACGGGAACCATTTCGGGCGGAACGCTACCCTCCGGACGAAGCTTTAGACCCCATCCGAGCATCCCGCCAGGGTCTTGGACCTCTCCCAGGTAGAACGAAGGGGTGAAACCAGGCTTGGCGAACCGCCACAAGTAGGAGTCGCGAGGCACTCGAACCTTCTGCAGAGGCGTCTTCCCGATGGTTTGCCAGGCATTCGGATCTCCGCGATACGGTCGAATCGAAACATCGGCGCCTGCAGGCTCAGTGGTCATTAAGACTTCCCCCGTTGAGACCATCCAGAGCTTTTCGAGTGCGGGGTCCTTGGGCAGCACCGCGCGTGCCTTCTGTGTCAGGGTCGCGGCCTGGACATACTGCGCGGCGTCGACCAGGCGCGTGATTTCCGGAGTCGCTGTCTCGCGCGCCCATCGCTCGCGTGACGATCTTTCCCAGAGCCAGCCCCCGAGGACACTGAGCAGAACAACCGCGGCCCCCACAACGATCCGGGCGTTCCGGGACAGCCTCACCGGCTTTACCGGCGTCAGTGAAGTTTCTAATGCCTTCAGCTCCTGCTGAACTTCGTCGGCGTTTCCATAGCGATTCGACTGATCCTTCTCGAGCAGCTTGCCGACGATGAACTTTAGCTTGCGAGGCGCCACGTTTTTGCCGAACTCGCGCGGCTGAGCGTGTAGGATCGCATCGCAGATAGCCATCGCCGAGTTTCCCTGGAACGGACGCTGCCCAGTGACCATCTCGTAGAGCACCACTCCGAACGAAAAGATATCCGTCCGGTGATTCACGGAGAGTCCGCGCACCTGCTCGGGCGACATGTACCCGATGGTGCCGGCGACTTGCCCCTCCGCGGTTACGCTCGCAGTTTCGGACTCGGGCGTGGGTGCCTGCCGCGCCAGACCGAAATCCAGCAGCTTGATATGGCCTTCGCCCGTCAACATAATGTTGGCTGGCTTCAGATCGCGATGGATGATGCCCGCGGCGTGCGCCTTTCCAAGGGCGGCGGCGATCTCGATTGCGTAGCCGAGGGCGCGCGCTATTGGCAGTCCATCGGCCGGGATCGCATGAGCGAGGGACTGGCCATCCACAAATTCCATCGCGATGAAATCGAAGCCGGGTTGTGATCCCACTTCGTATACCGTCACGATATTCGAGTGGCTCAGCGCCGAGGCCGCGCGCGCCTCACGCATCAGCCGCTGCAAGCGCTCCGGATCGTCCAGGTGGTCCGGTCTCAGTAACTTCAAAGCCACTTGCCGATGGAGCCACGTATCGTAAGCCTTGTAGACCACGCCCATGCCGCCGGCGCCCAGCTTGGCCTCGACACGGTAGTGTCCAACCATGTCTCCGGGGGCGAGTTCGGCGGTGGCGGAAAATAATAGCGTCGCCGGGCTTTGCATGCTGGGTTCTTGGTTCCCCGCCAGCAACTGCTCCAGATCGAAACGGAGTTCGGTGTCGCCCCCACAAGCCGACTCCACAAATCGAGGCCGTTCCGATTCCGGAGTCTCCAGGGCCGCTCCGAACAAATCCCGGAGCCGGGACCATCGTTGAGGCGTCACTCCCCGCCTCCCTCACTTAACCGCGATCTCAACCACCCCTTGGCCATCGCCCAGTCGAGCTTCACTGTTCTCGTCGCCACCCCGATGGCTTCGGCCGTTTCTTCAACCGATAGCCCTCCGAAATAGCGCAACTCCACCACGCGGGCCTGTCGCGGATCCAGTTTCGCCAGCCGGCCTAGCACCTGGTGGACCGCCAGGATTTCTTCGCTTTGATCGCAGCCCGGCCCACGTTTCCAAATCTCTTCGCCCAGCGTGACCGGGATCCCGCGCTTGGCGGCACGCCGCCGCCGGGCGTGATCTACCAGCAGCCGTCGCATGAGTTGGGCTGCCACCCCAAAGAATTGTCCCCGGTTGCGCCAGTCGGTGCGGTTCTGATCCACCAGACGGAGAAAAGCTTCGTGTACCAGGGCCGTCGGCTGCAAGGTGTGGCCCGAGCGCTCATCCCGCATTTGATTCCTGGCGATGCGGCGCAGTTCCTGGTAAACCAGCGGCATGAGCTGGTTCTGGGCATCACTCCGGCCAATCGCCATCTCCGCCAGCAGCCTGGTTACTTCCCCGACTGTCCTCCATGCCGGCCGCACACCTTTCTTGCCACTCGGTTTGTGGGTTAAATTATCCCGCATTCTTGCCCCTGTTTCCAAATTCCTGCGCGTTCCGTTCAGGACACGGCGAAAGTGTTCGCGTCCTTCGCGGTCCTTGGGCCGTCAGACTAGAACAAATCAGGAAAGAAATCATGTTCAGCAAGAAAAGCCTGCTTCTGCCGGCTTTGATAATTTTCAACGGTTTCTTCGGCGTTCCAGGCGCAAATGCCCAGGCGACGGAAAGATGCTACAGCGTTGCAAGCCTTCAAGGCCACTATGGCATTATCGCCACTTATGGCGCTAACGTAGCGGTCGCTTTCGGGGAAAGGTCTTACGATGGAAACGGGAATTTGGCCGGGACCTTCGTCCTGAACGAACCCACGTCTGGATCGACAACTGGGGCAAGAAGTATTGTGACCGGCACCCAAGCGGGAACTTACACCGTAAATTGTAACGGCAGCGGTCAAATTAAACGCCTTCTCACCGCATCCACCGGCGTTGTGACGAACCAGGTGGATGATTTCGTCATCACCGGAGCAATAGTGCAAAACGGGGTGCTGATTGCCACCTCGATTGCGGACGCCGTAGAGGTGGGCAGCGTACTCGTCCCCGGTGGCATCTTAGTGACCCGTATTCAAACCCGGCTGCCGGACTTCACCTATTAAGAACGACTCCCCACGGTCGCGGCTCGCTGTCGTCAATGAGCCGTGACCGTGAGGGAGCGGTTTTAGGTAAAATTCGCTTACATTTGTACTCGGTCGATGCTACAGTGGTTCAAATCTTTTCTCTATGACCCCCACTGCGCGACAGGTTCTCATGCAAATTGCCGTCGCCACTTTTGGGGTCCAGGCGCAGACCATTACCACCGGGGATATTTCCGGAGTGGTGCGGGATCCGAGCCATGCGGTGATTGCCTTGGCGAGCGTCTCGCTGAAGAGCACCGAAAATGGAGACCAGCGGACGGCGTTAACCGGGGATCAGGGATCTTTTCACTTCAATTTCCTGAAACCCGGTATATACACCTTGGTAGCCGTCACAACCGGGCTGGAATCGGACACGGCCGAGGTCACTGTGGCTGTGGGTCAAGCCATTGCGGTCGACCTGGTGGCCCAGGTCCGGGCTGTCAAGGAGACCATCCAGATCAGAGCCGAAACTCAGATCCTTGCCACCGAAAACGCGAATTCAACCACCACTTTCAACGCCCAGCAGATCGAAGGGCTGCCGATGCCAGGCGGCGATATCACGACCGTCGCCTTCACCGTTCCCGGAGTGGTGATGAGCACGGGAGCAGGCGTCGGGAACTTCAGTTCGCATGGATTGCCCAGCAATTCCAACCTATTCACGTTGAATGGAACCGATTACAACGAACCCTGGTACAACGTCAACATCACAGGCGCGAGCAACCTCACCCTCGGTCAGACCGAAATTCAGGAGGCTTCTGTGGTCCAAAACGGTTACAGCGTGCAATACGGGCGCCAGGCGGGAGCGAACGTGAACTACGTGACGAAGTCCGGCACGAACGGTGTTCATGGAGACCTGCTCTACAACTTTAACAACCACCTGATCAACGCCAACGATTTCTTCAGCAATGCCACCGGCATCCCACGGCCGTACTCGGTTTCGCAACAGTGGGGAGCCGATATTGGCGGTCCCGCAATAAAGAATAAATTGTTCTGGTACGTCGATTCGGAAGGCCTGTATTACACGCTGCCGACCAGCGGCGTAGTGAATATCCCGTCACCAGCGTTACAGACCTATATTTTAGGCAACCTCCAACCGGTGCAGCGACCGCTTTATCAGACCGCCTTTAATCTGTGGAATAACGCACCGGGTGCATCCCGGGGGGTGCCCGTCACCAATGGAAGCGGGCCGTTGCAGGACAGCCTCGGCCTGATGGGATGCGGTGAATTGGCGGCCAATAACGTGGCCGCGCCCGGAGGCGGCGTCTTTGGGCAAAACGTTTCCTGCCTCAGCGCTTGGGGCAGCAGCGGATCAAACACCACCCGCGAATGGTTTAATTCCGATCGCGTGGACTGGAACATCAACGCCGGCCAGAGAATATTCTTCCGCTTCAAAGGAGACCACGGGTTCCAGCCCAGCAGCACCAATCTGATTAGCCCGCTCTTCAATACCCAGAGCATTCAACCGCGATACGAAGGGCAGATCAATCACACCGACGTCATTTCCGGGACGATGGTGAACAACTTTATCTTTTCCATCTTTTGGTACAGCTCAATTTTTGGCCCGGCCGACATTCCCAAATCGTTGGCGGCTTTTCCGACATCTTTCGGTATTGGGGGCGCTGCCGGCTCCAACAACGACGGCGGAATCTATCCAATGGGTGTGCCCTGGTACAGCTACCCATTTGGCCGGCGCATGGGACAAGGCCAATTGAGCGACGACCTGTCCATCATCAAGGGCAAACACTCGCTGAAGATCGGTTTCAACTTTCGCAGAAATCGATACACAAACTATGGCTACCAAATTGGCCGAATAGGGTCCTACGGTTTCAACACTATCGTAGATTTTGCAAATGGCGTGACGAACCTGGACGACGGCAGCCAGTATTACCAGGTGTTCTCGCCACTCGAGGACGCGCACAACCGGATGTATAACTTGGGTGTTTACGCCATGGACGAGTGGGCCATCCGGGCGAACCTAAAACTCACGCTCGGTATTCGATTTGATCGAACGCCCAACTTCACCTGTCTTGATAAATGTTTCTCGCACCTCACGGATCAATTCTCGTTGCCGAGCTTTGAAAAGGGAGTGGACATTCCCTACAATTCATCCATCCAGAGCGGTCTTTCGCAGCCATACTATAGCGTCGATCCGGTGGTCGCCGACCCGCGCGTGGCAGTGGCCTGGACTCCCGGCAAGTCGCAGGGAATGGTTCTCCGCTCCGGGTTTGGGCTTTTTTCGGATCTAGCTCCAGGCCTCCTGGCATACGACGTCTTCACCAATGCGCCGTACCCTTACACTGCGGTGATCTATCAGGGGGAAGTGGGACTGGCTAGCGATCCGAACAGCGCCGCCGCTGCCGCCTTGACCCAGTACAACGCGTTCAAGAACGGCTTCTTCTCCGGCCAGACGCTCGCCCAGTTGCAGAACTCGGTGCCGGGATTTGGCCCTCCGCCCTACTTCTCCATCCCTCATCATTACAGTACGGCGCAGTATGCCGAGTGGAGTTTTGAATTAGAACAGCGCATCGGTACAAAGAGCGCGTTTACTGCTACGTATAGCGGCAACTATGGCTACAACCTTTTAATCCAGAATGGCTTTGTGAATGCCTACGCGAATACCCAGAACTATCCCAACGGCTTCGGCGGCTTGCCCCTCACCGCGCCTGATCCAAGATTCGGCGGTATCACCGAGCTGACGAATGCTGGGATTTCTCGATACAACGGATTGTCGTTGCAGTTTCGCCGAGTCCTGGGGTGGGGATTCCAGGGGCAGATCGCATACACCTGGAGTCACGCTTTAGATGACGTCTCCAACGGCGGTTCGGGTCTTTCATTTTCTTATTCATCGCTCGACAACCCGGGCAGTCCGTCCGTGCACGACAGTTACAGCAATGCCGACTATGACGTACGCCACAACCTGGTCGCCGATTTCCTTTGGAATACTCCGTGGAAGCTTCAGAACCATTTGTTGGACCAAGCCTTGAACAACTGGACGGTGGGCGGCAAGATTTTTCTGCGATCGGGCAGCCCCTTCAGCATTATCGATGGCGAACTCGCGGGCAACGTCTCGCCAAATATCACCGCGGCTATGCTGGCCGGCTATCAGGGTTCGACGCCGATCGTCAGGCACTGCGGCGCAAGCGCCGTCAACACCCCCTGCTATAACCTTTCCGATTTCGTGCCGAGCCTGCAGGAGACCACCTTCGGCAACGTTGCACGGAATTCATTCTATGGGCCCGGGTACTTCGACATCGACGCGACATTATTCAAGAACTTTGCAATCGCGGAGCGGATGAAATTTTCGATCGGAGCGCAAGCCTATAACCTGATGAACCATCCGCACTTCGCTAACCCGAACTTCGATGTAGCAGGGACCGGCTTCGGGACCATCACGAGTACACTGTCCCAGCCAACCAGTCCCTACGGCTCGTTCGCAGGATCAGCCGTGGCGGGGCGTGTACTGGTGCTCACTGGCCGTTTGACGTTCTGAATATCATCCCGTTCGCATTGGTTCGGTCCGGCTTCGATAATCAAATAGTTTCTGTTGCCGATTGAGTTGCCCGCTCTCCTCGTTGTCCGAGCTCATGAATTGGATCAGGTTGCTCAACTTCCAGGAGATTGTGGACTGTGAATTCGTGAATCGAGATTCGTTCTACAGTCGCGAGGAGCGTACTTTTGCGAGCTTGAATCAACCCCATCTGGTTGTCGCTGATTTTTCCGGGATGGAGATCGACCTGGGCGAATGGCTCGGTAGCGAGAGAGAGCAGTCCGGCTTTGGCAAGGCGTTCTTCCTGGGTGTAGAACTCGAAGCGATCAAGATGTCGCGGACCGCCCACGCGAAGGCTTGGATATAGCTGAAGAGGTCCTCGCGGATGTGGTCCTGATCACTCATGAGCTTCTTCATGTCGAGGGCGAAGTGTTGTAGAAGCCTTGGCCAGCCTTGCGGAGGAGGAACGGCTCAGGCGCGAGGCCCTGCTTCTGTTTGGCCGCAAGCTCCACGAGGACCACGGGGTTGATGGATTCGAGGACGCAGTCGAGGCGGCGGAGGACGGTAAACGGGAGGATTACCTTGCCGTATTCGGACTGTTTGTAATCGCCACGCAGGACGTCCGCGACCGACCAGATGAAAGAGGACAGAGATTGTTGGGTCATGAAGTTATTCGCTGTTGGGCGACTGGTTGATCGCGGTTTCGAGTTCCACGAGGTACCGCAGCAGTTCATCAAAGCTCGGCGCTTGGCCAAATATCATCGCGCCCATATCACGATAATCCTGCCTCAACGCTGCGAGTCGGTGCTC
>Ga0302325_10022794_pt1 | contig 13087 bp, 13 predicted proteins | sample Palsa_T0_2_FD_201948 | JGI IMG/M metagenome (GOLD analysis project Ga0302325, IMG submission 201948) | Peat permafrost microbial communities from Stordalen Mire near Abisko, Sweden - Palsa_T0_2 | ecosystem: Environmental > Terrestrial > Soil > Palsa > Peat permafrost | place: Sweden: Abisko... | reverse complement strand
AAGCAATCGCGCTCATGATATCGATCAATGACTGCAAACGCCTTGCGATTAACTCGGAATGTTGGGTTCCCAAAGCTAACCGATTCCTCAGCGCCCGCCAGCGACGCTGCAGCAGCGCACAAGCGTGTCACCGCCGCTTTCGCCGTGGAGTTCAACGTTCGCGGTGCCTTCGCCAACCTGGCTCCTAGTGAGGCGTATGCCAATACAAGAAATGCTATGCCACTAGATCACTTGCTTCTTCGCAGGTCAATTTAGGCCGCCCGAATGCGGACGTCATTGCGCGATGGTGCAGATCGATCGGCTCAAGGAAAAATATCGGAATAGTGCGGGCGATGGACTTCGACGCCCGACCTGCTGTTTACAAAACCGTTGCACTACCACTGTGCTAAGCCGGCAACGCCGAATGGACATTATAGACGATTGTTTTACTTGATAATTCATTAACCCTTGCCGCGTGACGCCCGTTGCATTTGTCACGACTGAGCACCGAAGAGCACAACAGAGTCCCACAAAAGTCCCCACAACCACCGGTACATGCTCATTCTTTGAAAAGCGTAGAAGGCGAAATACCGCCTTGGACATGTCGTCGAAAGTCATGAGCAGAACAAGTCGCCTGAACCGTATAGATACGCTCGAATGATATTCCGCAACGCGTCAGTACTCCGGACGATACAGTACGAGCCGCCGCTTGAGAGTGAGAGCTGGTTCGAGCGGCAACGGCGCTCAGTTATTCGACTCGTCGATCACAGATGAATACTCCCTCGTAGCTGCCTGCGCTTAATGGGTTTTTTTGCGGACCGCGAGCGACTAACTAGCAAGGCGATGTTTCTCGCCATTGCGGCTCAGTGCACGTGCTATCCATCGGCAACTGCCGAACGCCATAGCTTCGCACCAACCTCAGACACCTCGAGTTCCACCAATCGCGCGAACACCAGCGCCGGCAACGCCTGCACCCCCTCAGATGTAGGAATCGACGCCCAGAACAAGACTTGACGAATGAAGTGCTCCCAACCTGAAAACAGTGTCAAAGATACGCCCCGCGCGGCGGCCCATTCACGCGCGGTAGTCGCGGCGATTTGAGGCTGCCCGGGAGCGACGGCCACTATCGCCGCTTCGGATACGTCGTTGTCCATCGATTTTTGAGCAAAATGATAAAGGTCGGCTTCGCTCACAGGCTTATCGCGGACCTCAAAGACCTTCTCCCACACGGCTTCTGTATCAGCAACGCGGACGCCCACATCGCCGGGAAAATGCCGATCGGGGTCGTTGATCCGTCCCACGAGTACTCGATCTTGCCCGGCGAATAGATCCAGTACAGCGGCGGCGATTGCCTGTGCTCTCTTTCCACCCTCAGAGTTTTCAGAGACAAATTTCTCAATGATGTAGATCTGCGCGACATGGCGAGCTTCACGCTCGCCACCGGCCTACGTGCAGCGAACGTGACGGGCCTGACCTGGGATCAGGTCAATCTTTCACGCAAGCTCGCATGGATCCATCCGGACCAGGCAAAGGCCAGGAAGGCGATCGCGGTGCCGCTCAACGACACTGCGGTAGAGGTCGTGCGCGCGCAGAAAGCAAAGCATCCCACAAGGGTATTTACTTACGAGGGCGAACCGATCAGGCAGGTCAGCACGAGAGCCTGGTACAAGGCGCTGAAGCGCGCGGGTATCGAAGACTTTCGATGGCACGACTTGCGTCACACCTGGGCCTCCTGGCACGTGCAGAGCGGCACGCCGCTCTTCGCGTTACAGGAGCTCGCCGGGTGGGAGACCGAGAAGATGGTGCGCCGTTACGCGCACCTCGCCGCAGAGCATCTGATGGTCTATGCCGGCAACATGGAAAGTCACGGCACAAATACGGCACAACCACCGGATTTCTGCGGCACAGCCTGGTTGGCCAACTGCTTGAATTAATGGTGGCCAGGGGTGGAATTGAACCACCGACACGCGGATTTTCAGTCCGCTGCTCTACCAACTGAGCTACCTGGCCGGCTAAGGGGAAGATAGCTATTAAACCCGGCTGCTGCGCAAGGCGTCAAGCAACGGCTCGGTTAACTCATTGATAATTCGGGCGCACGAGCACCGCCTCCGCATTAGGCTGCGGCTACTCGCGGCTGCGCGAGTCACCCTCTGCGACGCCGGCCTTCGGCGGCCCAGCGCTGATGGCAGGCGAAATGCATGTGCACCATGCGTATCACCCCGTCCGGAGCGAGTTCGACCTGATACTCGATATCAGGCGGATGGATCCGACCGTTGCAAAGATCACAGGTGGCGCCCGTGCCGCGGCTCGCCCAGGTCCGCAAGGGTTTCTGATAGGGCAGCAGCTGTGAGCCGCTCTCGCTCGTTGCGATACTCTCACCGTGCGTTTGCATGACGCACCTCTCAATAGTGTCTAGAAAAACCTAACGCAGCGACCTGCAGTTCGGATGACACGCCAAGCTATCAACTTGCCGGTGGCTTAAAGCCCTCCGGCGCATTGGAGCCTGAGCCAAAGAAAAATTTCTCCATCTCTGTCTCCAGAAACTTTCGCGCCTTTGGTTCGACAGGAGTCAGCCGGTATTCGTTCATGAGCATGGTCTGATGAGCAATCCAGCGGCTCCAGGCTTCCTTGGAAACTTGCTCATAGATCCTCTTTCCAAGCTCCCCAGGATAAGGCGCGCGGTCGAGCCCCGGCGCTTCACGCTTCAACAACACACATTGCACAAGGCGGGACACGTTCAACTCTCCAGTCGGGCCGTCGCGGGTGCATCGAATAGCGTGGGATCCGTCAGTCGATCGAGCAAGGTTTTTATCGGTGCGGGCATGCCGATGCGCGCGGGCCCGTGAGTGTTATACCAGAGGCTCTGGTTCTCATCCATGACACCCGCGGGACCACTGCAGCGCGTCAACAAAGGCGAAATGACGAGATCGAAATGCGTGAAGCTGTGCTGTACCATTTCGAGCGCCTGAGGCTCCTCGTGATTATGCTGCAGCGATTGGTCGGCAAAAATCCTCGCGGCGGAGAGAGTGTCGAACTCGGGCAAACACCATAATCCGCCCCAGATACCGCTCTCCGGCCGGCGCTCCAAGAGTACCGCCCGGTCTTGACGCACCGCGATTAGCATAAACACCTCTCGGCTGCGCCGGGCACGCGCCACTCGCGGCGCCGGAATCTCGTGTTGGCGTCCGGTGCGGCGCGCGACACACGCCTCGCTTAAGGGACAGAAGGCACACAGGGGCCTTCGCCGCACGCAAACCGTCGCCCCCAGGTCCATGATCGCCTGGGTATAAATCGCGACGTCTCGATGCGGCGTGCAGCGTTCGGCGAGTTGCCACAGTCGCTTGATTGTTGCGCCTTCGGTCGAAGGGCCGCGTTCTCCAAAGAAGCGTGCGAGCACGCGCTTGGCGTTGCCGTCGAGAATAGCGAACGGTTCGCCGCAGCTGAGCGCGAGGATGGCGCCCGCCGTGGAGCGGCCGATTCCGGGCAGCGTCACGAGTGCAGCAAAGCTGCGCGGCACATCGCCGCCAAGATCAGCGCAGATGCGGCGCGCCGCGCGATGCAGGTTGCGCGCCCGGGCGTAATAGCCCAGACCCGTCCATAAATGCAGTACATCGTCGATCGGCGCCGCGGCGAGCGTGGCGACATCCGGAAAGCGCGTGATGAAGCGCTCGTAGTAAGGCACGACTGTGGCTACTTGCGTCTGCTGCAGCATGATCTCTGAGATCCAGACGCGATACGGCGAGCGTTCCTTCTGCCAGGGCAGATCGTGGCGGCCACGCTGCGCATGCCACTCGATGAGCGCGGATGTCAGGCGCGTGTAAGGGCTTTCCACCACGCGAATTCTAGCAACGGACGGGTGCGGTTCATGCTCCGCGCCGCATGATCTACGGCGTGACTCGCGCAGAGAAGAGGAAGCGTCGGAAGGGGTCCGTGGGAAAAAAGACGCCGCCGGAGCGCGCTCGAGAGGGGGTCACGGGCATCGAACCGGCGGCGTGCCTGGTCTACCTTGGTAGGTGGACACGTAGTGGACGTTGAGGCGACATCCACGACTTAGATAATGCAACCGGTATGCCAGCGCCGGGCGCTGAACCATATTCCGAGCTGTGTCAATGACCTAGCGTCATATGCTGCGGCTGTCTTCAGCCACGGATCGTGTGCGAGTGAACCGTAGTAGAGCGCGTTCGGCTGTCCACGCACGGACTTTGTGCATGACCTGCGAGACGCGGCGCCCGGGCGGCGGCAAAACTCGAAATCCGGTTCAGCGGTCTACCACTTGACCAGCGGCGGCAAGCTCATGAGATACGCCTCAGGATCCGCATCAGTGCCAAATCCGAACTGCGTGCCCCGGTCATAGACCAGGTTGAACTCGACGTAGCGCCCGCGCTTCACGAGAAGCTGATCGCGCTCGGCCGCATCAAATGCCGCATCCTGGTGGCGCCGCACGATTTTAGGATATACGCCAAGGAACGCCTCCCCCACGGCGCGCACGAATGCGAAATCCGCACTCTGATCGGAGCTTGCCAGCTGATCGAAGAAGATTCCTCCGACTCCGCGCGGCTCCTGTCGGTGCGGCAGATAGAAGTACCGATCGCAGGCCTCCTTGAATTCACGATACGCGTCGGCGCGATAGATATCGCAGGCGCCGCGCAGCGCATCGTGAAACGATGCGGTGTCCTCGGCGTCGGGGAAGGTCGGAGTGAGGTCGGAGCCGCCCCCGAACCAGGCACGACTCGTACGCAGGTAGCGCAGATTCATGTGCACCGCCGGCACGTGCGGGTTGTACATGTGCGCGACGAGTGAAATGCCGCAGGCCTGAAAGTTTCCCTGCGATTCCTCGGCGCCGGGGATCTGCGTCTTGAATTGCGGCTGAAGAGTGCCCCAGACGTGACTCACGTTCACGCCCACTTTCTCAAATACGCTGCCGCGCATCAGTCGCGTCTCGCCACCGCCTTGCAGACGATGTCCCTCGGGCCTGCTCCACGTGCGGTGAACAAATTCGCCGCTACTCTCGAGCGCCTCGAAGGCGCTGCAGATGCGCCCCTGCAGATCCCGGAAGTAGGCGGCGGCTGCGCTCGCAAGGTCCCGATCATTCACGAGCGGTGCGCTCATGGACGTGGTCGATGAGGCGCGCCACGGCATCCGGATCAGTGTCCGGCCAGATGCCGTGCCCGAGATTGAATATATGGCCGGGAGCGGGTCCCGCGTCCGCGAGCACTGCATCAGCCTCGGCACGCAGCTGTGCGGGTGATGCAAAGAGCGCGGCGGGATCAAGATTGCCTTGAATGGCCTTCGACGCACCCAGAATCTCGCGATTCGCGCCGAGAGAACTCCTCCAGTCGACTCCCACGACATCGACGTCGAGCTCGGCCACCGCCTGCATGAGTGCGGAGGCCTGATTGGCGTAGTAAATGATCGGAACGCCAAGATCGCGCAGGCCGGCCACGGTGCGCTGCACCGCCGGCAAGGCGAAACGCCGAAATTCCTTCACGGCCAGAAGCCCCGCCCAGGATTCAAACAGCATGAGGGCCTGTGCGCCCGCCTGTGCCTGTGCACGCAGATAGGCCGTCATCGCGTCGGCGAGATGCGCGAGCAGGCGGTCGCTTGATTCAGGCTGTGCATACAAAAAGGCGCGAGCCGCAGCAAACTCCTTCGACGGCCTGCCGCAGACGAGATAGCAGAAGAGCGTAAAAGGTGCGCCGGCAAAACCTATGAGCGGAACAGCACGCGGCGCATTGGCGCGCACCAGGCGGATCGTATCAAGCACGAACGGTACATCGCGCTGCGGCAGCAGCGCCGGCAGCGCATCGATCTGGGCATCGGTGCGGATCGGATCGCGTACGATCGGTCCGGGCGCAAACTCGAGCTCGATGCCCATGCCCTGCAGCGGCGTCATGATATCGCTGAAAAGAATGCCGGCATCGAGCTCGAAGCGCCGCAGCGGTTGCAGCGTCACCTCTGCGGCAAGCTCCGGAGTGCGCGTCAGCTTCGCGAAATCGACCTGGGAGCGAACCTTGCGGTATTCGGGAAGGTAACGACCCGCCTGGCGCATGATCCAGATCGGCGTATAAGCCGTCGGCTTGACGCGGCATGCGTCCAGAAAGACGCTCATTGATTGAGCCAGCGGCACACATCGGGTGCGTAGTAAGTGATGATGAGGTCGGCACCGGCGCGCAGGATGCCGGTCAGACTCTCGAAGACCGCAGCACGCTCGTCGATCCAGCCGCGTTCGCTCGCGGCTTTGATGAGGCTGTACTCCCCTGACACGTGATACGCCACCACCGGCACGCTGACGGCAGCGCGAACCCGCGCGATTACATCAAGATAGGGGCCCGCCGGCTTCACCATGACGAGGTCCGCACCTTCTTCGACATCGAGCAGTACTTCGCGCAGCGCTTCGCGGCTATTCGCAGGGTCCATCTGATACGCGCGCCGGTCGCCGAATGCCGGCGCTGACTGCGCGGCTTCGCGGAAGGGTCCGTAGTAGGCCGACGCGTACTTCGCGGCGTAAGAGACAATGGGCGTGTTCGCGTAACCTGCGCCATCGAGCGCTTTTCGGATCGCAAGCACGCGACCGTCCATCATGTCGGAGGGCGCAACGGCATCGGCGCCGGCGCGTGCGTGGTTGAGCGCAACCTTGGCAAGCGTTTCGACGGAGGAGTCGTTATCGATCTCGCCTGAGGGCAGCACATGGCCGCAGTGTCCATGATCCGTCGCGCCGCACAGGCACACATCAGTCCAGACCAGAAGAGTGGGACAAGCTTTCTTGATCGCAGTTATTGCAGTGGGCACCAGACCCTGCGGATCGAGTGCCGCACTCGCCTTGGCATCCTTCTCGGTCGGAGCCGCAAACAGAATGAGCGCGAGCACACCCGCCTCCATCGCCATCCGCGCCTCCTTCACCGCCTCATCGACCGAGAGCTGGCAGATGCCCGGCATGCTGGCGACAGCTCGACGCACACCGTGCCCGGGCACGATAAAGAGCGGATAGATGAGCGCATCGCCCGTGAGGCGCGTCTCGCGCACCATGCGCCGCCAGACTTCCGACTGGCGCAGGCGCCGCGGTCTATGCAGGGGGTATCCCATCGCTATGGCCTCGTCTGCAGCAAACGGTGAGTCGTATTGGCAAGTCCGGACAGAGTGGCCGACTCGGCGAGCACGGCGGTCCGGCCGCGTTCGGCGAGCGCACGCGCAGTCGTCGGACCGATGGCGACGACGGCGGCCTGCGCGAGAAGTCGCGTGAAGTGGGGAGGCCCAAGCGCCCGCTCCAGTTCAATGACGGCCGAGGGACTTGCGAAGGTCACCGCGCCGATCACCTCGCGGTCGATCCAGGCGCGGCAATCATCGGCGTCCAGGAGGGAACCTTCGGTGCGATAGGCCTCAACCTGACGTACCTGCGCGCCCAGCTGCGTCAGACCCTGCAAGATCGTGGGCAGCGCGCGCGAGCTTGCCGGATAGAGGATTTTTGCGCCGGCGCAGCCCACCGCTGCGAAGGCATTGACGAGAGAAGCGGCATTGGCTTCATTGGGCAGTAGATCCACGGGAAAGCTGCGGCTGCGCAGCACCTGCGCGGTGGCCCGGCCAATCGCGGCCACGCGCACGCCCTGCGGTAAGCGCGGCAGCCAGCGGATGACGGCACTCACGGCCTGCCGGCTTGCAAACACGATCCAGTCGAAATCCTGAACGCGCGCCAGCGCCTGCTCGAGAGAATTCCCGGCTGGGGGCGCCGTGCGTACGGCTGGCCATAAGAGCACGTTGAGTCCGAGACTGCGCAACTGCGAACTCAACGGGCCGTCGTGCGACTCCGCGCGCGTGACTACAACGGCCGCGGTGATATCTGCAGCGCTCACGGCGCGGCCACCGCGTTGTCGACGTCGCGCACTGCGGCGATGAGCTGCCGCGCGCCCTTCGCCAGGAGTTCATGCGCGAGACGCTGCCCCAAGCGTGCAGCATTCGTGAGAAGAGCCGGCTCGGCGCCCTCGACCGTCAACATGGATGAGCCGTCGAGCGCGCAGACAGACACGTGCAGATGCAAATCCTGGCCGACGAGCGTCGCAAGCGCCCCCAGTGGCACCTGACAGCCGGCCTCGACGCTTGCGAGGAGCGCGCGCTCGGCCGTGGTCGTCAGCCGTGCGGCGTGGTCATCCAGCGCAGCCACCCAGCGCCCCGCGTGCTCATCATCCGTGCGTACGCACACGCCTATGGCACCCTGCGAGACTGCCGGCGGAAACTCCTTCACGGCAAGTTGGCAGGTGATGTGTCCCTCGAGGCCCAAGCGCTTGAGGCCAGCGGTTGCCAGGATAATCGCCTCATAGGCGCCGCTTTGCAGCCGCTCGATACGGGTGGGCACATTGCCGCGCAATTCGGCCACCGTGAGGTCCGGGCGCGCGTGCGCGAGAAACGCCCGGCGCCGCAGACTGCTTGATCCGACACGCGCGCCCGGCGGCAATTCATGCAGCTCTTCACCGCCGCGGCTGACGAGCGCATCGCGCGGATCCTCGCGTGCCAGCACGGCCGCAAGCGCGGTGCCGGGCTCGAGCAATGTCGCAAGATCCTTGAGGCTGTGCACGGCGACATCGATTTCACGCGCCAGCAGCGCGCGATCAATCTCCTTGGTGAAGAACGCCTTGCCGCCCACTGTCCAAAGTGGCACATCGGTGCGCACGTCACCTTCCGTGCTGATGTGCACCAGCTCAACCGCCGGCGCACCGTTTTGTTGAGCAATCAAAGCCGCCACATGGCGCGCCTGCCACAGCGCGAGCGCAGAGGCGCGAGTGCCGATGCGCAGTGCGCCGGCGCGCGTCATGTTCCGCCCTCGATAAGAAACCGATATCCCACGCCCCACACGGTTAGAAAGTGACGTGGATTCGCCGGATCGCGCTCGAAGCGCTTGCGCAGGCGCAGGATGAAATTGTCGACGGTGCGCGTCGAGGGAAAGACGTCGTATCCCCAGACACGCTCGAGCAGATCCTCGCGCGAGACGATCTCTCCGGGCCGTTCGGCCAATACTTTGAGGATCATGGCTTCCTTTTCGGTGAGTTCCTGAGCCGCGCCGTTCCACGAGCGCGCGCGAAATGCGCGAAAATCGACTTCATTGCCGCCGAAGCGCAGCACCGCGCTTTGCGGAGTCGCCGAGGCCTTCCGATACCATTCCCAGCGCCGCAGGATGGCGCGCACCCGCAGCAGAAACTCCTCCAGATGAAAGGGCTTGGCAAGATAGTCATCGCCGCCCGCTTCGAGGCCGAGCACGCGATCCTGAGGATCTCCGCGCGCCGTGAGAAACAACACCGGCGTGTTGTTGCCCCCTGCGCGCAGCGTGCGGCACAGCGTGAAGCCGTCCAGGTGAGGCAGCATCACATCGAGCACGATGAGCTCGCAGGAGTTTTCACGCAGCCACGACAGAGCAAGTCTGCCGTCCGCTGCAGTATCAACGGCATAGCCTTCCGCGCGTAGATTCTCGGCGAGGCCCGCGGCCAGATGCGGATCGTCTTCCACGACGAGGGTACGCGCGGCAGGCGCCTGCGCCGTGCTCACACCGGCTGCCTCGGCGCCGCCGGCCACGACAGTACAAAGAGCGCGCCCTGCCCCACGCCGATGCTGTGGGCGCTTACGCGCCCGCCCGTCAACTGCATGAGGCGCCGTACGATGAAGAGCCCAAGCCCGGTGCCATAGTGACTGCTGCCGCCGCCCGGATGCAGCCTTGAGAACTTCTTGAAGAGCTGTGCGCTGTCGTTCGCGCGAAAACCCACTCCGCTGTCGCGCACTGAGAGCTCAATTTCGCCATTCGCGGCGCGCGCCGCGAACGTCACTGTGCCACCGCTGACGGCGGCGACCGCCGCAAGCGCATTTTCCAGAAGGTTGCGCACCACGACATCCACGGCCAGGGGATCAGCAAGGATGATGAGGTCGCGCGGCACGTCCACCGTCAATGCAATGCGCTCCTGGCGCGCGCGCTCCTCGAACTGGGTCACGACGCGTCCCACCGCGGTGGCAAGCTCCACAGGCTCGCTTTTGAGGTCCACGCGCCCGCGCTCGAGGCGCACGCTGTCGAGAATGCGCGATACCATCGACTCCATGCGCGTCAGGTCCGCGAGCATGCGTTCAATCAGCGTGCGCGATTGCTCGGCCGACAATTGCCGCTTCGCCATGGTTTCAAGCGAGAGCTGCAAACTCGCAAGCGGTGTCTTGAATTGATGCGAGACTAAGGCGAGGAAGTTGTCCTGCTCCTGCAGCACCTTGGTTTCGGCGCGCAATGCGCGCCAGATGACTCCGACGCACAATGCCAGCGCCAGGAGAAAGAAGCCGCTTTCCCACGCGTACTGGTTGATGCGCCGGTAGCGCTCGGCTACGAAGGCCGCGTCGATCGCATCGGACGGCGCGGCACGGCCGCCCGTGATGGTCACATCGGGCAGCAGCTCGTGCACATGCTCGGCGGGCGCTCCTGCTGCGAGGAGCGCCTGTGCTGCGGCGACCTCGCGCGCGTAGTAGACGCGCGCATCGTGCAGCTTCTGCGTGCTGTAGTCGTGCTGGTCGTAGACCCACCATCCGACCTGGATCACCGAAACGATGACCAGCAAGAGAGCCGTGATCTGAAAGACTCGCGTGGTCTTCATGGTGCTTTTGCTGCGACGAGGAGCGACTCCTTGAGCGCAGCGGCGAAGTACCGCAGGTCCTCCGCGGTGAAACTTGACGACAGGAAACATACTTCATACGCGGAAGGCGGCAGGTAGACTCCGCGCGCCAGCATGGCGTGAAACAGCGCCGCAAAGCGCTGCAGAGATTTTTTATCGAGCGTTGCTGCGCAACGCGGCGCCTCACCGGCATGCAAGGACAGCCAGAAGAGGGACCCGGCACGCACGAGCCTCACCGGGAACGGCGCCTGCGCCAGTATCGGAGCAAGCTCCACTTCCAATGCCGCGCCCAAGGTTTCCAGGCGTTGCCAGATCGAGCCTGCCGCGAGGAGATTCAGTGTCGCCAATCCCGCCGCCATGGCGACTGGATTACCCGACAGAGTGCCCGCCTGGTAGGCGTCGCCATCGGGTGCCAGGTGCGCCATCACCCGGCGTGAGCCGCCGAAAGCGCCGACAGGCATTCCGCCGCCAATCACCTTGCCGAAGGTTGCCATATCGGGCGTGATGCCCGTCAGCTCCGCGACCCCGCCGCGTGCGAGCCGGAATCCGGAAATCACCTCGTCAAAGATCAAGAGCGCGCCGTGACGCGCTGCGACTTGCTTCAACGTCTGCAGGAAAACTCGCCGCTGCAGAAGCAACCCGTGGTTCGCGGGCGTAGGTTCAATGATCACCGCCGCAATACGCTCTCCGTCGGCTGCAAAAAGCGTCTGCAGCGCCTCTTCGTCATCGAGCGGCAACACGCGCGTTGCCGCGACGAAGGCCGCGGGGACGCCTGCTGAGGATGGTCGCCCGAAGGTTGCAAGCCCTGAGCCGGCCGCGACGAGCAAGTGATCGGCGTGGCCGTGATAGCAGCCCGAGAACTTAACGATGAGATCGCGACCACTCACCGCGCGCGCCACGCGAATCGCGCTCATGACTGCTTCGGTGCCGGAGGAGACGAAGCGCACCTGCTCAAGTCCTGGATAGGAGGCGACGATTCGTTCCGCCAACTCCACCTCACCCGCGCACGGCGCGCCAAACGTCGTGCCGTTACGAACGGCCTGCGTCATCGCCTCGACCACCTGTGGATGCGCGTGGCCGAGGATGAGTGCGCCCCAGGAGTTCACGAGATCCAGATAGCGCCGGCCGTCGACGTCGTACAGGTACTGTCCCGCGCCGCGCTCGATGAAGAGCGGGGTGCCGCCTACCGCCCGAAACGCCCGCACCGGCGAACTGACGCCGCCGGGAATCACGCGGCACGCGCGCTCGTAAAGTTCCGCCGACCGCACTCCCGTCAATACGGGGCGCGCTTTCTCGTCATTCATGCGTTTCTTTTTCCGCTATCGGCATCGTGGGCGTGTGGCGCGCGCTGCAGGCGCGCCGCACGAAAGAAGGCATCCACCGTGTCTGCGCTTGCGTGCGGCGCTGCGGCCCTGATCCCCGCAAGCGGCAGGTGTGCAAGACGCCGCGCGAGCGTGGTCGCGAAGCGCCGCAGCAATTGTTGCTCGTCTTCGCCCAGGCCGCGCAGATCATCTGCGAGGAGTTGATCCATTTGGCTAGCTGCAATGCCTTCAAAGGAGTCTCTGAGGTCAGCAAGCCTGCGGCCGATGGCACGCGTCGCAAGCTCGTTGCGCAGGTGCGCCAGCCGCTCATCGATGGCAGCCCGCACGGGTGCCAGACGCAGGAGCTGCGCCAGACGCTGCTCGCGCGTGGCTTCGATGAGCTCGTTCATCCCGACGCGGGCAAGACCGGCCGCTTGCGCTGCCGCGGGCTCAATATTGGGGGGCAGGCCAAAATCGATGATCAAGGGTGAGCTTGCGGCCGCTTTCTGCAGCGCGCGCAGCGCTGCCTCATCGAGGATTGCCCCGGGGCCACCGGCCGCGACGACGACGGCCGCGACGCTGGGCGGGGATGAGCGAAACTCATGTAGTGATACGCACCGTGCGCCCAGCGACTGCGCCCACTCCTCGGCCACCTCGGCTGAGCGATTGACGATCACGAGCGGCAGACCGGCCTTGCGCAGGAATTGTCCGCAGCGCCGCGTCATCGGCGACACGCCCAAGAGTGCGACGGGCACACGGCGCTCCCCGCAGTGCGCAAGTACGCGCTCCACAGCCAGATCCGCGAGCGACGGCGGGCGCGAGCCGGCGCTTAGCCGATGGACGCGGCTCGCCATGGACAGAGCTTCATTCATGAGACGATTGAGAGTGGGTCCGCATACCTTGGCTGCGCGCGCCATGTCCCATGCGCTACGCAGCTGGGCAGTGATCTCACGCTCGCCAGCCTGCGCGGAATTAAGGCCGCAAGCCAGTAGAAAGACATGTTCGACCGCCGCCTCGCCGGTCCAGGCACGCAGCGCCTCAGCGGCCTCGCCAAGTTCCGGGTCGCGGCCGCGCAGCGCGCGAAAGACCGCGCCGCGCAGATCTGCCGCCGCCGAAGCATCGCCGGTGGCAAAGATGACTTCGACTCGATTGCAGGTTGCGAGGAACACGACCTCTGCA
>Ga0302325_10022793_pt1 | contig 13087 bp, 11 predicted proteins | sample Palsa_T0_2_FD_201948 | JGI IMG/M metagenome (GOLD analysis project Ga0302325, IMG submission 201948) | Peat permafrost microbial communities from Stordalen Mire near Abisko, Sweden - Palsa_T0_2 | ecosystem: Environmental > Terrestrial > Soil > Palsa > Peat permafrost | place: Sweden: Abisko... | reverse complement strand
GCGTTTCGCCGTCGAGCAGATCCATGACCAGAAAGGCCGCGCCATCGTCCGCCGTATCGTCGTCGCTTACGCGAACGGCACCCTCATGACCCACAACGTTGGAGACGTACCCCTCACGTAAGAAGCGAGCCTTGACCTGCGCATTGATTGACAATTCGGCGTGCAGAATCTTCACTGCGACCCGACTGCCATTGCGGTGCGTTGCGGCGTAGACCGCGGCCATGCCGCCGACGCCGAGGAGTGCGTCCAGGCGCCACTTCTCACGCAGGACGGTGCCCAATCGCGCCCGCGCTTGCAACATGAGCGGGTCGAGAAATTGGGTTACCGCGTCGGAGTCGTCCTGCGAATCCACGCTCACGTTCTGCGTCCCTCCAGGTCATCCCCGTCAGTCGGCCCGTCGGCCGCCGGGCAACCGCGGATGGTACATGATCTTCGCCGCACGGGGCTACCAACCATCTCAGGCACGATCAGCACGGAGACTCTCGTGAGGCTAGAGGCGTCAGGTCGGCGCGCTGACTCCTGCCTCCGTCATCGTCGCTGAAACCGCGACGCGTCCGCTTTCACATTCCCCTCCCGTGACGGCACATACGGCAACCGGACTACCTCTTCGGCCATGTGCAACTCGCGTGTCCCACGTGTGCGGGCTGCGGAGCGCGGCGTCGGCCAGGATCTCTAGGTACGAACTCGACCTTGGGCGCAAGGAGCATCGCGATCAACGGCTCCGAAAGCGGCACTCTCAGTTTTTCTCGGACTTTCCACAGAAGCATCGCTACCGAGTCCATGAGATTGAGCCAATCGGCGACATCTTCGATCGTGTACGCCATCAGTGGCGGATCGAAGTGGTGGAAGTGATTGCGAACCGCCTTGAGTCGCGAGAAGCCCTTCGTCTCATCGCGTGCATTGTCGAGTGGCCGTCCGGTAATGAGCCCGACCCATGCCAGCTTGCACGCCAGACGGGCGACGCGTGTCGGGCCGAGGCGTGCTTCATCGAATTTCCACCCCCAGGCGGCACTTTCGTACTTGGCCTTATAGTAAAGTTGGTTGAGGGTCGTCTCGACCGTCGATGTGGCCGCGTTCAGGTACGCGAGGAGTGACGCCAACCACTGGTCGCCCGCGACTTCGAACATCAGGTTTGATGAATCAACGGCTTCGGCCCGAGACCGTAAAATCGTCCGCTGGAGGTAGAGCTGCACGGACGAGTAACCAACGCCCTCCCGATCGAGCGCGGCGCTTACGGGGAATCCTTCGCTGATGCTCGACGCCAATCGGATTGTCAGATGAGAGTCGTCCTCATTGCACGGCGCATGGAAGGGCATGGCCATAGCCACCGAGCCGTCCATCCAGTTCTTGTGCAGCGGTGGCAGACCGGCGGCATCAGCGGCGAACCTTCGCCGTTGCCGAAGCAACGAGCAGAGACCAGCGAAAGTCATGGGCGTGGCCAGCGGTGCGCGCCCCTGGTGCGTCCAGTGCACGCTGAAAGCCCCCGCGGAGCGCCATTCCCGGATGGTCATCTCTTTGTTGGCATACAGGTTGAGAAGTTGCTGCGCGATCCGACGCACGCGGTTTCCGTCGGGCGAATCCTCGGAGAAGCGGAGGGGGCTGTATGGATCGGGTAGTCGTTGCGAGCTGGGTCGCATGTTAAATGTCTTTTCGGGCGGCTCCGGCGATGTCATGACCGACCGACCTTACGCTTGTCGATCCGACTGTGCTTGAGGTGTTCGGGCAGGCATTCGCCCCCAGTGACCGCATCGACGATCTCCGGCGATAGATCTTCGGTTGGTTTCAATATCGGCGCGGCGCTCGCCATGCGCGACGGGAGACTAGGCGTTCGTACGAGCCGCCGTGATTCGCGAGCACTTCGCGGTGGCACAGATCTGCTCGAGGAGCTTCTGAGCCTGCGATCGCGCCTCAATGCCAGGCGCGACGACCGCCAGAAGGGAAGGTTCGGCCCGAATTTCGGTCACATCGATCAACGCATCGTAGACGTGGATCGTTCCCTCATTCGCGTAGGCGCTGACCACACCGATTTGTCTTGGAAGGCTCAATCTTTCTTGAAATGTACGAAACTCTGCAGGGTCCAATCCCATATCAAAGAGAGAAGACTTGTACTGCACACCAGAGTCGAACCGGGCGTGGTAGTCGAGATCCATGCCGGGACATGCGTTGGCGAGCGCGTAGCTGATCTCGGCCGTTGCTCCTATCAGACTCTCGACAGGCATCCTTAATTTGCTTGGTTTCGGAACCAGCGCGCATTCCACTCGCCAATCGCGAAGCCATTCGCCCAACCATGCCGGCTGTGGTTTGTCGGACCGTCCACGAACGAGCATCAACGAATTCTTCGGGTCGGCGCCATCGTCCAATTCGTAGTGCGCATGTGAGCCCAGATTGTCGTCGTGCACGTAGATAGTCTTCAGCGAACCAGCCCGCATTCTCAACGGAGCGTGCCGAGATGACGCCGTTACATTCACAATCTGCTCGCACTCTGAATAGCCCGTGAGCGTCACTGCATGGGCGTTTGCCGGCTCTCCGCCGTCTTCGGTCCTTAATAGGAACAGGATCACCGGCAGGTGCGATCTCAGTGACGAAACAAGCTTCGCACGGAAGAGCGGCCAATTCCGTCCCGGGACGAACTGGTCCGCGATGTAGCCAAGCGTCTTGATCGCGGAAGCCATTTGCACATAATCCAAACCGTGGCTGGCCGGGAAGGGACTCCCCGCGGCTTTCGTGATGGCGTATGGCGTCGGGGTCCGATGGCCAGCCATGTGAGCGACCTGTTGAAGCGCTGACCAAAGGGCGGTTGAAGCGCACACAGCGGCCCCGCCGTCCTGTTGTTGATATGCGAGCCCCTCCACTTCCAGGCGCAAACCGGCAAGGTTCACGCGGTAAGGGCGAAGGACTGCGTAGTTGCGCCGTCCCTCGATTGGATAGGTCTTCAGAACCGAACGACCGAGCGTCGCGCCGGGCAGCGGCCGCTTGATGACGAAGCCCAAGTAGTGGTTCGCACTCAGTTCCGCTTCTGATTTGCGGCGGGTCTCGGCATCCGATTCGGCGTAGATCCGATCGAATCTACCGTTGAGCGCTTCCTCTGTTATCCCGCTGAAGAAGTGAAACCGGTCACAATGCGGCGACGGAGCTGCGAAGGACGTGGCGTAATAGTTCGCGAACTCGTCCAGATAGTGACGATCGACATACGGCCACTCATGAAGGATTACGGTGGGGCCTAGCGGGCCCAGATAGTCGTTCAGGTACGAAACCGCTCTACTCTTGCCGAGAATCCCTTGCAGACCAAGCTGCGGGTACGGCATTGGCCGCACGTAGCCCCCCCGATGATCGGACACGCGGACTCTTATTGAAAGCGAACTCGCGCAGAAATCACAGGCTGCGGTGTTTCAGCTTCAACTGCACGTCTCGCATCCCGCCCCTTGGCGAAGGCGTCCTCGATTGCTTTTGGGTCAAGCAATTCCACCCCCTCGTACTCTTCGTCCGAGAGGCTGACGAGTGCGGCAGGCTTTGGCCTCTTTTGCTCTTGCATGTCCGTCCTCCTTCCCGATGAGTTACGTTCGGATCGCGTTCCCAGATAATGTGCCTCGCTGAAGGCTCCATCAAGGCGTCTTGTCAAGATTTAAATATCATCGGAACGGGCCATACAATAGCATTGATAACAAATTTTCGGGCGAGCGAGGAATCTAAGCATTCTTAGGAACTTACGGTGTCGGCGTGAACAACAATGTCAGCCCACTCAGCCGGCTGACAACGGCTAGGCTCTCATCGGCGGAGGCCTAGGCGGCAGGCGAGTTGGCGCGGAGGGGCCAAGTCGCTTGCGCCTCGTCCCACCGTCCCCCGCCGCAAGGTGTCACGACCGGACCCATGACCGACCGGGATCGCGGCGGGGCCGTCAGCGAAGGCCGAGTTCCGCCGCAATGTGGGGCCGTTGAGCGAGCCATTGTTCGAGCTTGTTCTCGGGCCACATCTCGATCCCGGGGCGTTCGCGGGCGTGGTTGTCATATCGTTCAGTGTTTCCTGGTCCGCTAGTTGCTCCGGATTACGATTGGGACGGCAAGACGCGCAGGGGGCACCGCGAGGCGAATCATGGTCGCGGCCAGCGGCATTGCCTGAACGGCCGCTTGGGGGCTTACCGGCCTCTCGTCCACGTCTACAAGCTCGGCAGCAAAGGCGACCCGTTGCTGCGGCGCGAATGTCATGCCGGAGTAATATTCGGCCGTCTGTTCGTAGAGCAACTCTATCGTCCAGAGATCCGACGTGGGTCGTTGGCTCAACCTCTGGGCCGATAGATCGTAGGTTCGGTCGATAAGTGGGTAGCTGCCATGCTGACTACGCGTGCCGTGAACCGCTTTCGCGTTCGGTGCGGGTCGAAGGCGAGCCGTCACGCGACGACACGCCCAGATGGCCCTGACTGCCTCGTTGACCGGAGGGTCCCAAGAACACACGAAGCGCAAGCGCGGCTGCCTTGCCTGTCTAAGCCAGGGTAGCGGGATAGGAAGCTGCACGCGCGCCACGTCGGCAGGCCCCTCGATGACTCCCTGCCACACAAACACGGCAGAGGCGGGCGACGGTCGCGACAGTCTTGCGGCGCTCGCCCGTCCTCGACCTATCGTTCGATCGGCGAGGGCCTGAACGGGCGGGGGTAGCTCGACCAATATCGCGGTCAGTGCGAGAAACGCCTTGATGGTGACGGCAAACGGACGACCACCGGGAGCGCAACAACCTTGGAGTGAATGAAAGGCCAGTGCCGCTTCCCGCGCGAGCAGGGGCGCGGCGAATGACGTCCCGGCATGATCCTCCCAATCGCCCGTGTCCGTGCAGCCCCATACCCCAAAACTCGCGCGCCACCCCCAGTCCTTCCCCAGATTGCCGCCATGGGCCCCGTACTCGGGGACGGGACCACCGGCAACGCCGGGACCGACACGCGAGAACGGACTCGGCCAACCGATGGTGCCCACGAGGCCGTCGGGATGCAGAGTCTCGACGGTCGCACCGCACGTCAGCGTGTTGAAGCCGCTGGGCCAGGCGCCTAATTGCCATGCCGGTTCGTCAAGGTGCAGCGGATAGTCCGATGCGGGGACGGCGCCCGGCGGAGAGTTCCCGGCGGCAACCACCACGATCGCATCGCGGGCAAACGCGAAGTTGTCGAGATCTTGGACCAGCAGAAGCCGTTCGCGCTGGGCGACGGGAGCATATGAGGCGAGGGGTTGGGGCTCTCCGAAACTCAGATTGAAGACCCGTACATCTGGATAGGTCGCGACCACCGCTTCAAGCGCTGGCGCGATGGCCTTGTCCTCTATGCTGCGTTCATCTCTTGCCACCATCACGTCGAGAAATCGGCAGGTTCCAGGGGGACGCTGCGACTGTCCCGAGCTGAAATCAAGATCACCAAACACAACGCGCGAAGCCACCAGTGAGCCGTGATTTCCCGCATACGCCGCGACGGCGTCGAGATGCTGGTAGGTGCCACGCCGATATGGCGTCAGCTCGCTGTGACCTGCAGGGATGCCGGTATCGAGCACGGCAACAACTGGCAGGTCTCCAACATCAGGCGTTAGCGGAAGCTTCGCCGGATGCGCCGGTGGAGTCTTCCTGTGGGCAGGCAGCGCGGTGACTGACGTGACGTGCGGCGGATGCAGTGACTGGATGGAGAAGAAGCTGTCGGTGACTTCTCGGACCGCCGTCCGGCGCATCTTGCCTCGGAACCAGCGACGACCTGAGAAGTCGGTTCCGGTGCCGGTGAACCCCTCCCCGGACTCGCGCTTGAGCACGCTCGTGATGGCCGAGATGACTTCCTCGACCTCGACGCGCGTGAGTAGGGGCTGAAGCTCCACGACCACGTCTGTGGCAATGGATTTGGAAACCGCCTGCAACCACTCGTCGTCCACACGATATTTGGAAGGCACCGGGTCGAACCTGTCGATGGTGACCCAGCGCGCGCGCTCATGCACGCCCTCTTTGTTGAGCGCGGAAGCGGTCGAGAGCAATCGATCGAAGCGTTCCGTTGTTGCGTGAACAGTCGCTATCCCTTCGTCGCTCACATCGATCAGGTCCATGCCGAGCCGACGGAACACACGGGAGTGGTCCCCACCGTATGCGGGTTGCTCCTCAAACGTGCCGGTGGGCGCCTTCTTCTTGTCCGTCGAGAGCTTCGGGACGCGTTCAACAGGTAGCGCAACCAAAAAATAGTGACGCCCCTTGAGTGGATCTTTCGAGTCTTGGATCGTCTTCTTCGACGCCTTCATCGCCGCGCTGAGCTGCGCGCTCTTCGCAACCCAATCGATCGTTCCCAACTGCGGCGGCCGTCCGCCGCCGCCCTTCTCAGCGTGCGCCAACTCGTGTTGTTCGTTGAGGAAGAAGGTCCGGGGTCGCGGCGGAGTCCCTTTGTTCACGCCTGCCTCGTCATCGTCCGTAGCGCGACGGCGCGTTCCTCGGCGGTGATGCAACGGACGGCCTCCGCGTAGCTGGGCGCGGCGGCCAGCAACCGTCTGACACTTCGAGGTGATACAATTCCCCCCGAACGCGCCCGTTTAAGACCAAAGCTGAGCAACTCTGGACGCGACGGCCGAGGAAACTCGAAGACCTGATCAAAGCGTCGGAATAGGGCTTCGTCGAGCTGCTGCGGAAGGTTGGAGGTGGCGACGACCACACCCTTCGGCCGCGTGTGCTCCAGCTCCTGCATGAGTGAGATGGCCACGCGATCCAGCTCGCCGACGTCAAGCTGGTTACCGCGACGCTTCCCGAGGGCATCGATCTCGTCCAAGAGAAGTATGCAGGCCGTGTTCTCTGCAAAATGAAATAGCTCCCGTATGCGCATCGCGGTCTGGCCGAGGTAGGCCCCCACAACGGCGTCGATTCTGATCACGTAGGTTGGTAGCGACAACGCGACCCCGAGGGCGTGCGCTGTCAGGCTCTTCCCGCAGCCCGGTGGACCATGGAAGAGAAGCTTTCGTCGCCGTTCGATGCCTCGGGTTTCTAGAGCGTCCCGATGACGCCACTCGGAGACGAATGTCATCAGCTCCCTTCTCTGCACCGGCCGAAGGGCGATGTCCTCTAGGAGCGGCGCGCCTTGGAGGCGCGTGAGCGCGGCTGTAAGCAGACCAGGATCGCCCAACCACGTTCCGTTGCTGGATGTCGAGTGAGCGCGATGGCCGTTCGGATGCAGAGCGCCTCGGAGGAGCTGAGCCGCAGAATGGTGCCCCTTCTCTTCCTCGACGTCGGCAATCTGAACGCCAATCGCGCGGGCGCCGGCCCAGTTCTGTGCGGCGACGGCTTCCAGGAGCTTGGCTAGCTGGTCCACTTTCGGCATCGCGCACTTGCTGCGCACATTACATCGGGCGGCGCGGGGGCGGGGGGCGGTTTCACGAGGTCATGCGCAGGACGGGCGAGCCGGGCGCCATGCCGCTTTTCTTGCGCGAAATTGCGCGCCGTCGGCACCCGATCGAGCCGTCGGCCCCCATGCCCAGCGGTCTTGGGAGAGAGCGGAACGTCAGGGGTGAGGCAAGCGCTTCCTCTCGGCCCTCTTTTCGGCCCGCTCTTTCTCGCGCTTGTGCCTCTCGTCCATCCTGAGCCGCTCTTCCTCGACACGACCAAGGGCAACCGCGCGCTCGCCGCCGCCGGCTCGACGTGCGGCGAGTCTTGCCTCGAAGGCTCTCCGCTCGGCTGGGTCCTTCGGAGCGATCCCAAGCATTATGTTTAGGTCGTCCTCTAGATCGATGTTTGGGCTCGGCGGGGACTCGCGCACTGCGATCGGTCTAGGCGGCTCCACGGGACGGCCCAAGATAAAGGCGCGGAAGTCGGACGCGGCTACGAACACATCGTGGCCGTGCTTGTACCCCCGGAGTTCACCGGCGCGAATGAGGCGACGCAACTTCGATGCTTTCATCGGAGCGTCCTTCACGTTCAGGAAGTGATCGGCTTCGGGGCCCAGATGGCGTCGCAGTTCGTCGCGGACAACGGCTCTCACTAGATCCTCGACGGTTACTCCCGCCGTATGGATGGCGTCTTCGATGGGATTCATTCGGCCGAGCATTGTCCCAGCGCGGCGGCGCCGCCCCGTCTCTTTGTGGTACGGTCGCACCGTCCGGCGGTGCGACCAAGAGATTGATTTTCTGCTGTATTCCTGCGGCAGAGTATGAGGAAGGGCAGTTTTTAGGCCCGCTCCACAGTTCCTCAATATGGGTCCCTTTCATTTGCGCACGTTTGCGAGAAGCGGAATCGGATGGTGCCCGCCGGATTTTTCCCGATACAGGCCGGTTCACAATCGACAAGGCTTTCGGGGACGCCTGAGGAACTGGGCCGGGCTTTCGCCGGGCTCAAGAGCCGCCGAGATGTCGCGAGCCTTCTGGACGTCCCGTACTTCCAATTCGATTGGCTGGTACGCCGATCACCGCCGCCGCTTCGCTACGAGCACGCCCAGATAAGAAAGAGGCGGGGCGGCGTCCGGGATCTTCTGGTGCCCTCGACTTCGCTGCGCATCGTGCAGCAGAAACTGCTGCAAGTTCTCTCCGAGGTCTATCGCCCACGCGGATGCGTACATGGGTTCGTGCGCAATCGAAGCATCGTCTCGAATGCGGCACGCCACACCGCGCGGGCGTGGGTCCTGAACGTTGACCTCAAGGACTTCTTCCCCTCGATCAATTTCGGGCGCGTGCGCGGCATGTTCATGGCCCCGCCATACAGGCTTCCCGAGGCCGTCGCGACCGCGCTCGCGCAGGTCTGTTGCCACGAGAATCAGCTCCCGCAAGGGGCTCCGACGTCACCCGTGGTCGCGAACATGGTGACCGCGCGAATGGATGGCGAGTTGCTCTCCTTGGCTAGGGAATACCGGCTCACCTACAGCCGGTTCGCGGACGACCTCACGTTCTCAACGAGCCAGCGTTCCTTTCCCTCGGCTCTGGCGGCGCGACCATCGCCATCGGCGCTGACAACGCTCGGCCCGCACCTTGAACACGTGTTGACCCGAAACGGCTTCGCACCGAATCCCGCGAAGGTTCGCCTTCAATCTCGTTCAGTCCGGCAGGAAGTGACCGGCCTAACCGTAAATCGGACGCCGAACGTTCAACGCGCCTATATCCGCCAAGTTCGAGCGATGCTGCACGCGTGGGAGAGGTTCGGATTGCAAGCGGCCGCCGACGAATTTCATGTGCGCTTTGACCGCAAACACCGCAACCCCAAACGGGGACCGGCCGAATTTGCACGAGTCGTTAAGGGCAAGATCGACTTCCTGAAGATGGTGCGCGGCGACGGTCACCCGATTGTGGTCGCTCTTAGTGCCCGTTTCGGCACACTTGTGGGTCGGTCTCCGCGCGCCGTACCGACGCTCGACGAGCGCATCCGAAACGCCATGTGGGTCCTTGAACACCTAGCCGACGGCCCAAAAGGCCCCGAGCTGGTCCTCGGGACCGCCTTTGAAATTCACGGCGTAGGCGTCATCACGTGTGACCACGTCGTTGCCGACGGCACTGAGGCGTTCCGCTGGAACGGTGCAGCCGACCGAAAACACCCCACGGTGCTTTTTCGCTCGGAGGAGATGGACCTGGCCTTACTCGGTCTCGAACCCTCAGGGAACGCGCTTTTCTTCGTACCCAGTCACTCGCCGCTCATTTGGAGCGAGGTCATCGTGGCTGGATTTCCAAACTATCGACCCGGTGACTCAGGGTATTTTCCGAAGACCGTGGTCTGCGGTCAGCGCCAGATTTACGGATACCCGCGGTTCCTCGTAGATGGACCCATCGTGGCTGGAATGAGTGGCGGTCCGACGCTCAATCAGGCCGGGGAGGTCATCGGTGTCGCATCGACCGGCGCGAGCAAGCTCGCTGAGGCAAACGAAACCGAGTGGCACGGATTCATTCCGGCTTCGACGATCCAGACCTTCATCGAAGCGGCTAGATCCGCAGGCGTGATTCGTGACGCGTAAAGGTCGCTGTCAGGTGGCGACCATCGCAGCGGTCCGCTGCCGGTTCTGGCGCGGCATGACCTCCTCCGTTGGGTTAAGCGGCACGAGTCAATGTTACATCGGCGACCGAGGCGCGGGGTGCTTGTCGGCACGAGCATGAGCGAGGTCTGGTCGCGACTTCGAGACCGGCGTGCGGCGCAACGCTCTGCCGAAGAGCGTCGGCGCGAGCTTTTGGTGGACGTGTATGAGAGGCAAAGCCATTGTCTCGAGGAGTTTGAGGGATTGCTCCTTCGCGCATATCACGTGGAAACTCCCGGCGGCCTGGCGGGTGTGCGTATGGCCGCGGACCACGACGCACTACGGCGCTCCGTGATGGCGTTCCGAACGCGAGCGGTGTTGGCGTTCGGTGACGAGCAATTCGCGAACGAACTGATGGCGGTGATCTTCATGCACGAGGATGCCGCGACACGTGGCAATTTCCAGATGAGCAAGGTTGTCGAAAGGGCGGAGCGGGTCAACGCGCAGATGCTCCACGCGATACGCGAGGTTCAACGCGACATAGGACTGCCCGAAATTCGCGTAACGGCAAAGACGGACCGCGCCATCGAAAAGCTGCTCGAGGAGCATGGCGTAGGCATCACGCGAGCGTTGCCTCCACGGACGGAATAGACCCCAACCCGGAGAACGGCCGGCGCGGAGCCTGGTGCTGAAGGCGCGGTCGGGCTCTCATGTCGTCATGCCGGAAAAAACGTCTGCCTTTGCGCATGGCGACGCGTTCTTCGCCGAGTGCGGGGTCGTGAACGAGTTCATTGACGCCAGCGTTAGGCCAATCGTCGACAGAGTTTTCGATGGTTCGAAGCCCGAGCATTCGACATTCCTCGGCGCACTGCTGCGCGTGACCGCTTGGCTTCGGTCGCTAAAGAAGCTGAACCATCCGGGTGACTTTCAAGCCGTCGTTTGTTGTAGTCGAGCGTTGCTCGAAATCGCCATCGACCTGTCGCTCTTGCAGTTCGATGCCGCGAGACATTCGCACGACATGATTGCGTCGTGGGAACGCTCGGCCAAGTTCAAGCACGCAAAGGGCGTCGAGCGCTTCTACGCACGGGCGGGTAAGGCGGTTCCGAACGATTTAGTGGAGGTAGTGAATTTCATCGCTCGAGAAGGGGCCGTCGTGGATGCGGAGCGCCGCAAGCACTGGCCGCAGACCAACGGTGCGCACCCTGTTCGCTGGACGGGGAGAAGCCTCCCCGATGACGCCAGAGAGGCTGACAAAGTCGTGCCTCATGGGTTCGTCGCCGACTTGAACGCGGATAGCTTCTCAGAGTTTTGCACAAGGCGCTTCGCACATCTTTGTTGGAGCACGCACGGATCTGGTTTGGCGGGCGTCCGCTTTCTGTCCGAAGGGCACTTCCCCGGGGTAAGTGCGCTCGGGTTTGCGGAGAGTGCTCAGCTCGCCGTTACGTGCGTTGACCTATTGTTGCGCCTTTTCGGACGACACGACGAGATCATGCAGGTCCGGTTCCAGAAACTGAAAGCCGAGCGATTCGTAGCGCGCGCGAAGGTCCTCATCACATATCCTCCCGCGCTCTGGTAACGCCCCTGCAGGTAGGCCCATTTCTGCCCCACGCATGGTGCGCATCGTCACCCGAACCTGCCTGTTGGGATCTCGCTGCGTCGCGTCGCGCACGCTATGCAACGCGCGTTAGGCGGGACCGATGGCGGACGAGAAGAAACGGCTCGGGTTGGATGAGGCGTCCGCCAAAGCATTCGAGGCACTCGGCAAGCTTACTGAAGGCAAGCCCGAAGGTGCTGCGGCGCAAGTGATGCTCATTGTGCTCGCGTTCGCGACGCACAACCCGTTGATTCTCGGCGCACAGCCTCTGCTTGAGCGATTGTTGCAGCGCATGAATAACAAGGCCGGCAAGGATGCGGTCGCAGCGCTGGCAAAGGACGTCGAGAAGGACGAGGAGATTCGACGAATCGCGTTTGAGGTTCGCGAACAGCTGCTTCCATTTCTGTCGGAGATCTACAGGCTGCAACAGGCAAGGGGAGCAATTGGAGTCGACGCGGGGACGACGATGTTGAACGCGGACGTGAGCGTTGCGGATGCGCTTGCAAGCGTTGGCGTGATGCTCCATCGCATGGAGGAGCGGTTAGTCAATCCCGAAGGGTGCGACCCGGACAGGCCGCTGCACGACAGGTTGGTACTTACGGGACCGACGCAGACTATGCGGGCGCGGGCGAAGTCGGACGGACAACAGTTTGAGGTGCGAGCTGCTCGGTATGGCTCGACTCCGCGGCTCATTCTCGAGCTGACGAACATGTCGAAGACCGATGTTCGACCGTTGGCTCTCTACGTCGACGTCATCGAATGTTTGGACATCGACATTGAGGACGTCTGGTCCTGGTACGGAATGATGCGGCCCATGCGCAAGTACAGCGCGCCGCTCGAGGCAAAGAGTGGACGCTATCGATGCGTAGCCGCGGAGGCGAACGACGGCGAGTACCTGGTACTGACCCCGGGGGAGCTGGAGGTGTTTTCCATCACGCTTGCACCGCCGCAGACACAGGCGCTCTACCGCCTGCGCGTTGCAGTCGAGCTTTCAACGGGGGGGCAAACATTCGTCCAAGAGTTTGAGCGTGTCGTTCAGTTCGGTGCCTTCGACGGGACGCCGTGGCCCTGGACGAAGGACCACCCGCGGCACGGTGACGGACCCCCGCCGGACGACGGCGGCGACACGTGCGTTCAAGACTCCCAGGCGACGATCCTGATGATGAGCGCCGCCGCACGAGCGAGAGCCCCTCAATCGGGGAGCTGAGGTCCGTGCCGGTGTGGTCCCGCCTGATGCATGTACAATCCCCGTTACCACGCTGTTACCACGACTCATGTTGCGCAGCGTGTCGGCCCGTTACGTCTCGCCGGTTCCGAGAAGACCCTGGCATGCACGCGGGATCTCACCCAAGTGCGTGACCTGACTCTGTTTGCGGTCTAGTTCCGCAGCTTTGCCAGGGCCTCTCGGCCTCGTGTCAGAGGAGCGCCGAAATCAGCGGATTTTCGCTTTCAAAACCGCTGCCTTCGACCACTCGGCCACTCCTCCAAGTTATTACTTTCACTGCCGTTTGTTCTTCCTTCACCTCCGAGCGCTAGGGCCCAATGGGGGGCCTGTTGACCATCTGTTGACCATT
>Ga0302325_10022792_pt1 | contig 13087 bp, 9 predicted proteins | sample Palsa_T0_2_FD_201948 | JGI IMG/M metagenome (GOLD analysis project Ga0302325, IMG submission 201948) | Peat permafrost microbial communities from Stordalen Mire near Abisko, Sweden - Palsa_T0_2 | ecosystem: Environmental > Terrestrial > Soil > Palsa > Peat permafrost | place: Sweden: Abisko... | reverse complement strand
GGTCCCCGTCCCCATCCCGGTCCCCGTCCCCATCCCGGTCCCCGTCCCCATCCCGGTCCCCGTCCCCATCCCCGTCTCCGTCCGCTTCTCCGTCCCCGTCCCCTTATCCATCCCCGTCCCGGTCCCGTCCCTGTCGGCACCGGGCCTGCGGCTAACCCGTCCGGCGGGCCCTAAGCTTGAGCCGTGTTCACCGAGCCCCCTTCGCATACCGCCCTGGTCAGACGAGCGCGCCGGATCAACAGGGAACTAGCCCTGCTCTATCCGGACGCCCACTGCGAACTGGACTTCACGTCCCCGCTCGAGCTGCTGGTCGCGACGATCCTGTCCGCGCAGACCACCGACAAGCGCGTCAATATCGTGACTCCGATCCTGTTCTCGCGGTACACCGCCGCCGCGGACTACGCGGCCGCCGATCGCGACGAGCTCGAGAAGATCATCCAGTCGACCGGCTTCTACCACGCCAAGGCGAACAGCCTGATCGGCCTCGGGCAGGCGCTGTGCGAGCGGTTCCGCGGCGAGGTGCCGCCGCGGTTGCGGGATCTGGTCACGCTGCCCGGCGTGGGCAGGAAGACGGCGAACGTGGTGCTCGGTAACGCCTTCGGCATCCCCGGTATCACCGTGGACACCCACTTCGGGCGGCTGGCCCGGAGGTTCGGCTGGACCACGAGTACCGAGCCGGAGAAGGTCGAGGCCGAGGTGGCCACGCTCATCCCGCGCCAGGACTGGACGGACCTGTCGCAGCGCCTGATCTGGCACGGCAGGCGGGTCTGTCATTCGCGCCGGCCCGCCTGCGGTGCGTGCGCGCTCGCCGCCCTCTGCCCTTCTTTCGGTGCGGGACCGGTCGATCCGGAGGTGGCCGCCAATCTCGTCAAGTCCGGCCCGTTCTCGTGACCGCGGGCGGACGGCTCGCTCCGGCCGCGTCCGTGCCAGCGTGGTTGCGCGAGCTGGCGGCCGCGGCCAAGACGATGGAGGTACCCGCGCTGATCGCGCCACCGGAGCGCGGCGGCAAGCCGTCGGCGGTGCTTATCCTGTTCGCCGACGGCCCGGGCGGTCCCGATCTCCTGCTCATCCAGCGCAGCCAGGGGCTCCGGCTGCACGCGGGCCAGCCCGCCTTCCCCGGCGGGTCCATCGACGCCGGGGAGGGACCGGTCGAGGCCGCGCTGCGCGAGGCGGCTGAGGAGGTGGGCGTGGACCCGGACGGCGTCGAGGTGGTCGGTACCCTGCCTGAGGTCTACATCGAGCGAACAGGATTCCGGGTGGTTCCCGTGCTCGGGTGGTGGCGGCAGCCGTCAGCAGTGGCGCCGGTCGACGCCGGCGAGGTGGCCGCGGTGGAACGAGTCGGCGTCACCGAACTAGCCGATCCCGCCGTCCGGCTGATGGTGCGCGTACCCGACGGGCGGACCAGCCCCGCCTTCCAGGTTAGGGGGATGCTCATCTGGGGGTTCACCGCCGGGCTGGTGGACCGCCTGCTCGCGCTGGCTGGCTGGGAGAAGCCATGGGACAGGGCCAGGGTCCTGGACCTGTCAACGTCGCTGACGCGCCGAGATAGTGAGTGAAAAGCTATACGGTTAGGGTCGTGCGCGGTGATGTGCTCGACCTCATCTTGATCGTGGTTGTCGCCGCGTTCGCAGTCTCCGGCTACCGGCAGGGCTTCATCGTCGGCGTACTCAGCTTCTTCGGTTTCGTGGGCGGCGCGCTGCTCGGCGCGGAGTTCGGCCCGGACATCTCACGGGCCCTGGTCGGCGGGCAGACCCAGCAGGATGTGATCGCCGTAGTCCTGCTGGTGAGTTTCGCCGTGCTCGGGCAGTTCATCGCGTCCTCCATCGGCGCGGCCATGCGGTCCACGGTGACCTGGCGGTCGGCGACGGTGCTTGACTCGGTGGGCGGCGCCGCGGTCAGCGTGGTGTCCGTGCTGCTGATCGCCTGGGTGGTCGGCTCGGTGCTGGTCGGGTCGCCGTTCCCGCTGGTGGATCAGCAGGTGAACAACTCGCTGGCCCTCCAGACGCTGGACAAGTTCATGCCCACGCCCGCCAAGACCATGTTCTCCGACTTCCGCAGGATGCTGGCCAGCAACAGCGCCTACGCCGAGGTGTTCAGCGGCATCGGCGCCGAACGCATTCTGTCGATCCAGGCCCCGGACAACGCCGTGCTCAGCAGCCCGGGATTCCTGGCGGCCCGGAGCCGGGTGGTGCGGGTGCAAGGGGTGGCCCCGAGTTGCCAGCGGTCCATCGAGGGCTCCGGATTCGTCATTTCCGCCGACCACATCCTCACCAACGCGCACGTGGTCGCGGGGGTCACCACCCGGCAGACGGTGACCACCGCCGCCGGAGTTACCTTCGCCGCCCGGGTGGTGTTCTACGACCCGCAGGTCGACGTGGCCGTTCTTTACGTACCCGGACTTGACCTGTCGCCGCTGCAGTTCGCCGGCCCGGCCAATCCGGGCGACAGCGCGGTGGTCGCGGGCTACCCGCTCGACGCCCAGGTGCTGCACACCGTGCCGGCCCGGATCGGCGACGTCCAGAACGCGCAGGGCCCCAACATTTACCAGACCAGCACGGTGACCCGCCAGATCTACGAGATCAGGGCGCTGGTCGAGTCGGGCAACTCCGGCGGCCCGCTGCTGTCCCCGCAGGGAACCGTCGACGGCGTGGTCTTCGCCGCGGCCGTGGGGGTGTCCGACACCGGCTTCGCGCTCACCGCGGCCCAGGTGTCCGCCGACGCCAGCGCGGGCGCCCACGCCACCACCGCCGTCTCCACCATGTCCTGCGACAACTAAGCAGCCGACGTGCGGACCCACGTCGCCAGGGCCGTCAGCTTCGGCCGGAGCCAACAGACGCGGCCGGAGGTCTGCGGCCGGGACGTCTGCCAGTCCCCGCCGTTCGATCCGCGCGGCCAGGTCGTCGCAGGCCACCAGCACGGCCGCGATATCGATGCCATACGGACGCCCGCCCACGCCTGACGGCTGTCCCACGCCCGACGCCCCGGCCGCGCCCTGGTACGCGCGGACGCGGTCGGCGCCCCGCCTGAGCAGCGTGACCGCGCCGCGGGCATTGCCCCGGTGCGCGTGCGTCAGCCCGACCGCGACCTGGGCGAGGCCCTGCCAGAGATCGCGTTCGTGCGGCGGCGCGGACTTCCACGACGCCTCGAGGACCTCATGCGCGTGAAACGGGCGCCCGGCGCGCAGCAGCTCATCGGCGAGCCTGGCCGCGTCCGGTGCGGCGAGGGCGAGTTCGTCAGGGATCATGGCCAGGCCGGCGTCCGCCCGGGGAAGCGGACGTCCGAGCGCGTCGCGGGGGCGCGCGTTCCGCGGCTTGCCTGCCGGGTCGCGATCCCTGCTCAACGTTCCGGTTCCGGGTCGGCCAGCCAGCCGGAAAGCTCAGTGTCGAAGGCGTCCGGCCGTTCCTCGTGCGGGAAATGCCCGGCACCGTCGATCACCCGCCAGCGGTAAGGGCCGTCGACATAGCGCCCGGCACCGCGAGCGGTCTGCGGCAGCACACAGGGATCCGCCGCGCCGTGCAGGTGCAGGGTCGGGGCCTGGATCGGGGCGCGCATGTGCCGCGCGTAACGCAGGCCGTCGGGCCGCACTCCGCTGCGCGCGAGCCAGCGGTGATATTCAAGCGCCGAGTGCGCCACCGAAGGTATCCGCATCGCCCTGGAGTAGGTCTGCTCGGTCTGGGGATCCGGCCAGCCCGGTGCGGACCAGGCCTCAAGCATCCGCCCCACCCGGAACGCTCCGTTCCTGAGCAACTGGCGCTCGGGCAGGACGGGCAGCTGGAAGCCGAGCGCGTAACCAATCCGGCGGCCCTGACCGAGCGGGTCGGTGAACACCGCCGTCCGCATCCGCAGCGGATGCGCCATCGACACGACCGCGAGCCGCCTGACCACCTTGGGGTAGTAGGCGGCCAGCGTCCAGGCGATCAGTCCGCCGAGGCCGTGGCCGACCACGATCGCGTTGGCCTCGCCCATGGCCCGGATCAGGCCGGCCGCATCGGAGGCCGCCGTGACCAGGTCGTAGCCGCGGGGCGGCTTGTCGCTGCCGCCGTAGCCGCGCAGGTCCACCGCGGCGGCGCGGAAACCCGCTTTGGGCAGGTCGGCCAGCTGGTGGCGCCAGGTCCACCAGAACTCGGGAAAGCCGTGCAGCAGGAGCACCAGCGGCCCTTCGCCGGCCTCGGCGACATGGAAACGGGTGCCGTTCGCGCTGACCGACCGGTGTGCCCACGGGCCGCTGATGGCGATAGCGGCATCGGCGCCGACGGTCATCACGCTCACCTCACCGAGGCTGGCGGGCGGCGATCTCGGGCTGCTGGCCGTCGTGGCGCAGCATCCCGAATCCCTCGGTGACGGTTTTCCTCGTCTTACGCAAGCCGGATAGGTGCCGTAGCTTCAGTAGCGCGATACCCACCGCCGCCGCCGCCAGCAGCACGCAGGTGCCTGCGACAATGAGGAACGCCGCCCATAGCTCGATGCGGAAGGCGGCGTAGAGGCCGAAGGCGAAGGCGAAGCAGAGCAGAATAAGCACCAGGCAGGCCACGAAAGCGGCCACCCCGACCAGCGCGCCGGCCAGGCCGACGCGCTTCGCGTCGCCCTTCAGCTCGGTCTTGGCCAGGTCGATCTCGTACCTGATCAGCTGGGACACGTCCTTGGCCGCCAGGGCCACGAGATCCCCTAGTGACTGATCACCGCCGGCGGGTTCCGGCGTCTCGCTGCGGACCATCGCGTCCATCTCCCATCGTGCGGACCACTATCCGTGCTCCGCACGGCGATTCGGCATCCGCGGCCGATATCCCCTGGGGGGCTAGAGCAGGTTAGGCCAAAGTCCAAGGCTAGCGTTGTTGATCGCCATCATGACAACACCCCGTGCCGGAACGGCGTTTTCCGCCTCACCCGGATGCTGATTTCACCGCGGACCCTGTGGTGATCAGGTGTCCGGGCTGGCCGTTGCGGCTTCGCCGGGAGTCAGGTTGATCCCGGTATTTGAAGGTTGACGGATATAGGGCACGATTTCCGCCGGCGGCGTGGCCATGTCAGACGCGGACCGCCCAGGGGAGTCTTCCCGCCCGGCTTAAACCCCTAGAACCTCAAGGGACTCCGATCGGACCTCAACGGGTCCCGGCCGGACCTCAACGGCCACGGTCCGCTCAACCCGGAGGAACCCGGTCAGCTCAACCCGGAGGAGGCCGAGGAGGTCATGCTGGCCCAGAAACAGCGAGCGGCGCCCCTGGCCGGGGCGCCGCCGCGAAAGCCACGTCAAACCTGGCTACCAAGCGTGCACCTTCTCCGTCAGCCAGGTCGTCTGACCTGGCCTGACACGCCTCCCGCGGCTGGTCGCGCGTGGGTACCTGGCTGCCGTGCCCGGACGCTCAAGCGCCCGTACCACAGTTCTACGACTAAATCGTCGGCCTGAAAAGACCTGGCACGTAACCGATTCGTGATCTCAATCAGTCGTCCCGATCACATGCCGTTAGCCTGTGGCTCGCCACGCGTCCCGCGACGGTCCCTTACCGGCCGATTTGGTGGTATAAGCACAGCTAGACTCACATACCGGGCTAGATCGCACCCTGTTAACGGACAGTGTCGGGCGACGGGAACCCGGCTTGCCAAGCCGAATCTTACATAGTGATAGCGGCTAAAAAAATCCTTACCATCGGGTAGTGATCTCGGCATAAGGCCTTCTCAGGCCCTGCGGCATATGTTGTAATTCGATTGGCTGAAGCCGCATGAGGGCGCGTGCGGTGATACGGGACCGGTGGCCGATACGACCCCCGGTGTCGATCCGAGAGCCCTTTGCGGATAAGCTTCCTATAAGGACGGCGCCGGCCTCCCCCCCCAGGGCCGGACCGTACACGCGGGCCCCGCTCTCCCCCCCGGCGGGGCCCGCCTCCTTATTTTCCGGCTCTTCGCAGCCCGTTCCCTTGATTCACTTGTGACGCATTGGTGTCCTCGTCCCGCTTGACCGTTCAGGTTTTCCGTGCTTGTTCCTATAGCAAACTGTGCGGATCCTGGAAAGTCGCGACCGGTTACGGATCGTGCCCGTTTTAGCCCCTTAGGGCCCTCGAAGACCTCCGAGCACCTCGAAGACACCGAAAGCCCGAAAACGACGTCGCGGCTTTTTATATTTTTTTCAGCCCGCGGGACATCCGCGGAGAAGGATGTCGAGCAGTGCGACCGCCCCCCGCTTGGAGAGCGGGTGGTTGGCGGCTCCGCACTTAGGTGACTGCACGCAGGAGGGGCAGCCCGCCTCGCAGTCACAGCTCGAGATGGCCTGCCTGGTGGCGTGGAGCCAGTCCGGGGCGGCCTGGAAGCCCCGCTCGGCGAAGCCCGCGCCGCCGTCATGGCCGTCATAGACGAAGACCGTGAGCCTTCCTGTGGCCGGGTGCAGGTCGGCCGACACGCCGCCGACATCCCAGCGATCGCAGGTGGCGAACAGCGGCAGGAGGCCGATCGAGGCATGTTCGACGGCATGTGCGGCTCCGCCGAGGTCAACTCCGGCGGCGGCGAGCCGGTCCCGCTGCGCGGCGGAAGAGGTCCACCAGACGGCCCGCGTCCGCAGCTGGCGCGGCGGCAGGTCAAGCGGCGTCTCGCCGAACCGGGTGCCGGTGTCGGCGCGGCGCCTGGTGAAGCTGACCACCTGACGGGTCACCTGGACGTCGCCGAAACAGATCTCGGCCTCGCCCCAGCTCATCCGCCGCAGTTCGCCACGGACCTCGACCTCGGTCACGTCCCTGGCCGTGGTGGTGTACCCGGGATCGCCCGGCTCGACCAGCGCCACCTGGTCGGCGAGATCAAGCCGCCGCACCAGGTAGCTGTCACCCTGGTGAAGGTAGACGGCACCTTCATGGACGATCAGGTGGGCGGACGGCTCGTCCACGGTGCCCACCAGGCGGCCGGTCGCTTCCTCCACCACCCGCACCGGAGCCAGCCCGGCGCCGCGCAGTCCCGCGGCCCTGGCCGCGTCCCGGCGCATGCTGAACCAGCCCGTCTCCCGCCTGCGCAGCCGGCCCGACCTGGTCAGGTCATCGACGACCGGGCGGGCCGCCGGACCGAAGATCTCCAGGTCCTGTTCGGTCAGGGGCAGCTCAGTGGCTGCGGCACACAGATGCGGGGCCAGCACGTACGGGTTGCCCGGGTCCAGGACGGTGGCCTCCACCGGATGGCTCAGCAGTATTTCCGGGTGCCGCACCAGGTAGGTGTCCAAGGGATCATCTCGGGCAATGAGCACCGCGGCCGCGGACCTTCCGCTGCGCCCGGCGCGGCCCGCCTGCTGCCACAGTGAGGCCCAGGTCCCTGGCCACCCGGCGATGAGCACCGCGTCCAGGCCGGTGATGTTCACGCCGAGTTCCAGCGCGGCGGTGGTAGCGAGCCCGACCAGGCGGCCGTCGGACAGCGCCGCCTCGAGGCGCCTCCGGTCCTCGGGCAGGTATCCCGAGCGGTAAGCCGCCACCTTCGCCGGGCCGCCCTCGTGGGCGTCGAGCGACCTGCGGGCCGCCAGCGCGACGGCCTCGGCGCCGCGCCGGGACCTGATGAAGGCCAGCGTCTGGACGTTCTCGGCGACCAGCCTGCCGAGCAGATCCGCGGCCTGCGCCGTGGCCGTCCGGCGCAGCCTGGCGCCGGCCTCGCCGCGGGCATCGGTCAGCGGCGGCTCCCACAGCGCGAAGGCGAGCGGTCCGCGCGGCGACCCGTCCGCCGTGACCTCCTCGGCGTCGAGCCCGGTGAGCAGCCGCGCGCAGACCCCAGGCGCGCCGACCGTGGCCGAGGCGAGCACGAACACCGGGCGGCCCGGTTCACCGGACCCGGTGTGGTACGCCACCACCCGCCGCAGCCGCCGGAGCACCTGGGCCACGTGCGAGCCGAAGACGCCCCGGTAGCCGTGGCACTCGTCAATAATCACGAAACGCAGCCGGCTGAAGAAACCGGACCAGCGTGCGTGCCGGGGCAGCAACGCGCGGTGCAGCATGTCCGGCGTGGTGAGCAGGTACCTGGCGTGGCTGCGGGCCCAGTCCCGTTCGGCCCTGGTCGAGTCCCCGTCCACGGTCGCGGCCTGCACGCCGGGTAGGCCCAGGGCCCGGATCGAGGCGAGCTGGTCGGCCGCGAGCGCCTTGGTGGGAGTGACATAGAGCACAGTGTCGCCCGCCAGCACCGACGTCAGCGCGGGCAGCAGGTACCCGAGCGACTTGCCCGACGCGGCGGCGGTCGAGATGATCACGTTGCGGCCGGCCTGGGCGTGCGAGGCGGCGAGGGCCTGGTGGGTCCAGGGGGCGCTGATGCCCCGGGCGGTGAAGGCGCCGACGATCTCGGCCGGAACCCACGGTGGCCAAGGGACTTCGCTCCCCGCGCGGGCCGGGATGTGCTCCACGTGGACCGGCCGGCCGGACCTGGTGTCGCCCAGCAAGATGCCAAGCGCGCGATTCTCCGCTTCGGCCGGCATAGGAACGGCCCCGGCGGGCATAGTAAGGTTCCCGGCGGGCGCGGTGGCCGGTCGCCCGGCGGCAAATTCTGCCGGGTACGTCAGCGGTTCAATGGACGGAACGGGCGTGGTGATAGACACAAGGATTTCAGTCTGTCATCCGTAGGTGGGTGCTCGGAGGCATGATTTCGTATAGACATGACACCAGAGCGTGGTTGAATGCCGCAAAGGATCACGCCCCAGGCTCTGGCTACGTTAGCCCGCGCGCCGGGGCGGGACGTTGAGATGACGCCTTGCATGGCGTTGGAGGATTTGTGGATCTGAAGCTGGGTCACTACAACAAGGACGGCATCGAGGTCGTCGACGTCGAGGGCGAAATCGACGTCTACACGGCGCCGCGGCTCCGTGAGCTGCTCATCGATCTCGTCAACAAGAACAACTATCAGCTCGTCGTCAACATGGAGAAGGTTGAGTTCCTGGACTCCACCGGTCTCGGCGTGCTGGTCGGCGGGCTGAAGCGAGTGCGCGCACACGACGGTTCCCTGGATCTCGTCTGCACGCAGGAGCGGATACTCAAGATCTTCAGGATTACCGGGCTGACGAAGGTCTTCGGCATCCACGAGACCGTGGACCTGGCCATCGCGGCCAAGAAGCTCGAGAAATAACGGGGTCGGGCCTGGTCAGATGGCCACCGTCGAAGTAACGTTCACGCCGCTGCCCGCGCACGTTCGTACCGCCCGGCTGGTCGCCGCCGCGGTCGCGCGGCGCAGCGGCGTAGACGAAGCACTGCTTAATGAGGTGCGCCTGGCCGTGGGCGAGGCCTGCTCGCGCGCGGTCGAAGCGCACCAGCGGCACTGCCCGGCCGAGCCGGTCACGATCGAGATGACCGACCAGGGCGAGCGATTCGTGGTCGTCGTGAGCGATCACGCTCCCGCCGCTGCCGGTGCCAATGGCAACGGCGCGGGCCCCCGCGGCCTCGTGGAGGTCGCCCATGAAGAGGACGGCGGGATGATCCCGGCCGGCTTCGGGCTCGCCGTGATCTCCGGGCTGGCCGATGACGTGCACGTCTCGTCGACGAGCGCCGGCGTGAGCGTCCGGATGAGCTGGCCGTCGGCCATCACGGCCTGAACCTGCCGCCACCCGCGAAACCCAGCAGAACCTCGCGAAACCCGTAAGCTCGCGAAACCCAGCATAACCTCGCGAAACCCAGCAGAACTTGCTGTCACTCAGATGCGGCGCCTGCCCGGCGTCTGGAGTTACGTCCTCATGTCGTTGCGATAACGAAAACATAACAGAACTGTTAGGAACGGCCTCGTGTTCGTGGTTCGGGCCGTGCGTGCGTAGACTCCCGGCCACTCGTTTACTCCCGATCGGCACGTCATCCCGTTCGGATTCCAGGAGGTCGAATGTCAAGGCTTCTCCCGGCGCTGGCGGCGAACCCCGTCAGCGTGACCGGCTCCAACCTGACCTGGGTTGTGATCGTCGCGGTCGTCGCCCTGCTCGCGCTCGGCGTGGCCGGCTTGCTGGTGCGGGAGGTACTCGCGGCCAGCCAGGGCACCCAGAAGATGCAGGAGATCGCCCTGGCCGTGCAGGAGGGCGCGGCTGCCTACCTGCGCCGCCAGTTCAGGACCCTCAGCGTGTTCGTGGTCATCATCTTCTTCGTGCTGCTGCTGCTGCCCGCCGATGACGCGGGCGTGCGGTGGGGCCGTTCCGTCTTCTTCCTGGTCGGGGCCGGCTTCTCGGCGCTGACCGGGTTCACCGGGATGTCGCTGGCGGTGCGCGGCAACGTCCGGGTCGCCGCGGCGGCCCGTGAGGCCGGCGGCGGTCAGCGTCAGGCGATGCGGATCGCGTTCCGCACCGGCGGCGTGGCGGGCATGTTCACGGTGGGCCTTGGCCTGTTCGGCGCGGCCGTGGTGGTGCTGATCTACAAGGCGAACGCGCCGGACGTCCTGGAAGGCTTCGGCTTCGGCGCGGCGCTGCTGGCCATGTTCATGCGGGTCGGCGGCGGTATCTTCACCAAGGCCGCGGACGTGGGCGCCGACCTGGTCGGCAAGGTCGAGAAGGGCATCCCGGAAGACGACCCGCGGAACGCCGCGACCATCGCCGACAACGTGGGCGACAACGTGGGTGACTGCGCCGGCATGGCGGCCGACCTGTTCGAGTCTTACTCGGTGATGCTGGTCGCCTCGCTGCTGCTCGGCAAGGTGGCGTTCGGGAACTACGGCCTGGTCTTCCCGCTGATCGTGCCGATGATCGGCGTGATCACCGCCGTGATCGGCATCTTCCTGGTCGAGCCCCGCAAGGGCGACAGGAGCGGCATGACCGCCATCAACCGCGGCTTCTTCGTCTCCGCGATCATCTCGCTGGTGCTGGTCATCGGGGCCGCGTTCTGGTACCTGCCGGATAGTTTCGCCAAGCTGACCGGAGTCACCGAACCCTCGGTTCTGACCCACCACGGGAACCCGCGCCTGCTGGCCATCGGCGCGGTCATCATCGGCATCGTGCTGGCCAGCGCCATCCAGCTGCTGACCGGGTACTTCACCGAGACCACCCGCAAGCCGGTGCGAGACATCGGGGACAGCTCGGAGACCGGCGCGGCCACTGTCATCTTGTCCGGTATCTCGACCGGGATGGAGTCCGCCGTCTACGCGGCGCTGCTGATCGGCGCCGCGGTCTTCGGCGCCTACCTGCTGGCCTACGACAACCCGCAGATCGCCTTCTTCGCGGTGGCGCTGACCGGCACCGGCCTGCTCACCACGGTCGGCGTGATCGTGACCATGGACTCCTTCGGCCCGGTCACCGATAACGCGCAGGGCATCGCCGAAATGTCGGGCGACGTCGAGGGTGAGGGCGCCCGGGTGCTGACCCAGCTGGACGCGATCGGGAACACCACCAAGGCGATCACCAAGGGCATCGCGATCGCCACCGCCGTGCTCGCGGCCACCGCCCTGTTCGGCGCGTTCGACACCACGGTCAAGGACAAGCTCAGCGCGGCCGCCGCCAGCACCTTCAACCTGTCCGTCGACAGGCCGAACGTCCTGGTCGGGGTCATCATCGGCGCCTCGGTGGTGTTCATGTTCGCGGGCCTGCTGATCCTGGCCGTGGGCCGCGCGGCCCAGCGGGTGGTGCTTGAGGTCCGGAACCAGTTCCGCACCCATCCCGGGATCATGGACTACACCGAGAAGCCCGATTACGCCCGGGTGGTCGACATCTGCACCAAGGACTCGCTCCGCGAGCTGGCCACGCCGGGCATCCTGGCCATCCTGACCCCGATCGCGGTCGGCTTCGCCTTCGGCTACGCGCCGCTCGGGTCGTACCTGGCCGGCGCGATCGCGGCCGGGGTCCTGATGGCGGTCTTCCTGGCCAACTCCGGCGGCGCCTGGGACAACGCCAAGAAGCTGGTCGAAGACGGCAATCACGGCGGCAAGGGCTCCCCGGCCCACGAAGCCACGATCATCGGCGACACCGTGGGTGATCCGTTCAAGGACACCGCGGGCCCCGCCATCAACCCGCTGATCAAGGTGATGAACCTGGTCGCGCTGCTGATCGCGCCGACCGTGGTGGAATACAGCGGCAACATCGGGCTGCGGGTCGGCGTGGCCCTCGGCGCCGTCATCATCGTGATCGCCGCCATCGTGTTCTCCAAGCGCCGCTCCTCGGGCATGGGCGGCGCCGCGCCGGCGGCCGCCGAGGTGGGCGGCGCGGTCTCCCCGGCGATCGAGGGCGTGGGCCCGGTCTCGGGCGCCGACATCGCGGACGCCGCGGCCCGCGACGACGCCGCGGCCCGCGCAGCCGCGGCCAAGCAAACCGAGTAGCCGTCCCGCCCGGCCCAACCGCCGGTAGGCGTCCCGCCGGGTCAAGCGCCGGGTAGCCGTCCCGCCCAGCCCAGCCAAACCCGGGTCGCAGGTCCAGCCGGATCTGCGACCCGGGTTTTTGGTTAGGGCACTTCGGCGTCCGCGGCGGCGGCGACTTCTTCGCTGGAGATGCCGAGCAGGTACATGACCGCGTCCAGGTAGGGGACGCTCAGCGAGGTGTCCGCGGCGTCGCGCACCATGGGCTTGGCGTTGAAGGCGACGCCCAGGCCGGCCGCGGCGATCATGTCCAGGTCGTTGGCGCCGTCGCCGATCGCCACCGTCTGGGACAGCGGGACACCGGCGTCCGCGGCGAACCGGCGCAGCGCGTCCGCCTTGCCGGCCCGGTCGATGACCGGACCGCTCAGCCGCCCGGTCAGCTTTCCTGCGGCGATCTCGAGCACGTTGGCCGCCACGTAACCGATGCCGAGCTCGGCGGCCAGCGGCTCGATCACCTGGACGAAACCGCCGCTGACGATCCCGAACTTGTAGCCGAGACCGCCCAGGGTCCCGATCAGCGTGCGCGCGCCCGTGGTCAGCCGCAGCTCGCCTCGCACCTCGTCAAGCACGCCGGCCTCAAGCCCGGCCAGCAGCGCCACCCGCTCGCGCAGGGACGAGGCGAAGTCCTGCTCGCCGCGCATCGCGGACTCGGTCAGCTTGGCCACCTCGGCCGCGCAGCCGGCCCGGGCGGCTAGCAGGTCGATGACCTCGTCCTGGATGAGGGTGGAGTCCACGTCCATCACGATCAGCCGCATGGCCCGCCGGTGCAGGCCACCGCGCTGGACCGCCACGTCGACCCCCTGCTCGGCCGCGGCGCGGGCCAGGTCGGCCC
>Ga0302325_10022791_pt1 | contig 13088 bp, 8 predicted proteins | sample Palsa_T0_2_FD_201948 | JGI IMG/M metagenome (GOLD analysis project Ga0302325, IMG submission 201948) | Peat permafrost microbial communities from Stordalen Mire near Abisko, Sweden - Palsa_T0_2 | ecosystem: Environmental > Terrestrial > Soil > Palsa > Peat permafrost | place: Sweden: Abisko... | reverse complement strand
GTAACCCAATCATTTCGAGAAATAGGCCATCTTTCATGCAGGCACGCCTACCGCTGATATAAATTACACGTAACGAATCAAACCAGTGAATAACCCTCAGTGTCTCGGCAAATGCAGTTGCTGATTGAGCAGGCAAGCAACGTGCGTGCGAATGAACTTATCTGCGCGAGAGGCGGCTGTGCCTGTAATCTAGGACGCGTCGACGTCTCGAGCTTGACTAATTTCAGTCGGCCGTTTAAACGAAACCAGCCGTTTACAGCCATTCCTCGTTGGCGCCGTACCGCTGCTAAGGGATCACGCGGAACAGCGTGCTTCCGCTACCTTTCGCTCCCGACTCAAGAGTTACGGTCACTGTCAGCCTGAAGCTACCCTGGGGTACTTGTGTCTCGTGCCAGCCATCCAACGAGCAGTCATCGCTTCGCTCGATGTCCACTGTCACGCCAGATGACGTGTTAGTAATTGTACCGACGACAGTGCAGCTTGTGTCATCGGGGTCGATGGCCCCGTAGTTCGTCATTGTTGTCCACCAATAGCGAAACTGGAGCGTTGTCGCGCCGCTGAGCTGGTAAAGCCCGGCGCCGACCCGCAGGTAATCACCGGTCTGGACCTGGACGGACTGGACCCGTGGCGCCGGTGGAGCAACGCTGGGAGCGTTGCCTGTAGTTACGTCACTGGACGTTGCCGGGGCATCAGTGGTCGGCGAAGCCCTCGGTGGCGGCGACGTGGGCGAAGTAGTTGCCTGTGCCGAAACCACTGGTGTGGCCGAGTTGCTGAGGACTGGAGCAGGTGCGAAAGCTTGGGGATCGGACGAGCGAGGGTGCAAATAGGCCACAAGCGTGATAAACGTTGCTGCAATTGTCGCAACGCCAACCGCAGCAACAAACCACCCATTAGTGTACCAATGACTATCATTTCCGCCACCGCTTGTCATGGATGTAGCCTTCTGCCGTCCGCGAGCGCAGGGATCGATCGGCGCGATGTGCGCCGTCTTCGCTAAACGTACACGATCGCTGATGTCATCTGGTGCGTCTTGCGCCGGTTGAAGATGAGTGATCTCGCACCCCGAAAGAGAGCTCCTCAGTCGGCTCTAATTGTTCCAGGCATTCTGATTAATAATACTCAGCGTGAAGCATTGCCAGAATGGCTTGACCTGTGCCCTGCCGTGTTGCGCCGTCCCGCCAATTAGGCTCAATCATATTCGGCGCTCGGTTCGCTCACGTTCAGGAACCTCGATCGCGCTACGTGATGATCGCTGGCCGCGGCTATAGCGCGATACCCGCGATATGTACAGCTGCGTGGATCTCTTGGTACATCAGGTAAGGCGCCCAGAATGGGCGTTCGGATGTGGCAGCGACTGTCATGCGAGACGTAGGGACTGGCGCCGCTGCGAGCGTCGGGGGGATGGAGCGAAGCGTGTATGACGCAGTCGGCGGTTCGGCGGCCCTGGTGCGGCTGGCGGCCGCCTGGCACCGCCGGTGTCTGCAGGACCGGTGGTCAGCCACGCCTTCTCCCAGCCGCGATGTCTATTCGTGCCGGGCTCAATCAGCACTTTGCCTGCCCAGTCGCCGAGCCGGTCCCGGCTTCTGCCGCCTCGTTCGGACCTGGATAGGCTGTTTGTGCCGAGCGTAGCGTGGGCTTCAGCCCATCAGGGGGTGTTCGGCACAAGACCGCAAAGAGCCACGCACCGCGAATGTTTTTGCGCAATATTGGGCTGATGAAACAGCAGCACTAAGAGTGCCGTTGCTAGGATCCAAAAGAGGGCTAACCAGGCCCAATAGCCGCCCGCAGAGCATATCTGCAGGAAATCGGCTGATCCGTTGTCGGCCTGTAATCCCCGGGCGTTGGCGGAGGAGAGTGGCCAACCGATCGCAGAGATAACAAGCCGGTGATTTGTGGCAGGACCGGGAAGCTGCAAGGAAGAAGAACAGTCAGCCTGGAGGCGCGCATAGTCACCGGGCCAGTTCTCCGCTCAGATCACCAGCCCCTATGTCCGTTCAGAATGAAAGGTGAACTTCACGAGCGGCTCGTGCAAGTCCGGTACGCAATGCTGGCGGCGGGAGGTATCGACATAACCATCGTCATCACGACTGGGCGCAGGTGGAACTGGGCGACATCTGGAAGCCACTCATCGACGGCTCCGGTCCGGTTCTCGGCAAAAATTCCGGACGGCCCTTCCACCCGACGACGACCGGATAACCAGCTTCTGTCTTCACCCAGGCCGACTGGACCTAGACCTGGAAGTCGGCCATCGGCGCCGCGGTCCGTCCCTGCCTCGCGGTCGGTATACAGCAGGCGCTCGAACGCGTCGGCCGTCATGCGGACGGCACCGTCCCCGACTTGGACAGCAGCCAGAGCACAGGGTCCTCGACTCGGTGCGGCCACACCCCGCCAGGTGCAACCTCCCCGGTTCTGTAATCTGGTTCGGCGCCTAGCGCAGATACGGCGAAGTAGCGGAAATCGGAATAGTTGAGACGCATATGCTGGTCGATATCGGCGGCGTGCCACTCTTGCAGCAGGGCCAGCAAGTGCTCGTGTACGACCTGGCCGTCGGCGTTCTCGTAGAAGGGCGGCCCGGCCGAGGCCGCCATGATCGGGCTGCTCTGGTCGAGCGTCGGGTAGAACGTGTCGATCTTGGTGAACACGATCGCGACCGGCATGCTGATCCGCTTCTTGTTCTTGATGTTGCCCTCGATGCGGAGCAATTCGGTGATCCGCGACAGCACGTCGAGTGGCACGTCCTCGCCGAACTGAATCGCCGCCTGCGGCAGGTTAAGCCGCGCCCCCGCGCCCGGGAGGGCGGACGGATCGAGGGTGACGATGAGCGCGTCGCACACGGAGATGTCGTACAACGTGAAGACGGTTTCCATGCGGTTCAGGTCCTCGCCCGCGGTATCAACGAATGACAGCACAGTGGTGCGCAGGGACCGGCCGTGGACACGTCGGGCCGATTCCTGGCGCCAGCGCAGCACGATCGGGGCGGACTGGACCCGGGACCCGGTCCCTAGCTGGCTCGTGCTGACCGGCAGCGTCCGGCGCTGGTAGAGCGGGAGTTCCCGGCTCACCTGGTAATCGCTGAGCCCCCGGTGACCGTCGGGGTTGTCCGTGGCGAACCAGATGTCGGCGCCGAAACGCGGTCCGATGACCTCTCGCAGGTGCTTGACCAGGACCGTCATCAGCACGGTCTTGCCGCTGCCTTTGGCCCCGACGAGGCCGATCATCGGGCCATTCGAATTCACGAAGTCGATCGGCAGCGCGGTGTGGCACTCCGGGCAGGCCCGCCGCTTGCCTGGGCCTCCGCATACCGGGCAGCCCGCGGCGGCGTTGTGGCCTGCGGGGATGAACGTCGGATAGGTCTCCTGTGTGTTCCCGGTCAGCATCCTCCTGACCCCGTCCTGCTCCTTCTTGCAGTCGGCATTCCCCCGTCCGACGCACTGATAGGCCAGGCGCGAAGAGTCAATCCTGTGAAAGCAGTAGGGGCAGACCGTCATGGGCATTACGTCTCCTTGAGGCCCAAGATCGGCGGGTCGATGGCCTCGCCCGCCGTCCACGACGATGCACCGCACCCAGTACGGCCCCTTGACCGGGCGGGAGTTACCTATTGCACAGGATACTGGTGTCTGGTGAAGGCTTCCGTGGCGATATGACTGCTGAGCGGGGGATAATCACAATTCAGCGCCGGCATCGGTGCTGGTGAACGGCGGCTAAAGGGGTAGCGTCGGGCACGGCAGGTTTGGAGGAGGGCGGGCGACATGAACCGAAAGGCGGATCGTGCTCGCTTCGGTCAGATCCTGGACAGGCTTCATGCGGAGGTCCAGACCAGGGCCATCAATGGAAGCGAACCGGACGCTGGCGTCCTCAACACTGAGATCGCGCAAACTACTATCCCGGGCGTAAGCGCCAGAGAGTTGGGACGTCTCCTGCGCGGAAGGCCGCTGGTGGCGCAACTGGTGTTCGCTGGCATAGCCGGCCTGTCCGGCGCAGGCGTCGTGATCTTGTCCCTGATCATCCTGACCCGGAATCTGGCCTCGAACTCGTACCTGATCGCCGGGATTCTCGCGCTCGGCAGCGGCCTGCTTCTTTTCCTTATCGGGTTGATCTTGGGTCTGGTCTTGCGCCCGGTCGTCATCACGCCTGCGAGTTATCAGGCCGATCAGGTCAAGGCGCATCCGGTGGCCGCTGGGCAGTTCCCGCCGGATCTGGCCTGGCCACTATACGCGCTCCGCCAGGCTGGCATTGACCGGCGTGTGGTGCGTATGTACCTCCGCATCCTGTACTGGCGTGTAGCGCGGATGTACCTCCCCATCCTGCACCGCGCGTGGCAGAGGCCAGGAGATGCCCTTTCCCGCGGTCGACACAGCAGCCGGATCGCCTGGTGGTTGTTCTTCCCGGTTGCGGTAGCGGTCATGGTGTTCCTGCTTGCGGGCGGGCTGTCCGCCTGGTGCTGCTACGCGGCCTACTGGCTGGTCAGCATAGCGTTCACTTACGTCAGCGTGGCGGCGGCCGTCTTGATCGCCGCATTCCTGCGAATGCTGGACGCTCTCTGGCGCAGGACGCGCCAAGCCGACACCTTTTGCATGAAATGCTTCCATGTGTCACCGTGGCCTGCCTACAGGTGCCCCAGGTGCGCGCAGGTTCATCGTGATATCCGCCCCGGGCGGCTGGGCCTGTTCACCAGGCGCTGCGAGTGCGGGCTGCGGCTGCCCACGCGGGCGTCGCGGGCAGCCCGGCGGCTGAGTGCCGTCTGCCAGCGTTGCCGGCATCCGCTATCGGCGGGCCCAGGCGTCGTCCGCGACGTCCGGATCCCGATTTTCGGTGACAGGTCGGCGGGCAAGACACGTTTCCTGTACGCCGCGCTGAACAGCCTCATGCAAAACGCGCAGCAGGCTGGTATCACAATCAGCTTTCCGGACCCGGAGGCGGAACACCAGGTGGCCGTTGGCCTGGAGGCAATCCGCTCTGGCCAGGATACGCCCAGGTCATCCGCCGCGGCTCCGTTGGCGCTGACCATCCGGCTGGGCAAAGGCCGGAAGACCTACCTGGTGCACCTGTTCGACGCCGCTGGCGAGGGCTACCGGGACGCGCAGCAATACGAAGATCTAAGGTTCCTCGATCACGCGCAGGGGTTGGTGTACGTCCTGGATCCGTTCTCGATCCAGGCGGTTCAAGATCATCTACTGACCGGCCATAACGCGATAGGTAGCCGCCTTGCGCACGCGGCCGTCGGCGACCCGGAGATCACGTTTGGCGCGGTCGTCTCGCGGATGAGGGACAGCGGCGTGCCCGCCGGCGCCCAGCGCCTGGCAGTCGTCGTCACCAAGGCCGACCTGCTGAGGGAGATGGGGCTGGAACTGCCTGGCGGGTCCGAGGAGATCGCGGACTGGCTGCACCACCTCGGTCAGCGCAACACGGTCCTGGCCGCGGGGCGCGACTTCGCCGAGGTGCGATTCTTCGCTGTCACGTCGCAGGATGTTTCAGCTGGCTGGGCACCTGATCAGGACGATCCGGCCGCACCGCTGCGCTGGCTGCTGGAGTGTTGCGGTGTTCCGCTGCGTGCCAGTCCCGCCTTTCAGCGGCGTTCCGGGCGGAGCCGGCCCGGTCCAGTTCCCGGCGAGGCGCGGCGACCAGAGCATGCACATGCCGGTACCGTCGCGCGCGGCGATAGTCCTGCCCCGGACTCCGGCGTCTCCGGCGGGACGCGCACCCCCGGCGAGAATCTGGAAAAGCCGCCGCGAGGACCTGTGCTGGAGACCGCGGGTGGCGGAGATTCCGGGGCTGGGAGCTTTGCTGGCGGTACGGGTTCCCGCGGGGGCTCCGGGCCCGGCGCACCCGGCGCCCCCAGGGATCCTGAACTGCCTCCCGTGCGCCACCTCACTGCCGATTTGCCGGAGCGTGCGCCGGTGGGACGGCGGATCAGCCTTATAGTGCGGATCACTCTTGCCGCGCCGGACTGCGAGTCAGTGCCGCTCGAGCCGTTCAGTGTGCCTGCTGAGGGGTGCGACGTCACGATCACCGTATCCGCTCCGGCCCTGGTCGCGCTGGGTGACCTCGAGCAGGATGTCCACGTGCCAGCCGCGGCAGACTCAAAGCCCATCCTGTTCAGTCTCACGACGGGTCGCGCAGGCCTGCACCGGGTCTTGGTCAGGGCGTTCGTGGGCGGGACATTTCTTGGCGAGCTCGCTCTTGAGATATCCGTGGAAGTTGGGGCTGCCTTGGAGGAGGGCCCGAGCCGTGCTGCTGCTCTGGCCGGGCTGGCTGCCGAGCCTGGAGAGGTCACCCTCCAGGTCAGCCGCACGGCCGGGGGCGGCTACAGCTTCCAGCTGCTCAGCGAGGCGCTCTACCCCGGGGTGCTCGTCGACCGGCTGGCAGGCGATCCGGCCACGGTGATCGGGCAGATGGTGGCAGAACTGCGCACGATGTCGAAGGGCACCTCCCAATACGCGACCCCGGCGCTTGCTCGCAGAAGGCTCCGGAGCCTCGGCTCGAAACTCTGGGCCGACGTGGTGCCCACCGCGATCCGCGAGCAATTCTGGGCACAGCGGACCCGGATCAAGTTGTTCACGATCGCCAGCGACATGGACACCGTGCCGTGGGAGCTCCTCTATCCAGTAGACGCCTATAACGACGACGGCTTCCTCGTTGAGCAATTCCCTGTGGTGCGCCGTGTCTACGGCCAGGACCGGGCTCGTGTCCTGCGGCTCGACAGCGGCGTCGGCTTCATCGTCCCACCGAAATCGCCCACCAACGCGATGGACGAGGTGGCCGCGGTGCGCGGGCTCTTCCCGGTGGACGTGGTCAACCGCGGCGTCCAAGCCGGCCTCGCCGAGGTTCTCGAGCTGCTCGACGCCGTGCCGAGCGTGCTGCACTTCGCTGGCCACAACGCGTTCACGGACGAGATCGGGTCGCTGATCGGCCTAGACGGCGGCCCGCTGCGGCCGGACGACCTTGCCTACGCCAGCCAACGGCGCGCGTTCGAGTCAGTCCGCCCGCTGGTATTCCTCAACGGCTGCAGAACGGCAGGGGAGATCCCCGGGTTCACACAGCTAGTCGGCTGGGCAGGCGAGTTCATGGGCGCGGGCGCGGGCGCGTTCATCGGCTCGCTGTGGGCAGTTAGGTCAAGCTCGGCCCGGACGTTCGCCGAGGAGTTCTACAAAGCCCTCGTCTGCGAGGGCGAATCCCTGGGCATTGCCTCGCTGCGGGCTAGGCAGGCGATCGCCGGGGATGAGGGCGACCCGACGTGGCTGGCTTACACCGTTTACGGGAACCCGTCGGCCTCAATCGTGCACAATCCACCCCCTATTCCTAGGACCAGCCAGTGAAAGTGACAGCAGACGGCGTCCCCGTGCAGGACGTTATCGCGGCCGTCAAGCTCGCCATCAAGGAGGCGAACGTCTCGGAGAAAGACGAGGGCCGCGACCTGCGTGTCTGCTCGGTCAAGCTGGTCCTCCACGCGCTCGCCACCGAGAGCGTCGGAGGCGGCCTGAACTTTACCATCCCGTTCATCGGCATGCCCGTCCGGTTCGGGGCCAAGGTGACGAAGAGCGACACCCACGAGATCGAGATCAACCTCGTCCCGCCTGGGCAGGAAGCCGGGGAAGAGGTACGCGAGGCTTCTCTGGACTTGGCGCTCGTGAACGCCATCGAAACGATCCGTGCCGTCGTGGTCAGTGCGGCCGGCGGAGACGACCCGTTCGTACTGAACGACGCGAAGATCATCCTGTCGTTCGCCGTAACGGCGGAAGGAGATATCTCGATCGGTATCGACGGCAGCATGAGCGATGAGGTGACCCAAAGCCTCGTCCTCGCCCTAGCCCCTGCCTAGCTGTGCCGGACTACAGGAGAACCCAGGCAACTGGCTGAGGTCGCAGTGATCTGGCCGAGACCTTCGCTGATCCCTTGGCTCGCCCGCGAAGTTCTGGCGAATTCAGGGCAAAGTTCAGCCGCCAGCCGCATATCTCAGGTTGGCGCACCGGAATGGCTGATATGGGCGCCGTCAGCGACGCCTGGGCCTGACGATCATCGAGCACCGAGTCGGCGATAGGGTCGCACTTACTCGGAGCAGCCGACACGCTCCGTTACATGCCCGTATTCGGATACCGAGTGTAGTCATGCGGAGGACGGCTGTCCGGCGAGGCCATATGCCGGCCAGTGGCGCGCCAGCGGATCGCCGTGGGCTCGCGGAAATATCAAACACCACTCGTGAGTTACGCGTGATCCGTAGCGGTAAAGTTGGTTCTCATGTCAATCACGTGGCAGCAGCGCGATTTACGTGATTCCAGACAACCGCCGGAAGCGATAGTTGCATATCGGGCAATTCAGCATGGCCGGACTACAATCATGGAGGGTTATTCACTGGTTTGATTCGTTACGTGTAATTTATATCAGCGGTAGGCGTGCCTGCATGAAAGATGGCCTATTTCTCGAAATGATTGGGTTACCACACGCCAATCAAAAGAAACAGGCCATCGCCATGTATCATACCACGGGCTTCACCAGTGACGAGCTAATCGATATATGCATGCTCATCACTTCCGTCGATCGCGAACCCGGTGCCGCGAATTGGCCGCCGTGCCTCGGGCTCCTTGATTCCGTGGTGGCCACCCTTGCCTATCTGCGTCACAATCGCACGCAGGTGGAGATTGGCGAGTCGCTCGGCGTATCCCAGTCCACCATCAGCCGTGCGATCACGGTGATAACACCGCTGCTTTCCGCAGCCTTGGCCGAGCATGTTGCGACCGCCGACGACCTCGACCCGGAAGCCCAGTACATCGTGGACGGGACACTGCTTCCCTGCTGGTCATGGGCCGGATGCAAGGAACTCTACTCAGGGAAGCACAAGACAACCGGAATGAACGTCCAGGTCGCCTGCACGATTTACGGCAAGCTCGCCTGGATTTCCGACCCCGTGAACGGCAGCCGCCACGATAACTACTGCCTGGGTGAGTCTGACGTGCTACGCACGCTCGACCCGAAGAACTGGATAGGCGACAAGGGTTACATCGGCAATGAAATGATCACGCCGTTCAGGAAGCCAGAAGGCCGCGAACTGCTTGACTGGCAGAAAGAGTTCAGCACCGAAGTCAACAAGATCCGCTGGATGATCGAGCAGGTTATCTCGCACTTCAAGAACTGGACCGTCATGCACACCGATTATCGCCGCCCGCTCAGCACGTTCGCGACAACTATCTCAGCGGTAATTAGCTTGCATTTCTACCGGATGGCCTGAATAACCCTCACTTTCTAGGCGCAAACAAGGCCCTTAACACCCGGGTGCGATTTCCGTCAACCCTTCGTAGCCGCCATGGCAGTATCCGTCCGCCAAGCGACGCGGTCGGGCAGAGTCGGTAGATCACACCGTTCTGCGCTTCTTAGCGAACGAATGCTGGGATCTTCGATGCCGTCCAGGTAAGGCGGGTATTTTGCGACGGCTGTCAGGCGGCCTGTGTGGGAATGTGGATCCAGCCCTGGTACTGGTGCCCGGCGACCTGCGCGGTAACGAGGCGGGAAGAGATCGCGGGGCCGGGTCCGGGGTCGTCAGGTGTGACCGCGGTGTAGACGTCGCTGGAGACGACGAGCAGGAGCGGGCCCGGTGCCGTCTTCAGTTCCGCCTTGACGCGTGGGGCGTCCAGTAGCCGGAAGGCGGCATCGAGTGCTTCGCCGAACTGTCCGTTGTTGTCGTCATGGACATTGCCGGCGTGCAGGACGACGCGGACCCGGAGCTGGCGGTCCGCGCCGCCCGGAAGCGGAAGGCTGGCGTTGTAGCTGGCCAGGAACTGGCTGAAAACCGGGATGACGAGGTGGATGAGGAGCGCTTGGTCGGCGGGGTCGACCAGGGCCAGCAGGCCATCGCCGCGGTCGGTGAAACGGTCCCGGCGCCGCGCGGTGACTCCTGCTGCGCGCAGCGCCGCGTCAAACAGTTCGTAGAGCATGGTCCGGAGTTCGGCCTTGACCGGGTCGGGCCGGCTGGTGGAGTTCTCTATATCCAGCGCGACGATGACCCTGCGGCGCGGCGGGCGCAGCGGCTGGTTACTGAGCAGCGTGGCGCACGCGAGCGTCTGCAGCTGTGATCCGACCGCGGGCATGCTGAGCTCATGGGCGGCCGGCAGGTAGGTGTCGAGGACTTCCCGGGCCTGGCGCAGCTGCCAAGGGTGCGGCACGAACTGGATGGTCTGCATGTTGTGCAGCCGGTCCGCCAGCATCGTGGCGACCACTCGTGTGTCGGCGGACCTGATCGTGGCCATCACCTGGGCCGCCTTATGGCCCGGGCGCCTTCTGAGGCGATGGATCGCCGTTTGCTCGGCCACCATCGCCGCGATCGCGGCGCCGAACTCGCGCTTCAGCGCGGCCAGCGTGTACGGCGTGTCTCGCACCGTGTCATGCAAGATCGCCGCGCACAGCATCTCATCATTGACCTCGCCGGCCTCCTTGAGCCCGGCCAGGATCGTCGCGACCGCTACGGGATGCGTGATGTACGGATCGCCGCTATGGCGCAGCTGGCCCTGATGACACCGGGCCGCGACGTCACAGGCCCGGCCGATCAGCTCGACGTCGGCATGCGGTCGGCTGGTCACGATGACCTCGCGGAATTCCGCGATAAGGCCGCTCCAGGGTGCGCCCGAAAGCGCCGCAGGTCTGTTCACGTGAACCTCCCAGCCAGCAGACCCGGTGTGGCCGGCCGGCGCTGCCGCCCAGCCCAGCGGGCGGCACTGGCGCAGCCCATCCCGCCGCAACACGTACTTCATACTCAAGAACTCTAGGTAGCTACGGCTGTACAGGCCACGGCTGACGATACGACGGTCCCGGCCAATGCGCAGGAGCCCATCCGAACCCAGATAACAGGAACGTCAACCGACCGCCCCCTATTGGCGGTTAACTACGTAGGGCCTAGAACTCAGCCGATCGCAAGGTGTGATCCCTACGAGGATCAGCATGTGACCGGATCGCCGATTACTTGCAGCTCGAGTTGACTCCGCCCGCGTAACTTCGCTCGTGCAGATCCGCCGGTTCTGGCGTCGCCTCACCAACGCGATGACGCGTCATTAAGACGGCCGACTGCGTTAAATCATCCGCTAATGGGACCCGAGCTACCACGCCTGACCAGCCACCATATGGCGCGAAGGCTGACCTGGGCGCGTATCAGGCATGGCCGAGCGCCCAGGCCAATCTGACGGACCCATCGCCGCCCCTCACGTCTTCGCGTCGACGCCCGAACGCGCCGCTACGGCCGTCTCAGCCGCCATCCCAGGGTCAAGAGGAGCTGGTACAGCATGCTGGCGCCAATGGTCACACGGATTGTCGCATGCGCCGATAGTGTCCGATCTGTCTTCCCAGCACTTGCACCTGAAGTGCTGCGCGATGAGTGCGAATCGATTCCGGCATGGCGACGGTCCGGCCGATTGCAGGCGACTAGGGCCGAGATCAGGCATTCTGGAGCTATGCGATTGGGGCTAGACGGGCGGACCGTTGCTATCGGCGTGTTTGCCGTGGTTCTGGCCCTGGTCCTGGGCGCGGTGGCGGGTACTCAGGTGGGTGGGGCGGCCGGGGCGCTGGCCGCGCTGGCGGGCTTGATCCCTCCGGCAGTTCTGGCGGTCGCGGTGGAGCGGCGGCAACGAAATATTGCGCGGGCGAAGGCCGCCTCCCGCTCGCTCCAGGACGAGATGGCGAGGCGGCAGGAAGTTCTCCGCAGGTTCGCGCCTCCGGAATCGACGGGCGAGGGGGAAGGCGGGGAGTGAAGCCGAGCGATCATACAGGTCTTCCCGTTGCCCGCTATCTGCGGCCGGAGGAGGCGGCGGTGCCGTTCCGTAGGCGCCCGGAGCTGGAAGAGTTGCTGCGCTGGTGTACCTCCGCAGGCCACGCGGCGGTACGGCTGGTGACCGGGGACGGCGGCGCCGGGAAGACACGGCTTGCGCTGCGGCTCGGCACCGAACTGGCCGCCAACGGGTGGCAGCCGCTGTGGGTGAAGCCCGGCTCGGAGTGCGACGCCGTAGGGGCTGTGCACACAGTAGGCCAGCCGTGCGTGCTGGTAGTGGATTACGCCGAAACCCGCAGCGAGCTGGTTGGCTTGCTCAACGACGTGGCAGCGGATCGAGACGGCCCGGACGTGCGGGTGCTTCTGCTGGCACGCTGCTGTGATGGGGAGTGGTGGCGGCGTGTGCTGGCCACTGTTGAGGAACGGACCGCTGCCCTGTTGGAAGCCACTGCGCAGGTCACGCTGGGTCCGGTGCGCGCTGCAGGTGGCCCGCAGGAAGTCTTCGACGATGCCGTTACCGCTTTCGCCGGGAAACTGGGGGTCCGGCGCCCGGATGCACGGCTGATCCTGACTGACCCGGACCCGGTAGTCCTTGTCGTGCATGCGGCAGCCCTGCTGGCCGTGGTCGATTACGCCGCTGGAGACCGTACGCGACGCCAGGCCGCATCGGGGCTGGAGGTGCTGGAGGCTCTGCTGCGGCATGAGAACCGCTACTGGGTACACACTGCGGATGGCTGCGGCCTTGGCCTCGATGTGAGCGTGCTGAACCTGGTGGTAGCGGTTGGATGCCTGGTTGGCGCGGAAAGCGAGACTGCTGCGGTAGCGCTGCTGTCCTGTGTCCCTGACCTGGACTCAGCGGAGCGCTGTGGGCGGGTGGCCCGGTGGCTGCATGACCTGTATCCCGGCGCGGATGCGGATGACGCGCCGGAGCAGGAGTGGCTTGGTCCGTTGCGGCCGGACCGGCTGGCCGAGCAGTTCGTTGTCGGTGAGCTAGCAAGACGCCCGGAGTTGATCCCGCGATTGTTCACCGGCATGGGCGAGGGCCGGGCTTCCCGGGCCCTAACGGTGCTAGGGCGCGCAGCCCTGACCCAGGACCGCGCGGTAGGCCTGCTCCGCCGTGCGCTTACCGCCGACCTTGAGCGCCTAGCCGTACCTGCGCTCTCGGTAGCGGTAGCGACCAACCCGGTGATGGGTGAGTTGCTGAGCCAGCTCATCAATGACCAGCCGGTTCCCCAGGAGGCGCTCACGCAGGTCGCCGAGGCAATCCCTTACCCCTCGCTTGTACTCGCGGCGACTGCCGCCGTCGTAATCCAACGGCTGGCTGACGGTTCCGCAGACGATA
>Ga0302325_10022789_pt1 | contig 13088 bp, 8 predicted proteins | sample Palsa_T0_2_FD_201948 | JGI IMG/M metagenome (GOLD analysis project Ga0302325, IMG submission 201948) | Peat permafrost microbial communities from Stordalen Mire near Abisko, Sweden - Palsa_T0_2 | ecosystem: Environmental > Terrestrial > Soil > Palsa > Peat permafrost | place: Sweden: Abisko... | reverse complement strand
CCGTTGTCGCCAGCGCGTTCGCGTTGGACGCCTTCTCGCTCAGCTTCTGCGCCAGCACCAAATTGTGCGCGTGCCCAAAGTCAAAGATGAGCTGCGTCCCATCGAAGCCGGCTCCCGCGTGTTCCAGAACATAGACCTCATGCTGATTCTCGTGGAGCACCACGGCGCTCACGGGAGCCGTCATAAGGTTGTCCGAGTGGTTCAGCTGCATCAGCACATTCGCGTACTTGCCGGAGTCAATTGACAGATCCTTGTTTGGCACATCCACTTCGGTTTCCATCCCCGTATCCGCATAACGCCAGATCACCACGCCATCCAGCGGCGTTGCTCTGGAAAACGCTGGCGGCCCCTGTTGACTGCGAGTTCTCCTGCCTGTGAGCGGGTCTGACCCTCTTCGGCGGGTGATGTTTGCCGAGTTCGCTACCCATCCACGAGCGGGAAAAGTTGTTCAGCCGTAAGGCGATTCTCCAGGCTTTTGAGCAAAAATGACCATCTTTGTGCGTGCCTGCTCTGCCACACTTGGCTCCGGTAGTGACTTGGGAGGATCCCGGCACGGCACTGCGCCTCATCTTCTTCCCCCTCTTCGTCACCAGTCTTTATTGCAGCCCTCCTCCTCCCGGCGAAAGCGCATTCGCCACTCGACGCGTCCGACTCCGGATCGAATCGAAGATCGGCCGAATCGCAACCGTAGTATGCGTGAATGCCAAACCGGCGAACCCTGGCAGGTGTCTCATCCGCACCAGCGCTGCCAGGTTCCAGTTCGACAGGATGAAGAGGTAGATGAAATGAGAAAGGGTAATTCGCTTTCCGCACTTGTATTCGTTGTAATCGCCGGCATTGGCGCGGCGCTTGCGTATTTCTCACACCGGGCGGCATCCAATGCGGCCAGCATAGCGATCTTCTGCGCGGCAATTGTCGTTGCGTTCATCATCTCGTCCGCCATTCAGGTCGCGGATCAGTGGAATAAGGCTGTTGTTCTGCGGCTGGGCAAGTTCCGCTCCCTGGAAGGACCAGGACTCTTCCTCATCATTCCGTTGATCGAAAATATTCCCTACTGGCTCGACACCCGAGTTCTCACCAGTTCTTTCAAAGCGGAAAAAACGCTGACCAAGGACACGGTTCCGGTCGATGTGGATGCAGTCCTGTTCTGGAAAATTATCGATCCCAAAAAAGCGGCGCTCGACGTGGCCGACTATCAGAGCGCAATCAGCTGGGCTTCGCAAACGGCGTTGCGCGACGTAATCGGCAAGACCATGCTCTCGGAGATGCTGGAAGGCCGGGACAAGATCAGCAGCGTGCTGCGGACGATTATCGATGAGCGCACAGAACCGTGGGGCATTAACGTGATCTCGGTCGAGGTGAAGGATGTATTGATTCCGTCGGCGCTGGAGAATGCGATGTCCATGCAGGCTCAGGCGGAGAGAGAACGTCAGGCTCGCGTCATCCTTGGCGATTCGGAGCGTCAGGTGGCGGAGAAGTTTGTTGAAGCCGCCAGAACCTATGCCAACGATCCCATCGCTTTCCATTTGCGCGGCATGAACATGCTGTACGAAGGATTGAAGCAAAACTCGACCATCGTCATCGTTCCCAGTTCGGCCATTGAGACGATGCAGTTGGGAGGCCTCGCTGGGATGACCGCGCTGACCATGGGGATTGGTCAGGAAAATGCGAACAAAGCGCAGGCCGCGCGCAACGGCCACAGCGGCGCTGCGCCCGCGCCCGAAGACGAATTGCGGCCTGCATGACAGATCCGGGACAGACTCACACTCATCATGAGGAAGGACCGCACCCGAGCGAGGCTCAGCAGAAACGCCCGTACTGGATGCGCGCACATCGAGACTGGCGCTTCTGGGTCGCGGTACTCTGCATCGCCGCGGCCCTGTTCGTCTACATAACGAGCGTCGACTTATCGCTGGTGCCGGGCCGGCGCCATCACGCGACAATCCCAGCCGGGCAATAGGGAGTTCCGTGAGCCAAACCGCTCTCTACCCGCTGCGATTTGAGCCGATCTATGAGTATCGGCTCTGGGGCGGCCGACGACTGGCGGACTTACTGAGCGCGCCGATGCCGAACGGTCCGATAGGCGAAGCCTGGGTGCTCAGCGATCGCGATGACCATGCCAGCACAGTGAACAACGGCACTCTCAGAGGGCAGACCATCGGCCAGCTGATGTTCGAATTTCCAGAACAGATAATGGGGACGCTGGCGGGACGTTTCCAGCGATTCCCACTGCTGCTGAAATTCCTCGACGCCCAGGAGATGCTCTCGGTTCAGGTCCATCCTGGATATCCTCCCGATCAGCCTCTGCCAGAGGGCGAGACGGAGAAGACGGAGGCCTGGGTGGTGATCGACGCGGGGAAGAAGAGTCGCATCTATGCAGGGCTCAAACCAGGCGCCACTCCAGACATTCTTCGGCATTCGATCGCAAACGGAACGCTTGCGGACCATCTCGCATTCATCACCCCGAAGCCCGGTGATGGCGTCTTCATCCCTGCCGGGACGGTCCACACACTGGGGGGCGATGTCGTTGTGTTTGAGGTTCAGCAGAACAGCGACACGACGTTTCGCCTGTACGACTGGGGCCATGTCGATGCGAAGACCGGCAAGCCGCGAGCACTCCAGGTGGACCAGGCGCTGGGCTGCATTGACTTTGTGGACGGTGCCGCGGGACTCGTAAAACCAATAGTGAACGTGGCAGCTCCGGAGAGGGAGCTTGTCTTTGACTGCGAACCGTTTCGGCTGTGGCGGCTGCGCAGCCATTCAACCTTTCCCGTGGGCGCTGTGGGTCTTCCACGTGTGCTGGTCTGCATCGAGGGTGCGGGGCAGATTAAGCACGACGGCGCAACCTATGTAATCGAAAGGGGCGAAGTGTGGCTTCTGCCAGCAGTTGTTGGGATTTGTCATTTTCGGCCCAGCGATGCAGTGGACTTGTTGGAGATTGCCTGCCCGGCCGAATGACGTCGGGATCGCAAATTGACTCGCAGCATGGGCGCTGCACAGGGAGAGTGAATGAAGAAGCTCATCGTTTTCGATCTGGACGGAACACTCGCCAGGAGTAAATCGTCTCTCGACGACGAAATGTCGGCACTCTTGACCGATCTTCTCTCGATTGTCAAAGTAGCTGTGATCTCCGGAGGCGCCTGGCCGCAGTTTGAGGAACAGCTGCTCTCCCATCTGCCCCACGACGAACGCCTGTTGAATCTGTCCATCCTTCCGACATGTGGAACGCAGTTCTATCGCTATTCAGGGGAGTGGAAGAAGATTTATTCGGAGGATTTCACGGCGGATCAAAAAGAGAAGATCGTCAGTTCGCTGAAGAAAGCATTCGAGGCATCAGGATTCAAGGCCGATAAGGTGTGGGGAGAAGTCATCGAAGACCGGGGAAGCCAGATAACGCTGTCCGCGTTGGGTCAGCAGGCGCCGCTGGCGGAAAAAGAAAAGTGGGATCCGGATTTTGTGAAGCGGAAGAAGGTCAAAGCGATCCTGGACCCCTTAATTCCAGGGTTCTCGGTTCGGCTGGGGGGTGCGACCTCCATCGATGTCACGAAGCCAGGCATCGATAAGGCTTACGGGATCCGCAAGCTGCGCGACATTCTCGGCATTTCGGTGAAAGAGATGATCTACATCGGCGATGCCTTGTTTGTGGGCGGGAATGACTATCCGGCGGAACAGGCAGGCGTGATCTCCATTCCGGTGCGCGGGCCCGAGGATACGAAGCTCGTGATCGAAGCCATCCTGGCTTGTTTGGGCGACGTCCCGCAGGCGGACTTGCAGGTGGGAATCCGTGAGCCGGCTTAAGCTGCGGCGCATTGGAATGCTGATGGAACCGGAGCCCGGAAATCCGCACGAGGTCGAGGGTGTACTGAATCCGGCGGCCGCCCGCGGCCCAGATGGCCAGCTCTATCTTTTCCCGCGTCTCGTTGCGAAGGGGAATTACTCGCGCATCGGCATTGCCCGAGTGCGGTTCAATGATGCCGGCGACCCTGCTGGCGTCGAGAGGCTTGATATCGCGCTGGAACCGGAGGCCGATTATGAGCGGCGGGCTGACGGCGGAGGTGGCTGCGAGGATCCTCGTATTACGTTTGTAGAGCCGCTCAAGCGTTACATCATGACCTACACGGCTTATTCATCCAGTGGGCCGCGGATCGCACTGGCCGAATCGGAAGATCTCATCTATTGGCAGCGGATGGGGCTGGCGACCTTTGCTCTGTGGCGCGGCGTCGAACTGGGCGACGAGGACGACAAGGACGCCAGCTTCTTTCCGGTCGCGATTCACAACCCGTCGGGGCATCGGGAGCTGGCAATGCTGCACCGGCCGCTTTTCTCCGGCACTCGTCCAGAGGAGAGCGCCTGCAATCCGTCGCCCCGCGCAGTGGACCTCGATCGCGAGAGCATTTGGATCTCTTATTGCCCGCCGACGCTGGAGCATCACAATCCAGATCGTCTCGGGCGCTTCACGTCTCATCACCGCCTCGCAATCCCGGTGTCTCCATGGGAGCGGCTCAAGATCGGTGCGGGAACTCCACCTGTCCTCACCCGGCATGGGTGGCTCATCCTGTATCACGGCGTGAGTGACCTGGCGAAGCCGAACAGCGAAGTACACCAACTGTGCTATTCCGCAGGGGTCATGGTGCTGTCAGAGAAACATCCGCAGGTGATCCGCTATCGCTCGGCGGAGCCGGTATTGAAACCGGAGCTACCGGCGGAGCGCCACGGGACCATCGCCAACGTCGTGTTCCCAACCGGCATCGATCGTCGCGACGACCTCGGATTGCCGGATCGCTTCGATGTCTACTACGGCATGGCCGACAACCGGATCGGCGTCGCCCGTTTGGATCTGCCGGAGGTGCTGCCGGCAGCAGGAGAAATAAATCCGCTGAAAGCTACGATATGATGCACAACTGGCGGGCCGTTGCGCCAAGTTGCAGTTATAGCCATCACCGCATGGCTGATTCGCCAGGGAGAAGATGATGACTACCGATTCGAATGAAGGCTCCGGGGCACGAAGAAAGCCACCCAGGCCAGGAATTGTCACGTTCATTTGGATTGTCGTTCTGGTTGTCATTCTCTTTGCGCTTGCCCATACCATGGTTGATCACCGTTTCCATAGAGGTGGCAGAGCAAACCCGAACGGTACCACCGGACCCTAGCACGTCTAAAAGCTGCTCGAGGCAGAGACCGATCACCGTTGCCACAGAATCTGGGCAGCTTCGAGAGGCACAGATGCGCCCGGATGATGCGGGATGATACGTGGCGTGTAATCGCTTGTGGGACGGCTTTTCGATGTCTCCGCTAAATACACGAGAATGCCTTTTGTATCCGCACAGGCCGTACATGCCGCCATGACCTCAACAGAGGGTGAACCAGTCTTCTGGTCTGACTCCGCGTAGAGTTCAACTCTGAGTTCATCTGGAGCGAGATTACCCGGAAAGATCTCAACCCGGAAAAAATGCTGCCCATCGTGCGTCCTCACGTCGACGCTGCCGAAGCGCACGAAACTCCAATGCTCCGCGATGTTCTTTTGCCACTGGAGCAGACTGCCGCCGAGCTCCCCCTCCCGGGCTGCACGATCCCGGTAACCGGAAGCGGCAGGCAGATAGTGGTTTTCCGTGTATTCGCGGATAGTACGGTTGGCTGAGAATTCCGGCGTCAGTTGCGCCATGCTCTCGCGGATCCGACCCAGCCACTCCGTGGGCATTCCGCTTTCATTTCGCTCGTAAAACTCCGGGATGACCTCACGCTCCAGAACCGAATACAACTCGTCAGCTTCCGCGGCATCCCACGCCTGATCCTCGCCGTGCTCCTTGCCGTCGCCGATGGCCCATCCTACCTCGGGTGAATACGCTTCCGCCCACCAGCCGTCCAACTCAGAAAGATTCAGACCGCCGTTGACCAGAACCTTCATGCCGCTCGTCCCGCACGCCTCCCACGGACGCCGCGGTGTGTTGATCCATACGTCGACTCCCTGCACCAACTCCTGTGTCAGCAGCATGTCGTAATCGCTGAGGAAGACGACGCAGTCGCGGACTTCTGGGCGCCGAATGAATTCATTCCACTGCTGGATCAGCGCTTGTCCGGGCAAGTCCTGCGGGTGAGCCTTTCCGGCGAGGACCAGTTGTGCCGGCCGCTGCGGATTGGAAAGCAGGCGAATTAGCCGGTCTGGATCGTGAAGGAGAAGATTTGGGCGCTTGTAGGTGGCAAAACGGCGCGCAAATCCCAGTGTCAGTATCTTCTCATCGAATACTGCGTCGGCGTCCGACAGTTGGCGGCCTTCCGAAGCAAGCTGACGCGCGTACCGCTTGCGAATGCGATCGACTAAGGTCTTCCGTCCTGCGGAACGCATTTCCCACAGCTGGGTATCAGTCAATCGGCGGATGTCGTCTTCGACGGCGCGGTCTCCCCGCCAGCGCTTCTTGCCGCAAGCTGTAGTCCATAGCGTATCCGCCGCTGCCGAGTCCCAGGTGGGAACATGAATGCCGTTGGTGACAGAGCCGATCGGAACCTCAGTCTGTGGCCATCGCGGGAAAAGCGCCTGAAAGATATGCCGGCTCTCCTCTCCATGGAGTTTGCTGACGCCATTGATTCCGCCGCTGCCGCGGACTGCGAGCCAGGCCATGTTGAAGGATTCCGAATCATCGCTACGGTTCTGCCTTCCCATTGCGAGTAAATCTTCAATAGGTATCGCGAGCTCGTCCTGCGCGTAATGACCGAGATACTTATGGATGAGTGCGGGATCGAAGCGGTCAAATCCCGCCGCGACCGCAGTATGCGTAGTAAAGAGATTTCCAGCCCGTGTGACATTCATAGCAAGATCAAATGGCTTCCTATGATCCTCCATGTAGAATCGTGCCCTCTCTAAGGTGGCAAAGGCTGCATGTCCTTCGTTGAGATGGCAGACCTCAGGCTGCAGGCCGAGCGCCCGCAGCAAGCGCCAGCCGCCGATGCCCAGCACGATCTCCTGTTTGAGACGCATCTCCGCGTCGCCTCCATAAAGCTGGCTGGTAATTCCCCGATGGGCTGCGCTGTTCGCGAAATCATTGGTATCCAGCAAATAGAGCTTCGTGCGGCCAACCGACACTTCCCAGCAGCGAAGCCAGATCCTGGATTCGGGTAGTTGGATTTGCAGCCGCAACCATTCGCCATTCGGTCGCCGTAACGGACGGATGGGTAACTGGCCCGGATCGTTGACCGGATACAGCGCCCGCTGCCGGCCTTCGGAATCGAAGTCCTGACGGAAGTATCCCTGGCCGTAGAGCAGTCCGACTCCCACTACCGGAACACCCAAATCGCTGGCCGCCTTCATCTGGTCGCCGGCTACATTACCCAGGCCGCCCGAATAGATAGGTAATGCTTCGCTCAGCATGAACTCCATGCTGAAGTAGGCGGCCAACGTGAGGGCAGTATCTGGGTGTTTCGCCTGGAACCACGCGCCCGAGCTATACGAATCCCGATTCTGTTGCCGCAATTCGTCGAGACGCCGGCCAAACTCCGGGTCTGTCAACGCAGCCGTAATAGTGTCCTGGGACACGGTCTGCAGGATGACCCACGGGTTCTGCGCGGCCTCCCAAAGCTCGGCATCCAGGCGTTTCCAAAGTACGTCTGCCGCATGGTTCCAGGACCAGTGCAGATTGAGCGCCAGCTCCGTCAGTGCATCCATGCCTTCGACTTCTGGCTTTAGCGTCAACAGGGAACGATCCTCTCTTTTTGTTCCGTTGCCCTTGCGAACGGCGGCGGCGAATCCCTACGCTGCCAGATGCTTCCGGATGGACTGCAATTCCGCACGTCGCTTCGGCGTGGCTCTGGGCCATGCCATTTTGAGGTCTCCAAGCGCATCGAGCACGATGCGCGAGACGATCAGCCTGGCGTTGTCTTTGTCATCGGCAGGAACGATGTACCAGGGTGCATGATGTGTGCTGGTGGCGTGCAGGCATTCCTCATAAGCCTTCACATAATCCTTCCAGTATTTCCTCTCGTGAATGTCAGCGAGGCTGAATTTCCAGTTCTTGTCCGGCTCATCGATGCGCGCCAAAAAGCGCTTTCGCTGCTCCTCCTGCGAAAGGTGGAGAAATATCTTCACGATCCGGGTACCGTTGCGATGCAGGTGTTTCTCCATTTCCACGATGGATCGATACCGCCCGTCCCAAACCGTTTTCTCGTCGCGCAGCTCTGTCGGAAGTCCCTGGCTGCGGAGAAGCTCGGGATGAACCCGAACCACCAGCACGTCTTCGTAATAGGAACGATTGAAGATGCCGATCCGGCCACGTTCCGGAAGACGGCACATCGTGCGCCAGAGAAAATCGTGGTCCAGTTCTTCGACGCTTGGCTGCTTGAAGCTGAATACTTCGCACCCTTCCGGATTAACACCGGACATCACGTGCCGAATAGCGCCGTCCTTGCCGGCCCCGTCCATACCCTGAAAAACCAGAAGCAAAGCGTAGCGATGCGACGCGTAATGAAGCTGCTGCAGGGAGCTTAGTTCTGCTACGTGCTTTTCGAGAAGGTCGTCGTACTCGACGTCCGACGGACAGATCGGCTTGACCGTCGTCGGCCACTTGCTGAGGACGACATTCTTTCCGGAGTGGACACGGAAACGTTTCGATTCGATTTTCATCTTCTTCCTTCTGCGCCTCGCACCCGTTTACGCAACCTTCGGATGTTCTGTCTGACCGCGCCGCGCCTCTCGTTCTGCCTCAAGCCAGTCCTGATCCTGCAGGGTCTCACCGTGCAGCCGATCCTGGTAGATCTCGTAAGCTCGCGCGGCAATCTGCTGAGTAAGATCCACCGGCGGCTTTTTTCCAAGCAAGGAGGGTTTGGATGGATCGAAGATCCGATATGCGAGCAGCTTCACCCGATCGTTGATGAGGAACCAGGCCAATGCATAGACCCAAACGAAGCCTGCCCACTTCCATCCGAGAGGCGCCATAAACAGACCATAGACCGCGATCAAAGTCGCAATACTTTGCGTGCCAAGTACCGCGATCCACAGGATCCGCGCGGGACGTATGGACCAGAACGGGCCACGGGTGCGTGTGAGGAAGATGGTCAGATGGCCGGCCACGGAAAGCTTCAGGTACATCAGAGTCTGGATGTGCAGCCGGTCGAGATGAAAGACGCGCTCGCCCAGATAGAACAAACCAAACGCAGCGGCAACGCCGATAACTCCCAGCACCGTGGAAATTGCCAGCACCAGCCGCATGTTCCAGGCTTCGGGCTTGTCCTTGTACTGAACGTTGTCATAGGCGATTGAAAGGATAGCCCCGTCATTGAGCAACGCGATCATGACAATCATGACGGCGGTCACCGGGTAGAAATTGAAGACCAGGATCGCCAGGGTCATGAAGAACAGGACGCGCAGTGTCTCCGCGATGCGGTACATGGCGTAGCTGTTCATCCGCTGGAAGATGCGCCGACTCTCCTTGACCGCGTCGATGATCACCGAGAGGCCGGAAGCGAGTAGCACGATGGAGGCCCCCGCGCGCGCTGCGTCCGTCGCTCCGGAAACAGCGATGCCGCAATCTGCTTTCTTGAGCGCTGGAGCGTCGTTCACTCCGTCGCCAGTCATCCCGACAATGTGCCCGCGCTTCTGCAACACATCGACGATGAAATACTTGTGTTCCGGGAAGACCTGGGCAAAGCCGTCCGCCTTTTCAATGGCCTCTCCGGTCTGCGTACTCGCTTGCTGTTTGGTGTCGCCCAACCCGCTCGCATCCAGGATATTCGCACCCAGTCCCAGTTGCCGGGAAGTTTCTTTCGCTATGGCGATTTGATCGCCGGTGACCATCTTGACGTTCACGCCCATCTGCCGGGCGCTGGCGATGGTTGCTTTCGCCTGCTCGCGCGGCGGATCGAACAAGGGCAGCACCCCGGCGAACTGCCACTTGCCTTCTTCGTCGGCGCGGGCCACGCCGAGCGAACGGAAACCGCGTCCCGCGAATTCATTGACGGCTTTCTCGACGGCAGGTTTGACCTCGCCCTTGTTCGTCGACATCTCGAGAATGACCTGCGGCGCTCCCTTGGCGACAAAGAATTGTTTTCCGTCCGTTCCTTTGACAGTGGCTTCGGTGCGCTTATGCACTGGGTCGAACGGCTGAAAATGCAGTATCTGATACCCCTTCAGCGTCTTCTCGTCCTTTACACCGCCGATTACAGCCAGGTCGATGGTGTCTTTATCCTCCGCGCGCGAAGCCAGGGCCGCCCAGAGAACGACCTGGCCGCCTGGAATGTTATTGACGCTGAAGGGATCGCCCAGTGTCAGTTTGTTCTGGGTCAGGGTGCCGGTCTTGTCCGAGCACAGCACATCCACGCCCGCCAATTCCTCGATGGCTGACAACCGTGTCACAATGGCTTCTTTTTTCGCCAGCAGGCGAGCACCGACCGCCATGGTAACGGACAGCACAGTGGGCATGGCTACGGGAATCGCGGCCACCAGAAGTACCAGGCAAAATTCGAGTGTCGTCAGGACAGGATCGCCGCGGAAGAGCGCGACGGCTAGGATCAACGCTACCAGTGCCACCGCGAGGACGATCAGGTAGTCGCCAATCTTCAATAAGGCGCGCTGGAAATGGCTGACGGTGTGAGCCCCCTGCACCAGTTGCGCGGTCTTGCCGAAGTACGTGTTCGTTCCGGTCGCATACACCATGGCGTCGATCTCGCCCTGGCGGAGAATCGAGCCCGAAAACACCGCGCCGCCGGGTTTGACGGTGACAGGCAAAGATTCTCCTGTCAACGCCGACTGATCTACTTCGATTGGATCGCCCGCCAGCAGGCGCGCGTCCGCGGGTATGATGTCGCCGAGCCGCAAACGGATGACGTCGCCGGGCACCAGGTCACTTGCCTTCGGATTGGTCCACTTTCCATCGCGCTTTGCCCGCGCATTGACAGCGAGCTTGGCCTTCAGAGCAGCGATGGCGTTCCCCGCCTGGTGTTCCTCCCAAAATCCAACCAGGGCGTTTGAAGCAAGCAGGAGGAGGATGATGAAAAAATCCATCCAGTGCCGCACTACCCCGGACAAGATGACTGCCACTTCGATCATCCACGGAATGGGGCCCCAGAAATAGCTGAGAAACTTCAGGAACTCGTTGGTCTTCTTTTCCGCGATCGCATTCGGGCCGTACTGGGTCAGCCGCTTCTGAGCCTCGGCCTGGCTAAGGCCGTCGGGAGAAGACCCCAGCTTTTTCTGGAGATCCGCCATCGGGATGGATTTCAGATCGTCCCCGGACTTAGGCTTTGCGTCCGGGTTCAAGTCTTCTTTGGCCTGAGCTTTTGAATCGGGCTTCGTCCCGTCCTTGTCCAAAGTCTTCGGTGGCGTCTTTGCCTCAGGCTGGGAATCCTGCTTTGACTCAGGCGTAGGCTCCGTGGTCGTGGGATTTGGGGGCACGATGGATTTCTCCTGGTCTGCGAACGGATCGCGACGACGGAGGTCATCTGCGCGCGTCGCACCAAGTATCTCCTCGCGAGCATGACGACGCTGTGCAGTATTGCTCACCAATAAAGACTGGACCGTTCGTTTGGAAAACTGCGATGGCCGCCGACAGCAACGCGCTACGACGACTTCGCGGCTTCATCCACAACATGATCGAGGTTTCGCCGGTCACCTCAATTTTCAGAAACGGAAGAAGGGATGCGGCTGGATCGTCAGGGGTCCATCAAACATGATCAAAAAGGATCAGCTTATCGCTGGTGTGAATGCGACTCTATGGTTGGGCACAGGTATGTGCACACCAGAGCAGATCAGGGCCTCGTCAAGGAGCAGCCTCCTTGTTGGCCACAGCCCAGTTTCTGCATCCTTTCACCCCCCAATGGAAACGAAGGAAGTATCAAACGATGCCGACCGACATGCTCACCACCGAGGAATTGCTCCACGAGACGCCCGAAGCGCTAGGCAAAGAAGAGTCCGTTCAGGGTAGCCACACGCTCACTCCGGAACTGCTGCGCAAAATGAATGCCTACTGGCGCGCTGCCAATTATGTTTCGGTGGGCCAGATATACCTTTATGAAAATCCGCTGCTGAAGGAACCGTTGAAGCTGGAGCACGTGAAGCCCCTGGTGGTATCCCATTGGGGCACGACGCCAGGTCAGAACTTCATCTACGTTCATCTGAACCGGGCCATCAGGAAGTACGACCTGAATATGTTCTACATCGCCGGCCCTGGCCACGGGGGTCCCGCGATTGTGGGCAACGTCTACCTCGAGGGCACCTGGAGCGAGGTTTATCCCAACGTCACCCAGGACGAAGCCGGGTTGAAAGAGCTGTTCAAACAATTCTCCTTTCCCGGTGGGATCTCCAGCCATGTTGCGCCGACGACGCCTGGGTCCATTCACGAAGGCGGCGAGTTGGGTTACTCGCTGAGCCATGCCTTTGGCGCCGCGTTCGACAATCCCGATCTGATTGTCGCCTGTGTCATCGGCGACGGTGAGGCAGAAACGGCATCCCTGGCGACCTCCTGGCATTCCAACAAATTTCTCGATCCAAAGACTGACGGAGCGGTGCTGCCAATTCTGCACCTAAACGGCTACAAGATCAGCAATCCAACCGTCCTCTCGCGCATTGAGCATGAGGAACTGGATCAATTCCTCAGGGGCTGTGGCTGGACCCCTTACTTTGTGGAAGGAGATCAGCCGGAGAAGATGCACCAACTCATGGCCGCCACTCTCGACACTGCCATCGAGGACATCCATCGGATTCAGAGCAATGCGCGCAGCAACAATGACACGACCAGGCCGCGCTGGCCCATGATCGTCCTCAAGTCGCCCAAGGGCTGGACCGGACCGAAGATCGTCGACGGCCTGCAAATCGAAGGGACATTTCGAGCTCATCAGGTGCCGCTCCTGGTCGATCCCCAGCACCCCGATCACGTCAAGCTCCTCGAGAACTGGATGAAGAGTTACAAGGCCGAGGAATTGTTCGACGAGAATGGGAGGCTCATCCAGGAATTGGCTGACCTGGCTCCGCAGGGCACCCGGCGGATGGGCGCCAATCCGCACGCGAACGGCGGTATTCTTCTTCACGATCTGCGCATGCCCGACTTTCACGACCACGCGGTCAAGTTAACCTCGCCGGGGGCAGTGCAGGTAGAAGACACGCTCGT
>Ga0302325_10022788_pt1 | contig 13089 bp, 11 predicted proteins | sample Palsa_T0_2_FD_201948 | JGI IMG/M metagenome (GOLD analysis project Ga0302325, IMG submission 201948) | Peat permafrost microbial communities from Stordalen Mire near Abisko, Sweden - Palsa_T0_2 | ecosystem: Environmental > Terrestrial > Soil > Palsa > Peat permafrost | place: Sweden: Abisko... | reverse complement strand
TGTCGAACCAGACGGCCCAATTCTGCCGCCAGTGCCATGCCGACAAGTCGAACGAGATGAACGGCAGCTCGGCCGGAACAGTTTTCTAGTGTCCTGAGTCTGAAGCTCGCAACACAAAACTGGCTTTTATTTTGAGCGAACGGGGCCCCGAACGTCTTTCAGCTCGGGAGAAGTGAGTCGAAGAATCTGCAGCTGTTCTTCGATGAACTTCAGACTCACCACGTCAGGTGGTGCGTTACGAATTGAGGCGCCGCGGGAATGAAGCTTTAGTGCTTCACGCCCATGCCACCACGCGCGACGGCCTGAGTGACCGTGCCGTTGGGATTGTGCGCGGCCTGATGACACACCAGAACGCAGGTGTTCGCAACGCGATTGTAGGAGATCGGCAGGCCGCCATTCGAGGCCACGACATTCACGTCAAAATTGACGAGGCGCTCGCCGCTCATGACGCCGCTGGCCGCTCCCATGCCGTGAGCGGTGTGGCAGGTGGAACATGTGAAGCCCGTGTCGATGTGGCTGCTGTGCTGATTCCAACTGGTGTTCTTGACCACCTGGTTGGACAAATCGTGGCATTTGCCGCACAGGCCGTACGGTCCAACCACGCTCAGATCGGGAAATGGAAAGAGGTTGAAAATCACCTGACCCGGCGCGGCGGTGCGGCTGAATTCATAGCGGCGCTCAAGAATGTGAGTGAATCTGGACCCATGAGGGCCGTTCGCCCCCGTCCCTCCGAACTCGCGATTGTCGTCGCTGTTGTGGCAATCGGTGCAGAGAATCTGGGTGCCCATGGAGCGGCCATTGGTAACGCCATCCAGGTTCAGCATGTTGGGCCGAAGGCTTGGTTGCGGCAGAGCGCTGCTGCTGGGATGCGTGACCGGATGGCTGGAGGTGGCCGTGGTCGCGAACTGCGGAATCTGGTTCAGAGGATCGCCAGACGAAACCGCGCGCACCGGGAAGTATCCATAAATAGGTCGCACCTGTTTGCCTGAACTGGCGCCATGGCATCGCAGGCAGCTTTCAAATTGATTGACGGCGGGCGCAAGAACGGTGGTTCCGTCACTGGCGCTGATCCCCGCAATGTCCTTTTGCGAGAGGCGGATCAGCGGCGGCGGAGGAAATATGCCGACAGGTTCGGAGCCATGCGCGCTATGACAGTCCACGCAAGTGGCGTGGCGATTGTTGTTGAGCAATGTGCTCTCGGCGGCATCGTGAGGATTGTTTGACGTGGGTAATGGATGGCCGACCTTGGGCGCGGCATACTCAGAAAAAACGTCGGCGTAGGGCTTCATGGGAGAAACATTCGAGCCGTTGTGGCAGGCAATGCAATCCTGCTCATTTTGTCCGCGCAGCAGCCTGGCAGCGGAGCCGGCGTTGTGCGGTGTGTGGCAGGAGATGCAGGCGTCGGCAGCCACGGTGGTGTAACTGCCGAGGAGCGCCTGCGGCGCGATTTTGCCGGTCGACAAGGCATGAGCGCTGACGGACCAATCGGCCAGCGGGTTCACTTGCACGCCTACTTGCCGGGTGGGATCGTGGCAGGCGAGGCACAACTGGCCGCTGGAACTGTCCTTTACCAGAAAATTCTGCGATATAAGGTCTTTGGCCTGCACGTGCGGATTGTGGCAGGAGGTACACTCGACGTTTCCATCGATCAGCCTCACCGCTCCGGTTGGGTCGGACGTCCTGCCGTGGGCCGCAAGGGAGGCGACGAGATCGATATTGTCCTTCAAGGGAACCACCAGGCTGAAGGGGTGAGTTGGCTGCATGTTGCCGCCAAAGACGTCCGCGGAGTTCATCGATCCCCGCATGGCCACCTGGCCATAGGCTACGGTGGCGCCTACCGCAACGGTGCCGTCGTGGCAACTGAGACATTGATTGCTGTCGGAGCCGAGCGTTGGCTGTTTGCCGCGATTCTTTTCGGTGTCGCTGGCGTAGACCGTGTAGTTTTGGGTAGTGAGCTTCTGGTTCCAGAGGCCCACCTTGAGTCCGGAGTGGGGCGCGTGGCAGTAGGCGCAGAAGTCGGGACGAGTGCCGGTGATCGGCGATTTGCTCCCCCGCCCCAGATTATGGACGCCGATTACGTCGCCTGAAAATTGAGCAGGCAGGGTGGGCGGGGTGAGCAGAAGCGCCAGCCCGGCTAACAAGATTCCGCGCCTCACTTCAATGCCTCCGGAACTGGCTGCTTCAAGCCCTGGTAATGAAATATCTGGACGCGGCGGTTGAATGAATCCACTACAAAAATCCGGTCCTCATGGTCAATGTACAACCCTTCCGGCAACTGAAACTCCCCGGCATGTGTGCCCTGGGCACCGAAGTAATAGAGCAGTTGACCCTGGCGATTGAAAACCTGCACCTTGCCCCATTGACCATCCACCAGGTATAGGTCGCCTTCCGAGTCGACAGCCACTCCCTTTGGGCGGAAGATTGCGCCGAGACTGTCGCCGATCGTTCCAATGGCGTACTGAAAGGTTCCCGAGCGATCAAAGACCTGTACGCGGAAGTTCATCGCATCCACGACCATAAGGTTCGGACCGTCAAGCCGAAGTTCGGTGGGGAGATTGAACTCGCTCTCGGCTTCTCCGGTTTTGCCGATGGTCTTCAGCACGTTGCCTTGCAGGTCGAGTACGAAGACCTCGTCGCGAAGCGTGTCAGATACATAAATGCGCTGCGCCGCAGAGTCCACGGCAATTCCCGTGGGGCGCTTGAAATAGCCCTCGCCGCCCTTCAAGCTCCCGATGGCGTGGAGATATTTTCCGCTGGGTTCAAAGACAAAAATCACGCCGGCATCGGAATCGGTTACATAAATGTTGTCCTGCGCATCGACGGCGACGCATTGCGGCGAGAGCATTGCAAGTTTTCCCAAACGCTGAATGAACTTGTACTTATGCTGCGCGAAATCGAAGATGTGTACGCCCGCCGCGCCCGGATCGGTGACAATGATGCGCCCGCGCGAATCGGTGACGATGCTGTAAGGACGCACCATGATGCGGTAGTCGGGCGCGCCGGCGATTACGTCCACAAGTTTGTTCCAGAAGCCGCGGTCCGGCTTGACTTCAAACTCCGAGTTGAAACTGCGCTCCCAGGTGAGCGTGCGCCCCCCTTCCAGCGACATCTCCCAAGCCTCCGGCGCGGCCGTTTCGCGCTTTGGCTTTGGAGATGCCCAGGCCGGAGTCAGCAGCGGCGCAACGCCGATCAGGATGAGGCCTGCGCCGACGCATTTCCGCCGCATTCCTCTTAGAAAAAGTTGAACAAACGAGATACCCCGACGTAGAACGATGATACTAGTTCCGGCGGCGTGCCGGACCCGCTGAAGCCCTGATCCAGGCGGGAGTATCCGCTGGTAAAGGTCAGCTTGCGGGCTTGATATTGGACCAGCGCATTGAACTCGTTGTTGACGTTCGAGGAAGCTACCCCGCTGGTGGATATATTGCTGGTCGACTTGGCATAGGCGGCTGTGAGCGTGAGTCCTTTCACGGGATTGCTGGACAGCCCCATGGAATAACCGTCGCCGCCGTAGAGACTGATCAGGCTTGAGGGCAGAACGGGCGAGGGTATTGGCACCGGCACCAGTCCCGCTCCGGTGGTCAGCGCCTGCCCGTCCGATTTGGAATAGTTGCCGTTCGCCGAAATCCAGGAGCCATAGCCCACGCTGGCGTTGTAACTCAAGCTGCTGCTCACAGTGCCGGGTTCCTGGGTCAATCCGGTCCGCGTCGCTCCCGCGCCCGCGCTGACATTCAGTTTTCCCCATCGCCGCCGCGCGTTGCCTGAATAGTTGTAGAACGAATTCATGTAGGTGATTAGCAAGGTTTCCACGTTCTGCGCATAACCGAAAGACCCGGTCAAGTGCCAGCCGAGAACAACGTTGGAGTAATTCTCGGTGGTCGAAAACCCTACTGTATCTTCGCCGCCCTGGTCCACGTTGTTCTCGAGTACGGTCGCCGAGGCATTGAAGTTACCGTCAAAAAGCACCCGCGCATAGCTGGCGCCTCCACCAAAGGATGTAACTCCATAACTCTCGCCGAGGAATAACTGGGTGCGCCGCTCGGTGAATGCCGAGGCTTGCAAGTTGCGCGTGAAGGTGTAGCTTGCATTGGCCAGCAGGTCCATGGAGTTTGACGCCTGGTTGCTGTCGAGACCCGGTACTAGGCCGCCGGCGGCAACCACCGATTCGATCAGTTGCCCGCTCAGGTTGTCGGAATAATTCGCGCTTGCCGAGCAGTAGAGCTTTTCAGTTGGATGCATCGTGGCTTGTGTAGTGAGGATGTCAACGGTTCCGCTGGTTGTGGTGCCCAGATAATTCGTATTCCAGGTGGACCGGTTGATGGCGCCAGTGACCGAGCCCTCGAGTGGGAGCTTGTGCGAGACGCTGAATCCGTAGCCGCCATTGGTGGTCTTCGTTTCTGTGTCCTGCTGGCCCTCCACCACGTCTGGAATCAGAGAGTGACCGCCTCCCAGGGAATAGTAGCCGCTCATGTTAAAGCCGGCTAGCCGATAGCCCGAATGGAGGTTAAGCGAGTGAAACTTGTTTTGTCCTTCATCGTTGATGCCATATACGGAATACTGGCTGCTTCCCAGGACGAATGACGCCGAGAAACTCGGCGCGTCGGGAAGGTTTTCGTTCCAGTTAATGCCAAAATCGCTGTTATTCCCATGGGTCACATAATTGGCCAGGCCAGGCACCGCATAGTTCCCTTCGCTGTCCAGAGCCTTGGAATAGCTGATCGAGCCGGGATAGTGGCTACCGCCGAAAATGTTGCCGGCAGCCGTGACGCCGCTGCTATTGGAGATGGACTGAAAGTCGGAGTTAGCCCGCGATTGGTTCAGGTAGAGATTGGCATTGTAGGAAAGGAATTTGGGACTGTAGAAAAAGCCTGAGAGATTGGTGTTGCCGCCAACCGACCAACCGTGGTCGGAATTGGTCTGATTCCCGTAATCGGCGGTATAGCCAGTGGAGACGGTGCCGCTGAGGCTATTACTGAAGTCGCCGGTCTTGATTTGCGCGGCAACCGGCAAGGCCAGCAGCAGCAGTCCCGCCTGCATCAACCACGCAACTCCGAAAGATCCCGACCGTAAATGCCAGCGTTTAAGCATGGTGCCAAGAATCCCGATCTCGTGCCAGGTATTGCTTCAGCCATACGGCCTGTCTTTCGAAGTCAATTGCCGGTTGTGAGCCTGTATCTCGAATCTCTAATCCGGGCGCAGCCGCGGCCTCTTACGGCTCGTCGATCTTTGCGTTTTGCCGCAGATTCTTGTCCAGCGCGGCACGAATCTGGTTGGTCTTTGTCTGTTGCAACTCTTTTCCAAGCTGCACTCTCACATCCTCGAATTTCGCCTCGCCGGCCGGCGTATGCGCGCCCAGGCGCACGATAGTGTAGATTTGCCCCACTTGAATGAGATCTGTGATCCCTCCCGGCTTCAATCCGCCAAGAGCCTTTACAACCTGGGGCGCCAACTCGCCCACAGGGATGGGCTTGTGCTGGCCCATCATCACCCGGTAATCGTCATCGGAGATCTTCTCTGCCAACAGGCCGAATTCCTCAGTCGTCTTGGTGGCCTTTGCCTGGCGCAGCGCCTGATCAGCGCGCTTCCGGCCTTCCTTTAACTGGTCGGCAGTGGCCTTGCCCGGGGGAATGACGGAAATGGTCTGAAAGGTATACGTTTCCGGATGCTCAAAGCGGGCTGGGTTCTTCGTGTAGAAGGCTCTCAGCTCGACAGGGGAAACCGTACCCTTGTTTTGCACTTCGATCTTCAGGAATGCATCGATCAGCAGCGAACGCCGGATTTTCTCCCGCAGCAACTGCTCGGAACCATGGAACTCGCCTTGGAAAATCGCATTGAATTCGTCCGGCGTGTCAAATTGCTTGCGGAAGTCGGTCTCCGCTTTCTGCACTTTCGCGGCCGGAATGATCATCTTCTTGCGCAGCGCTTCCTGATAGACCAGTTCTTCAAAGACGATCATCTTCAGAGCGCCGGCGCGGACTTCGGGCGCCAACTCCGGTGGAATGCCGTTGTGCTGCCGGGCATAAGGAAAAATTGCATATTCCTCGCGGACGAGATCGGTGTCGGTGAGCACCGAACCGTTGACGTGCGCCACCGGCTTGCCAGTGGCCACCAGCGACACCATGGCCGGCGTCTGAGCGGCAGTTGGCGCCGGAGCGGGCGCGGGCGCAAAGACCGTTGGAGCATGGGAAGCTACCTGGGCTCCAGCCGCCGCTAAGAACAAAATGAAAAAAACAGGCGTGGGGAAAGTGAATTTCATGTGATACATCCTGATTCTGAGCAAAAAAGGGGAGGAGAATCGCCGTTCTCCTCCACCTTTTCAAGCAAGCAAATTAGTCAACTGTTGGCACGCTCATCTGCCCGTTCATTTCGTTCGACTCGCCACCATGGCATTGGCGGCAGAACTGAGCCGCGCTGTTGCTGCTGGGGTTCCTCGGGTTGTAGGGTCCGCGCAGGAAGAACATGGTCGCGTACTGTCCTGTGGGCAGCCCTGTGGTCCCGGAGCCGTAGGCCGTCGAGGTGCCGACAGCGGTGGTCTGGGTGGTCACGTTGATGACGTTCATCACGTGCTGGTTGTGGCAGGTGGTGCAGGTAACGTAGCCGGTGCTGCCGTTGCCCGCCAGGCTGACGAAGAAGCCGTAGTTCTGGATGAACTTGGCCATATTCGGTCCAGGGGTAACGGTTACGCTGCCGCCGCTGCTTACGGTGACGCCGGCGCAATCCCAGTTGTAACCGGATTCCGGATTGGCTGCGGAGTTGCAGCCGAATGTGGCCACCGTGCCCACCGGGTGATCGGTCAGATAGCTTGGCGCGCCGGGGCCGCTCACGCCGTTGTTACCGATAAACGTCGGGATGAACGGGTTGCTTCCGTAAGATGAAGGCAGGCTCTCATAGACCCTGTTCTGCATCATGGCGCCCTTGGCAAGGTTGCCGTCGTGGCAGCTCAGGCACATCAGGATGCCGGTAACGTCGCTCGGATTCCCTGTGAAGCCCGTCGCCGCGGAGTTCAGGCCCGAAGGCAGGGTTACTGTATACTTCGACGCGCCAAACGCGTAGGTCTGGCCGTACAAGGGACTGGCATCCTCGCCCCAGAGAGCGACGCTGCCCGTATCCGTCCCCGAGTGGGGTATTGTGCCGTTGCCCAAAGAGCCGCTGTGTGGCGCGTGACAGGCCGCGCAACCGCGGCCGTAATTCAAGTGAGCGCCGAGAACGTCAGTCCCCATTACCCCCGTAGTTTGGGCCGCCGCGAAGCTCGCGGCTGCCAGGAACATCATGGCGAGAAAAGAATTGCGATTCATATGGTGGAGCCTCCGAATTCAGATGTGAGAACCGTCACTTCCTGGAGAGTGGAACGGGCCTCGCGGTGCGTTTGCATGCTCTTCAGGTTGCGTCTGAATATTTGCAGGTGATGAAAGTCACTGTATGTGACGATAATCACAAGGCGTCACTGAAATCGCAGAGCGTGATTTACGTCACACTTCCCCGCGTCAGGGAGTGGTCCACTGGCTTTGTCTTCACGTCCGGCGAGGGATCGAAACCTCGCCCGCGCAGACGGCTTTCCCTTCGTCCGAAGATCTCCAGAATATGGTCTTTGGCGTTTCGATAGCTGAGGATGGAGAGAGTATGGTTCACGAGCAATTCCGGTGCGGGAGAGGGTAGGCATGGCAAACGAACCAATCACGGCATCGGCTGCGAGCGAATGGTTGCAGGCGACGCGGGTCTACGCGATGGCTGCCATATGCCTGGTGGTGGGGTTGGCCACCGGATACGTGCTGCGGGAGTCGCAGTCCCCCGCACCGCCGCCCCAACCCGCTGCCGGCGTCCGTCCGCCGGCGCACCCCGCGGGAGTGATGGGAGCCGGACATATGCCCAGCATGGCGGAGCTCAATCACATGGCAGACAAACAGGCGGCGCCTCTGCTGGAGAAGCTGAAGAGCGATCCGAATAACAGCGCTTTGCTGGTCCAGATCGGAGCCGTCTACCATGCCGCACACCAATTCAGCGAAGCGGCCGCCTACTATGGCAAGGCAGCGCAGACCGACCCCAAAAATGTTGCCATTCGAACCAAGCTGGCCTCAAGCCTTTATCGCAACGGAGATGTCGATGGTGCGATTGCGCAGCTAAATAAGGCGCTGAGCTACGACCCCAAGGACGCCAATGCGCTGTTCGACCTGGGCATGATCCGGTGGCAGGGAAAAGCGGACAGCGAGGGCGCCCTCGCCGCTTGGCAGCAATTATTGAAGACCAATCCGCAATTGAGCACGGATCGCAAGGCCACGGTGGAAAAGCTGATGGCCGATGTGAAGGCGGCGCCCGGCAAGCAACGTGGGATTGAAGGAGCACGGAGCGATGACGGAAACAAATCGAACTCCAAATAGGCACTGGACAAGGAAGCAGGCCGTTATCCTGTCGATTCTCTGCCTGATGGTGGGAGTCGCCGGCGGCTGGTTCATCGGCGGACCGCACGGTGGGGCGATAACTGGATCGGCAAAAACGGCCAGTGCCGCGGCTGCTGGGGCCGGTACGGCGGCCCAGGCGCCGAACCCCGCTCAATTGAAACAGATGGCCGACGCGCAAGCTGCGCCGCTGTTGAATCAGCTCAAGTCCGATCCCACGAACCCGGAACTGCTGACCGGCATCGGCAACCTGTATTACGACGCAAAGCAGTATCCAGTCGCCATTGACTACTACGGCCGTGTCCTGAAGGCTAAGCCTTCCGACGCGGCGGTGCGCACCGATATGGGGACTGCCTACTGGTACATGGGAGACGCCGATTCAGCGATTGCGGAGTTCAACAAGGCGCTCACATACGCACCCAATAATCCGAACACGCTTTTCAATCTCGGCCTGGTCAAGTGGCAGGGGAAGATGGACAGCGCGGGCGCGATTGCGGATTGGGAGAAACTGCTGGCCGTGAACCCCAACTACGATGGAAAAACAAAAGTGGAAGAGATGATGGCCGAGGCGAAGAAGGGCTCTGCCGCGAAGCGGTAAATGACGGCGAAGTACTGCCGGCGCATTCTATGCGGCTGCGGCGAGGCGGGGAGCAATGAGCCCCCCGCTTCCAGGCTCATTTGCCGCCATTGAATTCATGCACGGCGTCAATCATGGCGACGATGTTTTCGACGGGCGTTGCCGCCTGGACGTTGTGAATTGTGTTGAACACGAATCCTCCGCCGGGGGCGAAGATTTCGCATCTGCGCAGAACCTGCTCCCGGACTTCGGCAGGCGTTCCAAAGGGCAGCGTCTTTTGCGTGTCCACGCCCCCGCCCCAGAAAACCAACTGATCCCCATAAATTACCTTTAGCTGCTCAGGCTCCATGCCGGTGGCCGAGCATTGCACCGGATTGAGAATGTCGAAGCCGGCCTCGATGAACGAGGGCAAAAACTTTGAAACCGAGCCGCAGGAATGCTTGAAGGTTTTCCACTGCGTGTGGGCATGAATCCAGTCATTGACTTGTTTGTAGTACGGAAAATAGAGATTGCGGAAGGTCTTCACGGAACAGAATGCGGAGGTTTGGGTACCGAAGTCCGTACCGCAAACAAAGACCGCCTGGATTGTGTCGCCGATGGTCGCATAAATGCGCTCAAGATTCCCGATGGCAACTTCGCATTCACGCTCAAAGATCTTGTGAATATAATCCTGGCGGCTGCTGGTGGAGACATACCATTCAGTAATGTCGCGGATGCCCCTGGGATGCTTCAGAAAGGGCGCGGGAACCAGCGCGATATCGCCGAATGCGGTTCCGCCGAAGCTGGCGATCACCCCGCGGCTCGTGGCCCATGCCTGCTGCGTTGCGCGCGACAAGTGGTCGAGATCCGCTTGCGAAACGGGTCTGAACTCCTCCATGTTGTCTTCGGGATTGAGCTTTTCCTCCTCCAGCGGCTCCTGGCGCACAATGGAGTCGAAAAAGTAGCCGTCACGCGGCATGCGGCCGCTGGCGGGGACGCTTGTGTCGCCTTCGGGATAGATCAAAGTGTCGCCGTTGGCATCGACCGTGGTGTTGAAGTTTCCAGGAACCAGGACTTCGAGCCCGTTAAACTGCCAGCATTTCCAATTGTCCGCCGGAAAGCCGAACATTGTCTTGCGCGCAAAGACGCCTTCGACGGCAAGGCCCATGGCGTCCTGCAAATCGTCCTCCATCAGCGCCAGCATCTGGAAGGGTTCATGTACCCGCACGGGACGCTTCTCAAGACCGTAGTGGTCTCGCAAGGCCGCCACGCAACTGGCATGAACCCCGGTCACGGCGGTTCCGCCAAAATCGATGGGGATACGTTCCGGCTGCTTGTGGTTGAGCGCGGCAACAATCCGCTCGCGGCTCCGTTTAACCTCCGTGAGACTCTCCATGTTTTCACCTTCCGATGCGATGAGTTGTACTTACTCGTGGCTTGGCGTGCATTGTCTTCAGCCGGGATCGCGGTTGCACTTAGACATAACTCGCTGCTCCTGGAAAGGTCATGCAGTTCACAAACTCATCCTGAAATTCCGCATCGGCGGCAAGGCTTATGTGCTCGATTGCGGGAACAGCCGGCTCACCGGCGGAGAGCAGCAGGATCTTTGCGCCCCGCAGTGCGGTATTCCCCGCCGCGTGGATGCGCTCCCTGGGCATCTCCAACATGCCCACGGCGATGGCGCTGTCGATCTGGACATAATTGCCGAAAGCGCCGGCAAGATACACACTCCGCACATCGTCCACGGCCGCGCCGATATGCTTGAGCAACAGCCTGAATCCTGCGGCGATGGCCGACTTGGCCAGTTGCAGTTCGCGAATGTCGGACTGATAAAGCACGACGGGAGCCTGCACAGGAAAGACTTTCGTGCCGTTGGCGACGCGTCCCGAGGGCAGGATGGCCCCGCATTCAAGGCCCGCCGCAACGGCATCCACCAGGCCGCTGCCGCAGATGCCGCGGGGTTCCACATCTCCAATGACGGTCGAGCGGATCTGACCGTGCTCATGCGAAACTCGAGCGATGGCGCCTGTGGCCGCGCGCATTCCCATGCGAATAGAACCGGCTTCAAAGGCAGGCCCGGCAGCAGTGGAAGCGCACACAATTCCGTGGCGATTGCCAATGACGATTTCGCCGTTGGTGCCCAGATCGATCAATGCCATCAGTCCGTCGGCGGCGGGCATGGAGACTGCGTGGATTCCGGCCAGAATGTCCGATCCGACAAACCCGCCGAGACAGCGAAGAAAACGCACCCGGCACGACGAAGGCAGCGGCCAATCTAGGTCTTGCGGAGAGAAAGATTGTTCGCCAAGGTGAGGGGAATGGAATGGCGCATGGGAGAGCGGTTCAACGTCGAGGCCCGCAAACAGGTGGTGCATCACGGTGTTACCGACCAAAACTACCTCGGCAACTTCGCGCTCCCGCCCGGCGGCCAGTTGTACGACCATCCGCCGCAGTGCGATGCGCACCAACGCTGAAAGATCGGCGCCGTGAAGGGCCGCGCGGACCCTGCTCATGACATCGGAGCCGAACAAGGCCTGCGGATTGAGATCGGTCTGGACGGCAAGAACGCTGCCTGTGGACCTGTCAATCATCTGCGCGGCGATGGTGGTGGTGCCTAAGTCAATCGCAATTCCGATACGCGACTTACCCTCGCCGGTGAGGCTGGAGTTATCCGTCAGGATGTCCATCTGCCATTGTGCACACTCAAGAACCAGCGGTGTCTCCGCGTGCGCCCGGCAAGCGAGACGCCATCCGCCGGCAAGCTCGGCAGCCGTGAAGACCGACCGGTCCTGATCCGTGACGGGAAGCCATCCGGAAGGCACGCGCACCCCGCAGCCGCCGCACAGGCCAGTTCCACCGCATGGAAACTCAACCCCATGCTCGGAGAGCGTTGTTTGAAGCGGAGCGCCGCGGGGCACTTCGAAAGAGACCGCTAAGGGCTCCAGTTGAATCCGCACTGTTTCTGCGCTCATAGGGCATCCACGATTGCGTCGCCGAGCGAGCCGTAGATTGTGGCGCCGGGAGGCACAACCAGAAAATCGGCTGCATCCCACTCTCCGTTGACAAGACGCTGCAGCAGCGACAGAGAACCTTGAACTTCTTCAAAAATCCACTTCTCCTTTTCCGCTTCGTCGTGAGCGAGACTGCGGCTGGCCGCGTCAGAGCTAACTCCGGTGGAGATATAGGTAAGCCCGGAGTAATGACGGCGAAAGGCGCTGAACTGCTCGAAGAGATAGGTTCCGTTGTCATCGCCGTATTGGGCAATAAACTCCTGCAAGGTGCGCCGTTCTCCGAGGGTGTTATTGGCGGCGGCGTGGGCCGGTTCGAGAGCGGTTTGACCTGGGGATTGGAACTCGATCCATCCGGGAGAGCGATAGTAGACGCCGGGATGGGATTCGAAGTAAGTCTGATAGTGGTTGCGATTGCCCATCAGGAGGCCGATGCAGTCGTGAGCCCGGGGAACGACGAGTTGGGTTTTGCCGGCGCGCAGGCCCTCGGTTCCACGGCCGCAGAGCGCATAACCCAAAAGAATGGCGTCGTAGCCTTGCCCGTCTGCGGCATCGATGCGCTCCTGAAGATGCGGACGCATGAATGCGCCCAGATCGTGCAGGCCCATGGTAAGCATCTCCGCGTCGATGGAGTGAGGCGTGCCGGAGAGAACCGCGTTCATCTCCCGAGTGAGAACCTCGCAACTGATTACCTTGAAGCGCATGCGTCACCCGAGAAAGACTCCGATGCCGCTTGCGATGTTTCAATGAGTAGCAGCCGGAGTTGACTACAAGCCATAGCTCTTCCGATCGTAGAGGCTTCCATATTCAGGCTCCATGTCGCGCATCAGCGCCTCTTCGTCCCTTGGGAAAGCCTCCAGCGCATCGTCGATGCGCGTAAGCCACTGCTGCTCCTTACCCGAAAGATGAAGCTTCTCCGCCGCGATGCCGTCCTTGAGAATCTCAACAGCGGCGCGGCCGGCCGCGATGGTCCGATGATAGGGAGTGTCCGCCTCGACAATGGCGGTCGCAATCTTGATGGTTGCTTCCGGAGAAAGCACCGCTGCTTGCGGGCTCAACCACTGGTCGGAAACGGTCATCCAATTTCGCATTTGCAGCGCGCCGCCTTCGCCGGCCGCCGCAGTATTCATTA
>Ga0302325_10022787_pt1 | contig 13089 bp, 11 predicted proteins | sample Palsa_T0_2_FD_201948 | JGI IMG/M metagenome (GOLD analysis project Ga0302325, IMG submission 201948) | Peat permafrost microbial communities from Stordalen Mire near Abisko, Sweden - Palsa_T0_2 | ecosystem: Environmental > Terrestrial > Soil > Palsa > Peat permafrost | place: Sweden: Abisko... | reverse complement strand
GGCAACGGGTGTATTGACGGTGTAGGCGATCAGCTTGCCGTCGGGCGAGACAACGGGTGTCTCGACTCGCTTGAGATTGGCTATGTCGGCGGGCTGGATGCTGGTCTTTTGCGCCCTGGCCGCCGCCAGCGGGAAGACGATTGCAAGGACGATCGCACCCCCACGCAGGGCACCGAAAAACGTATGATACATTCGGTTGTCTGGCCGCCTGATCGCAACAGCTGCACGGCTGCGATGGTCCAACGCAGATGCAAAATTCATCCAGATCCCCCAAACAGATGCACAAATCGCGAGCGATATATGTCAGAGAAGGGCGGAGTCATCCGCCCCTCACGCTCTGTGTATTTTAAAAGCGGAGCTTGAGCGCAAACTGCAGAGATCTTGGCGCGCCGATCTGGTACAAGCTGCTGAACCCTCCGTCAGCGCCTCCGCCGCCAAGACTGGAAGCCAGGGTTTCCGACGAGATGCCGAAGTACGGATTGACGGCACCGTAGCTGGTAAGGATATTACGCCCGTCATTGACCCCGACGTCGCCAAACTGAGGGTGGTTGAAGACGTTGAAGGCCTCAGCGCGGAAGAGCAGGTCGACGTTTTCGTGGATGGGGAAATCCCGGCGAAGTGCAATATCCTCCTGCCATACATCGAAGCCGCGGAGACCATTGCGTGGGAGATCGCCCTGGCTGAAGCTGTTGGATGGCACGCTGAAGGCTGCCGCGTTAATGACCCTGCCGCCCGGTGCTCCGGGCTCGTTGAGGTAGATCGGCACGCCGGGAACCACGTTGGGACGTTGGTTGGCCGCAGTCTCGTTATAGACCAGCCCGTACGAAAAAACGCCGGTCGTGATGGTAATCGGCGCGGCGCTATTGGAGCGGAAGAGACTGTCGATCGCCCAGCCGTTGGCTGCGTAGTTGAGGATGGAGTTGCCTGCCCTCACCTTGGGAGTCTCGTAGGTGAGGGCAGTGGAAAAGGTATTGCGAATGTCGTAGTCCGAGTCGCCGTAATCGAGCTTGGGGTCGTAGATCGTGTGATAGGGGATCGGCAGGGCGACGCTGGAGCCGTTGTCGAGGCCGTGCGACCATGTATAGCTTGCCAGCATTTGAAAACGATGCCAAGGGCTCTGCTTGAACTGGACCTGGAGTGCGTCGTAGTTGGAATAGTCGTTGTTGGTGATCACGTCGAGATACTGGAAATTTGCGTTGGCTCCCATAGCGGGAGTGAGCATCTCGTTGCGCAGCAGGTTGCTGCCGTGGTTACCGACATAAGTCATCTGCACACTGCGGTTAGTCCCGAGATTCTGTTGAATGGATCCATTCCACATGTAAATCCTGGGGTCCAGCAGGTTCGGCTCGAAGGCAAAGACGAAGGTGTATGGCGGATTGAGGGTGAATGGGATGGGCGCGGCAGTAGCAACACTAAGTGGGTAGGTTCCGGCGGCGCCGTAGAGATATTCAGACCGGCTGTAGGGAAATCCCAGGGTTCCTTGCGCGCCCTGCTGATCCCCGAGGCCGTAGAAAACACCGCCGCCACCGCGGATTACGGTTTCCAGTTCCGCCGACGAGTGAACGACGTAAGCAAAGCCGAGTCGCGGCGCCAAATTATGTTTGCTCGCGTTCCATAAAGGTGTTCCCTTGGGAGCAATCGCCACGTTGGCCGGATCGTTCAGGTTGATCGCCGTATAGAAGGGATGGCCTGTGCTTTCCGAGGGGGGCGGATCGTAGTCCCATCGCAGGCCGTAGTTGAGCGTCAGGCCAGTCCTGACCTGCCAGGAATCCTGGGCGAAGAAGGACACATCGTTGAAGACAGGCTTGAGCTCCGAGGTGTCTGTCGTGTCGACCCCGGCATAGGATGGAATTTGCGTCTGCACGAGTGATTGAACGCTGTCGAAGTCGTAGGAGATGTCCCATGGGCGGTAGCCGTTGGTCGGCGTGAGGTGGCGGATGTCGCCGCCAAATTTGAGTGTGTGCTTGCCCTTGATCCAGCTGAGTGTGTCGACATAGTTGAGTTGGCGCTGGTGGTTGGTGGCGTCGTTGCCCACATAGTAATCGGTCGTGCTGTCGTTGAAGAACAGGGCGAATACAGATGTCTGAATGGTATACGTGGGATCGGACTGGAAGAGGTAGGCGTTACTGGGAATGGTCGCACCGCCAAAGGCGATCGGCGCCACGGTCGTCGCGCCCTTTGCGTGGCTGAGGTTGAAACGGAAGTCGTTCACCAAAGAGGGGCTGAAGATGTAAGTGGCGCCCGCGGTCGTCGTATCCACGTTCGAGACCGTGCTGCTGAGGCTGGAAGTTGCATAGAAGTCGAAGGCTCCGTGTTGCGCGCCGCTGGAAGGAGCGTAGTCGCCGCGGACAAAGAGGTTAAGCTTTGGCGTAGGATTCCAGTCGAGGCGGATACTCGTCGCATTGAGCGTGGAAGGATTAGAGAAGCCAGCGAAAAACTGGCCGGTGTATTCTCCAGGTAAATCCTGGCCAGAAGACGGAAGCGGATAAGCGGCGAGCAGTGGAGCCACGGCGGCACTCGCCTGACTGCGGGCGTAGCTGGTTGGGACGATATTGATCTTGGATTCCGGCACGCGAAGGCGAAGTCCTTCATACGAGCCGAAGAAGAAGAGCTTGTCGTGGAGGATGGGGCCACCGATTACGCCTCCGAAATCGTTTTGCTTCTCGGCCAGGCGGGGCAAACCCTCATTGTTGTTGAACCAGGTGTTGGCATCGAAAATGTCGTTGCGGAGATATTCGAAGGCGGTCCCATGGAACTGATTGGCTCCGCTGCGGGTGACGATCGAAAGCTGCGCGCCCGGCGTACGGCCGTACTCGGCGTCGAAAGAGTTGGTTTGAATCTTGTACTCCTGCATATCGTCGATCGAAACCAGGTTGTTGTATCCGCCGTTATTGCTGGTGGCCTGCGCGGCTCCGGCGCCTGCCGAGCCTAGATAGACGTTGCTGCCCTGGGTGATACCGACGTTGGCGCTGACGCCGTCGATCGAGAAGTAGTTCGCATCCGTGCGCTGGCCATCTATGCTGAACTGGCCTGCGTTGGTGTAGTACGTTTTGGCGGTGACATTTCCGGGAGTCAGCGCGATCAGAGCCTGGAAGCTGCGCCCGCTCAGCGGCATATTTTCGACGAACTCTCGATCAACCGTTGTCGCGACCGCGGCCGAGGTCTCGATCTGTCCTATATCGGCATTCACTGTGACCGACTCGGTTGACGAGCCTACGGAGAGAGAAAGGTTCTCGGAGAGCGCGTCCTGTGTGTGCACCTCAACTTCAGGAAGTATGGTCTCCTTGAACCCTGGTGCTTCTACGTTAATCTTGTAGCGGCCTGCGCGTAGCGTAGAAAACGCATACGTGCCATTGCTGCCCGTCCTGGTCTTGAGGGCGATGTTGGTACTGAGGTCCGTGATAGTGACCATTGCGCCGACCACTGCCGCGCCACCCGGATCGGTGACCTGGCCGGTGATACTGCCGGTATCGCTTTGCGCAAAGGCTGAGGTAACGGTGGCAAGCACCAACAGGGCGAGCAGAGTAAGAAAATTGAAAAGGCGTCGCTTCATGGAATCCTCCCTTAGTCATGCAGAGATTAAGAGTGCTCGTAAGACAAACCGCGGCTTCCGGTGTTCCCGTGTTTCCCGACAGCTCTGATCCGCAGACGCGCTGTCCGAATCAGCTAGCGAATATTTGCCTCCTACGCGCCGAACACCTGCGTCTTCAGGAAGTGCGCGCAAAGTTGTGCTTGCGAATGAGGCCTGCAAGCGCGCGATCTTCGGCGGCGTCGTGAACTTCGAGTGCTTCCGCGACGGCAAGCGCATCGCGGATCGGCTCATCTTGACCCAGCTTGAACTTGGCTTCGACACGCGTCACATGCATACGAAAGCCGACGATCGCCGCAAGCCGGCGAGTGATGGCCTCGCGTGGAATTTCATCCGTCCGCCAGCCATCGGGGTATTTCGACTCCATATGCTGCGTCAGATTTTCAACGGAGGCATCGAGCGCCGGTTCATCCTGCAGTTCAATCGTTCCGTAGCAGTGAACTGCCGTGTAGTAGTAGGTCGATGGCATGTCGCGGCCTGGATACCAACTCGCGGTCACGTAGCTCCACGGCCCTTCGAAGATGGCAAGGAAAGGAGTCCTGGAGTTGGCGAGATGACGCGCGTGCTCATTGGACCGCGCAAGGTGTCCGACGAGAACCAGCGAAGATTCTGGTTTGTCAGGCAAATCGCTAACGGACTCGCCTGGGTTCTCGATCAAGAGTGGAAGATTCGTGGCCAGCGGGCCATTGTCTCCGTTGCTGACAAGCACCGCCCAGGGATGCTGCTCGATAATCGCGAGCGCATCCTGGGGAGATTCTGGTTGCCAGCACGGACGAATAAACATGAACGAGGCTCCTGAATGAGGTTCACTTCCGCTTCCGCAGAAGCCGAAGCACAAGTTATTGCCTAACGATTTCCCCGCCGAGGACCGTGACGGCGGCCTTGACGTTCTCGATCTCGACGGGATCAATGTTGAAAATATCCCGGGACAACACGGTGAAATCCGCAAGCTTGCCGGGGACGAGTGAGCCCTTGATGTCATCCTGGCTCTCGGCATAAGCCGCGCCGACGGTATAAGCGTGCACAGCCTGCTGGACAGTGACCTTCTGCTCAGGTATCCAGCCGTTGGGATTCTTTCCATCCAGAGTGCGCCGCGTCGTGGCGGCGTAGATGCCGGCCATTGGATCGATTGGAGCCACGAACCAGTCGGAACCGAAGGCGAGAACCGTGCCGGCATCGAGCAGAGAACGGAAGGCGTAAGTGGTGAGAGCGCGTTTGTGGCCGATGCGCGTTTCAGCCCAGCGACCGTCGTCGATGCAGTGGTAAGGCTGAACGGAGGCAATGACATGCAGCTGCGCGAAGCGGAGAATGTCTTCCGGGCGCAGATGCTGCGCATGTTCAATGCGCAGACGGCGGTCTGCAGGCCCGTTCTCCTCTTCCATTCGCTGATAGAGATCGAGGATGGTCTTGTTGGCGCGGTCTCCAATGGCATGGATCGTGATGTGAAGCCCAGCGCGGTCCGCGGCCTTCATCTCCGCGAACATCTCGTCAGGGTGCGCAAGCTGGTCTGTCGGAAGCCCTGATGTGTTGGGCAGATCGTTGAATGGCTCAAAGAACCAGGCAGTGGCGGAGCCCAGAGACCCGTCTGCAAAGGCCTTCACCGATCCAATCACCAAAGTGTCGTTGCCGAAGTTGGTCATCACGCCCAGCTGTGCCAGACGCTGGTAATGATCGAGTGGGAACCGCGCGGAAACGCGCACCTTCCACTTGCCTTCGGCGATCAGACGTTGATAACCGCGCACCACAAGCGCCTGCATGTCGGCAGCGTGCGATCCGGTGAATCCCATATCCTGTACGCTGGTCACGCCGTTGTCGAGCGCGTACTGCTGTGCGGCCAGCAGGGCTGCATCCACCTGCGCATCGGACGGGGGCGGGATGACTCGCTCGACGAGATCTTTGGCGGCGTCCTTGAAGATGCCAGTGGGGTTTCCGTCATGATCGCGAACAATGACCCCGCCGGGGATGTCCGGTGTGTCTTTGGTGATGCCGGCCAACTTCATGGCCAGAGCATTGGCCAGCATCATGTGTCCATCGGAGCGGTTGACCCACACTGGATTGTTGGGAGTAACGGCGTCGATCCACTCGTGCGTTGGTAGGGCGACCGGCATCCACTTCTGTTCGTCCCAGTTGCCGTCGACGATCCACTCGCCAGTTGGGCGGGTTCGCGCATAGTCGGCCATCCGCTGAGTGAACTGCTCGCGGCTGGTGACGTCACGTAACTGCACACTCGCAAGTCCCTGGCCGCCCCAGAAGAAATGCACGTGAGCATCGTTGAAGCCCGGAACGACGCGCCGGCCCTCGAGGTCCAGGATCCTGGTCGCGGGTCCCTTGAACCGTTCGATATCTTCCGCTGTGCCCACTGCAAGGATGCGATGACCGGCGACAGCGATTGCTTCCGCCTCCGGTTGCTGCGGATTCTCCGTCCAGATCTTGCCGTGAATCGCAATCAAATCAACCTGCGCACAGAGCGTCAGCGGGGATAAGAAAGGGATCGCCAGCAAGAGTCGCTTCATGATTGGAGCTCCTGGACTGCAGGTGAAGTAGACGTTTAGATGGGCGCAAAAAAGATGGCAAAAGTTCGTCGGGTTTACGTCTATCGCCGAAGTTGCTCGCCGTTCTTGAGGGCGGCACGATCGATCTGATTTCAACTTTCCTTTACAGTAGAGTGAATGCTGGACCAAGTAAAGAGCCAGAGTGTGGCTTAGCGATGGTGCCAGACGGGTGAGGGATCGATGGTTCTGCTGCGGAGACTGGCTCTGGACAGGCAAACGGCGGGTTCGCTGCAGATCCAGATAGCCGGTCAATTAAAAAAACTTATCCAAGCAGGCGAGCTCTCTTCGGGTGAGCGTTTGCCTTCGACACGGGAGTTGGCGAATGGCCTGGAGGTCTCGCGTAATACAGTGGTTGCGGCCTACGACATGCTGGTCGGCCAGGGATACGTCCAGGCGCAGTTGCGCAGTGGCTTTCAGGTTTGCCATGCGGCCCAGGCATTTCGGAGCCTGCCCGTCACGTCGAAGGTCACGCAAGAGCCGAGTCTTGTGCCCTCTCAGCCCGGCGTGCCCGTGCCTTTTCGTCCGACCCAGCCTGATGTGAATTTGTTTTCCATGCAGATTTGGAATCGGCATCGCACTCGTGTACTGAAGCGAGGGTCTTGCCTGCTCCACTATCAATCGCGCTTTCCGGTGGGGCTCGACGAACTGCGGCAGAACGTCGCAGCCTATCTGAGAGACAGTCGAGGCGTCCGGTGCCAGTGGCATGAAGTTGCGATCACCAACGGTTCACAGCAGGCTTTGTTCTTGTTGGCACATTTGCTCCTCGAACCGGGACAAAGGGTCTACATGGAGGACCCAGGATACCCCGGAGCGCGGAACGCGTGGCTGCAGGCAGGTGCCACCGTGATATCGGCCCCCGTCGATGACGAGGGTATCTGCCTGCCGCCGGAAGATGCTCAAGACGCGTCTCTGATCTATGTGACTCCTTCGCATCAGTTTCCTTTGGGTGTTTGCATGTCGCTGGCACGCCGGCTCACGCTTCTGCGGGCAGCTCGCGATGCAGGGTCGTGGATTGTCGAAGACGATTACGATGCGGAGTTTCGTTATACCAGCTCACCTCAGCCCAGCCTGCAAAGCCTGGATGAGAATCGCAGGGTCATCTACATCGGTTCTTTCAGCAAGACGCTTTTCCCCGCGCTGAGGCTGGGTTACGTGGTGCTGCCACCGCCGCTGGTGGAGAAGTTTGCGGCACTCAAATCAATCGTCGATGACTATAGTCCGCTGATCGATCAGGCGACGCTGGCCAGTTTTCTGGAGAGCGGCGCTTTTTATGCTCACCTGCGGCGTTGCCGCAAACAGTATGCGGAGCGCCAAAGCTACTTCCTCGAACAGGTGTCGCGCTTCGGGCTTCCTTTGCGTTTCCCAATCACAGGGCGAGGCATGAATCTTGTTGGCATGCTCCCCAAAGACTTCAACGATCAAGTTTGCAGCGAACGATTGAGACTTGCCGGACTGGATGTGCCACCGCTCTCGCGCTACGCGGTGGGGCCGAGTCCGCCAGGGTTGCTCTTTGGGCTCGCCGCGTTCGACAAGCGGGCAATCCAACGTGGGGTTTCAAAAATGGTCTCGACGCTTGAGGGAAAGACCTCTCGGCCTGAATTGTGGATGAGCCGCTGACACATCAAATCATGAGGCCATAATCCCGAATCAGCCCGGAACGACGGTGAATACGGAAGTTGACCGCCTCGGTTGTTACATCCAGGACGATTCACTCATTGAGCCTTGAATCGGGAGCCTTGTGGAGTTCCTGGTGGATCAGTCGGCCATCCCGAAGCTATCTAACCCGACCAGGATGAAGGCCGCCAGAGCGGTGACCACAAACATGAGCTTGGTGTCCAAGTGGAAAATCCCACTGGAAATCAGGCCGCGGCTGGCTCATCTTCAGCTTTCCTCTGGCGGAGGCGGCGATCGACCTGGCCGAAGCGAATGAAACGCACGAAGTCTATTTCGCGTGCGACGATCCCAAAGCCGAGATCAAATCCTTGGCAAGCAAGGAGCTTGGATGCTCTGAGATTCAGGAGGCACGCTGGGGATCCACAACAAAGATGCGACCTCCGGGTGTAGGAAAGTTGGGTCTCTACCAACCAAAGCATCCACTGGCGCCCTGAATCCGACGGAAGGCACGCCCACTTAGTAGCATGTCTCAGAGTAAACGTTACAAACTGAGATGCCCGAATGTCTGTCCGGACATTCATGTTCAGCGTGGAGCCCGCTTTGTTGAAGCGGGCAATTTAGCGAGCGCCGGCGGCCTCACTTCTGGAATGGATCTCGCCTTGCGAGTGGTCGAGCGCTACTTCGGCCGGGATGTAGCAATTCAGACTGCCTCTCTGCTCGAATATCAGGGCCAAGGCTGGCTGAACCCGTCTTCCAACGCCGAGTATGCCGGACCCATCAAGCAGACGGCGAATCATCCTGTCTGCGCTGTCTGCGGCATGGAAATTGATCGATCCCTATCGTCGACTTACAAAGGAAAGACCTACTATTTCTGCGTGAAAGAGCACAAACAAATCTTCGATGGCTCACCAGAAAAGTTCGCCGCCGAATGACAGTTCCCCGCGGAGGTCAGGCAATAGCGCCGCCCTGAGCTTGCCTGTTTTGCGTCGGAGCTCCTGTCCGCATTGCCAATGCCTGCAGCTGAAGCCAATCCACATCCATACATTTTGGGCCTAACATTTGGTTTCTTCACATTCACATGGATTCTGAGCGGTATGTTTTCGATGAATCCGATTCGCTGGCCCGAGAATAAGGTCGAAGAAAAGATCGGGAATAATCTTGTCGGAGCGGACTGGGCTGGACCTGACTTTGGCGAGGTTAGGGGCGCCCTGACCGAGCTACGGCAACATTTATAGTCGCGCGAACTGGTTATGACCTATTTAAGCGGTAAACCAGCATATATCGCGCTCAAGAGTCCCTCAGAAACCACGGTCCTCTTGGAAAAAGGTCCCGTGCAAACGTTGTTGGATCAACAAGCGCTGAAGTCCATCGTAGCTCAGGCTGCGCGACCGTATTCGATTACAGAATCGCGACTTGTTACTCAATATGAGCCCTATTACTCCGATCGCGCAAATGGGTTGAGATTGCCCGCACTTTTCCTGCGACTCGACGACCCCCAGCAGACTATTCTTTACCTGGATCCCTATAGCGGCCGAGTGGTGAGGAGCTATAGCCGCTGGGAACGCCTGGACCACTGGCTCTATCAGGGACTTCATGATTTTGAGATACCCTGGCTTTATCGTCACAGGCCTCTTTGGGACATCATGGTCATTTTTTGTCTGTCTGGGGGAGTCTGGCTGTCCATTACGGGCATCATCATCGCCTCAAGACGAGTTCGAATGGCAATCTCATCCGCCAGGCGCTGAACACTGCCTGGTCGACTCGGGCATCCGTTGACCTCGGCACTTGCCAGACGGTATCGTTCAAAGCATCTGGTGTTCGGGAAGGCGGTGCGATTCCGCCACTACCCCGTAACTGTGAACGCTGAGAGATTGGCACTCTGTTCGAAGCCACTGGGGCATTTGGTCCTGGGAAGGCTGCCTAATCTCGATGAAGCGCAAGTCAGGAGACCGGCCAGATGTTGATTTGGGCTTACTCAACTTCGATGGGAGAGTTGAAGAGCATGACCACGGACTTCAGACCGAAGATCGCGCGTTAGCTGCCTCAGGACCACTTCCCGCTTTGCCGTGCATCCCTGGTTTTTCCCGGAAGAAGTGCTTTTGTCGGCCGCACCGCCGCGGGTCATCGATTTTCTCGACGGTGCGCTCGTCATTGAATACCATCGCTCTCCTCTCGTCAAGACACTTCGCATCACGGTAGAGGAGACCTATACCCTTCGAGGAGAGAACCTATGAGCATTGCAACCAAGCGTGGAGATGGAGGACAGACGGGACTAGCCGGTGGCATCCGGGTTTCAAAAGCCGATCTTCGCGTCGAGTCCTATGGTTCTGTCGATGAACTGAATACGCATCTCGGCTTTGCCCGCAGCATCTGCCAGAACAAAGAGATCGCAACCTGGACCGAGGAGATTCAGAGAACCCTGTTCCGCGTAGGGTCCGCGCTGGCGACACCACCAGAGAGCAAGAAAAAGCCGCCTGAAATCTCCACAGAGGACGTAGACAAGCTAACCGATCTCGTCCACAAGATCGAGGCGACAGAAGGTATCCTCGCCGACTGGTCGCTTCCTGGAGGGCACCCCGAGTCGGCGGCATATGAGATGGCCCGCACCGTCTGCCGTCGCGCCGAACGTAGCGCCGTTCGCTTTGTGGAGAATGGCGGAGTGATCCAACCTGAGGTACTCGCTTACCTGAATCGTCTCTCGGACGTGATCTGGCTTTTCGGACGTCTGATCGAACACAACGCAGGCGTCAATAGCCGGCTCCGTGACGACAGCCATACTGGCCCCAAATTCTCGAGAGCGTGGTGAGTGAGCCAATGAATCCGCATCCTCCCTTCAACGGAGCTGAGCGTACAGCGATCTACAGGGTTATCGCGGAGCGGCACGATGTACGCCGCGGCTTTGTTAACGTGCCTCTGCCGGAGGACGTGCTAAGCCGTCTGCTTGCCGCCGCACACTGCGCACCTTCCGTGGGATTGATGCAGCCCTCGAGGTTCATCGTGGTCAGGGATTACGGTATTCGCAAGGCTATTCATCAAGTCTTCGAGGCAGAGAACACGCGGGCTCTCGAAACCTACGCCGGTGAACAAGCTGAGCAATATTCGCGGCTCAAACTCGAAGGAATCCTCGAAGCACCGCAGAACCTGTGCGTCCTTTGCGATTCGGAAAGCGAGCGCGGACATGGACTTGGACGGCAGACTATGCCGCAGTCAGCAATTTACTCGACTGTTTGCGCAATTCAAAATCTCTGGCTCGCGGCTCGGAGCGAAGGTGTCGGCGTCGGTTGGGTAACCGGAGCATTTGCACGGTGCCGATGTCGTTATTCTGCCGGGTAGCAAGCAAACGGCGGATGATCTGCGATGGATGCGGAAAGAAGGGCTGGAATCAGCAGTGATAGAGCATGCCAGGAACGGCCTGATAACCGGTATCTGCGGAGGTATGCAGATGCTGGGAGAGCTGATTGTCGATCCTGAAGGGGTCGAAGACTCGGAATCGATTCGAGGTCTCTGCTTGTTGCCGATCAAGACTACCATGAGGCCATCGAAGATCACCTTGATCGGCACCGGGCAACTTGAGGCGAAGTCTCTTTTCGACCAGCCCATCGGACCCGTTTCCTTGCATGATACGAGATCCATGTTGGCGAGACATCGTATATCGGACATGCGCAACCCTTTGCTCAACTCGTGCGCCAAACAAACGTGCCGCAAGAGTCGATAGCCGATGGGTGCATCAGCCCAGACTCCCGAATCTTTGGCACGTACCTTCACGGCCTGTTTGATGGAGATGCTTTTCGCCATGCCTTCATGGCTGCAGCCCGTGCATATTGTCATCTGGCACCAGCTGTCGAGTTGAACAACTGGGAATCAAAGCGACAGGAATCTCTCGATCGGCTTGCGAGCACTGTCAGCCTATCGCTCGATATGCCGAAGCTCTTTGACTGGGTCGGGCTCCAATATCAGCCCTCTTGGATCCGAGAAGCACCGGAGGTGGTGGGATGAATCGCTCCTTCTTGCTTCCGGCAGTCTATCTCGTAGACCAGATCGCGGGCGATCCCGAGTGGCTTCCGCACCCGCTCCGTCTCATGGGGTTGGCCACCACGAAGGGCGAGGCCCTGCTAAGGCACCCAGACCAGAGCAACAAGAGCGAATTGATTGCCGGTGCGGTGCTCACCGCTACAGTTGTGTCCGCAAGCCACTTCCTGACGCGGCTGATGATCGCCGAGGCCAATCGCCGCTCGAAAGTGCTGGGCCGGCTTACGGAAATCGATGGACGGAGTGAGTGCAAACGCATCACCCAATTCGCGAATACTCGACATTTTCAGTTTTGTGTTTACTATTGTGCTACTGAAAGACCGATAAATTATTGATTTTATTGGCGTCCCCGACGGGATTTGAACCCGTGTTATCGCCGTGAAAGCGTACCATCAACTCGCAACATTAACGCACTGCTGAGAACCCCCCCCCAACCCTAAGAATCCTAGCAACATTAACGAACAGCTTAAGCGCTCCGCAACTGCCCGCAATCATGGTATGCCGAATTGATCGCTCGTGGAGCGCGAGAGCCTGTCCCTGCTAAGGCCGTGACCGGCAGTCAAGATCCTGCGAGATCCGCGATGCACGTGGCGAACGACATCTGTCCTGAGACTGTGCTTTGGCCTTCCATAGAATGACTTAATACGTTCCTGATCCCACCACTCTCGAAGCGCGCGTCGATGATTAATCACTCATTGAAAAAGCCGCGGAGTGAGGGGCAACCCTCACTCGTCCGAGAAGCCGGTTTTACATCCACTTGCTTCGGGCTATGCGTGAATTGAAACGGCCAGCTTTATTAGCTCGCCCTAGGCGTTACGGATCTCGGACGTTGGTATCTCAGGGGTTCCAGGAGTACCGCTATCAGCTTGGTAACGTGCTCTTAACCCGTTACTTTATTGTCTGCCTGCAGTTTTTTCCTTAAAATCGGCCCATGTTGATTAGCGAACTGGTGGATCGACAAGCGAAGCGTTTCCCAGCGAAGACTGCCGTGATTACCAACGAAGGCAAGCTCACATACGCGGAGCTAGAGCAAGCGGTCGCGTGTATTGCCCAGTCGCTATCCGAGCATGGACTTCACGGCGGAGACCGCATCGCAATACTCTGGCCAAACTCAATTGAGTTGGTAGTACTCATGCTGGGTGCTTTTCGAGCGGGTCTGATCGCAGTGCCAATCAATCCTCGGCTCAAGGCGTCGGAGATCGCTTATGTCCTTGAGCATTCTGGTGCGCGACTTTGCTATTGCGAACCAGCACTTGTCCCGCTCGTGACCGGCGTTGAGGTATTAAGCCAACTGCCATTCCTTAC
>Ga0302325_10022783_pt1 | contig 13090 bp, 14 predicted proteins | sample Palsa_T0_2_FD_201948 | JGI IMG/M metagenome (GOLD analysis project Ga0302325, IMG submission 201948) | Peat permafrost microbial communities from Stordalen Mire near Abisko, Sweden - Palsa_T0_2 | ecosystem: Environmental > Terrestrial > Soil > Palsa > Peat permafrost | place: Sweden: Abisko... | reverse complement strand
CGTGCCGCTCGGCGAGGAGGTCGGTCTCAAGCCGCTCGAGCCGCCGGACCATCTGGTTGGCGAGCCCCTTGACCTCGGCGAGCCGGCGCGAGATCGGCGCCGCCTCCTCGCGCAGGCCGTCGCGGAGCGCGTTGCCGACCGCGTCGGGAAGGACGACCTGGAGCTCGTCGGCGGTCTGGGCGAGCGCCTCCACCTGGAGCCGGGCGCGGTCGAGCGCCGCCGAGACGTCGGGGGGGAGCGGGTAGCGCTCGCGCATCCCACCGACGGTAACGTCGGAGTCGGATGAATGCAAGTGAGCTCGATTTCGCGCTTCCTCGGGAGCTCATCGCGCAGCGGCCGACCGACCGGCGCGATGGCTCCCGACTGCTCGTCTATATGCGCGCGAGCGGCGGGGTCGCTCACCGCGCCTTCCCGGATCTCCCGGCCGCGCTCCCCCCGGGCACCCTCACGGTCGTCAACGACACGCGCGTCCTTCCGGCCCGGATCGCGATCGACGCGCCCCGCGGCGAGGTGCTGCTGCTCGAGCCGCTCGGCGGAGGGGAGTGGGAAGGGCTCGCGCGGCCCACGCGCCGCCTCCGTCCCGGAGGCCGTTACGGGCCCGTCGAGCTGCTCGAGCACCTCGGTGAGGGCCGCTGGCGCCTGCGGCTGAACGGAACGCCGGCCGGCGCGGTGCCGCTCCCGCCCTACATCACCGAGCCGCTTTCCGACCCCGAGCGCTACCAGACGGTCTACGCCCGGACGGAGGGGTCTGCCGCCGCCCCCACCGCCGGGCTGCACTTCACCGAGGAGCTGCTCGGCCGGCTCGAGCTCGAGCGCGTCACCCTGCACGTGGGGCTGGATACGTTCCGCCCGCTCAGCGAGGAGAGCGTCGAGGCCCACCGGCTTCACGGCGAGCGCTACGAGGTCTCGTCGGAGGCCTGGGAGCGGATCCGGGCCGCCCGGAGCGTGCTCGCCGTCGGCACGACGACGCTGCGCGTGCTCGAGACGGTCGCCGCGGGCGGCGCGCTCTCGGGCCGGACCGAGCTCTTCGTGCTCCCGGGCTTTGCCTTCCGGCGCGTCGACTGCCTGCTCACGAACTTTCATCTTCCGCGCTCGACGCTGCTCGCGCTCGTGATGGCGTTTGCCGGGGTGGAGGAGACCCGGTGGCTCTACCGTCTAGCGATCGAGGAGCGCTACCGCTTCTACTCCTTCGGCGACGCGATGCTGATCCTCTGAACGCGGTCGTGGAGGGCCGCGGTCCGCGCTGGTGATGCCCGGCGACCCACGCAGGGCCCGCCAACGCTCAGCCCGTCTCGGGCATGTCGCACCCCGACGAGGCGACGCGTGACCTCGCTCCTGGAGGTGGCGCTGCGCCCCGTGTTCTCGCTGCTGAGCGGGAAGCTCTCCTGCGAGGAGTCGAGTCCGCCCGCGCCGTACCTGTGCCATCGGATCACCGGTCTCGGTCGAGACAGCTCGACGGCGGGCTCACGGGGCGACGTCGCTCCGTTCACGCGGGTCATCTCGAGCGTCGTGTCGAGCCGTCCTGGGTGGCAAGGCGCCTCCGGCAAAGCGGCCGCGGCAGGCTGCGACGGCGATCCGGTTCGCGCGATGATGGGGCGAGGATGAGCGCCTTCCGTCTCAGCGCGACCGACGGCGCCGCGCGCGCCGGCGTGCTCGCAACCGCGCACGGCGAGATCGCCACGCCCGTGTTCATGCCGGTCGGGACGAAAGCCAGCGTGAAGACGCTGACCCCCGCCGAGGTCGCCGGGCTCGGGGCGCAGATCGTGCTCGGGAACGCCTACCACCTCCATTTCCGCCCCGGCGACGCGCTCATCGCCGAGCTCGGAGGCCTCCACCGCTTCATGGGCTGGGCAGGTCCTATCCTCACCGACTCCGGCGGCTTCCAGGTCTTCTCACTGCGCGACACACTGCTCGGGATCGACGACGACGGCGTCCGCCTCCGCAATGTCTACGACGGTGCCGCCAGCCTCTTCAGTCCCGAGCTCGCCGTCGAGATCCAGCGCAACCTCGGCAGCGACATCGCGATGTGCCTCGATCAGGTTCCACCTCCTGGCGTCGATCGCGCCGAGCTCGTAGAGGCCGTGCGTCGGACGACCGCCTGGGCGCGGCGCCAGCGCCGCTGCGAGCGCGCTCCCGGCCAGCTCGCCTTCGCGATCAGCCAGGGCGGCACCGACCCCGAGCTGCGGCGCCGCTCGGTCGAGGAGCTCGTCGAGCTCGACTTCGACGGGAACGCGATCGGCGGGCTCGCGATCGGCGAGGATCGTGGACTCATGTTCGAGACGACCGACCGCGTCGCCATGCTCCTCCCGGCCGACCGGCCGCGCTACTTCATGGGCATCGGCGACCCGGAGGGGATCCTCGAGGTGATCGAGGCGGGGGTCGATCTCTTCGACAGCGTCCTGCCGACGCGCACCGCGCGCACCGGTGCGGCGATCACGTGGCAGGGGCGCCGCAACCTCCGCAACGCCCGCTATGCGCGTGACCCCGAGCCGCTCGAGCCCGGCTGTGACTGCCCGGCCTGCACGGGGTACTCGCGCGCCTATCTGCGCCACCTCGTGACCCAGAACGAGCTGCTCGGGCTGCGCCTGCTCTCTGCCCACAATCTACGCTTCCTCCTGGAGCTGACCCGCCGCGCCCGCGAGGCGATCGAGCGGGGCAGCTTCGAGGCCTATAAGCGCGACTGCCTGGAGCGGCTTTCCACATGGGACCGGTGATCGTGATCGTCGTGCTCGTCGCGCTCGCGTGGGGACTGCTCGCGCTCCCCCACAGGCGGCGCCAGCGCTCCCACCAGGAGATGCAGGACGGTGTGGAGATCGGAGACGAGATCATCACCGCGGGCGGGATGCACGCCGTCGTCCGTGAGGCGAGCGACGAGGAGCTCCGGGTCGAGATCGCACCGGCGGTGATCGTCACCCTCGATCGGCGCGCGGTCGCGGCCGTCGCGGTGGAGGAGCCGCCGGAGGGCGACGAAAAGGTGCTGGCAGACCCGGAGGCAAGCTAACCTTTACGGGGTTTTGTCCTCGCGCCGCTCCCATCTCACGCTGATCGTTCTCCTGGTCGCGGCGCTCGCCGGCGTCGCGGCACTCGGGTGGCCGGGCTCCCCCGTTCATCGCTCGATCAAGCAGGGCCTCGACCTCCAGGGAGGCCTCGAGGTCGTCCTCAAGGCCAAACCGGCGCCCGGGCAGTCGGTGACAGCGGCCGAGATGACGAACTCGATCAGCATCATGCGCACCCGCGTCGACAAGCTGGGTGTCTCCGAGCCCGTGATCACCAAGCAGGGCACAGACGAGATCGACATCGAGCTCCCGGCCGTCCACGACCCGGCACAGGCGGCGAAGATCATCGGCCAGACGGCGGCGCTCGAGCTCTACGACCTCACCCCGGCGCTGCTCGGGCCCTCGGTCAACGCCTCCCAGGAGGCAGTTCCCGACACCTCCCTCTTCGACCTGCTGAGCCTCGTCCAGTCCGGCCAGAAGGGGGCGCCGTCGGACTACGACCTCTTCAACTCGCGCACAAAGGCGCTCGTCACGAGCGACCCGACGCTCAAGCTGCTCAAGGCGGACCCGCTCACAAAGCAGCTGGCGCCGCTCGCGCCCAAGAGGGTCACGGTGCACACGAAGGCCACGAAGGGCAAGAAGGCCACGACGACGACCAAGCTCGTCGAGCCGCCGAAGACGACGTCCGGGTTCCCGCGCGGCTACGAGGTGTTGACGGTGCCGCCGAAGGCGACCGTCGTGAGCTGCGACTCGACCGTCGCGGTCGCCTGTCCCGGGCTCTCGACCGCCCCGTCGGTCGGGGTGACCTACTACTACCTTTTCAAGAAGGGCAGCTACGCCAACGACCCCGAGAGCCCCTACCCGCAGATGACGGGAAAGGACCTCGAGCTCTCCGGAACCCAGGCCGACATCGACCCGACGACCGGCGAGCCGATCGTGACGATGCAGTTCACGGGCCAGGGGGACAAGCTCTTTCACGAGATCACCCGTGACGAGGCTCAGCGCGGACAGGCCCTGCAGGTCCAACAGAGCTTCGCGATCGTCCTCGACGGGCAGATCTACTCCTTCCCGACGATCGACTACACCCAGTACGCCGACGGGATCGACCCGACCGGCACCGGCGCGGAAATCACCGGGCTCGCCTCCGAGAACGAGGCCCAGAACCTCGCACTCGTCCTCCAGACCGGCGCCCTGCCGCTCCAGTTCGTGACGATCGAGAGCACCGACGTCTCGGCCACCCTCGGCAAGGAATCGCTGCGTCAGGCGCGCGACGCGGCGATCGCCGGGCTCATCGTCGTCGCGCTCTTCCTCCTCTTCCTCTACCGCTTCCTCGGTGTGGTCGCCGTGATCGGGCTCGCCGTCTACGCGGCGCTCATGTACGGAGCGATCTTGCTGCTCGGGGTGGTGTTGACGCTCCCGGGATTCGCAGGGCTGATCCTGACGATCGGGGTGGCGGCCGACGCCAACGTGGTCATCTTCGAGCGGATCAAGGAAGAGGTGCGCGCCGGCAGGTCGGTGCGCGCGGCGATCGCGGCCGGCTATGCGAAGGGCTTCCGCACGATCGTCGACGCGAACGTCGTCACGGCGATCACCGCGCTCGTTCTCTTCGGGGTCGCCACCTCCGAGGTCAAGGGCTTTGCGCTGATGCTGCTGATCGGGACGGTGATCTCGGTCATCACGGCGGTCGCGGCGACGCGTGCCATGCTCGGCCTGCTCGCCGGCTTCCGCTGGTTCGGCGACCCGCGCTTCATGGGCGCGAAGGGGACCGGCATCCCGCGCTGGCAGCGAATCGACGTCGTCGGACGCCGACGGCTGTGGTTCGTGATATCGCTCGCGGCGATCGTGCTCAGCGTCGGTGCGATCGCCATCAAGGGACTCGACCTCGGCATCGACTTCACCGGCGGCGTCCAGATCACCTTCACGACGCCCACCGCGACCTCGCTCTCCAAGGTGCGGACCGTCGCCGCGGCAACCGGGAACAGCCCCGTGGTCCAGGGGCGCGGGGTGACCATCGGCTCCCAGTCCTACAAGAGCTTCCAGATCCGCCTCAAGAAGCTCTCCTCCCCGCAGCAGAGCAGCCTCACGGCCGATCTCACGAGCTCCTTCCACGCCGAGAAGCTCGGGGTGACGAACGTCTCGGCGAGCTTTTCCCGGCAGATCCTCGACGGGGCGATCCTGGCGATCGCGGTCTCCTTCGGGCTGATCGCGCTCTACGTCACGTTCCGCTACCGCTGGCGCTTCGCGGTCCCCATCCTGCGCACGCTGATCAACGACATCCCGATCGTGGGCGGTGTCTACGCGATCTCGGGCCGTCAGGTCACCGCCGACACCGTGGCGGCGGTGCTCACGATCCTCGGCTACTCGATCTACGACACGATCATCGTCTTCGACCGGATCCGCGAGAACATGCGCCTGATGCCGCGCGCCAGCATCGCGACGATCGCGAACGTCTCGGTCTCCGAGGTGCTCAAGCGTTCGATCGTCACCTCGACGATCACGCTGCTGCCGATCGTGGCGCTCTTCATTTTCGGCGGCGCGACCCTGCAGGACTTCGCCTTCGCGATCATGGTCGGGATCGCAGTCGGCGCCGTCTCGACGATCTTCATCGCGACTCCGCTCCTCGTTGGCCTGATGGAGCGCGATCCGGAGTACGCCGGCAGGCGGGGCGAGAATCTCGGCTCCGCCGGGCGCAAGCGGGTGCTCGAGCGCGCCGAGCAGGCCGCGCTCGCCGAGCCCACCCCCGAGACACCGATGGACGAGGTCGAGAAGGCGATCGGGAGGATCACCAGTGGCCCTCCCGTCTCGGAGTCGAGTGACAGCAAACGCGCCCGCCGCCGCCAGCGGCGGGCGACGAGGCCGCATGGACGACCCCGGTAACGATCTCTCCGGTGAGCAGGACCCCTTCGAGCTCTCCGGCCAGCCGGATTCATTCGAGCGCTTCCTCTCGCTGGTCGGACCGCGGATGGACGAGCTGCGCTCGCTGATCGACGAGGCGACCTCGCGCTGGCGGGGGGATGCCGTGCGAATCGGCGAGGGAGGGCGTCAGCGGATGAACCGTCTCTTCTACGAGCTCGGGCTGATCACCCGCGAGGACTGGGACGAGCTCGATCTCCGCGTGGCCCAGCTGGAGCATCGGCTGAAGCTGCTCGAGGACAAGACGACCCCGCCAGCCTAGGAATCGCGCCGACAGGGCCGGCTGGTACCGTGAAGCGGACGGAGGGCAATCCGGTCCTCCCGTGGGGTCGCGTCTCCACCGCTGGCGACGGGATCTCGACGAACCCGAGGAGCCCGATGGAGATGAATCACCCGTTTCGTGCGCTCGGCGTCTCCGACGCCGTTTGTGCCCTGCTCGCCGAGCAGGGAATCGAAAGCCCCTTTCCCGTCCAGAGCGTCGCGATTCCCGAGGCGCTGCGCGGCGGCGACGTGCTCGCCCAGAGCCCCACCGGCTCGGGAAAGACGCTCGCCTTCGCGATCCCGATCGTGGAACGGCTCGACCTGGAGGCCGACGGGCCGGGGGCGCTCGTCCTCGTCCCCACGCGCGAGCTCTGCGTCCAGGTGACCGAGGCCATGGAGCTCATCGGGCGCGCGCGCGGGATCCGCGCCGCCTCGGTCTACGGCGGCGTCCCGCTGCGCCAGCAGGCCGAGCTCGCGCGCAAGGCACACGTCCTGGTCGCGACGCCGGGCCGTCTCCAGGACCTCATCGAGCGCAAGCTCGTCTCGCTCGGGGGGATCTCGGTGCTCGTCCTCGACGAGGCCGACCGGATGCTCGACATGGGCTTCAAGCCGCAGGTCGACCGCATCGTGCGCCGTCTTCCCGAGGAGCGCCAGACGATGTTCTTCTCGGCGACGCTCGACGGCGAGGTCGGCGAGCTCGCGCATCGCTACACCCGCTTTCCCTCGCGCTTCGAGTCGGAGCTGCCCGAGGAGCTGCGTTCCGGAGAGGTCGACCACCGCTTCGTTCCGGTGACCGTCGACAACAAGGTGCAGACGCTCGTCGAGCTGCTGCCCAACGACCCCGGACTCGCGCTCGTCTTCGTGCGCACCAAGGCCGGCGCCGACCGCCTGGTCGAGAAGCTCCGCCGCCACGACGTCGACGCGCTCGCGATCCACGGCGACAAGGCCCAGGCCCAGCGCGAGCGCGCGCTCGAGCGCTTCGACTCGGGCAAGGTGCGTACGCTCGTCGCCACCGATCTCGCGGCGCGCGGCCTCGACATCGACGACGTTACCCACGTGATCAACTTCGATCCCCCGGAGGAGGCGAGCTCCTACACCCACCGCGTCGGACGGACCGGCCGTGCCGGCCGGGCCGGGATCGGGATCACGCTCGTTCTCCCCGAGCAGCAGGCGGAGGTGAGCCGCGTCGCACGGCTCCAGGGGCACGGCGAGCGCTTCACCGAGTCGGGGATGACGATGGCGCGGCCGAGGCTCGTGTACACCTCGCGTCGGGGTCGCGGCTCGAAGTGGTAGAGGAGCGGCTCACCGAGAGGCAGGCGGAGGCGCTCCGCCTCGAGCTCGCCGAGCTGGAGGGGCCGCGTCGGGAAGAGGTCGTCGCGTCGATCAAGAAGGCGCGCGAGTTCGGCGATCTCTCCGAGAACTTCGAGTACCACGCGGCCAAGAACGAGCAGGGTCTGCTCGAGGCGCGCATCCGCACGCTCCGCTTCCGTCTCGACAACTCGAGCATCGTCGAGGAGGCCTCGGGCGAGGAGGTCGGGATCGGCTCGGTCGTCGATGTCGCAGATCAGGATGGAGAGGTGATGACGGTCGAGCTGAGCGCGCTGGGCGGCTCCGGCACCGTCTCTCCGACCTCACCGCTGGGCTCGGCGCTGCTTGGCCGTAAGCCGGGCGAGACCGTCAACGTACAGGCCCCTCGCGGGACCTGGAAGGCGACGATCCGCGCGATCCGCTAGCCCCGGGCGGGGGGTCCGGTACACCGAGCCCGCACTGCCCGGCAGCTGGCCGGCAGCTGCCCGGCGCGACCGGCATTCGCTCGCGGCCGACCCGAGCCTGCCCCTGTCCAGCTCGTCCCCGCGCCCGGGAACCGCGGCGCCCGGCCCCACCCGGAGCCAGCGCCCCGACCCCGTGTCGGCCGGGCCGCGAGGTCTTGCCGGGCGGGCCGCGTGCAACACTTCCCCTTCATGGCGACACGGGCGCGTGCGCGCAATCTCGGGAGGCTCGGGGAGATCGCCCAGGTCGCCGTCCGCCACGGCTTCGGCTTCCTCGTCGACGAGCGGCGCGGAGGCGACGAGGCGGTCCACTCGACCGCACGCGGGCGCCACCTGCGCGAGCTCCTCGACGAGCTCGGCCCGACCTTCGTCAAGTTCGGGCAGCTGCTCTCGACCCGGCCCGACATCGTCCCCCCCGACATCATCGCCGAGCTTCGCGGGCTGCAGGACGACGTCCGCGCGTTCCCCTACGCCGACGTCGAGCGCGTGATTCGCGAGGACCTGGGCCAGCCGCTCGAGCGCCTCTTCCTCGAGTTCGATCCCGAGCCGCTCGCGGCCGCCTCGATCGGACAGGTGCACCGAGCCCTCCTTCCCAACGGCCGCAAGGTCGCGGTCAAGGTGCAGCGTCCGAACGCGCCGCGTCAGATCGAGAGCGACATCGAGCTCCTCGAGCAGGCCGCGCGGCTCGTGCGCGAGCGGGTGCGCGCGCTCGACTTCATCGACACGCGCGAGCTCGTCGACGAGTTCGCCCGCTCGATCCGCCAGGAGCTCGACTACCGCCAGGAGGGGCGCAACGCCGAGGCGTTCTATCGTCAGTTCGCCGGCCACCCGCACGTCACGGTCCCGCGCACCTACTGGAGTTACACCCGCGAGCGCGTCCTCACGCTCGAGTTCCTCTCGGGCCAGCAGCTCGCCGACCTCGATCTCGCGAGCTGGTCGCTCGAGCAGCGCAAACGCCTCGCCTACGTGATCGCGCAGGCATGGATGACGATGATCTTCCGCAACGGGCTCTTCCACGGCGACCCGCATCCGGCGAACATCCTCGTCCTCTCGCCCGAACGGATCGGCCTGGTCGACTTCGGCCTCGTCGGCAAGCTCAGCGACCGCGACCTCTCGAAGCTGACACGCCTCTTCATCGACGCCGCCAACGAGAACATCGAGGCGCTCCCCAAGCGGCTGGTCGATCTCGGCGTCCGCTACCCCAGGGAGAACGAGGAGCGCTTCGTCGCCGAGCTGCACGCGGTCTACTCCCGCTACTACGGCTCGAGCCTGCGGGAGATCGACCCGCTCCAGCTCATCCGCGAGGCCTTCGGGCTCGTCTACGAAATGAACCTGCGCCTCCCGACGCGCTTCGTGCTCCTCGACAAGGCGATCGCGACGATCGGCGCGGTCGGGATCGAGCTCTACCCCGACTTCAACGTCTTCGAGGTCGCCAAGCCCTACGCGCGCTCGCTGATGCTCGAGCGTTTCACGCCGCGGCGGATCGCCGGGCGGGCGCGGCGCGAAAGCCTGGCGCTCGCGCAGATGGCCTCCGAGCTGCCCTACCAGCTCCACGACACCCTCGAGCAGCTGCGCGGAGGGGAGATCGAGTTCGGCTTCGTCCACAAGGGGCTCGACGAGTTCATGCATAAGCTCGACGTGCTCGCAAACCGGCTCGTGATCGCCCTCGTCACGACGGGCGGGCTGATCGGTTCGAGCCTGATCGGGATCTTCGCGAAGACGGGCCCGCACATCCTCGGCCTCAACATCGTCTCGGCGCTCGGCTTCGTCGCCTCGGGCGTGCTCGGGGTGTGGCTGCTCTGGGGGGTCGTGCGCTCCGGCCGCATCTGAGCCGGCCGCCTGAGCGGGCGAGCTCAGGCATCGAGCAGCGCGCCCTCGAGCTCGAGCAGGGTGCGCTTGATCTCGAGACCGCCCGCATAGCCCGTGAGCGAGCCGTTGGCCCCCACGATCCGGTGGCAGGGGAGGACGATCGGGATCGGGTTTCGGTTCATCACTCCCCCGACCGCGCGCGCCGCCCCGGGGCGGCCGACCCGCGCGGCCAGGTCACCGTAGGTATCGAGCCGCCCGTAGGGGACGCGTGCGAGCTCGGCGAGGACGGCCGCGTTGAAGGGCGTGACCCGCAGGTCGAGGGCGAGGTCGAAGCTGCGCCGCCGACCTGCAAAGTACTCGTCGAGCTCGCGGCGGACCTCGTCGAGCGGGATGCGGAGCACACGGCTGCCGAAGAGGCGCGCGAGCTCCTCCTCCTGCCCGGCGGGGGTGTAGGAGATTCGGCAGAGACCGCGCGGTGTCGAGGCGACGAAGAGCTCGCCGACCGGTGAGGCGACGAGATCGAAACGGACATCGACGAGACCCTCGGCGAGCGCGGCGGCCCGGAAGCGGGCGTCGAGATCAGGGCTGACGTTCAAGGTTCCTCCTCAGTCTGCGGACGCCGGACGAGGTCGCGGCCCGCGCGGCGTCCACCGAGGAGCCGAGCGCCGCGCCGATCTCGGCGTAGGGAAGGTCGTAGCCGTAGCGGAGAACGACCGCGGCCCGTTCGGTCGGTGGCAGGCTTCCCGTGAGGTGCTCGAGCTCCCCGTAGGCGAATCCACGCGGCTCGGGTGCCTCCTGCTCGGGAAGCCCATCGCCGAGCGGAACGCTGCGTGAGGCGCCCCGCAGCTCATCGAGCGCGACGCGGGTCGCGATCGTGAACACCCAGGCGCGCAGGTGGTCTGCCCGCTCGAGCCGCTCGTAGGCCCGTAGCGCTCGCAGGAACGTCTCCTGCCAGGCGTCCTCGGCCGCGGGGCCGAGCATGCGCCGCAGGTAGCCGAGCACCGCGCCGCGATGCTCGGCATAGAAGCTCTCGAAGGGCGGGATCGCCACGGGCGCCATCATGAGCTGAAACGTGCGAGCCTGCCTGACTGTGAGATGCGCGGTTGTGGGCCACGTCGAGTGGACGGAGTTCGTGCTCGTCGAGGAGGTTCCCCGGCCGGGTCAGATCGCCCACGGCCACGGTGCGCTCGCCGAGCCCGCCGGGGGCGGCGCGGTCGTCGCGGCGCAGCTCGCGCGCCTCGCGGGTGGCTGCGACCTGTTCACCGTTCTCGGGGCCGACGCGCTCGGAGACGCCGCGGCGAGGCGGCTCGCCGAGCTCGGCGTCTCGGTGCACGCCGAGCGTACGGGCGAGACGCGCCGCGCTCTCACCTTCGTCGACGCGGCGCGCGAGCGGACGATCACGACGATCGGGCCGAAGCTGCGCCCCGCCCGACCGCTCGAGCTCGCCGGGTACGACGCCGTCTTCTTCGTCGCCGGCGAGCCCGGGGTCCTGCGCTCGGCGCGCGCCGCCCGCTTTCTGGCCGCGACCCCGCGGGAGATGGCCACGCTGCGGGCGGGCGGCGTGGCGCTCGAGCTGCTCGTCGGGAGCGCGACCGACGACGGCGAGCGCTACGACGGCGAGCTCGAGGTCGGGGTCGTGGTCGCGACGGAGGGGGCCGCCGGCGGGTGGGCGAACGGACGTCGCTACGAGGCCGCGCCGGCCCCCGGGCCGCTCGAGGACACCTACGGCGCGGGCGACTCCTTCGCGGCGGCGCTCTGCTTCGCGCTCGCCCGCGGCGAGGATCTCGACGCGGCGCTCGCACTCGCCGCGCGCGCCGGCGCCGCCGTTGTGACCGGACGCGGGCCGTTCGCGGCGCAAATCACCTCTTAGAGGTGGACATGTGGGGTTATGTGGGTTAAAGTGGCGCCAAGTGGAAGATGCTGCTTGGCGCGCACGAACACACCCTGGACGACAAGAACCGGCTCACGCTCCCGGCGAAGCTCCGTGAGCAGCTGGGCGAGGAGCTCGTCGTGACCCGCAGCCTCGATGGCTGTCTGGCCGTGTATTCCCGGGAGGGGTTCGAGCTCCTCGCGGCCAGGGTCGGAACCCTCGATCCGTTCAGCCCCGAGGCCCGCACGATGCAGCGCTTCTTCTTCACCGGCGCCGAGCGCGTCGAGCCCGACCGTCAGGGCCGGATCGTGATCCCGGCGCGGCTGCTCGAGGAGACCAAGGCCGGGCGCGAGCTCACAATCGCCGGCGTCTACGACCATCTCGAGATCTGGGATCGTGCCGCCTGGCGCGACCAACTCACAAGGGCCGAAGGGAGTGCCGAGGATGTTGCCGAGCGACTTGCCAACCGAAGCTGACCACGTTCCCGTCCTCGCCGACGAGGTGCTCGCCGCGCTCGCCCCCGCCCCGGGCGACACGGTCGTCGACTGCACGTTCGGGTCGGGAGGCCACGCGCGGCTCCTGCTCGCCCGTCTGCAGGGCGAGGGGAAGCTGATCGCGATCGACCGTGATCCGACCGTGACGCCCTACTTCGAGCGGCTGCGGCGCGGAAGCGGCGCGAAGATGAGGCTGCTGCACGGCGAGTTCTCGGCCGTCCTCTCGCAGCTCGGGACAAACGGCGTGCGTGCCGACGCGATCCTGCTCGACCTCGGCGTCTCCTCGATGCAGCTCGACCGGCCGGACCGCGGCTTCTCCTACGCCGCCGACGCGCCGCTCGACATGCGCATGGACCCCTCGGCGGAGCGCTCCGCGCGGGAGGTCGTCAACGGGGAGGGGGAGGGCGAGCTCGCCGCCATCTTCCGCCGTTACGGCGAGGAGCGTTACGCGCGCCCGATCGCTCAGGCGATCGTCCGCCGGCGCGCGAGTCGGAGCTTCGAGCGAAGCGGCGACCTCGTCGCGACGATCAAGGAGGCGATTCCGGCGCCGGCTCGCTTTGGCGAGGGGCATCCCGCCAAGCGCGTCTTCCAGGCGCTGCGGATCGAGGTCAACGACGAGCTCGGAGCGCTCGAGCGGGCCCTTCCCGCGGCACTCGAGATGCTGCGCCCCGCCGGGCGTCTCGCGGTGATCTCCTTCCACTCGCTCGAGGACAGGCTCGTCAAGCGCTTCCTGCGCGACGGAGAGCACGGCTGCACCTGTCCGCCCGACTTCCCGCGCTGCGTCTGCGGCGCGACGCCCCTCGTGCGGGCCGTTCCCCGCCGCGCGATCCGCCCGAGCGCGGTCGAGATCGCCCGCAACCCGCGCTCGGCCTCGGCCCGCCTGCGGGTGGGGGTGAAGGTTGGCTAGCTCGCGCGGGGGCGCGCTCGCGACCCCGGCGCGGACGCCGAGCCCCCGGCGCGCCCCGGCAGGCGCCCCGC
>Ga0302325_10022780_pt1 | contig 13091 bp, 8 predicted proteins | sample Palsa_T0_2_FD_201948 | JGI IMG/M metagenome (GOLD analysis project Ga0302325, IMG submission 201948) | Peat permafrost microbial communities from Stordalen Mire near Abisko, Sweden - Palsa_T0_2 | ecosystem: Environmental > Terrestrial > Soil > Palsa > Peat permafrost | place: Sweden: Abisko... | reverse complement strand
CGGCGCGGATATGGCAGGCATGCACGGGCGCTTTTGCGGGCTGCGGTGCAGCAGGACACGAAAAACAAGTACACGCTGTTTCTCGATTCGACGGACCCCGCCGAGCCGATGCCCGAGGGATGCGAGGTGCGTGTGAATGAGTCGTCGGTGCCGACGGTTGAGGCGGCGTCGGCGGACGGGCATCGATCGTTGCGGGATATGGCGAGGCAGGCGCGGGCTTTGTCGTCGAGCGAGTTTGACGTGGTGCTGTTCCCGACGATCTACAGCTTTGTGCCGACGTTCGGGCGGGCGCGCAAGCTGGTGATGATGCACGATGTGATCGCCGATATGTTTCCCAAGCTGACGGTGCCGCGGTGGACGTCGAGACTGTTCTGGAATTTGAAAGTAGCGCTGGGCCGGATGCAGGCGGACCGGCTGATTACGGTTTCGAATTATTCGCGCGATTGCATTGTGAAACACTTTGGGACTGATGCGAAGCGCGTGTCGGTGGTGAGCGAGGCGGCGGACCCGATCTTTCGCAGGCTTGACGATGCAACGCCGACGTCGAAACTGCGTGAGCTGGGATTGGGCGTGGCGCGAAGGATGGTGGTGTACCTGGGCGGATTCAGTCCACACAAGAATCTTGAAGCGCTGGTGGCGGCATTCGCGCGGACGGCCAGGCGCGAAGACGCGGGCGATCCGATGCTGGTGATGGTGGGCGATACGAAGACGGACGCATTTCACACATGCTTTGAGCGCGTTTCGGCGCTGGTGAAGTCGCTTGGGATCGAGGATCACGTTGTGTTCACGGGCTATCTCAGCGACGAGGATGTGGTGACGCTGCTGAATCGGGCGACAGCGCTGGTGCTGCCTTCGCTGATGGAGGGGTTCGGGCTGCCGGCGGTGGAGGCGGCGGCGTGCGGCTGTCCCGTGATTGCGACGAAAGAGAGCCCACTCCCCGAATTGCTGGGCGAGGGCGGAGTTTATATCGAGCCGAATGAAGAGGCAATTGCGACGGCGCTGGAGCGGGTGCTTGGCGACGATGCTCTGCGCGCGCTGATGCGGGAGCGCGGGATGGCGGCTGCGCAGAGGCTCACATGGGACGACGCGGCGCGGCAGCTGATTGCCGTGATTGATGGAAAAGGTCGATCCACATGAGCCGGCCTTTGAACTTCCTGCACCTGACGACGTTTTATCCGCCTTACAGCTTTGGCGGCGATGCGGTGCAGATCTACCGGCTTTCGCATGCGCTGGCAAACGCGGGGCATCACGTGGACGTGGTGCACTGCGTGGACTCCTACCACCTGCTGCATCCTGGACCGCCGGAGCTCGTCTACGAAGAACATCCCAACGTCACGCGGCACGAGCTGCGCAGCCCGTTCAAAGGGCTTTCGCCGCTGTTGACGCAGCAGACCGGCCTGCCATTGCTGAAGACGAAGACAATCGACGAAGTGCTGCGGGCAAAGCCGTACGACGTGATCCATTTTCACAATGTTTCGCTGCTGGGGCCGGGGATTCTGGAAGTGGAACCAGCGCAAGGGCAGGCCGTGAAAATCTACACGACGCATGAGCATTGGCTGATTTGCCCGATTCATGTGCTGTGGAAGTTTGACCGCGAGCCGTGCCGCGAGCCCGAGTGCCTGAAGTGCACGCTGAAAGCGAAGAAGCCGCCGCAGCTTTGGCGGTACACGGGGATGCTCGACCGGATGGCAAAGAACGTGGACCAGTTTGTTGCGCCAAGCAGATTCACGGCGGGGATGCACGCCGAGCGGGGGTTCTCGCGGCCTGTGGAGCATTTGCCGAATTTCATCGAACGGGTAGACGACGAGTGGCAGTCACCGGGGCCGCGGCCGCAGGAGAAGCCGTACTTTTTGTTCGTCGGGCGGTTGGAGCTGATCAAGGGATTGCAGACGCTGATTCCGTTGTGGGATCGCGTGGAGGGTCACGACTTGCTGGTGGCGGGTACGGGCAGCTATGAGCCGCGTTTGCGCGCGATGGCCCGAGGAAATGAGCGGATCAAGTTTCTGGGACCGCTGGGGCAGAAGGAACTGGGCGCGCTCTACTATCACGCCGTGGCGTGCATTATTCCGTCGGTGACCTACGAGACGTTTGGCATGACGAGCGTGGAGGCGTTTGCACGGAAGACTCCGACGATTGCGCGCGATCTGGGCGCTCTGCCCGAGGTGATCGCCGATAGCGGCGGCGGATTTGTGTACCGCACGGATGAAGAGTTGCTCGAGGCGATGGACAAGATTGCGAGCTCGCCCGGATTACGCAACGAGCTGGGGCAAAAGGGGTATGAGGCATTCCGCAAATGGTGGTGCCGAGAGGCGCACCTGGAACAGTACTTCGGCTATCTGGAGCGCGCTGCGCGGAAGAAGTTTGGAAAAGTTCCGTGGCAGGAGCCTTGAGGGACCGGCTCTTTGTCCTGAGTCTTTGATGAAACAAGTTATTGAATTCCAAACTATGCCGGATCGGAAGTTTCCAGAGCACGGCGATGGCCTGCGCCGCGAACGAGCGATTGCAGGAAGGTGAGCAGACTGGAGCCGTCCTTCCAGGCGAGGACGCCGAGATACCAAAGCGAGCCGGCCGCGAGGGCGGCAAAACGATTCCAACCGACGAGAGAGAAGTAGATGAGAGCACCGACCGACAAGGCGCCAAGCGGCGCACTCAGCTGGGGCCAGAGTGGGACGTTCACGATGAGCTTGCGGACGGAGATGTAGACGAGAGCCAGGTTAAGGGCGTTGGCGAAAATCAATGCGCAGGCGGCCCCGCGGCTGCCATAGAGCGGCGTGAGGACAAGACCGCAGACAACGGCAGCTGCAGCCGAAGCGACCATGCAGCCGAGCAGGCGGGTCTGTTTGTTGTACGCGACAAGGATGTACCGATGGTGACCGCTCAACATGGCGATGGGGAGCATCCAGACAAGGATGGAAAACGTGCTCGCGCCGACGCGAAAGGGTCTGCCATATAGGAGCTGAAGGACCCAGGGAGAGAGCACGGAGAGCGTGGCGGCAGCGTAGAGGCCCGTCCAGGAGACAAAGCGAACTGAGCGGTCCATGAGCTGAAGGAGCTGGCTGTTGGGGCGGCCGACACACCGGGCGATGGAGGGGAGAAGGTTGAAGAAGTAGAGCATTACGAAAGTGTGCATCGCCATGACGGTTCGATGAGAGGCGCCGAACCAGCCGAGGTTTATGTCGGTGGAGAATAAGCCGAGAAGGACCGTGCAGAAGTACCACATGAAGGCCCAGGAGAGCTCACTGAGGCCAATCGGCAGCGACTCGCGGATGTGTCCCATGAGGCGGCCGAGATGGAGATCGGGCCAGGGCCAGGGCGCGCCGAGCCGGTACCGGGTGAGGAAAACACAGTAGGATGCGAGGCAGGTGACGGAGACACACTCGGCAAGACCGACCCAGAGAAGCGAGGACTTGCCGCGACAGAAAAGGAAGACGAGGCCTGCAAAACCAATCTGGCGAACGATGGAGGCGCCGCCCACCCACGCCATGCGGTCGTAGGCCTGAAAGAACCACTGCAGAAGGAACGGTGTTGCGAGGAGGCTGATGCAGTAAATGCCGAGCAGCGCCTTCTGCTCGAAGCTCTTGTTGATGACGAGGATGAAGATGACGAGCCCCGCCATGGAGCAAAGCGAGAGAGCGAAGCGCAGGCCCGTAATCTCGTGCAGAAGGCGAGGACCGCGCTCGGGGTTGCGCGCCACCTCGCGCGCGCCGTACCAACTGAGCCCCAGGTCGGCAGGCAGAGTGAAAAAGGTCATGACGGCAAGCGTGAACTCGAGAATGCCGTAGTTGGCAGGACCAAGATGGCGGGCGAGGTAGCTGAAACTGGCGAAGGTGAGGAGCTTGGCAGTCATCTCCCCGGCCGTCAGATAGGCAAAGTTGACGGCCAGCCGCTTGGGCTGGGCTACTGGAGCAGAAAACGCCGGGGATTTCGATGGACTCTCTTCCGCAGCGGTCAGAGACTCAGGCTCCATTATTTTGCAGCCGTCTGGCCCTTGATCTGGATGAGCAAGTCGTCATCGGGCGAAGGCAAGGTGCTGGCCTCCGTCGATAGCTTGCGCTCCTCCGCAGAAAGCGGCTGCACCCCGCGCCAGACTTTGGCGTTTACCATGGCGCGCGCCAGTTGGAAGGGCTGGTAGGTCATGCTCGGCCAGAGGAAGACTTCGTTGGTGCAGTAGCATTCTTTGGCGGCAATCGACTTGCGCAGGGCGTTGGCCTGGTCGGAGTTCCAGATCTCATCGAAGGTGTGCTCGCGCAGATTGCCGATGGGGGCGTGCTGTTCGCAAAGGCTTACGTCGCCATTGGAGTAGACAACAGCGTTGAGGATGCCGGCGCGGCAGGGGACGACCTGGCGCTGCTCGGCAGCGGTGCGCGACTTGGCCCACTGCAGCATCGGCTCAACAACGGATCCGTAGCGGCCTTCTTCGCGGCTGGCCCACACGCTGCGGACAAACTCATAGAGCTTCTGGTACTGGACCAGGTTGGGACCGTGCAGCGAGGGATTCTTGCGGTCGCCGCGAATCATGGCCAGGTTGTGATGGTCCATCGACGGGCAACGCTCAAACAGAAAGGCCGTAAGGCGTCGAATCTCGTCCATGTTGACTTCGGTGGCGGTGGAGATGGAGTGGATGCGAAGGCGCGGATCCTGCTTCTGCAGCTCGGCCAGAGCGTCGTAGGTGGTCATCGCCTTTTCAAATGCGCCCGGCGAACCGCGGAACTTGTTGTGAAACTCGCCTACTCCGTCCAGCGAGATCTCCGCTACGAACAGGTCGAGGTCCTTCTCTTTGAGGGTTTCGGTGATCTGGGTGATGGTGCGATCGGTGAAGGAACCGTTGGTAGGAACGTAAATCTGGCGGACCTTGTTGTGCTGGATAAATTGGCGGCAGATTTGCCCGAATTCAGGGCGCAGGAAGGGCTCACCGCCGGAGAGGTTCAGGTTCTCGATGCGGCCAAACGAGCGCGAGAGGGCGAAGAGTTCCTCTGTGGTTAGGTCGTCCCGACGATTGAGATTGCGCCAGTAGAAGCAGTGTTCGCACTTCTGATTGCAGATGGAGTTGATGAACAGGATGAGGAAGGGCGGAGTGGGGGTGTGGGTATAGTTCCGCCATGTAATTCGGGTATGGCGCGCCACGCGATCAAGGGAAGTGATCATGTCGTTGGCTATCCTCGTCTGACGATTGTCTCACGGATTGGGGATTGTCTCACCAACCGATATATCCCGCAGTCACTTACGAGCGGGTAGGGGGGACTGAGTGCGAGAGCAAGGCGACCCTTTTCCAGGGCGTCCAAATATAGATAGCAGCAAGGATGGGAATCATCCAGGCCCCAACGGTACAACCCCAGTCTACCGGCAGACCGGCATCCCGTAAACGAATTAACCAGAAAAATTGACCTCGGCGCTCCACCAAGGTACTCACGGAAAGACGAATATCGTTTTCATGAGCGGCGGCGAGGATGAGGCTTTGCGCGCAGGCACAGACGCCAAGGATCCATTGCAGGGGCCGGGGAAATTGGCGGGCGACCTCGATGGAAAGGATTGTGAGCGGCGGGACAACCGGCACCAGATAGCGGAAGCCGGTAAGCGGCTGGAGCCAGGAGTACTGGTTGGCCGCGCAAAAGAGAACGAAGAGGACGAAGTACAGAATGAGGACCCAGAGTTCGCGCGTGGGTATCAGGCGGCGCTTGCGCGGAATGAAGGGTGCGGCGAGCCCTAGCAAGAGAAACGGACAGTAGGCGAAGAGACCGAAGCGGGAATCGAAGAAATTTGCCCAGACGAGAGCGGGGGAGGGCCAGTCGAAGCCGCGGTAGCCGCGCCCGGTGGGAGCGGTGGGGTGCATGTAGTGTTGCGAGGGAAGTACGGGAGAGCCGAAGGCCCATCGCTGATAGAGAGCAAGAAGAATGATGCAGACGGCGGCTCCGGCGGCGAAGGAAAGAAGCGGCTTGAGGCGTGAGGGCCGGGTGTGCGGAGCGGCGGGGGGATGGCCGGGGCGAGGCTGGGCGGAGCGAAGAAAGCAGTAGAGGGCCGTTACAGCGAGGACTACGACGCCGCTCCAGTCGCAGAGGACGCAGTAGCCGGAGAGAAGGCCGGCCAAGGCGGCAGGGACGGGGCGAAGTGGGCGGGAGTCGGGATTCTGGAGACCGTGCGCGTCGGGAATCGGGGCCGGATGTTCAAGCGGATCCCACAGAACCAGGAATGCCATGAAGGCGGCATTGCAGACGAGCATGTTGTGGTTCAGAAGCGCGGCGCGGAAGAAGATTGGCGTTCCCAGGGCATAGAGCAGGCTGACCTGGATGGCGTTGGCATCAGATATGCCGAACGTCTGAAGGCGCGCGCAGAAGAAGGCGGCGGTACCAGCGGTTATGGGAGCCATGGCCAGGGCGACGGTGAGGAAAGCGATGAGCAGGAAGTAGTATTGGAGGCCATCGCGGACGGTACGCCAGAAGAACTCGCCATCGTTGGGTGGGATGGGCGGATGGGGCTGGTGGAGGTTCCAGGCTTCGACGCGGGCGATGAGCGGGCGGAAGACGAAGAGTGGAATTGCACCGGTGATGGAGGCGCCGGGGTTGTTGTTAATGAATGCACCGCCGCGGGCGCTGGGAAAGATGTCTGGGGTGTAGCGGAGGAAACGCTGGACATTGAGAGTGCCGGAGTCGGCGAGTGTGATGGCGGGAAAATGTTCGCGCACGATGTAGGGCGTCCAGAAAACCGTGTAGGTGATCCAGCACGTGAAGAAAACCCGCCACGGAGCGCGCATGGAGGCATTATGTCACGCGGTTTCGGTGGGCGCGGTGAATGGGAGTTCGGTGAGATGTTGGTGGAGTGAAACGTGCTGGGCTGTTGAATCCCCAGTGCAGTTTTGGTACTCCTCGCCTCAGGGAACGCGATGGGCTGGAAGGTGGAAGGATTCGCCCCAAATCGGCAACTTATGATGGAGGGAGTTTGGGAACGATCGGCGCATCCGGCCAGCCTGAAAGAGAGCGATGACGACAATTCCTGCGAAGGTGGGTCCTTCCCCGGCGAGCATGCCAGAACCGCTGATTCCAACTCGGCCTGCGCAGCCGGTCCTCTGGCTCATTCTGGGGGCGATCACGGTTGCGGCGCTGGTGCTGCGATTGATTGGGCTGAACAAGGGCCTGTGGTGGGACGAGATCTATTTCCTGGTGGAAACTTTGCGGCATCCACTGGTGAGGATATTGACGGTCTTTACCGGAGTGGCTCAACACCCGCTGTATTCGGTGCTGGCAAGGTTGTGCATCGTGCTGTTTGGCGAGGAGCCGTGGAGCATTCGGTTGCCGGCTATGCTGTTCGGAGTAGCTTCGGTTCCGGCGTTATATCTGCTCGCGGCGAAGGTGACTACGCGCGCGGAGGCGCTGGTGGCAGCGGCGTTCCTGGCTGTGTCGTACCACCACATCTGGTTCTCGCAGAACGCGCGCGGGTATACGGTGCTGGCGTTTTTCTCGATTCTGTCGGCGCTGTTCCTTCTGGAGGGGATCCGAAGCGCGAAGATGGGGCCATTCTTCGCGTATGCCGTGGCAGCGTCGCTGGGAATTTATACACACATTACGATGGTTTTCCTGGTGGCGGCTCACTTCCTGATTTGTGCGGGTTGGCTGGTCTCGGAGGCGAGGAAGCGAAAGAGCCCAATCGGTTGGCAGCTGCCCCTGGCCGGATTTGTGCTGACAGGAGTGCTGGCTGCAGTGATGTATGCACCGATCTTGGCGCAGGTTTTTCACTTCTTTGCGTATCATCCTTCGTCGATGACGGCGGTTTCAACGCCCAAGTGGGCGCTTGCCGAGACACTGCGTGGTCTTTCGCTGGGGCTGGGGACAACAAGTGTGCTGCTCGGTGCGGCGGTGGTGGTGCTGAGCGGCATGTGGAGCTACTGGAAAGAGAGCCGGCTGGTGTTTTCGCTGTTTGTGCTGCCCGTGGTGGTGACAGCGATGGGATCTGTGGCCGGGCGGGATTCGATGTATCCGCGGTTCTACTTTTTTCTTATGGGGTTTTGGGTGCTCATCCTGGTGAGAGGGATCTTTTACCTGCCGAGGGTGATCGCGGATCTCTGGCCGGGAGAGTGGCGAGGATCGACGAAGCTGGCGGGCGCGTCGACCGGGGTGCTGGCAGGGATTCTGCTGCTGGCATCGGCTTATTCGCTGCGGCAGAACTACGAGTATCCGAAGCAGGATTTTGACGGGGCGCTGAAATTCATTGAAGCGGAGAAGAAGGACAACGGACCGGTGCTGACGGCCGGGGCAACGGTCTACCCATATCAGCAGTACTTCGGAAAGCAGTGGCAGGCCGTGCAGACGCCCGCGGAGCTTGAAGAGATTGTGGGCCGCGGACAGCCGGTGTGGCTGGTGTACACATTCCCGCGGTATCTGGAGGCTGCAGCGCCGGGAGTGCCGGAGGTAATCCGCAAGGAGTTCACCGTAGTCCGGGTGTTTCATGGCACACTAGGGGAGGGCGATGTGGTAGTCGTGCGCTCCCAGCCCAAGTAGTTGAACCGCCTTCTCTTACCCTCCGAACCAACCCCGTGACCAACGAACAGGCATCATGACCAAGCTGATTATCCAGATTCCCTGCCTCAACGAAGCAGCTACGCTGCCGGCTACGCTTGCAGCGCTTCCAAAAGCGATTCCCGGGATCGACACGATCGAAGTTCTGATCATCGACGACGGGAGCACGGACGGCACGGCCGAGGTGGCGCGTGCGAACGGTGTGCATCATATTGTCCGCTTCAAGCAGCACCTGGGGCTGGCGGCGGGGTTTGTAGCGGGGCTGGATGAGTCGATCCGGCAGGGGGCGGACCTGATTGTGAATACGGACGCGGACAACCAGTACGACGCGAAAGATATTCCGCGGCTGGTGGCGCCGCTGCTGGCTGGGCGCGCCGATATCGTGGTGGGCGACCGGCAGGTTGGCAGCCTGCAGAACTTCTCCTGGATCAAGCGGCGGCTGCAAGTGATGGGGAGCTGGGTGATCGGGCGAGCTTCGGGGCTGCACACCCCGGATGCGACGAGCGGCTTCAGGGCGCTGACGCGCGAAGCAGCGCTGCGGACGTTTGTAATCAGCGGCTACTCCTACACGCTGGAGACGTTGATCCAGGCGGGCGCCTCGCGAATGAGCGTGGAGTTTGTGAAGATCAGCATTAACCCCCAGACGCGGCCTTCCCGGCTGATGAAGAGCATCAGGGAATACATACGGAAGTCGACGGTTACAATTCTGCGGGCGTACACGATGTACCAGCCGCTTCGCGTGTTTACAACGCTGGGAGCGACCCTGATTTTTCTCGGGGTTATTCCGGGAATTCGGTTTGTTTACCTCTTCATGAGCGGTCAGGCTGGACACATCCAGTCGTTGATCCTGGCAGCGATTTTGATCATTGTCGGGTTTCAGGTGCTGATGATCGGCCTGCTGAGCGATCTGCTTAGCTTGAACCGCAGAATGTCGGAAGAGGCGCTCTATCGCGTGCGCAGACTAGAGTACCTGGCCGAGGGGAGCGAGAGCGCGGATGGGGCGGCGAAGAAGGGGTAAGCGGTCCCGAATTCCTGAAGCAAATTCAATCGAGAACAATTCAGACCTGCGCAAACGCATAAAATGCGGGAGCTTCTGTCCGCTGCGTTAGCGTTTCCCTGCCGCGACGGCGAGGGCTACGGATTGGCGGCGAGCGCGCTGTTCGAAATCTCCATGCAGGGCGAGAGTGCGTTCGAGAAACTGGAGGGCGGAGGGTGCGTCGTTGCGGGCGAGCGCGATTTGCGCGAGGTAGTAGAAAGCGGCCTCCTGCTGGGGCGAGGCGCCGGCGGCCTCGACGCGCTGCAGAGTTGCCGAGGCGGCGGGCAGATCGCCAAGATGCATCTGGCAGACACCGGAATAAAACTGAGCGGCGCGGGCATCCCTGCCCGAGAGAGAGACGTGGGTGAGCGCTCGAAGAGCCGCGCGGCAGTCGCCTGCCGAATAGCCCTTCATACCCGACGCGAAGTTTGCGTCTTCGCTTTCTCCGCGAAGAGTTGAAGCGCGAAAAGGAGGAAGAGAGAAATCGGCCAACTGGGCTACTGAAGACGTGGAGAGGGTTGCTGAAGGACGCGGATTTGGTGAGTGCGGAGGTCCGAACTGAATGGTGACGTTGGCTGGGAGAAAGTAGGGCAGCAGGAATCGCTCGCCGAGGAAGATGATTAGGAGGGATGCCGCAAGAGCAACCAGCGTGGCACCAGCTTTTCGCCATGAAATGAGGGGTGCGCGCTTTTTCGCAGCCTCGGACGGGGTGGATGAAAGGGCGGCATCGCGTGGTTTCGGACTCATTTGAAAAACCGTTTTATGCAGTGCTTGAACAGAGTTGGAGACATCGTAGCATGGGGAAAAAGGCGAGCGGAGTGTACGCGGACGCTCGTCCCGGCCACAGGTCCCAACAATACGGGCACGATATAAGGGTGGGTGCTCCAGGATGATGGCGTGCGAATTGAAGTCCGTTTCCTGCAGGTTAACTTTCCGCAGGTGTTTCCGAACGCGCGGATGGAGATGCGTGAGACCGGAGCTGGCTCGGAGGCCCTTAACGCTTCGAACAACTCAGGGAACCGGGTGTTGTCAATTCATGCAGGGCGCGACGCGCGACGCATTCATCCACTTGACGCCGAGATTTGCCAGAACGATTCGATTTGCCCTCCAGATGCTGGAGGGCCGCCGACGATAGTGAGCCAATGGAAAGAAAGCGAGGGCAACGCCATCAACGCGATTTGGGGAGGCAATGCGTCCTGTGATTTTCTCTTCCGTTCGTTTCACGCCCGCTTCCGCTGGGACCTGTTCATTGCAACCGCAAGAATGTCGTCTTCGATCCGCACCGCGCAAAGGTCGGCCAGGATCCTCGACGCCCAGCGGTATACGTTGTACTCCTTCACCTGATGCCGCATGCGCGTCATTCGCAAGCGGCGCTCTTCAACGGGCATGGCGAGCCCTGTGATGATCGCCTCCTTCACCTGCGCGACGTCGTATGGATTCACGAGAAGAGCATCCCTCAGTTCCTGCGCGGCTCCGGCGAATTTGCTCAGGACCAACACTCCATCGCAATCGTTTCGCGCGGCAACATATTCCTTTGCGACAAGGTTCATGCCGTCGTGCAAAGCGGTCACAAGACAGAGATCGGCGGCGCGGTAATAGCGGGCCACTTCACTGTGGCTGCACTGGCGCTGAATGAGCACAACGGGCTTCCAGGCTGAAGTTTGGAAGGTCCGGTTGATGCGTTCGACAGTGCCCTCTACTTCGACACGCAAATCCGCATACTTTTGAATTCCTGTGCGGCTCGGGGATGCGATCTGAACGAATGTGATCTTTTCGAGATACCAAGGGTGCTCCTGAAGCAGCATTTCAACCGCCAGCAGCCGCTCCACAATTCCCTTGGTGTAGTCCATGCGGTCGACGCCTAGAACCAGGTGCTCGCCATCGATTCCGAGTTCGCGCCTTAGCATATCGGGCACAATGGCGCGGCCGATTTGAGAAACTTGAGGCGCCTGTTCGTCCTTTTTCACCAGCGACGGGCCGCCGGGTTGAGGCACCCCATTCCCGCGAGAAAGTCCGGCAACGTCACGGTCGACTTCGGGACTCGAATTCTCCGTCGACTCATCCCAAGCTACGCTGATCGGGTAAGGACGCACATTGGACACGTGGCCGTTCCGCCGAATGCTGAACTGCTCCCAGTCCGTCCTTGCCTCCAGCGTCCGATCGACGGTATCGAGAAAATTGTTGCAGTAAGACTGGAGATGAAAGCCGATCACATCGGCGCCCAGCAGCCCGTTGACCAGTTCAGCTTGCCATGGGCAGATGCTGAAGAACTCAGGGTTTGGCCACGGAATGTGCCAAAACATTGCGATTCGGGCATCGGGCCTGGCATTTTTGATGATCGCCGGTAACAAGGCGAAGTGATAATCCTGAACAAAGATCACCGGGTGCCGGGTGCCGTTTATCTCATCAAGGACAACGTCGGCAAACTTCTTGTTCACGCTTTGGTAGTAATTCCAATCGCTTACGCGGAAGATGGGCCGCGTATGCGCAATGTGGCAAAGCGGCCAGATGCCTTCGTTTGAAAAGCCCTCGTAATAACCGGTTTCTTCTTCGGGGCTCAACCAGACCCTGCGCAACGTATAGCGGTTTTCTCCCGGCGGCACGCGCAGACGATCGTGATCATCTACGTGTGCGCGATCGTCATTGCCGCTTCCATGCGCAATCCAAGTGCCATCACAGGCTTGCAGCACCGGCTCGATTGCGGTGACGAGGCCGCTGGGAGGAACGATGCACTCGGTTCTTCCTTTCTTTCGCATATGGATGAACGGCTCGCGGTGGGAAACCACAAACAACTGACCGCTTCCGAGACGATCACGGACGTGAACGGCCAACCGTTCCGCCGTCCAAAGGTGCTCTGCCTGGTCGCGAAGCCGGGCTTCAGTTTCCGCGGCAAACCGCGCCTGGGTGAGATTCTCGGCCAGAGTGGTAACTTCTCTTGCTAGCGGAACCAGATAGCCGAACTCCTTTGCGCCCTCTTCGACGTCTGCTTCGCCGTGCCGCAAGCGCCGCAACCAATCGGCAGCGCGCGTGACCGGCTGCTGCAGGAACCAGCGGACCATCATGAGCGTAACGACCACCACCAGGACCACGATCGCCGCGACGCGGAAAAAGCTTCGGCGCCATACTTCAATCGCTTCAGTGCGGATATAGTCAGCGTCAGCCGTCATCAAAAAGACGCCAACAGTTTGCCCCCCTCCGTCACGCAGAGGTATGGCGTCCTGGTACCAAAGCCGGGAGGAAGGCCATGCCCAGAAGGGCTGATTATTGGCTGTGTTATGGCTCGCCTGTTGAGATGGAAACCGGACAAATGCACCTACTTCTTTTCCGGAGACGAGGCTTTGCTTTACAGGACCGCTGGGCAGCTTGTCCGCCGGCGGAGCATCGCCGACAGACGCGAGGAGTCGCCCTTCATTGTCAAGAACGGACAAGGCAGGCTCGTCGGCGTGCTGCCGAAGTCTTTGCAGCAGATCCGCCCAGTTGATGTCGCTTCCGTTGAGAAGCTGCTGTTCGAGATGCGGCTGGATGCCGGCGCCGAACCATTGTGTGCG